>Ga0082335_1000049_pt1 | contig 371281 bp, 363 predicted proteins | sample Subgrocontami58m_FD_72375 | JGI IMG/M metagenome (GOLD analysis project Ga0082335, IMG submission 72375) | Subsurface groundwater microbial communities from S. Glens Falls, New York, USA - GMW37 contaminated, 5.8 m (SPADES assembly) (version 2) ... | reverse complement strand
AATCTCCTGCAACCCTATTCTCAAGGGACAAATCATCTCATCCAACAAGGAGCGCATCTCCTCACCTGTCCGGAAGAAGTGCTCGAGATTTTACAGATAGAAACCCCACTCTTCAACAATCTCGTAACTTCCAACGCGCTTCCTCAAGATTCCATCGCGCGAAACATTCTTACGATCCTCCATAATGAAGTAATGACTTTCGAGATGCTCCTTACGAACACTCATCTGCCAATCGCGACACTCCTCGCGGCACTCACTCGACTAGAACTGGAGGGTTGGATCAAACAAATTCGCGCCAAAGAATATATCCGTGCTGAAACAATATGAAATCAAAACTCATTCTCATCTTATTTTTTTTTCTCGCTGGTTGTATCATTATCACCGGCGCGATCATCGTTGGATTTTTGACTTCTCCCGCGCGGACATACGTGGCTCCGCGGAACACGCCCATAACCGGCTCTCAAAATACGAACAATGAAGAAGCGCCTCTCAATCAACAAAAAAAACTAACAGCGGAGATACTTCCTGATCCGCACAACACTCTTAGCCTTCTAGCGGTTGGAGATATCATGCTCTCGCGCCATGTGAATACGAAAATGAAAGAAACCCAGGACTGGACACTGCCTATGAAAAAAACCCAAGCACTTCTTACCGCGGCAGATATTACCTTTGGGAATCTTGAGTCACCATTTTACGATTCCGGTGCCCCAGTTCGTGCAGGCATGGTATTTAAGGCTGAACCATTCTCCGTCGCTTCGTTAGTGAGTGGAGGATTTGATATCCTCAATCTTGCAAACAATCACATGCTCAATCAAGGCGTGAATGGTCTGGTGTATACTCTGGATTGGCTCAATCAACATGGCATAGCCACTACCGGTGCTGGCAAAAATTTTGCCGAAACGCATCAAGGAACAATACTCACCGTCAAAGGGGTTCGTTTTGGTTTTCTTGGATATAGCTACGATGGTGGCTACAATGATACGCCAATGGCACAAAAACCGGTCGTGGCTGATATGCGTATCGAACAATTGCAAGATGATGTCGCGCGACTCAATTCCGAGGGGGATATCCTCATCGTGACAATGCACGCTGGTGCTGAATACAAGTACACCGCCAATCCACAACAAATCGATTTTGCTCACACTGCTATCGACGCGGGTGCTGATCTCGTTATCGGGCACCATCCGCATGTTCCTCAACCAGTTGAGAATTATCACGACAAATGGATCTTCTACAGCCTTGGAAATTTCATATTTGATCAAGCATGGTCTCAAGAAACAACAGAAGGACTCATCGCGAAAATTGTTTTTAACGAGAAAAAAATCTTCGCAATCGAACTCATTCCAGTCATTATTGAAAACTACTCCACTCCACGGATTGCCACGAAGGAGGAGTCGAAAACAATTTTGAATCGCATTGGGAGAAATTCAGCAACACTATTTCCCTCCTCGGAATGAGTATTGGGTAGTCTTGAGTTATCACACTATGTCACGCAATTTATTCCATGAATATCAACAACACATTCGATATCTTGAATCACTCATTGATACGCAATCGACAGAAAAACAATTGGATCAACACAAAAACGCCTTCCAGACTCATGTTGGAGGCTCCATACCATGTTGGACCGAATCGCAACAGAGAATGCGTCATCTCCTGCGATCCTTTGACCATCCAGAGCGTGCCTTCAAAATAATTCATCTTGCTGGCACTTCTGGAAAAGGCTCCACCGCAACAATGATTCACTCGATTTTGAACGAATTTGGTATCACTACTGGCCTGTATCTCTCACCTCATCCGACGACTACGCTTGAACGCGTCAAGATTGGTTCTCAATATGTCGCGGTTGAGACATTCATAGATGTGATCCATCAAATTCGAAAAAAAACAAATGATTGGCCAAGAGAGAGCCAACCACGTTATTTAGAATTTCTTCTCTTGACAGCTCTGCTCTGTTTCAGACAGACACAGTGTGAATACGTTGTACTTGAAACCTCACTTGGCGGCACCAATGATATCACCAATGTTTGTCCGAGCCTGATCCAAATCATCACCAATATCGGATACGATCACCGCGGACAACTTGGGCACACCCTCCAAGAAATTGCCCAACACAAGATTGGCATTATCAAACATGGTGGTTATGTTTTTACTGCTGAAAAAAAAACTGAAATTATCGCCCTCATTAAAGAAAAATGTCATCGCAATGGAGCTGTACTCGTCATGCTGAATGAATCCCCAATCATCAATACACGTAATTTCCATGGGAGTTCTTTCCAATATAAGGGTCACCAGTATAATCTCCATGTGCCAGGAGAAAAACAAATTGAAAATAGTCTCTTAGCGTTGGAAGTAGCACGATTCCTGGGCGTTCCTGAATCAATTCGCGTCACTGGGCTTGAGAACGTCAAGCTTCCCTGTCGCCTAGAAACGGTACAAACATCTCCACAGGTGATTCTTGACGCGGCGCACAATCGTGATGAAATACTCCAACTGACCCACCTGCTCAATACGACTCCACCATGGAAAATTCATCTCATTTTTGCCTCTGTAATGAGTTTAAATACAAAAGAAATGCTCCAAGAAATCGTACCAATGAGTCAGCATCTCTATTTGACACGATTTGATAATAAATTCAAGAAATGTTATAGTCCACAATACTTGCTTAAAATAGCAAAAAGTTATATAAAACCACACACAAGGCTTCAAACCTCGGAAAACGCCTCTGTTCTGCTGAAGAACCTCCTGCGCTCTATAAAAGACGATGAAATAATCGTCGCGACTGGTTCCTATTTTCTTACTGGTTCATTAAGACAGCACTGGTATCAGGAGGAGAAAATAGTGAACCAGAGAACCAGTTTTCAGGTGTAAATAATTCATGTCCCAACTCTATTGAAATTGACTCTGCCACAGGCGACAGAGCATTACCAGTTGGTAATAAAAAATTATGAAAAAACTTGTTATCGTTGAATCACCCACAAAGGCGAAAACTATCTCCAAATTTCTCAACAAAAATTTCGAGGTTGAATCTTCTTTTGGACATATCCGTGACCTCCCGAAGAGCACCATGGGTATTGACATTGAACATAATTTTGATCCCAAGTATATTATTCCCAAAGACAAGTCGAAACGAGTCACAGCACTCAAGAAGAAAGCCGCCAAAGCTCGAGAAATCTACTTCGCGACTGATGAAGATCGAGAAGGTGAAGCTATTTCATGGCACTTAGCGGAAGTATTTGGTCTGGATCCCAGCAAGACCAAACGCATCACCTTTCATGAAGTCACCAAGGACGCGATTGTAAAGGCGCTTGAAAATCCGCGCGCTATTGATCTTAATCTCGTTAATGCCCAGCAGGCTCGTCGTGTGCTTGATCGTCTTGTTGGGTACGAACTCTCTCCCTTTCTCTGGAAAAAAGTGTTCAAAGGACTGTCAGCGGGACGTGTTCAGTCAGTTGCTGTGCGTCTCATTGTTGAACGCGAACGAGAGATTCAATCCTTCAAACCAACTGAATATTGGTCGATTGACGCGTGGTTTCTCAAGCAAACTTCTTCCACACCCGCGTTTGAGAGCAAACTCTACAAAATCGGTGAAAACGTTGTTGAAAAATTTGACATTCAACATCAAGAACAAGCGGAAAAAATTGTCAAAGAAATTGAAACTTCGAAAAACTTCAGCATAGAAACAATTGAGAAAAAAGCCACCAAAAAAACTCCACCTCCACCCTTCACCACATCTACCTTGCAACAATCAGGCAACAACCGTTTTGGTTTCTCTGCCAAGCAAACCATGATGCTGGCGCAACAGCTCTATGAAGGCATTGATCTTGGAGAGGAAGGATCAACTGGTCTTATTACCTACATGCGCACGGATTCCGTCACCTTAAGCGCGGAATTCTTGCAGGAAGCGCGACAATTCATTCAAAAACAGTTTGGTGAAAATTACGCGCTTCCAAGTCCTCGTTTCTATAAAACAAAGTCAAAATCCAGCCAAGAGGCGCATGAAGCAATTCGACCAAGCTCCATTTTCAGAACTCCAGACTCAATGAAACCGCACCTTGATGAACGACAATACAAACTCTATAAACTCATCTGGGAACGTGCTTGTGCCTGTCAAATGAAGGAAGCGTTGCTTGATACGACCATTGTGAGCATTGTTACCAATTGGAAAACATACACTTTACGTTCAGTTGGTTCCACGATCCAATTTGATGGCTGGCTCAAAGTGACCCATCATCAATTGAAGGAAAACATGATTCCTGTTCTATCTGTTAACGAAGAGTTGACTTTAGAAAAACTTGCGCCAAACCAACACTCGACTGAACCTCCGCCACGATATACCGAAGCGAGTCTCGTGAAAACCTTGGAAGAGTATGGCATTGGACGTCCGTCCACCTATGCTCCGACCATCGCGACGATTCAAGAACGAAATTACATTAAAAAAGAAGACAAACAACTCCAACCAACTGAAATCGCGTTTCTCGTCAGTGACTTATTGGTGCAACATTTTCCAGAAATCGTTGATTATCAATTCACAGCACAGATGGAGGATTCACTTGATCAGATTGCTGATGGGGAAAAGGAATGGCGGCCGATGATTGCAGAATTCTATCAAAATTTCAAAACAAACCTTGAAAAAAAATATGAGGAAGTTGCTAAAACGGAACTCGCGCATGAAAGCACATTCGAAATATGTGAAAAGTGTGGCGCGCCGATGACGGTGAAGATGTCTCGTTTCGGTAAATTTCTCGCCTGCACCAAATTCCCAGAGTGCCGCAGTACCAAGCAACTCCCGGGAGCAGTAAGCGGCATGAGCGTTGAGGAAGAAAAAAAGCTCCTCGCGGAAAAATGCCAAGAATGTGGCAATGCTCTGCAGATGAAAAGAAGCCGCTATGGCAGTTTTGTTGGCTGTAGTAACTATCCCAATTGCAAATATATTAAACCCATACAACAAGAAACCGGCGTCGCGTGTCCACAATGTGGTGAAGGACAGATGGTGAGCAAAAAAAGTAAACGAGGCAAGATATTTTTCTCCTGCAATCGATATCCAAAATGTGAGTTTGCTCTTTGGAACAAACCCACCGGAGAAAAATGCTCTTCGTGTGCATCACTCCTCGTGGAAAAAAAAGATGGAGTGGTGTGTTCCAAGAGTGAATGTAAAGACAGTAAAATACCCCTCAAAAATGTAAAAAGCTAGTCCGGAAATTTCAGGACTAGCTTTTGTCGATTTTCTCTCCTCCATACTTTCCCCCATCCGTGCTCGACTGCTACCATGTATTCTCAGAAGAGAAGATACATGAGAAGAGGTCTCTCTGAATGAGAGCTACTTTAAATTGAGCCCGCCAGCGACTATTTGTTGCGCTGAGGACACCAACTCATCAAAACGGACAATCATCTCGGAGACGACCCCATCAAGGGTAGTCGTGATCTGGACGTATGTCGGGTTCACGCGCACCATTCGCAAGCAGTTCTTTGGTAAATTCGTGCAATCGTCTCCTGACCCAATTGCGGCTATAGGATCCGTACAAACTTGAATTTCAGGATTCATGGCTAAACTCCTTTACAAAAATTTCTGTTATAGATCTGGGTATTCCGTTTTATGGAATCCCTCCTTTATCTTCATTGTACAGCAACCTTATCCGTTGTCAATGCGAACACCCGTGAATTCGACAAATACAAGATATTACTTTAGAATAAAATTATCCGTGCCAATTGTTCATGGGACTGTTGCTGAATGTGCTTTTGTCTCGAAATTTTCGAAATTTTGAGACAGTTTTGGCCGAAATATGAAAATTGCAGTCAAAATGACATTCGGCAACAGTCCCTTCATGTTCATTGTATGGACGTATCAAACTCTATTCAATATCTCCTCAAAGTGATCAAACTCTATCATCCAGAGTCTGATTTTGATCGTATATTACAAGCCTACTACTTCGCGGAAAAGGCCCATGGTTCAGAGTTACGAAAATCTGGTGAACCCTATATCAATCACCCACTTGGAGCGGCGATTACTTTGGCAGAGATGAAATTGAATCAGGAGATCGTTATTGCTGGACTCTTGCACGATGTTCCTGAAGATACCCACGTCACACTCGACGAAATTCGAGGAGAGTTTGGAGATGATGTTGCCAGCATGGTAGACGGCATCACCAAGGTTGGTCGTCTCAAATATCGCGGTATAAGACGGTACGCGGAGAATCTCCGCAAGATGTTTGTGGCAATGGCAACTGATCCGCGGGTTATTATCATCAAATTCGCTGATCGTCTTTACAACCTCAAGACCCTCTACTCTTTACCACGAGAAAAACAACTTCGTATTGCCAACGAAACCCTGGAAATCTACGCGCCGATTGCTGGCCGTCTCGGTATCGCTGAGATGAAAGAACAGCTTGAGGATGAAGCGTTTCGTTACGCGAACCCGGATGAATATAATTGGGTCCGAAATCTCATCATTGATCGCTATTCTGAGAAAAAAGAAATCGTAGAGCAAGAGATAAAGAAACTCGAAAAGGAGATCAAAAAACAAGGAATTGAAATCATCAATATACAAGGCCGCGCGAAACGTCTTTACAGTATCTACAAAAAACTCCTTCGTTATGACCGTGATCTCGAAAAAATTTATGATCTCGTCGCCCTGCGCGTGATCCTTAAAAGTGTCTCTGATTGCTACGCGGTGCTGGGAGTGGTGCACAACATTTGGACTCCGCTCAAAGGACGTATTAAGGATTATATCTCACAACCAAAACCAAATGGATATCAATCCCTCCACACCACGGTTTTTTCTGAAACCGGCGAAATTTTGGAAATCCAGCTCCGTACCGATTCAATGCATATTGAAGCCGAATATGGTCTTGCCGCGCACTGGCAATATAAATCAAACCATGAAATTCCAGCAGAAAAAATACAATGGATGAGGGAATTGGTCGAGTGGCAAAAAACAATAAAAAACCCAGAAAAATACCTGAACAATTTGCAATATATAAAATTCGATTTGTTACAAAATAGAATTTTTGTGTTTACGCCCCGAGGGGATGTGATTGAGCTACCAGAAGATGCCACACCAATAGATTTTGCTTATCTCATTCATTCTGATATTGGCAATAAATGCAGTGGCGTCAGAGTGAACGGAAAAATTGCCAGTCTTGATTCATCGCTCAAAAACGGCGATATTGTGGAAATTATCACTGATAAAAACAAAAAAAGCCCAAGCAGTGATTGGTTGCGGTTTGTAAAAACACACATTGCCAAAACACGCATCAGGGTCTTCAGTAATAAATCCAGAAAAAAGAATTTACCAGAAACGAAATGACTAACTGGTGATATTTTCTACGATTGATTCAAGATCTTCACGATCAAAAAACTCAATAATAATTTTCCCTTGATTGTCTTTCGCTTGTATCACTACCTTGGTACCAAGGGCATTCTGCAACAACTCCTGTTTTTGTTGTATCCACGGGTCTATCCTGATTTCTCTTTTAGGTTGCCGTCGTGTCATTGACTTGACTTGATCCCCCGCAACATTCACTGGCAATTTGAACTGCACTATTCTTTGGAATAATTCCATTTGATCACGCTCATTCTGCAATCCAGCGATCACCTTGGCGTGACCTTCAGAAATAAGATTCTTGGATATTGCCTCCTTTATTGTCTCCGGAAGACGAAGAAGACGCAACATGTTCGCCACCTTTGGACGACTCTTGCCCACGCGTATTGCAATCTCTTCCTGTGTGAGATCAAAATCATCAACCAGGGATTGGTAGGCCATTGCCTCTTCAATAGGGTTCAAATCCTGCCGTTGGATATTTTCAATCAACGCGAATTCTAATTTCTGTCGTTCACTGACCTCCTCACGGATATAGACAGGTACTTTTGGAAGCGCGAGCAATTTCGCCGCGCGTAATCGTCTCTCCCCAGCAATGAGTTCATACCGATCATCAATCCGTGTCACCAAGAGTGGCTGAAGTATGCCATGTTCTTTGATTGAAGCCATCATCTCCTCCAACTCTGCTTCACTAAAATTCCGACGTGGCTGACGTGGATTGACCGAAATAAGATGAGTCTCAACCTCTTTTTGATTCTGTATATCATTTCCTCCGGATAAAGAGGAAGTCGAGGTTCTCTCTTCTAACTCAACTGTGTTGAATATTTTTTGGGTCGGGATGAGTGATCCCAATCCGCGTCCGAGTCCTGTAAATTTTGGCATAAAAGAAAATAATATATCAGTTGTTGCAGTGTTACTTATTACTGTTCCACCATCTCCCGCGCGAGTCTCTCATAGGCTTTTCCGCCTTTGGAATAAGGATCATATTGAGAAATCGTTTGCGCGTAAGAAGGGGCTTCGGCAAGACGAACATTACGAGGAATGACCGAACGAAACACTTTGTTAGGAAAATATTTATAAATTTCCTCCATAACTTGTTCAGAAAGACGGTTTCGTTGATCAAACATCGTCAAGACGACCCCTTTTACCTTGAGAGTAGGTTTTATATTCTCTCTGACAAGATTTATCGTGTTGAGCAGTTGTCCCAATCCTTCAAGCGCGTAATACTCGGCCTGTACCGGAATGAGTACCTCATCAGCGGCAACCAAGGCGTTGATCGTAAGGAGTCCAAGTGAGGGGGGGCAATCAATGAGAATATAATCGTAGTCATTCCTTATCTCCACCAGCGCATTGGTGAGGAGGTACTCACGCTGGGGCACATTAACAAGTTCTATAACCGCGCCAGCAAGCGAAAGCGTGGCCGGCGCAATACGATAGCCTTCAATCGCGGTTGACACAATCACTTCACGGAACGTGGTTTCACCAATGAGCACTTCATAAACGCCTTGCTGGAGCTGGTCTTTTTGTTGATAAAGACCAGACGTCGCGTTGGCCTGTGGATCCATATCAATGAGTAAGACAAATTTTCCCATGTGCGCCAGATACGCGCCCAGATTAATGGAGGTTGTGGTCTTCCCTACACCACCTTTTTGATTCACAACGGCGATGATTTGAGACATACGAACGAAACACGAATTGATAACAAAGTATGATAAAACATCACACTCTGATTATAATATCCCTACGGACTTTTGACAATTGGATAAATGTTCTTTAAAATTGGAGAGGATTCATTTCCTGGCCGGAGTGGCGGAATTGGTAGACGCGCACGACTCAAAATCGTGTGTCCGTAAGGGCATGAGGGTTCGATTCCCTCCCCCGGCACCAGAAGTAACTTGTTCGGAATTAGAAATATGGAGCGATTTTGCGGAAGCCAAAATCGCGCTTTGATTTTCGCTAAAACCCTTTCCTACGGCGGAAGCCGTGAAATCCCATAATTCCCCCCAGCGTATGGAAACCGTTTTGTCCTTGATTTCAGGGTTAGAGCCGATTTTCTGAAAAAACTTCTTCCATTCTAAATGATTGGAAGTTTTTTCTAAATCGGTCGCTTGTTTCAAGGACAAAACGAAACTCCGCAAGGGTTCGACCCAATTCCTTCTCTGTTGTCCAAAATTTGTTTCTGATTCGAGCAAACCCGCTTTTTCACGCATAAGCAGGTCTTTGCGAGTGAGATACATTTCGCGTTCAATATCGCCGTCAAGAAAAACTGAAACGAGTTTATTCAGTTTTTCTTCGTTTGCTCGAATCTTCTCTTTCAAATTTTTGGCAACATTTCCTTTTTCAGAAATTGATTCATTTTCCCAAGCAGTAATCTGCTTATCCATTTCTTCAATTTCAGAAAAAGGAAGCGACACTGATTGAAGCAGTGTTTGCAATTGTGTGGCGAGTACCTTTTCTTGTGTATACGGCTGTGCGCACTTTCCATTTTTCTTGGTACAGCGGTAGTAAGTGTAGCGTGTGCCAAAACGGTTCGTGGCATACTGCGCCGTAATCGCACAGCCGCACTCGCCACACTTTGCAAACCCAGTGAACGCGAACGGAAGCGCAACTTTGGACTTTCTCGGCTTCTTGCGCGAAGTGAGCACCTTTTGGACTGCTTCAAACAGTGTCGGAGAAAGAATTGGCTCAAAGTTTCCGTTGTGCCATTCACCACGATGTTTGATAAATCCGAGATATGCTCTGTTAGTCAACATTTTCACAACGGAAACTTTGGCAAGTGGCGTTCCTTTTTTCTGGACAACGCTGTGATCCGCCAAAAAATCCGCTAGAGATTTGAGCGTATATGTTCCCGTGGCGTATTCCTCAAACGCTCGCTTGATGATGCGAGATTTCACTTTGTCAGGTTCAATATTTTTAGTTTTCAAATTGTTCACATACCCAAACGGAGCGAGCGTTAGCCATTCGCCACGGCGGATTTTTTGGCGGATTCCACGCTTCACATTTTCCACCAAGTTGTCAGAAAAATATTTGGATTGTCCGAACGCCACTTGCAACATAAATTTGCCTTGCGGAGTTGGCTCAAACCAAAACTGCGGAAAGCGTAAAGAAGCAATTCTGTTGATGTCTATGAGATATATTATTTTTCCACCATCAACAGAATTACGGGCGAGACGGTCGGGGTGCCACGATAATATTCCCAAAGGTTCGGGAGATTTTTCAATATACTCAATCATTTTTGCAAACTCGTCTCACCCGGGCTTCTTTGCACTTTTCGCTTCCGTAAATACTTTTACGATTTCAATGCGTTCTCTGCTCGCATATTCGCGTAACTCAAAAAGTTGTGCCTCAATGGACATTATCTGCTGGTCATCTTCCTCCGTACTCTTGCGAGCATAGAGAACACATTTAGTTTTGGTTTGAGTTGTTTCCATACGCTGGGGGGAATTATGGGATTTCACGGCTTCCGCCGTAGGCGGAAAGGGTTTTGGCGAAAATAAAAGCGCGATTTTGGCTTCTGCAAAATCGCTCCATATTCTTAATTCCGAACAAGTTACTACTGGTGCCCGGGGTGGGACTCGAACCCACAATCCTTTCGGAACACGATTTTAAGTCGTGCGTGTATACCATTCCACCACCCGGGCATATTATAAATTCTGAGGCCTGGGGGAGAATCGAACTCCCGAATATTTCTTTTGCAGAGAAATGCCTTCCCACTTGGCGACCAGGCCAACTTTTATAAAGTTCTTGCAATCCGTTCTTCTTGGTAAATTTCCAAAATATCGCCGACTTGAATATCAATCGCGGTCTTAGAATCAATGATATCAATTCGCATACCGGTTTCCAATCCTTCGGCGACTTCGGGCACATCTTGTTTGGCTTGTTGAACCTGACCGACTTTCGCTATCATAACGCTTTGACCGTCACGTATAACATCACAAAAAGCACCCCGAACCAGTTTGCCAGATAAGACCCGACCGCCAATTACTTGAGCCCGAGCGTCTTTTTTAAAGACGGCGAGAATTTTAACCTTCCCCAATATTTCCCGATGAATCTCGGCTTCCAATAATCCCGCCATCTCTTTGCGGATATACTCAATGAGTTCATAAATAACGTCAAAGGTAGCAAGTCGGACATATTCTTTCTCAGCTAGCTTCCGGGCTGAAATTTCAACAGACACACGAAAACCAATTACGGAACCGCCACCACCGATAGCCGACCGGATATCGGAATCTGATACCGCACCGATGTCGTAACTTAAAACGGTGTACATCACTTCGTCGGACTTAATATGTTTGAGGGCCGCTTCAATGGCCTCCAGAGAACTGGAAACGTCGGTCTTAATGACAAGTTTTAGATATTTCTTATTTGGATCCATTTGGGTATGACTGGCCTTGAGAAAACAAAATAGGGGAGTAAGGTCAATGTTTGAAGCTGAAATTTCTTGAGCTAGATCTTTGGTTAAAGTAGTCGTGAATTCACGTCCAATATCGGGAGGATTAGTCCACCCCGTAATTAAAACTGGTTGAGATGGCTCGGCTGTTTCAAGTCGATTACCCGTAAAATCTTCCATTGATTTGATCTTGCCGATTATCGTACCCGCTACAATCCAATCACCAACGGACAAAATACCTTTGCGAACAAGAGCAGTCGCAACATAACCTCGGCGCTTATCTAGATTTGATTCAATAATCACGCCCGTCGCTGGGAGAGAACGATTGTCTTTTAGATCCTCCAGTTCGGAAACAAGCAGAACCATATCCAGTAATTCGTCTATACCTCTTTTTTCTTTGGCCGATATCTCAACCACGGGTACGGTTCCGCCCCAGTCCTCAACCAGAATTTCTTCACCAGCTAAGTCCTGTTTAACTTTTTGGATGTTTGCGCCGGGTTTATCTATTTTACTGATTGCCACGACGACAGGAATCTTTTCTTCTTTGATTATCCGAATGGCTTCTTGGGTTTGAGGTTTAACACCTTCATCGGCAGCCACTACCAGAATCGCCACGTCGGCCACTTTGGTTCCCCTAGAACGGATTGCACTGAAGGCCTCATGGCCCGGTGTATCCAAAAATGTAATCATCTTGAATTGCAGTCCGCCAGAGGCGGATTTTGGTTCCTGCGGAACCGCAACCTGATAAGCGCCGATGTGTTGAGTAATGCCTCCGGACTCACCGCCGGCAATGTTGGCTTTGCGAATAACATCCAGCAAACTTGTTTTTCCATGATCAACATGACCAAGCACAACCACAATTGGTGGCCGGTTATTGGAAACCGTTTGTGTTAGGGTTGTTTGAGTCATATGAGCGTGCTAATTTTACCATTTTGGACCCCCAAAGTAAAGGAGGAGCTAATTGAAATTCTCTTTAATAAATGCTAAAATTCATCAAATGGAGACGTGTCAGAGTGGTCTAATGTACCTCTTTGCTAAAGAGGTGTTCGGGTTAAACCGAACCGGTGGTTCGAATCCACCCGTCTCCGCCAAAATTAAATCAATGAAAAATCAGGAAAATAATTATGCTTTTATTGATGGGCAAAACCTACATCTTGGTGTTAAGGATTTAGGTTGGAAATTAAACTACAAAAGATTCTTAATCTATCTACGAGAAAAATACCAGGCCTCAAAAACGTACTTGTTCATAGGATATGTACCTGAAAATCAAGAACTATACAAATTTCTGCAAGAATATGGGTATATTTTAATATTCAAACCAATTCTTATTCCCAAGGATGGTAAACCTAAAGGAAACGTTGATGCTGATTTGGTTCTCCACACCATGATTGAATATCCTAATTACAACAAGGCAATAATTGTTACCAGCGATGGCGATTTTTATTCTCTCGTTGAATATCTGTATTCAAATAATAAACTAAGAATAGTACTGGCTTCCCACAAGAAAAAATGTTCAGTATTGCTACAAAAAAAGGCCCGAGAGAAGATTGATTTTATGGACAATCTTAAAGGAAAACTAGAATATAAGAATAGAAAATGAAAAAGCACCGATAAGGGACAAGACCCCTATAAGTGCTCCTTCGTCGTTATGGTATAAGTATAGCAGGATAGAATTGAGAGTCAAGTACATTCTGATAGTGTTTTGGAGAAGTTCCGGAGTGGTTTAACGGAGCAATCTACTAAATTGCCAAGCTCGCAAGAGCTTCGTGGGTTCGAATCCCACCTTCTCCGCCTTCGCCACGACGTAGCTTTAGCGAAGTCGGGGAAAGCTACGTCGTGGCTTCGGCGTGACGCAGTCCGCAGAAGACGAGCGAAGGCGGGAAGAAAATTATGTATTATGTATATAGTTTAAAATGCAAAGATGGATATTATGTTGGTTGCACTGACGATATTGCAAATCGTCTGAATAGACACCAAAAAGGCAATGTCCCTGCAACAACAGACCGTCTACCAATAACCCTAGAGTTTTATTTTGCTACCGAAAATAAATATAAAGCATTTGAATTTGAAAAGTATTTAAAATCTGGTTCAGGCCGTGCCTTTATCAACAAACATTTAATCTGAACCTTGAAGGGGATCGAATCATATTTTGGCAGGGCAAAAGCAAAGTCCCGCACCAAGCTATGCTCTGGTACGTGGGAAATTTTTTTATAAGGATTTTTTATTGTCATTGACATACAGCTAATCTGTTGATATAATCTTGTATCGTCGAAATTGTTTTGGCGATGTTCTTCAAGGGAGGTTGTCATGACGCGCAGACGTGTCGCAGACGACCAGTACGGTCAGTTAAAGCGGCGGTTGGATGAAATCGCACGACGAACAGACGAAGGGTCAATTCCCTTCGCGAATACGATGCTTCGCCTTCAACAAATCGCGGAGAACTGCACGCCTACAATTTATCAGCTTTACCAGCCACCACAAACTGTGGCTGAACTGCTGGCAAAGGGCAACTACGACAATATCGACAAAGGTGTCGAGAGGGTCGTGAACAGAAGTGTCAACCGCGAGCAGTTCAGGGACTTTTACCAGTTCCGCATAGAGTTTGTGCCGTTTGATCTGTCCATGGAGACTGAAACATTCTTCCGATCGCAGCAAGAATGTGGACTCAAGCGGCTTTCATTGGTACATGCATTGATGTTCGGGATGCATCACCCGGAAGTGCAACGCTACCACACTCTACATTTCGTTCCTGACCCGCTACCGTGGGTTGAAGCCGCTGATATGGACATCAACCACTTTTCTAATTTCACCGCGGAGAAATCGGGGCGTAGGTACTTTCGTCTTGACGGACGGGCTGAAGATGGCGGATATCGCTCAATACAACTGGTACCTCTTTATGACGCTGCAACCAGTAGACCTTACGATGAGCGAGACTGGTTCGGGTTCCGACGCGATCTGCCACAGTATCTCAGATAGTACTGAACGACCATAACGACGCCATGGGTTCTGAAAACAGGACCCATGGCTTTCTTTTTTTATTTCAAAGAGCGACCTGCCGGCAGGCGGGGAGTTTGCCGCCCCAATCTTAAAACCGGCCTAGGCCGGTTTTAAGATTGGGTGCTTCATTATTGATTACGTCAACAACTTAAAGATAAGCACAACTAGAGCTATTACGAGCAGGGTATGAATCAAGCCCCCACCAATCTTGAGATTGTACCCCAAGAGCCAAAGAACGACCAAAATTATGACGATTGTTTCAAGCATATATTTATATTACTCATTACACTAGTATATGTCGTACGAGACGTTATTTTATTACAGAAGTATTGAAAGAAAGAGAATTAGTCCTTGTAATATACGGGTAGGGGGAACGTCATAATAAGTAAGACAAATTAAATGTTCTAGTCCCCTCTACCCGGCGTAGGGCGGACTAGACACCAACATATGGACTCATACAATTCACCCAGCACGAAGCCGTTGTTTAAAGGCACTCAGATTGTTTGGTACGTTCTTTCAGTTCTAGAAGTAGTACTTCTTTTCCGTTTTCTATTAAAACTAACGGAGGCAAATCCCGGAGCTGGATTTACAAGTTTTATTTATGGGCTTAGCCAACCATTTATTGCCCCTTTCGCGGCAGTTTTCCAAAGGACCAATATCCAAGGTAGTGTTTTTGAATGGACTACGCTTTTGGCAATGATCGTGTACTGGGTTGTAGCGGTAGGAATAATCCGATTATTTTTAATGAGCAAGACGGTATCAACTCCAGAAGCCGCAGCCAAACTAGATGAAAATGATTCCTCTTAAGTAAACCTATTAGTCCATGATTACAGCCCGACAAAATTACAAATTTCTGATTACAGTCAACAAGTATTTAAACTATTGGTCAAAGAGGCCAACTACATTCGTGTTTAGTAGTTCGTTAATAATATTAATAGTGGGCCTAACTTTGGTTGGAGGTGTATTATTCTGGATGCCTGGTTTTGGTTACACCTTTGCGGGCCAACATAGTAATCAAAGCAAATTAGAAACAGCCGATTCTGGTTTACAAACCATGAAACGAATGGTGGGGGACAACCAAATTTGGTCGGCAAGCATCCAAAAGGAGTACAATAAACTTTTTATCAATCAACCTCCAGAAATATCAACGGATTATAATGATAACTTTGTCAGCCAAGATTCTTCAACAAACCAGACCACGATAAAATAGCTAGGGATTTTTATATAACACTTTAAGTTTCTCAAGCCCTCTATGCAATTGGACGGCGATGGCATTTTTTGATTGGCCGGTGACAAGAGACATTTCTTCAAGCGACAAGTCCTGTACATAACGCATCCGCATTACTTTTTGATATGTTTTAGGGAGACGCTGAATCAAGAACAGGGCATTCTTTCCATCCAGAATATCAAGGAGACGTCCGGAATCGTCCGAACTTGGTTCAAAACCTTTTTCCAACAAGACATCAAGTGAAACTGTTTTGTGTTTTCTGTATTCATCTACGATAAGATTATTGAGAACGTGATAGAGAAAGGCCTTCATTAGGTCAATTTTACCGCCTTTGACCAAATAGGCCCATGTTTTTATAAAAGTATCTTGCACCAAATCCTCGCCCAAGGCGTGATTATGGACCTTAAAAAAAGCATGTAAATTAAGGGCTTTTTCAAAGTCGTGATGGGCTTTGGTTAGAACTTTTTGTCGTTGTGCTTCCTGTTTTGAGGTCATCATAAATTTGGACTCAAGCATGACACATAATATGTACCATGGCAAGGTGTAATGATTCGGGTTTTCTTACGGCCTTATTAGTATGAAAAAAACAAAAAAAATCACAAAAAAGGCCCCCGAACATACTGGAGATGATTTTGTTGGCCGTCTATGGCAAGAAAGCTGGACCTATATAAAAACCGTGGTTGACGTTGTACGAGAACCGGTTTTAATTCTTGATAAGGACCTCCGTGTTATGGCAGCTAATGAATCATTTTATAGAATGTTTCAGGTTGAATTAAAAGACACCGAGAACAAAATTGTATATGAACTTGGAAATGGTCAATGGAATATCCCTTCCCTTAGAAAGCTTCTGGAAGATATCCTGCCAAAAAATACGTTTTTTAAAGGTTTTGAAGTTGCTCACGAATTTCCTTTTATCGGACGCAAGGTCATGATTCTAAATGCCCGCCAGATTCACCCTAAAGAGGATACGGTCTCTGGAATATTTCCGCCGATTATTCTTTTGGCAATAGAAGATGTCACCGACATGATGGCTGTCGCCGAAACATTAGCCGGCCATGCCAACCTGTTAGAAGCTAAACATATAGAACGAACCCAAAAACTAGAGCTTAATATTAAAAAACTAGAAAAAGAAGTTAATACGTTCAAGAAGAGATCGTAAAACTTATATTATTTTCACCCCCGTGCAATCGCCAGAGTAGTAATTGATACTGCGCCAGCATCTTTCAAGACGCAGGCGCATTCGTTTAGGGTAGCGCCCGTCGTGCAAACATCATCAATTAAAATTACATAGCGACCTTTGAAAACTTCGGGCTTTGTACACGCATACAATCCCCGAACATTTGAAAGACGCTCGGGTCTGTTTTCAAGCTTGGCCTGGGGAACACTATCAATTTTACGGACCAACCCTTCACCAACATCTAGACGATAATGACGAGCAATTAATTTTGCCAAAAGTTCGGCCTGATTAAAACCACGCCAATATTCACGATTTTTATGAAGCGGAACAGGAACCAAGAGGGGATTATTTTGAACCATGGAAAAATGGTCTCGCTTAGCAAGATGGTCCAGGTATTTAAAAGATAACTGACTTAGGGGTTGGGCTAAATCATGCAAAAAATGATACTTAAAAAGTTTAATAGTAGAAGCAACAGCCGAATTTTTGAAATCACTCACTATCAGGAGCTGGTCAACGGCATATGAGTCCCAACAAAAAACACAGGTCTTGCCTAGTGGTGTCGGACGTCGGCAACCGATGCATTCATTTTGTTTTTTGATGGGTAAAGAATTAAAACACGGACGACAAAAATATTCATGATTCAAATATTTTCCACAAACAATACAACGATAAGGGAAAATGAGGTCAGTTATCCAGTTAAACACAGTGTTGACAGTTAATTCTCGTGATATAATGAAATTGACTTTATATATAATATGTTTAATCTTTTTGGATCAAAAAGCAAACTCGGTATTGATATAGGTACCGCTTCCATTAAAATCGTTGAGCTTGAAAATAATAGTAATCGCTTCGCGCTTAAAAACTACGGTCTGTTTGAAATGAAAGGCAACAAGAATGCCAACAATAGTCCGACTGCTCAAGCGGGGGAGCAAAGTATTTTAAAACTTCCTGACAGTGAAATTATCTGGGGAATTAAAGAAGTCCTTAATAAGTCCAAAATCTCCGGCCGTGATGTTGTTGCCTCTATCCCGGCCTTTTCAACTTTTGCCACCGTTATTCAAATGCCGTACCTGTCAGAGGATGAACTTGCCAAAGCCATTCCATTTGAGGCCCGTAAATATGTACCCATCCCTCTTGAAGAGGTTATATTGGACTGGTCTATTATTGGTGTTACCGGCGAAGGCGCTAAACCAACTGTAGAAATCTTTCTTGCCGCCGTTCCTAAAGATGAGACGGCTCGTTATCAAGGTATCATGGCTGGCGCCGGACTTAATTTAAAGGCCTTGGAACTGGAAAATTCTTCTCTTATCCGGGCCCTTCTTGGTAATGACCTCGCCCCAACGGCAATCATAAACATCGGGGGACGAAGTACCTCAATCGTTATTGTCAGCAAGGGTTATGAGCGTCTTTCACATAACTACGAAGTCGGTGGGTTTGAAATCACCAAGGGTATCTCCCGTTCTTTAAATATCAGCATCGAAAAAGCCGATGAACTCAAAAAACGTCTGGGGATGAAACCAAATGATGAAAATATTATTAATGAAGCCATGAGCGCCCTTATTGATATGATGGCCTTTGAGACCAAAAAAACCATAAGCTCATTTGAGAATTCCCGAGGCGAGAAAGTGGCCCGCGTATTACTGGTCGGAGGAATGGTCAACATGCCCAATTTCCTGAATTATTTTAAACAAAAACTTGGCCAAGAAGTATTCGCCGGCAACGCTTTTGCCCGAATTGTCTACCCGCCGGGCCTTGCTCCGGCAATCGGAGAGCTGGCCAGCACCTTTGCCGTAGCCGCGGGCCTGGCAATGCGAGATATATAAGCGTTTGTCTGCGCGCAGTGAAACGAGTACAGAAACAAATGCTTACCCGCCAAAATTTTGCGAAGCAAAACTTAGGCGGGTGACAAGTTTATAACTACTCGCCTTGCTCGCAGATAAACATGTCATGTTGACAATAAAAGACACAGAAGTGAAATAGTGGGATATAATATATAAAAGAATCGATTTAATTTTTATAAATGGCCGGGTAGTGAAAATTCGACTGGTTTTCTTTAGCGCCATTCGTAACACTACGCCTGATCATAATAATCTAGATATTCGTACATTGTGGCTAACCTAAGAAAACAGTAGCGCAAGTCGAATTTCTACTATCCCGGTGGCCGACAAGGGCGGACTACAATTACTCCCGGAAACCAGAAAGAAGATTGATATTAAAATTCCTGGAGAAAATAGACTGATTCTTATAGGCATCGGTCTTGTTGTTTTGGTATTACTATTTGTCGGAGGATTGTGGATGTATAGCAATAATCTCACCGACCAAATTAGCGCTGCCGATAAACAACTTGCCGACCTGGAGGCCCAGCGTGATAAAAAAGTTGAACAAAATTTAGTCACCCTTTCCAAACAAATCGTTTTAACCAGTCAGATTCTTGAAGATCATGTCTATTGGTCCACTGGATTCTCTAAGATTGAATCTGCCCTACAAAGTAACGTCCAGTTTAAATCACTTTCAGCTGTCTTAGGCGAGAAAAGTATCCGCGTTAGAGCTCTTAGTGATAATTACACCACTATTGCCAGACAACTGGCCGCCTTTGTGGCCGACAATTCAGTTAAAGACGTTTCTCTTGATGGTGTTAGTACGCTTACGTCCGGCAAACTGGACTTCAATATCAAGATTAAATTTGATGAAACTAAATTCTTAAAAAATTAATGAATTTATACAGAACATACATTGGAGCCACTCTCGTTGCCATCGCCGGAATTATTTTCTGGACGATGCTTGTACCGGCCTATGACAATATCTCTATTAAACGTGACGCTATCGCGGAAAGAACAGATATTGTTAAAGCTAGAAGCGATATTTTATCCAATGTTAAAGCTCTGAGTTTAGAATACTCCAACAAGGCCACAGATATAACCCGTTTTGCATCCATGGTACCCGACAAAAAAGGTGTACCGGAGCTTCTCTCTTCTATTCAAGCCCTTGCTACCCAAAACGGGCTACAACTCTCAACAATTGCTTTAAGTGAGAGTAGTAATCCGGGAGCAGTAAATTATCAAACACAAATGATTGATCTTAGTCTTAGTGGTAGCTATCTATCTTTTAAATCTTTCCTAATGGCTCTTGAAAGAAACATCCGTCTTATTGATATTATATCCATCAGCGCCAGCCCGGTTTCCGAAGATTCTCCGATTATCAATTTTAGTATTAAGGGGAATGCTTATTATTTAAAACAATGACACCCTCACAATCATCTTCAAAACTTTATATTGCTCTCATTGTCCTAGTCGGACTTATTGGTGGTTATATTGCCTACAGCCAATGGATAAAACCCGCTGAAATGGTGATACTGCCACCAACTGTCGGGAGTCAGGATGGCTTGTCAACGCTTAAAAATCTAAAAATAGATTTTAAGGTTCTTGATAATTCTACCTACAAAGGGCTTATCACTTCCGGTGAATCACCTGTCAATCCCGGTATAACCGGCAAGAAAGACATCTTTGCACCATAAATATCCGTCCAAGAGCAGAGCGACCGCGCCCGACTTGCATGAGGATAGGCAACTCAGGCGGGCGGGTTGGTAACGGATATTTACCCGCCTAAGTTTTACTTCGTAAAATTTAGGCGGGTGACAAGTTTCTAGCAACTCAGCGTCGCAGCAACTGCTCGCTTCGTTGAGAAACATAGTCATGCCTCAACAAATACCTACAACTCTATTTCAAGAACTCATCAGGACCAAGGTTATTACTCCTGAACAAGGTGAAAACATTCAGGGTATAGCCAAGAAAGAGGGGAGGGATTTGGGTCAAATTTTAATTGGACAAGAAATTATATCCGATGAAGATCTCGCAACCCTTAAATCAAAACTCTACCGACTGCCAATTATGCATCTCGCAGATATTGAACTCAGTCACGAGGCCCTCAAAGACGTCGGTGAAAACGTGGTTAATTTTTACAAAATCACACCTTTCGGAAAAGAAAACTCAATTCTTAGGGTTGGTGTTCTAAACCCGGAAGATGTTGAGGCCCTAGAGGCCCTCAAATTTGTTGCAGCCGATAAGGGCCTTACTCTTGAGAAATATGTCATTACTTACAAGGACTTCAATGCCATCACAAGAAACTATCGGACTCTTTCCGGAGAAGTTGGAAAAGCGATTGAATCACTCAATGAAGAATTTGATAAAAAAGTTACCGTCGCCCCCGGCCAAAGCTTAGAAGAAATAACCGCTGAAGCGCCAGTTACTAAAATCGTAGCAGTCGTTATTCGTCACGCCGTTGAATCACGAGCTTCGGATATTCATATTGAACCCTTTGAAGATCGGGTTCGGGTCAGGTTTCGTATTGACGGTATTCTTGTTATCGCTCTCACTCTCCCCAAAAACCTGGCCTCAGCTGTGGTTACGCGTATCAAGATTTTGTCAGACCTAAAAATTGATGAGACCCGCCTTGCCCAAGACGGCCGATTCTCTACCCGCCTCAATGACCGCAAGGTTGATTTTCGTGTCTCAACCTTTCCCACCAAAAATGGTGAAAAAGTCGTTATGCGTATTTTGGACCCACTTTCCGGTTCAATTGATTTACCAGATTTGGGTCTTGATGGACGTTCTCTAGAGGTCGTTGTTAGGGCTATGGCTAAACCATTCGGTTCAATCCTTATTACCGGTCCGACAGGTTCCGGTAAATCAACCACGCTCGCTGGGATGCTCAAGCGCATCAACACCGACGATTTAAATATCGTCACCCTTGAAGATCCGATTGAGTATTATGTAGACGGTGTAAACCAATCCCAGATTCATGAAGAAATTGGATATACTTTTGCCTCAGGATTACGTCACATTCTTCGTCAAGACCCTGATGTCATCATGGTAGGAGAGATTAGAGACAAGGAAACGGCCTCCTTGGCCACCCAGGCCGCTTTGACCGGCCACATCGTGCTTTCTACACTCCACACCAATGACGCTATTGGTGTGGTACCACGTCTTATTGATATGGGCGTTGAGAAATACCTTATCCCATCTACATTAAACGTCGCTGCCGCTCAACGTCTATTACGTAGATTATGCACGGAATGTAAGCTAAAAGTTAAAGCAAATCCAGCCGAAACAGTTATTATTGAGACCGCCCTAAAAGACATGCCTGTTTCTTATCAAAAAGAATTTTTATCAAAAAATGGCTATGAAATCTATAAACCCAACCTTGAAAATCCCTGTAAGGTCTGCGGCGGTAAGGCCTTTAAGGGACGATTGGGTATTTTTGAAATGTTGGAAATGACAACGGAATTTGAAAAGATAATTCTGGGAAATATTTCCGAAGCGGATATGCGAGCCGAAGCTAAACGCCAAGAAATGATAACAATGTTTCAAGATGGCATTTTAAAAGTACTAAAAGGTGTAGTATCATTAGAGGAGCTACTGGAAGTCGCTCAAGCAGGAGAGAGTGCATAGTCAATTACTAAGTTCTAATTTCTAATTACTAAACAATGACCGATCCACAAAAATATCTTGAAGAATTAATGGCAACCGCCACCCAAAATGGTGCCTCGGATTTACATCTTTCACCTTCAGTCCACCCAACAATTCGTGTAGACAGTCGTCTTGTCCCTCTCGTAAATCACGAAATTTTAAGTTCAGAAAATTTAAAAGAAATCGTTTCCGCCCTTCTTGGCCCGAGTCGTTTGACCCGTTTCGTTTCAGAAAAAGAACTGGATTTCTCAATTGAAATGAACAAAAACCGTTATCGTGTTAACGCTTATCAAACCAAGGGATCATACGCAGCCACCCTTCGGCTTATTCCAACTCAAATCAAGACCTTAGCCGAACTTAATCTGCCTCCGATACTAAACATATTTACTAAACTTTCCCAAGGATTTGTCCTTGTTGTTGGCCCAAACGGGCAAGGCAAATCAACAACTCTGGCCAGCATGCTTAGCACCATCAACAAAGAAAGGGGTGAAAAAATAATCACTATTGAAGATCCCATTGAATATATTTTCACACCGGAAAAAAGTATTGTGGACCAACGGGAAATTGATCAAGATACACTTTCTTTTGACAAAGCTATCCGGGCTTCATTAAGAGAAAATGTTAACGTCCTTTTGTTAAGTGATATGAGGGATTATGAGACCATGAGCGCGGCCATTACCGCTGCCGAGACCGGCCATCTAGTTTTTGCCACTTTACATACCAATAGTGCTTCTCAAACGGTTGAACGAATCATCGGAAGCTTCCCACCAAATCAACAGTCCCAAATTAGAAGCCAACTCTCTTCTACTATCTCCGGAGTTATATCACAACGTCTCATCCCCAGAATTCAGGGTGGTCTTATTCCGGCAGTGGAAGTCATGATTGCCACCTCTGCGATTCGGACTATTATTAGAGACAACAAGCCCCGACAACTTGATCAGACCATTGAAACCAGTCAAAACGTCGGTATGATATCGTTAGATAAATCGCTGGCTGATTTAGTCAGAAGAAAAGAAATAAGTTTGGAGCGTGCTGAATTCTATTCTATAAACCCGGAACTCATGCGAACCTACAGCAATGGAGTATAAATACCAAACCAAAAATGCAGACGGTCAGATTGTGGAGGGGATTATAGACGCGCCATCAGAAGATAGCGCTATTTCTATTCTTCACAGCAAACAAGTCGTTGTTTTATCACTTGAAGAATTTAAGAAAGATGTTTTTTCTAAAGACCTGAACCAGGTTTTATCAAGAACAACAACAAAAGACATTGTTGTATTCACGCGCCAAATGGCGACACTCATTGAGGCCGATATGCCTCTCGCCGAAGGTCTTCGTACCCTTGCTCAACAAACCGAGAAACCGGGATTAAAAAAGATAGTCATGGATGTTGCTAAAAATGTTGAAGGGGGCTCATCATTGTCATCAGCCCTCAGCAACCATCCTAAGGTATTCACTACTTTCTATATTAAACTGGTCCAATCCGGAGAGGTCTCCGGTAAACTTCAGGCATCATTGTCATATCTGGCTGATTACCTTGAACGCAGTCAGAGTATTAATTCCAAAATAAGAGGAGCTTTGATTTATCCGGCCTTCGTGGTCTCGGCTATGATTGTTGTCATGCTAATCATGGGGGTCTATGTTTTGCCTCAATTACTTTCAATATTTGAGGACTCAGGTATCACCGAACTACCAATCACGACCCGAATATTGATGGCCAGTACAAAATTCCTTAATAATTATCTCTACTACATCTTGTTGGTCTTAATCATTGGTGGCTTTCTAGCTGTCCGATTCTTAAAAACAACTAAAGGTAAAATTTGGCGAGATAACTTCTTAGTGACTATGCCTAGCTTGGGAAAAGTTATCCAAAATCTTTATCTGGCTCGCGTGTCCGAAAGTTTATCCACTCTCATTAAGTCGGGGCTACCGATTCTTGATGCTTTACGTATAGCATCCGATCTTGTCGGTAATGAAAATTATAGAAGAATTATTCTCGCTGCTGAAGAAAATGTCCGAAACGGTGGCAATATATCCGAAATTCTTAGTCAATATCCGGAAATGCCACCACTATTCAGTTCCATGGTCGCCATCGGAGAAAGGACGGGCAAGCTTGATTACATGCTTGAACACGTCTCTAAATTTTATAAATCCGAGTCCGAAACAGCCATTGGGAGTATTACCCAGCTAATTGAGCCGATATTGGTCCTCGTCCTTGGTTTCGGTGTTGCTATCTTGGTTTCCAGTATTTTGTTGCCAATTTATAGTATGGTGGGCTAATCCCGCACATAACAAGCGCTGGCAATAATACTGCGACGTTTGTTTTATTTGCCACATTTAGCCACTATAGTAGGTATTATTATCTAAAACACGAACAGCTTTATTGTGGGAGCAGTAGGCGCTTGTTATGTGCGGGAGTGGATATCTCGGCTTGTACTCTCAATAAACGTAACCTATAATGGAATTAATAAATTAATAAATTCACTCGTGTCTATTAAAAAACACTTTCGTCTCTCTCGAGGTTTTACGTTAGTTGAATTGCTGGTCGTTATCGCTATCATCGGTATTTTGGCGACTTTACTCCTTTTGCAATTAGGTGTCGCTCGTCAACGCGCTAGAGATGTCAAGCGTATCGCCGATGTTAATCAGCTTAGAACTTCTGTAGAGTTGTATTACGATGACAATGGTTCATACCCAGCCGATATTACCATTACCGAATTAAGTAAATACATGGTTCGGGTTCCAACCGACCCATTAGTTGCTGCCACTACTTACGGCTACAAGACAAAAACCGCTGCTAAATTACAGTACCAGGTCTGGACAGAACTTGAACAAAAAGCTCTTGGTGCTCTTAATGCCGATGCCGATATTAATGCTAGTGCGTGGGCTGGACCAGGTAATGCCAGGGGAGGCGTTGATGGCAGAGGGGAAGCCCCGGGTGTCGCTGAGGCCTGCGCAAACAGTGATACAACAGATAACGAATGTGTCTACGACCAAGGCCAAAATATGTAACTTCTTATCATAACAATATAAAACCCCCCGCCATGGCGGGGGGTTTTATATTGTTATGATATAATTCAATCAATGATACCTTTAATAATTCTGTCTGTTCTGGGTGGTCTTATTTATGGCAGTTTTTTAAATGTTCTTTTGTGGCGCTTACCCGAAGGAAAGGGAATTGGGGGACGTTCTCATTGTAGGACATGTCATCATCAATTGACTTGGTACGACCTAATCCCGGTCTTAAGTTTCATTATACTTAGAGGGCGGTGTCGGTATTGCCACGCATCAATCCATATAAGATATCCGACTGTTGAAATGAGTACCGCCATCGTTCTCGCTTTTTTCTTTGCTCTCCGTCAACCGTCATTGGGTCTTGAATCAATAATAACCGTATTCGCTCTGCTTGTTTTAGTAAGTTTACTATTTTTTGATTTGTTCTATTTAATATTGCCCGATGTAATCCTCCTGCCAACCATTGTCATTTTCGCAATTTACGACGTCACTAAAACACAAAACCCGCTTCCATACTTCTTAACAGCATTACTCTCGGCCGGTTTTTTTGCTATACTTTACACTGTGTCCAAGGGTAGAAATATGGGCTTTGGTGATGTAAAACTAGCCCTTCTTATTGGTCTAATTCTCGGTTACCCATTGGGGTTCCTGGCAATTATTGGAGGAGTGTGGTCAGCCGCCATTGTGGCGATCATTCTCCTGATACTAGGAAATGTTGGGCTCAAAGACAAAGTACCACTAGGTTCGTTTTTGGCTCTTTCTACGATTATCTCCATCATTTTTTATCATGAAATACTCCCTCTCACGACATTTTTCCGATAACTGGGGACGTACCCCACTGTTGAAGAACTGCATCATTAGTATACGCACTAATTTAAGTTTTTTTAGAAAACACAGTTCTTCAACGGCGGGGTTCACCCTTGTTGAAGTATTGGTCGTCACGGCAATCATTGGATTTTTAAGCACATCTCTTATTCTCAATTTTTCTAGGAGTCGGATTAATATTGAACAAAACGTCAATCTTGTTATGGCCACTATCCGCGAAGCCCAATCAAAAACCGTTTCCAGTACTGTCTATAACTATCCTACCGGTCCCGGAAATCCGTGCGGCTACGGCGTTCACTATGTCAGTGCGACCCAGCTTATTATCTATGTCGGACCAAACGCAGCAACCGCAGATCCAAGTTGTGCGACTATGGATAAACGCTATAATGCTACCCGAGATTCTATTTTAATAACCAGAACTTTTATTGATTCACGTGTTGAAATGAAAAATCCATTTAACGACATCTTCTTTCTGCCACCAGACCCAAAAACATATTTAGATAATGATGCTTCATTAAATGGCTGGCCAATAAGTATTCAGGTAGGCGTTGCTGGAGAGGCCTGTTCCCAAAATTGTCGAACCATATCCATAGACCCATCCGGAAAAATAGAATACTGATAATGTCCAACAATTTTCAATTCACAATTTTCAATTTTCAAAAAGGGCTTGCCCCGCCGTTGAAGAGTCGTGCTACTAGTAGACACGCTAATTTAAATTTTTCTAAAAAATACGACTCTTCAACGGCGGGGTTTACTCTAGTTGAGACCCTTGTTTCTCTGGTAATTTTAACGGTCGTCCTCATCCCGATTCTTAATCTTTCTGATTCCATAACAAGAGTTAACGCTTCTCTCCAAGATAATTTGATTGCCGCGGGCTTAGCCCAAGAGGGAATTGAGGTTGTTCGCGCTATTCGAGATACCAATTGGTTCAATAGTCGGGCTTTTGATTCTGGTTTAAGTGATGGTACTTACCAAGTTGAATGGAATTCAAATACACTGCTTTCACTTAACGGCAACCCGGTACTTAAATTGGATAATGGAAGATATAATTATTCTACCGGCACATCCACAAATTTCAGTAGAGCCATAACAATTACAAAAATTAACACAGGCGAACTCAAAATTGTTAGTGCCGTAACGTGGACCGGTCGCGGAAGTATAAACAAAAGTATTGATGCCGAATTGCATCTCTTTAACTGGAAATAGTATGAGGAACAAACAACTCACAATCAACAACTCACAACAACCGACTAAAAAACAGACGGGGCTTGCCCCGCCGTTGAAGAGTCGTGCTACCAGTAGACACACTAATTTAAATTTTTCTAAAAAATACGACTCTTCAACGGCGGGGTTCACTATTATTGAGGTTTTGGTCTCGGCCTTTGTTTTTTCAATTATTGCAATCGTCGTTGGTGGATTATTTGTGCAGATTCTCGCCTCCGAACGCCGAGCTTTTGCTTCTCAAAAAATTCAAGAAAACGGCCTCTTTATTATGGAGCTGATGTCGCGAGAGATACGAGTTAGCCAAATAATGAACAGCGATCAAAATCCATCAGGGGATTCACCAAATTGTACGCTAACCGAATTGACTATCCGACATCCGGTCAATGGTGTCATAAAATATAATCTTCTGAATGATGTTCTTCAGCGCATTAGTGTTGATGAAAGTGCCACAACTGATTTAAGTTCTTCGGCCGTGTCTTTTTCCCGTCTGAATTTTTGCCTTTTAGGTTCCGATCCAAACGATAATCAACAAGCTCGGGTTGCCATCCTTACATCAATTCAAAATAAAACCGGTAAAGAAACCGTAACCGCTAACCTAGAGACCGCCGTCTCTTCCCGCGATGTTCAAATTGAATTCTAATTTACCCCGGCCAGCAGGCGGGGACCAACAAGGATCTGTAATTATATTTACGCTTTTAATATTGGGGAGTATGCTGGCCATAACCCTAGCTCTGGCAACTATTTACTTGCCAAGAATCAGGGTAATAAGCGACGCTGGGGCTGGTTCAGCCGGCGCCATATATGCCGCCGATAGCGCTATTGAATGGTGCCTCTATACCTATCGTGAAAATCCACCATTACCGTCACCAGCCATGCCAAGTATGTCTAATGGTTCCACTTATACACTTATTCCACCAACAGGATGTGAACCCTCGGCCACACCCGCACCTCTCAATGTCCAAGCCGTTGGAACATATAAAAATGTCAGTCGCTCTCTACAGGTAAATGTTCAGATTACGCCGTAGAAGTAGACGGAAATTTACAATTACCAATTCACAATTTCCAATGATTGAATAACTGATCAATTGATTCATTGATAATTTATTGAAAATTGAAAACTGTAAATTGATAATTTTATTCATCTATGAATAAAATTCAGGCCATCAAACGCATTGAAAAACTGCGTTCAATTATTAGTCACCACCAATATCTTTATCATACTTTAGATGCACCGGAAATTTCCGATTCGGCTTTTGATGCCTTGGTTCATGAATTAAATGACCTGGAAAATAAATTCCCGGATTTAGCTTTATCGGATTCTCCGACCCAACGAGTTGGAGGACAACCCCTCAAAGAATTTAAAAAAGTTGAGCACATTTCTCGTATGAATTCCTTGAATGACGCCTTTTCACAAGAAGACATCCAAAAATGGCTGGATCGACTTGCAAATCTGGACATTAAAAATATTCCCGAATTTTATTGTGATTTGAAAATGGACGGTCTGGCTGTAGAACTAAAATATGTTGACGGTGTCTTTGTTCAAGGTTCTACTCGTGGTGATGGACTAATTGGTGAAGATATCACCCAAAATTTAAAAACTATCAAGTCAATACCGTTAAAATTAAACGGTCCGACCTCTGGAGAAATATACATTAGAGGTGAAGTATTTCTGACAAAAAAAGAATTTGAAAGAATAAATAAAGAACAAGGAGAGAAGGGCGGGAAGATGTACGCCAATCCCCGTAACACGGCCGCCGGCTCGCTTCGTCAGCTTGATCCATCAATTACTGCCAGTCGTAAATTAAATTTCTACGCCTACGATCTTATGGACACAGATAACAAATTCAAAACAAAGAAAGATAAATACGAAATATTAAACACTTGGGGTGTCACCACGAATCCAGACGGAAAAGTGGTCAATTCTATTGAAGAAATTGAGAAATTCAAAAACCAATGGGAAGAAGAACGAGAGAAACTGGACTATGAATTGGACGGTATCGTCGTCTCAATAAACGACAATAAATTATACGAACAGGCCGGCGTTATCGGCAAAGCCCCGCGCGGTGGTGTCGCTTATAAATTCGCGCCCAAAGAAGCTAAGACGATCGTTGAAGATATCCAAATTCAAGTCGGCCGAACCGGCGTCCTTACGCCCGTAGCTCACCTGAAACCGGTTTCTATTGGTGGAACTACGGTTAGTCGGGCTACGCTTCATAATATGGATGAAATTGAACGTCTGGGTGTAAAAATAGGGGATACGGTTATGGTTGGTCGGGCCGGTGATGTCATTCCCGATATTTCACAGGTCTTGCCTGTATTAAGAACTGGTAATGAGAAAGATTTTCATTTGCCTAAAAAGTGCCCTGTTTGCAACACTTCCATTAAAAAGGAAGCGGAACAGGTGGCCTCGTATTGCCCCAACACCGATTGTCCCGCCCGCCAGCGTGAAACAATATACCATTTCTGTTCCCGCAATGCCCTGAACATTGATGGTGTCGGACCAAAAATCATTGACGCCCTGATGGATGCCGGATTGGTTCAGGATTATGCTGACTTATATTTTCTTAAAGTTGAAGATATCCAGAACTTGGATCGTTTTGCCGAGGTCTCCAGCGCTAATACTATTAACGCTATCGCCGAACGCAAAAATGTTCCGCTGGCGCGTTTCGTCTACGGTTTAGGCATTATGCACGTCGGGGAAGAGACCGCCCGTGTTTTGGCCCAACATTTTCATACTTTAGAAAAACTTTCTGAAGCCAGCGAAGAAGCATTAACTGCCGTTGAAGATGTCGGTCCGGTCGTCGCTAAAAGTATTTTTGAATGGTTTAAAAGGCCGTATCACAGAAATATATTAAAAAAGTTTGAGAAAGCAGGATTAAAAATTATTGAAGACAAAGGTTTGGTTAGGGGAAAACTTTTCGGCAAAACATTTGTCATCACCGGCACTTTGGATTCTATGAGTCGGGAAGAAGCAGGGCAGCGCATCCGCTCTCTCGGCGGTAAGGTCTCTTCCTCCGTCAGCAAAGAAACATCCTATGTCCTTGCCGGTTCCGACCCTGGTTCCAAATACGACAGAGCGGAGCGGCTGGGAGTTAAAATTATAAACGAAGAAGATTTTTTGAAAATGCTTCATTTTTAAAAGTGTTTGATTCCAAAGCTCTTATAATATATAATAAAATTATGACGTATTTAACAGTTATTCACAAAAGCAAACATGGTTATGACGTACACGTCCCAGCTCTTCCTGGTTGTCATAGTCAAGGTAAGACAAAAAAAGAAGCACTGAGCAATATTCAAGACGCTATTCTCGCATATCTCTTCATGTCTCAAGATGAACTTAAGGGATCAGAAGTAAAAGAAGTCACGGTTGCCCTCCCTTCTTAAGTATGCTGTTCACCGACCTATCTGAAAAGCGAGTTATAACGGCCCTTCAAAAGGGCGGTTTTTGGATTGCAAAAACATTTGGAAAGAAACACGTCGGTATGACAAACGGTACAAGAAAAATTATTATACCTCGAACTACAAGAATTAACCCCTACACATTAAAGGGTATCATTCGAGACGCGGGTTTAACAGACGAAGAATTCAAAAAACTTTTATAAGCTCTCGTAACTTATTGGTATTGCCATGACTTAATAAACCAAGGTATGACTGAAGGGTTGCTTTGTTATTTTTACACTCTTCAATACGTTTAAACATTCTTCGTTTGGTTGCGGTTCGTAATACTCTATGGTTGGGAAAATGCACCCAGCCCAGAAAATCTTCACCGGAGGCAATAGTCCGAATTGAGACCTTATCTGGATGAAGATTCAGTCCCAATTCTTCAGACAAAAAATCTCCTATTTTCGGCAGAAGTTCTTGAAGCCAAGATTTATCATGTGATACTACCACAAAATCATCAGCATATCTGATATAATATTTCGCTTTCATACTATGTTTCATAAACTGGTCAAACCTATTCATGTATATATTCACAAATAATTGAGAGGTTAGATTACCAAGTGGCAAGCCGATAGTCGGCTTCATAGAATGGAAACTGCTAATAATCTGATTTATCAGCCATCGTACATCTTGGTCGCTTATATATCTGTCAAGTATTTGCATAAGAGCGACCTTGTTAACCGAAGCAAAAAACTTTCTGATATCGCATTTCAAAATCCATACGGTTCGGGTATTATTGTAACTATCTTGATTTACAAATAATCGAAAACGATTCAAGGGCTTATGGCTTCCTTTTGCAATCCGGCAAGAATATGAGTCATAAATAAATGTTCGGTCAAAAAATGGATATAAGATACGGTAAATGGCATGATGAAGCAGTCGGTCTCGAACGCTTGCCTTGTGAATACTTCGGGGTTTGGGGTCAGAAATTTTAAAGGCCTCGTACCCGCCATGCCGATATGTTTTGTCCGCGAGATCGCGATGTAAAGAAATGATATTACTCATGAGATTTATCTCAAATTCCTGAACATCTTTTCGTTTTCTTTTCCCGACCCGAAATTCCTTCCACGCCTCAAGGAGATTTTCAAGAGATATGATATTATCGTAACTATGAGTGAATTTAATTCTCACAAAAATTATGACCCTGTAAGCCCCCCCCCCACGGCTTCTACCACTTTTACAGGAAGTTAAGGTGGCTTACTTGCTCTGGTTTGAATATTACCAAACCATACCTAAAGCGCACAGACACACCCTTGGCCAGCAAATAGATAATCTTTGGATTGAAATTATTAAAACGCTCGCCATCGCGAGTTTTTTGCCACGTCAAGAAAAACTGCCTTATGTCCGCTCAACAATCCAAAAAGTTGATACATTGAAAATATTGCTTATGATACTATGGGAAGCGGGCTCTCTCCAAAACCAAAAATACATCGCACTCTCACTAAAGATTGAAATCATCGGTAAAATGTTAGGCGGTTGGAACGGTCAACTCATAAAACAAAACTCCTCCGAATCTGCCACTCGGCAATCGAAGGAGAAATGAAGAGAGTTGCGAGCACGGCGGACGGGTTGTTGACGTTCCAATCATTGTCGAGCCAGTTGTAGTTCCAGTTCCACGCACCGTCGTTGAAGTAGAAGTACAGGACGTAACGGTTGCCGTTCGGACTGCGTTGTGTGAGATGCCTTCTTTGTCCCTGCCCCCTTGAAGGCCCGCGCCGATCTTGGGTTCTATTGTCTTCGGCATCGTAATGCCCTAACATCCCACACCAAGTATCTTCAATTTTTGAAGTTTCTGCATACACCGCGCTATTTCAAACAACGTGGTCGGAAATATTCTGAATGTATGGATACTGGCTTCGGTAGCAGGAAACCATGGTCGCCCGCATATTCACCTAGTGCCAATTTTATTATATCAAGATTTTTTGGATAAAAATATCCCTGATGGGCTACGCGTCAGACGCGTAGCCCATCAGGGCAGAGATCAAAGATCCTGAGGACAGAACTGATTGCCCCAGAACTTAGGTCTGATTACTTGCGAGCACGGCGGACGGGTTGAAGACGTCCCAATCATAGTCGAGCCAGTAGTAGAACCAGTACCACGCACCGTCGAAGAAGTAGAAGCACAGGACGCAACGGTAGCCGAGCGGACTGCGCAACACCGTGCCGTCGCAGTAGATGTACGTCGTGTTATTGCCCGTCTTCTCCTTGAAGCGAGCCGGGAGCAACTCACGGTTGTCCCACAAGGTCTTGAAAGCCCCGGCGTCCAGACGAATTTCACCCGACGCCTTCAAGCGATTGAGTTTCTCCTCGCCACCGACGACGGTTTCGCCCGTCTTGAGCATTGACTTCAACAGGATTGCGCTCAAGTCAATCTGAGCAAGAGCGAGTGAGCGGAAATCTTGCTCCTCGTCTCCCGAGAGACCGTCGCCATCCGCCGGTCCGCGCCAGATTGTCCAGTCCGCACCGATGAATTCGGCAGGATTGAACGGCTTGGACCGGTCAATGGGGATGATTCGCGGCTCACCGACGATCATCTGACAGTCGTTCCGCATGAACGCGGTGAAACGGCGACCGAATTCCTCCGGAGACAGATTGATGACGCCGCGCTGGAGTTTGTCTCCGTCAACCATGCCCCAGTCAATCTGGGTTGCGACGCGAGCCGACACTTCCAGGGCCTGACCACGGGTAACTTCCTTCATGGCTATCTCCCTTTTGGGATTTGGGCTGGACCACTCCTGTGTTACGTACAGGTTTATGGCTGGACCCACACTGCGGCCTTTTTACCGCAGAATATAAATGCCATATACATAGCCACTATATTCTGCGGTAATCCTCACAAATCAGGTTAACAAGGTACTACTGAACTATCCCTGAATTATACTCCTTTTAAGTAGTAATGTCAAGATACGCAAAAGGGCTTGATTATGATACTTTTTATAGGTGCTTAATGATAAAGAGTTAGACCATATAGCAAAATTGGCGCGGGTAAGGGTGGCGCCGGAGAAGAGGGAACAGCTGAAGAAGGATCTGTCGGCGATTTTGGGTTACATTGAAAAACTGAACAAAGCCGACACAAGTTCGGTGGAACCGCTTTATCAAACAACGGGGCTGGTAAATGCGACCCGCAGTGACGAACCACGAGAGGAGTTTCCAATGACCGAAAAATTGGAAGAATTACTTATTGGCCAAGCTCCATCTCGTAAAGAAAGATTCGTAAAAGTGCGCTCAATACTTTCGCGCAAGTAAAAAGTTATAAAGTTTATAAGGTTGAAAGACAAGAATTATACAATTAAATCAGCTCGAGATGCCTTGGATAAAGGTAAAACTTCTGCCGAAGAACTTTTTAATTATTACCGAGATAAAATTGACGCAGAAAATAAAAATCTAAACGCGTATCTTACGATTTTTGATTTCCCTAATTCCAAATTCCTAATTCCTAATTCCTTGCTCTCCGGAATTCCATGCGCCGTGAAGGATAACATGTTAATTGAAGGCACCCGTACCACGGCCGGTTCCAAGATTCTTGAAAACTATATCGCTTCCTACGACGCGACGATTATTAAAAAACTCCGTAATGCCGGAGTTACATTTCTTGGAAAAACAAATCTGGATGAATTTGCGATGGGCACTTCCACCGAAAACTCAGCTTATGGCCCAACAAAAAACCCTTTGGATACTTCTCGTATCCCTGGTGGTTCGTCGGGCGGTTCTGCGGCCGCGGTTGCCGCCGATATGTGTGTCTTTGCTCTTGGTTCCGATACGGGTGGTTCAGTCCGTCAGCCGGCCGCCATGTGCGGAATTGTTGGACTAAAACCAACTTACGGCCGTGTATCGCGTCATGGTCTGATTGCTATGGCATCATCATTTGATCAAATCGGTCCTCTTACTAAAACAGTTGAGGACTCGGCTATTGTTTTGAATGCTCTCTGTGGTCATGATATTTTTGATTCCACGACTGTAAACAATGAAATACCGGATTTTACAGCCACACTCAATGACCCTGTAAAAGGATTGACCATTGGCGTTCCAAAAGAATTTTTCGACACCGGACTTTCTGTTGAGGTCTCTGAACGGGTGCAGGCAGGAATCACAAAACTCAAGGATCTTGGTTGTAAAATTAAAGAAATCTCTCTTCCTAATTTTGAATATGCGTTATCTGCCTACTATATCGCCGTGCCCAGTGAGGTTTCGGCGAACTTAGCTCGTTTTGATGGTGTCCGTTACGGTCATTCCGCAAAAGACGGAGAAAATCTGATTGATACTTATTTTAAATCCCGAACGGAAGGTCTGGGTCCGGAACCAATCCGTCGAATCATGCTTGGCGCCTATGCATTGTCATCTGGCTATTACGATGCCTATTATCTAAAGGCCCAAAAAGTCAGAGCATTAATCAAAAAAGATTTTGACGACGCTTTTAAAGATGTTGATGTTATTGTAGGACCAACATCGCCGAACACCGCCTTTAAGATAGGGGAGAAGGTTTCCGACCCACTTGCGTTATACTTAGAGGACATCTATACCGTCCCTTTGAATCTGGCTGGACTGCCGGGTATTTCAATCCCGTATGGTCTTGGGTCAATCAGTAAGATGCCTGTTGGATTCCAAATCATCGCTAAATCGTTTGATGAGGCCACTCTGCTTCGTGTCGCTCACCAACTAGAACAAGCGCTACTATAAAAATGATTGAAGAATTTTTTAATCAACTTTTAATCGCATTTCATCAATGGACATCATTCCAAGTCGGGAGTTTTAATATGGCTGATATGGCTATTAATTTACAAAGCGCGTTTTTGGACTCTTCGTTCGTGTTTGTTTTGCAAATTATTTCTATTCTCATAACGATCGTCTTAGGCGCGGCAACCGTATTTTTGATAATTAAACGAAAAGAGTTTGACGCCAAATTGGCAAGCCAGGAAACAGTGACAACGGAGGCCGTTGGAGCGGGCCCGCTCCAAGAACAATGGAACGATATTATCCGCCATATTGATTCCATCCGCGAAGGCGAATGGAAATTTGCCGTTATTGAAGCCGATACGATTGTAGATAATGTTTTAAAAAATTATTTTCCGGGTGATACGATGGGGGAACGGCTTATGAATATAGATAAAACCAAACTTCTTTCTATTGATGATCTCTGGGAGGCCCATAAAATCCGCAACCGTTTGGCTCATGATTCTAACTATTTTCTCCGTCATGCCGAAGCCCTTCGGGCCATCCGCCTCTTTGAGTCCACTTTAAAAGAACTCGGAGCGATAGAATAAAGACAAAACGCCAGCTGTCGTACCGGGTGGGGCAACACGCTGGCGTTCTTCCGGAACGAATTCCGGGGAAGGTGTGTACTCATATGCCACTCCTGTTGGGGATGGATCTACTCTGCTTCCGGAAAAGCGTCAAGAAGATCATTTTCAATCTTCATGACCATTTCCGCCAATTCGGGATGCTTGAACCGTAATTCTTCCAGTTCTCGAAGCAAATTCGCCACATCCTTGAGTAACTCCTCGGATCGAGGATCGGGCCTACCGTCTTTGTAGGTCACCTTGATCTTAACAAGGGAGACCTTCCGATCACGAAGCTCTCTTAATTCAGGCGGAGGTGATACCCCCGAACCTTTCAAAATTACACGCATACAACTAACCTCCTGTATTTTCTTAATATTATAAAAGATGGCTTTTGTCAATTCTAAATAAAAACCACCGAATGGCGGTTTTTATTTATTGGTGGACCTACATCAGGGCGAATTGGAACCAAGTTATCGATGAGCTAATAGAGTGGAAAAACTATCTAAGTGCCTCACCGCTACTAATATGAATGTGGAAGTGCTTGGAATCTTGATACCTACCCAAGTTCGTCAAAATCCTTGCCGCCCCTTGTTCGTCTTCAACCTTTTTCGCAATCTTCCTAACAACTTCGAACATTTCACTAACTATCACGTCATTAGCCCTCTCTCTATTGGTAAAGGAAGGAATATGTTTTTTCGGAATAACGACAATGTGTACGGGCCAAAATGGGCGGGTGTGATGATAAGCAAGCACGTTATCGCTTTCGTATTCCTTCTTGAGCGAGGATGTATCCTTCAATGCAACCTCGCAATAAAAATCATTTCCTGTGTATTCCATGTGGTTCGAGATAATACTTCCTTGGTGGACCGTACCGGACTTGAACCGGTGGCCTCTTCGATGCCATCGAAGCGCTCTACCAGCTGAGCTAACGGCCCAATTAGATAGAATGAATATAAACTAGTACACTTTCAATCATTCTATAATTCTAGTATAATTATATCATGCGGAGACATAGTAATCAAACGATTGAACACCTAAAATTCTTGAGGAGAAAGGGATATAGTATTGAGCATTTAATGAAAGAGCTTTCTCTCCCAAAAACTACAATATGGCATCATATCCATAAAATAAAGCTTTCTCCGGTACAAATAAACAAACTAAAATCTAATCAGGGTGGAAGTAGAATAAAAAAGGAAATTGCACTTCAAAAAGCAGACGAGGACTCATTGCTTCTACTATCTAGTAATCATAGGTATCTAGTCAGTTTACTGGCAATGCTCTATTGGGCGGAAGGAGACAACAAAAATGCTTTTTCATTTGTAAACACAAACGCAGACATGATAAAAATTCTTATTAGGATACTTAATATCTGCTTCAATGTGAAAAAAGAGCACCTTATGATAACTATTCGTTATTTCACAGGAATGAACAGGGCTAAGTGTCTAAAGCACTGGTCGGGCGTCACCCAAGTTCCTAAAAATCAAATTAAAATGTATTATAACGACGGTGGGAACAGGGGTAGGACTGAATTTGGAATGTGCCGGATTTCGGTCAGGAAGGGTAGTTATCTATTCAAAACGGTGCGTGCTCTGATAAAAAATATCAGTAAAGAAATAATCGTCCCGGTAGCTTAATGGATTAAGCAGCCCCGTCCTAAGGGGAAGACTGCAGGTTCAAGTCCTGCCCGGGACACACAATATTCATGCGATTACCAAAGGAAGTACAATTTATTCTCTCCACCCTCAAAGAAGGGGGTTTTGAAGCATACGCTGTTGGAGGATGCGTTCGTGATTTGTTATTGGAAAATTCGCCAACTGACGGACCAAAGGATTGGGATGTTACAACTAATGCCCCGCCCGAAAAAATTCAGGAACTTTTTCCGGAACACGTCTATGAAAATACATTCGGAACGGTAGCAGTTAAAACGGGTTCAGAAGATCCGTCACTTGCTCTTATAGAAATTACGCCTTACCGCATTGAAGGAAAGTACACCGATAAGCGCCATCCGGACAATGTAAAATTCGCGGACAAACTTGAGGATGACCTTTCCCGTCGAGATTTTACCGTCAACGCACTCGCCCTGAGCGAAATTGAGGGAACGACCACAATTATAGACCCCTTCGATGGTCAAAAAGATCTCAAAAATAAAATTATCCGAGCCGTCGGAAATGCTGAACAAAGATTTGAAGAGGATGCCTTGCGTCTGCTTCGGGCCGTTCGTTTTGCCACTGTATTGGGATTCGAAATTGAATCGGAAACAAAATCAGCCATCGTAAAAAATACTGAGTGGCTACGAGCTATTTCTAAAGAACGCATTCGCGATGAATTTATAAAAATTATTGAATCCGATCACGCCTATGAAGGAGTATTACTTTTAGAAGAAACCGGCTTGATGAAATACATCCTACCCGAACTCCGAGAGGGAATCGGGATAGATCAAAATCTTCATCACATCTATACCGTTTGGGAACATTGTACCCGAGCCCTAAAATATACAGCTGAAAAAGATTACTCTCTTGCCGTTCGTTTAGGCGCGTTATTTCACGATATTGGTAAACCCCGTTCTAAGCGTGGCGAAACCCACGAAAATTCCACCTTCTACGGACACGAAGTTATCGGCGCTCGAATGGTTGCCGAAATTATGAACCGACTTAAATTTCCGAAAGAAATTGGTGATAAAATCGTAAAACTGGTTCGTTATCACATGTTTTATTACAACGTTGATGAAGTTACCGAGTCATCAGTTCGTCGGCTTCTGGTCAATGTTGGCCAAGAAAATGTTGAGGACTTGTCAAAAATCCGGGAAGCCGATCGGATTGGTTCGGGACGTCCAAAAGCCATTCCCTACAAACTTCGCCATTTGAAATACATTATTGATAAGGTTTCCCATGATCCAATCTCGGTCAAAATGCTCAAGGTTAACGGCGAAGATGTAATGAAAGAGCTTGCTTCGGGACCTGGTCCTAAGGTAGGATTGGTTTTGAATTGCTTGCTGGCCGAGGTCTTAGATGATCCGTCCCATAACACAAAAGAGTATCTAATGAAACGAATCCATGAATTAGATAAGCAGTCAGCGGAAGAATTAAAGAAGGCCTTGGAAAAAATTGAGAAAGCCCAAGAGGAAGAAGAAAAAGAGAGAGCCAAAAAATATTACGTTTAAGCTGGTAAAACCTCAAAAAATACATTAGAATAGATAATGAAACGGGCTATGGTGTAGCAGTAGCACGCATCGTTCGGGTCGATGTAGCTCCGATGCAATTTCGGATAGCCCGACCATGAGAATACTTGTTAAAACAAATTGCTCTCACTGCGGGAAGAGATTCCTAAAGTACTATATTTACGTTAGAGATAACAAAAATCTAGGACATGGGTCTTATTGTTCTTCTCGTTGTCAATTTGAGCATAGAAAAACTGGTAAATGGTTATCATGTGAAAACGAATTGTGCAAAAAACTATTCTACAGAGTCAAGAATGCGGTACTTGAACACAACTTTTGTTCCAAATCCTGTGCCGCAATCATAAACAATCAAAAATATCCAAAGTGGCCACTAAGACCTTGCAAGAATTCTAGCTGTACAAGAATGCACCGAAGGACTGGGTCATTATATTGCTCCTTGGAATGTTCTCGGTCGTTTGCATATAAAGAACGCTTTACTTACACAAAAGAAGAAATTGTATTGACCATAAAAAAAGCAACCAAAGAACTAGGACGACCACCAGCGAAAAGAGAACTAAAACACATATCAGATAAGTGTGTGGGCATGTTTGGCTCTTGGAATAATGCAATTATTGCCGCAGGTCTTGAGCCCCATCGTTCAGATGATAATCGTATGTATCGGCGCACGAGAACCAAGGCCCATGACGGACACACCTGTGATTCTGTTTCTGAAGCTGTTATTGATAACTGGCTCGCGGAACATAATATTTCTCACGCCCGAGATGCACAGTACCCGACAACGAAACACAGAGCTGATTGGTCAATAAAAAATGGCAAAGTTTTCATTGAATATTTTGGTCTAGCAAAAGACAGCCCTCGATATGATAGGGAGGTAAGGGTTAAAAAGAATCTTTGCAAAAAGAATGGTATTAAATTAGTTGAAATTTATCCTTCCGACCTGTATCCTAAGGTCTCGTTGGAAAATAAGTTATTGGGCCTGTCGTAAAGTGGTATTATACGGCATTCGCATTGCCGGGTCGGGAGTTCGATTCTCCCCAGGTCCACAATTCTGAATTTGATTTAATTTAATCTGACATGGTTATGAAAACTGTATCAATTAATGAGATTGTATCGACAAATAAGAAAGCTTATGAAAGTCTGGCTATTCAATTTAAAAATAAAGTAAAAATACGCAAAAAGAATAGCGGTATAGCTGTAAATTTTTTTATAAAACATTTTAATAATAAATTAATAAAAACATTATCGAACTTGGTCCGGGTTCGGGATATGTTTGCAGGCTTTTTGTCGAAAAAGGATTTAAAACCACGGCCATCGAATTTTCACCCAAAATGGCTACTCTATGCAAAGAAACAAGTCCTGAAACGGAAGTTATTATTGATGAATTTTTAAAACACAATTTTGGAAAGAAAAAATATTCTGGAGTGATAACTCTTGCATTTATTCATCTTTTTCCAAAAACAAAAACTCTGCTAGTCCTTAAAAAAATAAAAAAACTTCTAGCTCCAGGGGGATTGGCATTTATCACTACAACAAAACATGATTATTCAGAAGAAGGTTTTTCGGTTAAAAAGAATTTCAGCGGGAAATTCCCGAGATTCAGAAGAAGATTTACTGAAGAGGAATTTAATAGGGAGCTCAAAAAAGCCAATATGACAGTGGTCGCAAAAAATTACGTAAGGGATCACGAAGAATCCGAAAAACTTTGGATGGATTACGTCGTCAAATAACCAAGGAAACTCACAACTTTAAAATTGCTAACACGGAGCCACGCTCGGCTTTTTTTTACCTCCAAATTCGGATACAATAGGGAGTCATGCCGGTACAAAATCCTATCCTCAAGGGTCTTAATGAAAAACAGCAAGAAGCCGTCAAGACGATTGATGGTGCGGTTTTGGTTATTAGTGGTCCAGGGTCAGGAAAAACTAAGTGTTTAACTCACCGAGTCGCCTGGATGATTTCTAAAGGTATTGATCCAGTGAACATTCTGGCAATAACTTTTACAAATAAAGCGTCGGGGGAGATGAAGGAAAGAATTACAAAACTTTTAGGTCATAAATCAAAAAATAAAGACGTCCAAATGCCGACAATTGGAACTTTCCACTCTTTGGGACTTAGGATTCTACGAAAAGAAATCCACATTTTGGGCTACAATCCTAATTTCAACATCTGCGATTCGGATGAACAACTTTCTCTCATGAAACGAATCATGAGTAATCTGGAAATAGACCCCAAACGTTACAATCCCAGAAGTATGTTGAGTAAAATTTCAAAACTCAAAACAGCATTAATCTGGCCGGATGATTATGAACCCCATGAATTCATGGAAAAACTGATTGCCAAACTTTACGGTCATTATCAGAACGGATTGAAAGAAATGAATGCCTTGGATTTTGACGATTTGATTGTCTTAACAGTGAAAATATTTAAAGAAAATCCAAAAATTCTCGCCAAATACCAGGAGTGGTGGCGATATATCATGGTAGACGAGTATCAGGATACCAGTCATGACCAATACCAGTTTGTTCAGCTCCTGGCCAACAAATACAAAAACATTTTTGCTATCGGCGATGATGCCCAATCAATATATGCCTTTCGGGAAGCGGACATCCGCAATATTCTTAATTTTCAAAAGGATTATCCTAAGGCACAAATAATTATGCTTGAACAAAATTACCGTTCCACTCAAAATATTCTCGCTGCCGCTCAAAACATTATTTCCAACAATAAAAACCAGTTTCCAAAAACACTCTGGACCGATAACGCAATGGGGGAGAAGATTCTAGTCAAAGAAACCCTCAACGAACGAACTGAGGCCAATTTTATCGTCGCCCAAATCGTAAAATATATGCGCCAAGGTTACGGTTTAAATTCTTTCACGGTTCTATACCGTACCCACGCCCAATCCCGCTCAATGGAAGAAGCGCTCATCAGCCATGGTTTACCGTACCAAATAGTTGGTGGCCTGAAATTCTATGACCGTCGAGAAATTAAGGACATCATGGCCTATTTGAAATTAATTCATAATCCTGCCGATATTTTGAGCTTGGAACGCATCTATAACGTCCCGGTCCGAGGAATCGGTGACTCAACCTACCAAAAAATTATTGGCATCGGAAAAAAAGATCTCTTTGAAAGTTTGGCCGAACTAATTGAAAAGGAGGGAGAGACAAAAAAGGGGACGGCCTTAAAAAACTTCCATAAACTTCTAACCGAACTCCGCGAATTCGCCCAAAGCCATACCCTGACTAAAACATTAAAACACATCGTTGAAGCAGTCGGTTATGAATCATATATCCGCGCCCAAGCCCTCGCCAAAGGCGCTAAAGCGGAAGAGGTTGAGTCACGCATTGAAAATATTGCTGAATTATTTACGGTTGCTAAAGGTTATGATGTCCTTGAGCCCGAAGCGGGACGCGGTAAATTTCTGGAAGAAATTGCCCTTCTTCAACAGGCCGATTCCATTAAGGACAACGCTGTCCGCGTCACCTTAATGACCATGCACTCATCCAAAGGCCTGGAATTTCCGATTGTATTTATTATCGGCATGGAAGAAGGACTGTTTCCACATGCCCGAACGCTCTACGCTCCCCATGAGATGGAAGAAGAGCGCCGTCTCTGCTATGTTGGCATTACCAGAGCCAAGGAACGATTGATTTTAACCCACGCCAAATATCGCAATATCTTCGGTACGACTGAAGTCAATCTGCCATCCAGGTTTTTGAATGAAATGCCGGCAGAGTTGCTAGATAGACAATTCGCAAACCCAGAGACAGAATATGAGGAAGTGGTTGAATATTAGTTAGTTTTCAGTTATCATTTTCCAGTTTCCAATAAGTTCTCAATGGACCAAAAACCAAACAAATACCCTTTAGAAAATCGCACTGCTGAATTTTCACGGCGTATTATTCAGTTTTGTAAATCTTTAAAACAGGATTCTATATCGCGTCCCATAATAGACCAACTCATGCGGTCTGGGACAAGTATTGGTGCTAATTACATGGAAGCAAATAATGCCAGTTCTAAAAAGGACTTTCGAAATAAGATTTTTATTTGTAAAAAAGAGGCACAAGAAACAAAGTATTGGCTCACTATGTCCAAAGAAATTATTACAACAGAAGAAGTTAAATCCTTATCGCAAGAAGCCCAAGAACTTACTATGATATTCCAAAGTATAGTATCAAAAATTGATAAATGAAAATTGACGCAAAAAAAAGTTTGGGGCAAAATTTTTTAATAAACCAAGGGATAATAGACAAGATTATCAAAGCCGGAGAAATTTCTTCGAAAGACATTGTTATTGAAGTAGGTCCCGGTACAGGTAACTTGACTAGGGCATTGATTGAAACAGGTGCTAGAATTATTGCAATTGAGAAAGATCACCGACTGATTGAGGACTTGGAAGCAGAGTTTAGCGCAGTTCAAATTGAAATCGTGGAAGCAGACGTTTTGGAACTGGGAACTGAAACACTTATTGGAAACTGGGAACTGAAAAATGGAAACTACAAAATAATTGCCAATTTACCTTACTACATAACTTCTCACTTCATAAGAACGGTACTCGAAAACTGGCCTTCTCCGTCCCTGCTAGTCTTGATGGTCCAAAAAGAGGTCGCCAAGAGAATTATGGCAAAACCGCCCGAAATGAATCTTTTGGCTCTTTCGGTGCAATATTACGCAATACCGGAAATTGTCGCCTATGTCAGTCGGGGCAGTTTCCGACCCATGCCGGAAGTGGACTCGGCTGTAATCAAACTCACGCCCCGAACTGAATATCCGCTTACCGCTGAAAAAGAAGAATTATTTTTCTCAATTATAAAATCCGCTTTTGCTGGCAAAAGAAAACAATTAATTAACACTTTGCCGGTTGTTATCGGCAAAAATAAACAGGGGACAGCAGAACTTCTGACTCAAATCGGGCTTAGCCCCCAGACCCGGCCTGAGACAGTGGATATGGCTCACTGGCTCATTCTGGTTAATAGTTTATAATAACTTATGCGTTACTGTCTAAAAATACTTGCTTGTGTTATTATTTTGGCTTTTTCAGTGCCTTCATGGGCAGGAGCTTTTTCATTGAACACCCCCTTTGGGGGAAAGATTGTCACTTCAATCCCATGCACCTGCAGTGTCGGTTCTTGGGTTACGGTAGCATTCCCACGACCCGGAAGCTTTATATACACCCCCGGTCTTTCTCAAATATACAGGAACTATCAACTTTTTAGGCCAGGACCGTGGGCCCTTGGCATTGCAAGCGGGTTCAGTACTTGTATGGTCGGCGCGCCACCCTACTGTGTTTCCATCGGTTCTGGTCCAATTATTAGAAAAGTCGGAACATCTTTCTAGATAGTCCGAAAGTATCCACATCTTGTAGTCAGTTTATGCACCTGAATGGTGCTATACTTATATTAGGTGAAAACCACCGGTTTTTGCGTAAAAGATATCATGCCGAACAAAATTAAGCTTGTTTTAATTCTAGTGGCTATTGTCGCCGTATTTTCGGTTTATAAGTTGACGCAATATGTCCACAAAATAGCGAATGAGGGTTCCACTTACCAAGAGGGCTCCGCTTTGGCAAACTCTGACAATGATTCCGACCAAGATGGTATAAATAATCGCGAAGAATCCTATTGGAATACTGATTTTCAAAATCCCGACACGGACGGGGATGGATTTTTGGACGGAGAAGAAGTGGCTTCTGGTCATGACCCGTCAAAACCTGGACCAGATGACGCTCTGGTAAGCGCCAAAAATCTGACAGAAAAATCCAGCGCTCTCTTGGTGTCCGGTTTAGCCGAAGGTTCTCTTAAAACTTCCAGTGTTAAATTTGATAAGTCCGTTGATTCTGTTGTAGACGATCTTTTTTATCAATCAACCATCAATTATCAAAAAACAACCCTGAATAATCTTGTCACCGGACCTATTGTAATAATCGGTTCGGACCAAAAATCTGTCCAAGAATATCTTCAAAAAATGAACTCCGTCTTGGCATTATTTTGGTCAGACGACCTAAAGGGTTTTATAAATGTTCTCAACATTTTTCAAGAACTGGACAAAACCCAAAACTATAAAGATCCCAAACTTAAGGATTCCATAGACAACGAGGTCGCTAGATTTGAAAACCAAATAAAACAGCTGGAGACCATCCCGACACCTTCCAATTGGGTTGATATCCATAGTCAACTGGTTTTAAAAATGCAAAGCATGGCAAAAAATTATCTTCTTTTCAAAAATATAGGCGACGATCCCATGCAGGGGACGATATCTTACATAACTTTAAGCAGAGAATTTACGGAAGAATTACCGGTTTTATTAAATCTTTATGTTTTAAAGAAATAGGATGAACAAAATTTTAAAAATTTCTTTGTCTTTATTACTAATAACTTCTCTTGTTGTTCCTTTTGTTTTAGTTCCTCGGCCGGCTAAAGCGGTTCCGGCCATAGTAGGTACCCTGATGGGTAACTGTGTCGGAGCAGGCCTTTTGGCGAATTATCTTCAAGGATTGATTCCTAGTATAGGGGGTTTAACAGAGGAAGTACCGGTATCCGAAGGAGCACAAAGAAATAAAGAAAGTATTCTGGATGTTGCTGCCCGCTGTATCGCCAGACAGCTCTTTGACGGAAGCATATCGGGAATGCTTGGTATTGTCCGTACGGGAGGCCGAGATGGCGCGGCGGCCTACGTGAAAGATTGGAGAAATTTTCAAACCAGCGCTGAATACAGGGGGGAAGATGTATTCAGAGCAATACTTTCAAACACTAGATTATGCAATTATATTGACAATAATATCAAAGGTTTCTTTGGAGTGAGTAGAAAAATCCCTCTTCCGGCTAATACCCAAACCAGAACTGGGAATCTTGACCCTTATCAACTCCGGGCCACCTGCACCATGCCCCAAAATTTTAGTATCACGAGATACCAACAAGATTTTGCCGGCAACGGCGGGTGGGATGCCTGGTCGCGCATGCTTGAACCCCAAAATAATTACTACGGAGCTTTGTTGGGGGCATTAGATGAAGTGGCCAAACAGAGAGCATTGGAAAGTTCCGCTGATATCAATGAGGCAATTTCCGGTGAAGGATACACAGCAAGAAGAAAGGCCTGCCAAACAACTGGTAACGGCGCCCGTTGTGTTGTTTTAGGAACAGTACTTACCCCAGGTTCAACTTTATCAGGAGCAGTTAAATCCACTTTTCAAAGTGAATTGGACTGGCTTGCCAACAGTGACGAACTAAACGAGGTTATCGCTTCGCTTATTGAAAGATTTATTAACCGATTATTAAATATAGAAGCACCGGATTCAGACCAAACATACAGTCCCGATCCGACCTTACCGCCAACACCCCCGCCAGCACCCGGAGGAACTTGTCCCGTTCCCACCACTCCGGCCACTCTTTGCGCCAGTGTTGATAGCAACACGGTCCTTGGCATTTTAAATAATTATCCTCCCACAGATACCGGCATCACGGAAGCCATACTGGAAGTGCAGGGAGTATATCCGGCCGCTTATGTCATTCCTCACAATACCGGGACTATGGTTTTGGATAAAATTGATTTTGGAGGAGGGATGATAGTTGATGTCATCATCGGGGCTGGGGGCGCCAACCCAACTTGGGGCTGGATAGTTGAATGTCAATGCGGAGGATAAAATCTAGATCTAATTCTGAAAAATTTAATATGCGATTTTTCGTAGATGCAACTTAAACAAAGGCAAAAAATAATCGGCACGGTAACTCTTCTGGCATTTTTGTTTTTCTTTTTGCCCACTTATTTTGTTCACGCTTGTGTTTTGGGATGGGACCCAATAGGCACTTGTGTCCTTGAGGGGTCTTTTAGTTTTGCTTCTATGATATTCGGCTTAATTGGCAACCTAACGGCTATTGTTGCCAAAGGTCTTAATTATGCAATATTTGTCCGTCCGGGGGGCAATCTTCTTATTGTGGAAACAACATGGAAAATACTTCGGGACTTTTCTAACATGATTTTTATCGTTCTCCTTATCTACATGGCCTTTGCCACGATTTTTGATCATGGAAAATACCGATTTCAGGACATGATTGTCCGATTCCTGATTGTTGCAGTTCTAATTAATTTCAGCTTGGTTATCGGCAATTTTATTATTGATTTCTGCCAGGTCTTGACCAATATTTTTCTGGGAAGCATCGGTAATCTCGGTGATCGGCTAGGTACATATTTGAATCCTTCTGTACTATTTCCTGATATAACCAGGCTTTCTACGGCTGACGCAACGACCGGAGGATTGATCTCAATTGTTTTTGCTATTATCCTTTCTTTAATATTTCTCTTCAGCATATTAGTCGCGCTGGTCTTTGCGATTGTTCGCACTCCAATTATCTGGGCCCTTCTTATTGTTTCGCCGATTGCTTGGATGAGCCATATTTTACCCAGTTCAGAGGTCTGGTGGAAGAAGTGGTGGAGTCAATTTTTTGGCTGGAACTTGTTCTTGCCAGTTTATCTTTTCTTTATATATCTTGGCCTAATTTTCTTAAGCAAGCGTGGTGAGATTATGGGGGCTGTAATCCAGGCCAATCAAATGGCAGGCGCAACCAATCCGACTGATGTTCCACTCCTTGCAGGCCTAACAAATTCGCTTTCCTTTAATCACTTATTCTTCTACCTTTTTACCGCCTTCGTTATGGTCGGCGGTACTTGGGCCGCCAAAGAAACCACCACGCTCATGGGCACCGGCTTTGACAAGGGCCTCGGCTGGAGCAAAGGTTTTGTTAAAAGATTGCCCGTATTTGGGAAAGGTCGTTCTTTGGATTCATATGAATACGCGAGTAAACAAAAATTTAGTCAATTCCAAAAAGAGGGCTTTCAAAATAAATATCTTAATAAAATATACGGTGGCCAAGCCGGCGTAGACCAGGCGCGAGCAAGCGCTTCTGGACAATGGCCATTTAAAAATCAAAAACAATTTGCGGAAAATGCAAAAACGGCCTATACGAAAGCAGAAAATGATTACAGTACCGGCAAAATGGATATCGGACAACTCCGACAGAAAGCTCATAACAATTCCGCGAGTAATGCTGAGGGTTATGCTTACAGAAAACTCTTGGTGGAAAAAGGCGGTATGGATGGAGATATGTATAAGCAAACCTTGCTGCAACTAAAAGGAAGTCCATACGCCGTCAACGACTTCGTTAAGGCAGCCAAAGAAAAGAAATTTGCCGGCATACGCAACCTAAAAGATGTTGCCCTTGACGATTCACTAAACGATTCCAGTTTTGTCGCCAGTAGACGAGAGATGCTTCAATATGTTGCAAGTGATGTAAAGATGGCTGGAGGTATGAAAGAAGACGATACTAGTAAGGCCATTAGAGTTCTTGGCGGAAAAGATTCCCCGGAGTCAAAGAAATTCTTGGATGATTTAACTAAAGTAAGACCAGACCTGGTATTCAAATTCAAACAAGATCCTACACGCGGAGTTATTGTTGATCCATATGAAAAAGATAAGGACGGCAACCCCAAAGTTACGACCGAAGACGAATACTGGACTAAAGCCGTTAGAACCGAAGCAAAAAACCTGATTGATATGCCAAAAGATGTTTGGAATAATCTCAAATTCCAAAAAGCTTTACAGCTCAGATTTAATGAACTAAAAGCCAACAAACAACGAAGAAACCTAAAAGACAACCTGGAAAAACTTTTGATTGAAAAAGGAGAATCTAGAACTGGACAACTAGATGACAAAAATCGGGCAGACAAGTTAGATATATTGGATAAAATTACTCCGAATATTACCGCGGAGCCAGATGACAATGAAGAGGAGAAGCAAAACCAAAACACGGAACCGGCCACACCAGCCCCAGACGGGGGAGAAAAGACCACGGAAACAACAGGAGGAGGCACGGCAAAAACCGTAAGTTATCTGAAGACAATGGGAATAAACAGAAGCAATGTGATTGATTTACGTACAGCTGATCTGAAAAGTAAGACGGAAGATGAATAAAAACATCCTATGAGATTTCAACTGCCACAATTTATTGAAACGGAAATAAAGATTATCGGGCCATTTACGATTAAGCAATTTCTGTGGGTAGCGGCGGGAACGGTTTTTCTGTTTTTGGACTTCAGTTTATTTTCGGGAATTATCGCCATCGCTATCGCTATACCAATCGTGAGTATTGCCGGGGCCTTTGCCTTCGCGAGAATAGACAATATGCCCCTTCTTAATTATTTCGCTAACATGCTTTTCTTTTCCTTCGGTTCAAAAAAATATCTATACCGAGACGAACAACAAATAAACAATGAACAAGGACCAATGAACATTCATAAATGATCAACCCAATTTTCAGTGGTATAATTGAGAGTGCGCAGTGTTCACTGTTCATTATTCACTGCTCACTATAATTCCAATGGCCACTAAATCCACTAAAGAACTCGTTTCAATCGCCGATATTAAAGACAGTATTATTTTACTTAAAAATGGGTCCCTGCGAGCAATAATTGAGGTCTCCGCGGTTAATTTTGAATTACGTTCTGAAGAAGAGCAAACCGGCATCCTCCAAAACTTTCAGCGTTTTTTAAACTCAATTGACTTTCCGCTTCAAATGATCACAAATTCGCGACAGCTGAATATGGATGAATATCTCAAAACCATTGATGCCGTCGCCGAATCCGCCACTAATGAACTTCTCAAAATCCAAGCCATTGAATACAGTAAATTCGTCAAAGAATTGCTGGAACTCTCAAATATTATGACCAAACATTTTTATGTCGTCTTACCGTTTTATGTCTATGAGACACCCTCAAAATCAGGAATATTTGAAAGTGTTAAGAGTATGCTCGGTTCAGCAAAGACAGTCCAACAAATTAAACCCGAACAACTTGAGACATACCGAACCCAATTGATGCAACGAGCGGAATTAATTCTTGATGGTTTAATCGGTATTGGCTTAAAAGCCCGACTCATGGAAGGTCAAGAAATTAACAATCTGTATTACGGCCTTTATAACCCCGGCGAAAAGACGACAATAAGCCCACCGGATAGGATAGCGACTTAGAGACAAGAAATTAGGTTATAGGAATTAGGTTATAGTTTTTAAAACCCTAATCCCTAACTCCTATCACCTATAACCTACAACCAAATGGCTGAGCCCTTAACCCAACAACAACAGACCATTCCCGAAACGCTTGCCCCAGCGGCAATGTCAATTTCTTCAAATTCTATTCAAATTGGCCCGAAATTCGCCAGAACAATTTTTTTAGCCACCTATCCCCGTTATCTTAATACGAACTGGCTTTCGCCAATTATTAATCTGGACCGCGCCTTTGATTTGGCAATATTTGTCCATCCCAAAAGTACGGCCACAATTTTAAAACAACTTCGCGACCAACTTGCGCGCTTACAAGCCCAAGCCATGGAAGAAGCATCGAAAGGTAAGGTTCGCGATCCGATTTTGGAAACAGCTATGGCCGATATTGAGGTCCTACGTGACAAACTCCAGCAGGGGACAGACAAATTTTTTGAACTTGGTGTCTATATCACGATTTATGAAAATAGTGTCAAAGAACTCAATGACACGGAAATAAAAATTAAGGGTTTATTGGAATATCAGCTTATTTTTGCCAAGCCGGCGACATTCCGAATGATGGAGGGTTTTAACTCCACACTTCCAACAGACGATGACCAACTTAATGTTCACACTTCACTCAACACCGAGCCACTATCGTCTTTGTTTCCTTTTACTTCTTTTGATTTAACATCCAACTCGGGCATTTTGTATGGCATCAACACACACAACAATTCACTTGTCCTGTTTGACCGATTCAAACTTGAAAATTATAACTCCGTTGTCTTTGGTAAATCCGGCGGAGGTAAAAGTTACACCATTAAGCTCGAGATTCTCCGTAGTTTAATCTTTGGCACTCAAGTTTTAATTATTGATCCTGAAGATGAATATAAATATTTAGCTGATACAGTCGGCGGTTCGCCGGTAAAAATTTCCATCAATTCCGACCAACATATTAATCCGTTTGACCTGCCGGCGCCCAAAGAAGGGGAGTTCGGCGCCGACATCTTCCGTTCCCACATTCTTGATCTTTCGGGTTTGATGAAATTAATTTTAGGCGCCATCACCCCCGAAGAATCGGCTATTCTTGATGAAGCCCTTATTCAGACCTACGCCATCAAAGATATCACCCCGGAAGCGGACTTCACGAAATTACCCCCACCGGTCTTGAGCGACCTTCAAAGTATCCTTGAAGGATTGGTTGGTGCCGAATCAATGGCGACTCGTCTTAAAAAATACACTTCCGGAACATTCGCGGGATTTTTGAATCAACCGACCAATGTCCCTCTTGATAATCAAATGGTTGTTTTCGGCATCCGCGACATGGAAGAAGAACTTCGGCCAATTGCTATGTATTTGATTTTAAACTTCATTTGGGTCAAGGTTCGCCGTGATATCAGGCAACGCATTATCTTGGTTGATGAGGCCTGGGTTTTACTAAAGTACGAAGTTGGCGCCAACTTCTTGTCCAACATCGCCAAACGTTGCCGTAAATATTTCACCGGCCTAACAACTATTTCCCAAGACATTCCAGAATTTCTCGCCAGTCCCCAAGGGAAAACAATTCTCACCAACTCTTCAATTCAAATCCTTATGAAGCAATCACCGGCGGCGATTGATATCATCCAACAAACATTTAATCTCACTGATGCCGAAAAATTCTATATTCTGGAAGCCCGGGTCGGCTTTGGTTTATTCTTCTTGGGTCAAAACCACATCGGTATCCGCATTGTCGCTTCTTATGCCGAAGATCAAATCATCACTTCCGATCCCCGCCAAATTCTTGAGATAGAAAAGGCCAAGGAAGAATGGGCGCAAATACAAAAATAGGGGGATAGGTTATAGGAACTAGGTTGTAGTTTTAAAAAATTCTAATCCCTAATTCCTATCACCTATAACCTATTAAATCATGGACTCAGAAGAAGATATCATTAAGCTCAATCTTGATAGGGAACGTCAGGCCTATCAGGCACGTATGGAGGCAGAGCAGGAGGAACGAGAACCAGGCACGACTGGACCGGAGAAAATGAGTTTACTGCTTTTCCTGCCACTTTTGTTTATTTGTGTCATTGGGGATTTGATTGATATTTTTACAGTTGGAACTATCGGTTGGGTTGTTGGATTATTTATTGATGCCATTCTTCTAATAGCCACTGGCCTAAGCAGGGCCGGAAGAAAACAATTTAAAAGAATATTAATCGGCGCGGCGGCGGATTCATTCCCATTGGTCGCTTTTCTTCCTTTCAGAAGCATCTTCCTTGTTTGGGCATTCATAAAATCACGAAATGAAAAAGCGCAATACCTTGCGGAAATGGCGGAAAAGATTGAAAATATAAACAGTAGAGACGGAAAATAAAAAATAGCTGCATAATCCCGTTAGAAATTAACCCTACGGGAATAGCACAACAAATTATTAATTAAAATTACTAGCTATAGCCACCATTACAAAGCGGTGGACGGTCAGTAAAATTTCTAACGGGATGGCAAGTCAAAAACAACTCATAATTCTTATTATCATCACGGCTTCGCTGACTTCTTTTTTAGCGGGATATTTGTTAACCCAGTCACCAAAAAATTCCGCTGTCTTAATTCAAGAACAACGGGGTGCTTTGATTGACCGTTTCAGCGAGATTGGTAACAACTCTACGCCCACTCCGTTGCCACCAGGGCTCCTCCAGGCCACTACCGATATGTCTCTAGCCACTACTAACGCCTCTGACAGTAACGCCGTCCTTTATTATCACCCCGACAACGGTTTTGTCTCAAGGATTGATCTTGAAACACGAAATAATACTCTCATATCCACTACCCAACTAAAGGGGCTCACAAACGTTGTCTGGTCGCCAAACAAAAATCGCGTTATTACGGTTTCCCGAAGCTCAACCGGTCCGATTTATAAATATTTTGATTATACCAGTCACCAAAATGGATTCCTGGGCAACAATATCAAAGATGCCGTCTTTTCGCCTAACAGCCAGCAAGTTGCCATTGTCCGTTCGGCAGGGGGAGATAGCGCCATTGAAATTACCGACTTTGAGGGTAAAAATTCTAAAACAGTTTTAAAGACCCGTCTTGATAATATTCATCTTTTTTGGCCCAGCGAAAACGTGATTTCTTTTATCGCCAACGATAATGATACCGGATTACAGTCGTTTTACACTGTTTCCGAAAATGGCGACCTCCGTCAGCTCGTGGGAAGAAAGGATACATTGGCCGTAAAATGGTCGCCCGATGGGACGAGGTTTTTGTATTCAACCCGAGAAGATGGGAACTTAATATTACAGGTCTTTGACACTGTTTCCAAAAAATTCCAAGTCCTTCCAATTCAAACATCAGCCAATACTTGCGCTTGGCTTCTTAACCAAACCTCGGTCATCTGCGCCACGGAAATTGGCGGACAGACCTCAATCAATCAAATAGGTCTTACCAACCTCACCACAAAAATATTATTCTCCAACTTAATTATCTCGCCCAAAGAAGTATTTATGTCCCACTTGGAGAACTTTCTCGTTATTATCAACGCTGGCGACCAAAGTATCTGGGCCATCAAACTCGCTCAGTAATTTTTCTTGTCACCATTCCTCGTCCGCCGGACCCCTTCAAAATCTGCTCGGAGCAGGATTAAAAGAGAGATTCTTTCTAGAATCTCTCTTTTAATTAACCTTGGCTCCTGCGAGAGCTTTTTGAGAGAGGTCCGGTCTCCCTCGGAACTTGGGATGCTCATTGTTAATAAACATTACCTGAATCGTGGTTTTGTAGGACTGAAGGTTACTTACCATGGAGGGTCTATAATTTAAAATAGAAAATGCCGTTGCGGGGTGCAACGGCATGCATGATTTTCGAAAAGGAACGATAATGAGAGATCTTCGTCACGGGGCTGTCTGTCTTCCAGTGGCCTACTGGGAACAGAATCCGTCTAGCTATCGGCGAGAACCCGTCGGTTCCGCTTCTAGCGATCTCCCTAATTCGGTCCAGTCCTGCGCGCGCAGAACTGACGGCAAATGGGTCTAGCCGCATCGTATGCAGTGAGCATCGGGAATACAGCCTATCCCGACTCTGGAGCGAAAAAGCTCCACCACATAAACCCTTACCAACCTACCTGACGATGTACTGACATTATAGCAAACCAGTATACAATGTCAAGCCCCCGTAAAAGTGGTTTAAAATAAGGGGTTTTTTATAGACGGCTCCTTGATATAAAAACGGGAGGAGTGATTGTTGGTTTAATCTCAATCTGCACAATCGGTCTCGATATAAACTTAGTGACCAAGACACCCTAACCCCCAGCGAGAAATCATAAAATAATTTCACTCTGAGTCACTTGGGGTCCACTCTTAGACCCAGTAGCGGAAGGGGTCCCACTCTGTGGGGGAACCGACGGGACTGGTTCCCTGGGTCTGGGGATAAGAGTGGCCCCAAGTGATGATTGAGCCGGGGGTTGGGGTGGAGGGAGCGAATGAGCCGAGACGAGCTATGAGCGGTAGGGCTTGACGACGATACGACGTTGGGGTTCTTGGCCGATACTCTCAGTGGTAACATCGGAGACCGAGGCGAGCTCCATATGAACGATACGGCGTTCGTAGGGGGACATGGGGCTAAGGGCTTCGGGTCGTTGAGTGCTGCGAACCCGCATGACTGCCTCTTTGGCTAATGTGGCGACCTGGGTCGCTCTGGATTTTTTATAATCATTCACGTCAACAAACAATGTGAGTCCTTCGCCTTGTTTCAAAAATAAACTGCGGACGATATGTTCTAACGCCTGAAGATTCTGGCCGTTCTTGCCAATAAGAAACTTAGCATCTTCGGGCGCGGAAATAGAAGCAAAAACAACTTCTTTACCCGCCTTGCCAGCAGGCAAGTCACCACCAACAATCTCTTCCCGAATAGAAACCTCGCACTCCACATTCATGGGCGCAATAATCCGCTTGATGGTTTCGGTGATGTTATTCTTTTGTTCTGGGGTGATATTCATCCCGTTAGAAATGTAACAGACCATCCACCGTTTTGGGGTGGTGGCTGACTACAATCATTTTTATATTATTGATTTTCATATATATACCCGAAGGGTTCATTTCTAACGGGATTATTTAGATCTTTGCAGATAAAACTGTTCTCCGATTGAGAAAAGTGTCGTAGTTATCCAGTATAATATCAGACCTGCCTGAAGATTCCAACCAATGATTACAATCATGACCGGGAAAAAATAAAGCATTTGGGTGTTGAGAGCCGCCATTTGAGGATTGGCGCCACCGGCTTTCATATAGGTCATGCTTTGTTTTGCTTGGAAAAACTGCAAAACGCCGGCCAAAACGGCCAAAAAAATGTTCCGACCAGAAATATTGATAAAACCAAGGAAGAGGGGGTTGATAGAGCCCGGATTTTGCACAAAGGGATAAAGTAATGAAAAACTTTGGGGGTCTAAACCAGCAATAAAAACCTGATAAAGAGCAATAAGAATCGGGAGCTGTACCAACAATGGCAAACAACCGGCAATTGGATTAATGTTGTGCTCCTTATAAAGTTGCATCATTGCCGCTCCTTGGGCGGCTTGATCATGTTTGTGTTTTTCTTTGATTGCTTGGATATGGGGATTGATTACGTTTAGAGCCCTTTGGGAACGTTGGGCCTTGATAGAGAGTGGAAGGAAAAGGAAACGAATAACAACAGTCAGGGCAATGATACCAAGACCAAGATCGTGGCTGGGCATAAAGTTGGAAAGAAAAACCAACGCATTAAAAAGCGGTATATAAAGAATGACCTTAAAAAATGCGAAAATAGAACTCATTACGGATAGTCAACGCCTCCGGAGGCGAATGGATTACAACGAATAATACGAATTAGCGCTTTCCATGAACCCCTGACAATTCCATACTTAAGGACAGCGAGCTCGGCATACTCAGAACAGGAGGGATGATATTTACAGGTTGTGTAAGTAAATCCCGGCACCTGGGCCGAACGAAACCATAGTGATACCCGATGATATAAACGAATAAGGGATAGAATTGGATTCATCCCGTTAGAAGTAGCCCCGCCGAGGTCCTCCGGACTCGCGCCTTTGGCGCGAGCGTGACTTCTAACAGGATTCATATAAATCGGGCCTGGCGCAAAACAGCAACAAAATCGTCCCGAACAGTGACTATATCTGTTGGGATTTTCTTCGTCACCACCACCACGTTATCGCATGATGGCATATTGGGCAAGCGTTCGGAACTAATGACATCCGCCAAAATTCTTCTAATTTTATTACGAAGCACTGCTTTTGGCGCAAATTTAGCGGCCACAACAAAACCGAATCGTGGATAACCACAAGAAGAAGGCAACGACTTGATAAATAAAAAGGAGCCATTTAAAGCCCTTCCTTTTTTAAAAACAACCTCAAAATCCTTTTTGTTTTTTAGACGATTCTTGGTGGGAAGAGCCATGCGATAATTGTCCGCGAACGCAGTGAGTGGTTACAATTATCAGCATCCGCCTCTGGCGGATTACTTTATTGTAGCCCTCCAGAGGCGGGCAAACAATTAACGGTTTAAACCGTTAATTGTTTGCGACCTTTGCGCCGACGACGAGCTAAAACGGTTCGACCATTCTTGGTGTGCATTCTAGACAAAAAACCATGCTTTCTTTTGCGTTTGGCTTTTTTGGGATTGTAGGTTAAAGCAAGCGATTTAGACATAGATGGACTGATTAATTCGCCTAAGTGTAGCTAAAAACAAGCAACGGGTCAACCCCGCCGTTGAAACACTGCATTTTTATAGTTCAAAATTTTTTTTAATAACTTAAAAAATGTTTTTGACAATAAATCAATAAATAACGTCTGCCCCACAGTGTTTCAACGGCGGGGTCAATATTTACTATTTTTTTACACTTGCTATACCTAATAAAGAACAACCGCGAACTAATGATACTTATAAACAGTATATCCACCGACAAGCATTCCATAAAAATTTTATTCAGTATAATGAACGAGTAATTATATCCTCAAACCAATGACAAACGAAGAATTATGGAAAGCGGTACTTGGTGAAATGGAGTTATCGCTCACTCGGGCGAACTTCATTACTTGGTTCAAGAACACTACCATAGTTGCCCGCGACCATAGTTCTATTGTTGTAAGTGTCCCCAACGGATTCATTAAAGAATGGCTTGAAAACAAGTTCAATAAAAAAATTCTTCAGTCCATTCATGGTTTAACACCGGAGATACGAGAGATAAAATACTCAATCGGGAAGCCACGAGCGGAATTTGTGCGACAGGATATATCTCGTATTATTTTAGAGAAAGAACTGGGAGAAAAAACGAACATTGGCCCGACCGATGCCGATGTTGATAACCTCACAAACCTAAACAAACGCTATTCATTTGAATCGTTTGTATCCGGTTCAAGTAACGACATGGCTCACGCGGCTTGTCTGGCGGTAACAAAAAACCTGGGCAAGATTTATAACCCCTTATTTATTTACGGAAATGTTGGTTTGGGTAAAACCCACCTTATTCAGGCAATTGGCAACAAGGTTGCTGAAAACAAAGAAAAAAAAGTTCTTTATCTCCAAGCCGAACGATTTACAGCCCAAATTGTTGAAGCGATTATGAACAGAACTATTGAAGATTTGAAAAGTCAGTACGAAAAGGTTGATTTGCTTATTCTTGACGATGTCCAGTTTATTGCCGGTAAAGTAAAAGCCCAAGAAATAATCTTTGCCACGTTTAATGAGTTATATGGACGAAATAAACAAATAGTTCTTTCGTCGGACCGACCCCCGGCCGCCATTCCCACACTTGAAGAGCGCCTCCGTTCGCGTTTTGAAGGTGGAATGATTGCTGATGTTGGGGTACCGGATCTGGAAACCCGTCTAGCTATTTTAAAACAGAAGTTGGTGGGAAAAAATGTGGAATTAAATGAAGAAACACTTTCTTATATCGCCACTCATATGCAAAAGAATATTCGTGAGTTAGAGGGCGCTCTTAATAGGGTGGTGGCTTTTATTCAAATTTATAACAAGATTCCGGATATTAAAGAGGTTAAAAACATCCTAAACACTTATCTTAGTACACCCTACAAAAAAACTTCGCCCCAGATAATATTGAAGGCTGTGGCTGATTTCTATAATATTTCTGCCGCTGATTTAATAAAAAGAAGTCGTAAAAAAGAAGTTGTCTGGCCTCGACAGGTTGCCATGTTTTTATTGCGTGATGAAACGAAACTTTCTTTTCCTGAAATCGGCCAAAAACTTGGGGGGAGGGATCATTCCACAGTTATTCATGCTTGTGAAAAAATAAGAACGGAATCAACTATTAATGAACCCCTCAAACAAGAGCTGACTTTAATTAAAGAACGTGTTTATAATTCTTTTGATAAGTAGTGGATAAGTTATTTATAAATATGTATAAAAATTATTTCAAAACAAAATGTTTAAAACTATCCGTTAGTATTCAAGTCCTTAACCACGTTTTTTAAAATTAAAAATATAATTAACAATTCCGATAAAACAATAACTTCTACTAGTAGATTAAAAAGTTATTAACATATCCACCGTCTTAAGAATAATAAAAAGTAAAAAATAATATTTTAAATATTTATTAATTATGAAAATTATCATCAATCAAAAAAATCTTAAAAGAGCAGTCGGCCTAGTGGAAAAAGTGGTCTCAAAGAATTTATCCCTTCCAATCTTAGGAAATATACTCATTAAAACTGAAAATGGCCGTCTTAGATTGTCGGCTACAAATTTAGAATTAGGAATCAACGCTTTGATTGGTGTCAAAATAGAGGAAGTCGGTGAAATTACCGTTCCCGCCAGAATATTTTCTGATTTTATAAATGCCGTTCAAGATGAAAAAATAACCCTTGTGACAAAAAACAACACCTTGACCATTAATTCCGAGCATTATAAAACAAGTATTCTTGGTTTTGATTCAAAAGATTTTCCAATTATTCCAAAAATAAAATCCGAGACCATTGTTTCAATACCCGCCAATGTTCTCAAAGGTTCTCTTGTTAAGGTTTTGGACTCAATAGCAGTATCAGAAACTCGTCCTGAATTGGCAGGTGTTTTGATACAAATAAAAGAGAATCAATGTGTTTTTGTTTCTACAGATGTATTTCGTTTATCAGAAGTGACTATTCCGGTTTCTGCTTCCAGTTCAGTGTCTATTATTATTCCAAGAAACACAGTTAATGAAATTGTGCGGATGTGTAGCGATATTGAAGGTAGTATTCAAATTAAATATACAGACAATCAAGTTGCCTTCATAGCCGACGACACTGAACTTATATCTCGGGTGGTAGACGGCACATATCCGCCGTACAAAAACATAATACCCGAAAAGTTTATATCCCGGGTATTAATAAAACGCGTTGAATTTGAGAACAGTATTCGTCTCGCCGGTCTGTTTGCTTCAAGTATTTCAGACGTAAAAATTTCTTGTTCTGAAGACAAACTTACAATTACCGCAAAGAATAGCGATAAAGGCGATATTGAAACCGATGTCTCAGCTGTTCTTAAAAATGAACCATTTGATTTGTTATTAAACTACAGATATCTTCTTGATGGACTCAAAAACATATCTGACAATGAAGTAATTTTGGAGTTTACCGGGGCCGGCAGTCCACTAGTCATGCGTCCGGGTAGTGATAAATCTTTCATATATCTTATAATGCCTCTTAGAAATTAATGTTCAGAAACATTCAGGATCGCTTTGCGCGACGGCTGGAAAATATTAAAAACAAAAACCGGGTTCAAACAGAGCTGGATAAAAATATCCGTTCTTTTTTGATTAAAGAGTTCGGTCCGATCGGGGAATCGCTTAGTTTTAAGGCCTCTCAGGAAAATAAAAAGGTTTACATTCGCTTTCAAAATAAAACTGCTTCCAATGAAGTTGTTTTACGAAGCGGTAAACTTAGGGAATCACTACGAACTTACGATGAAAAAATTGAGACCATCATTATTGATTAATCAATATGTTCAGTAGCTTCCATTTATTGTTGGGGCGTCAGGGGTCGGGGGTAAATAAACCCCATATGTTTGAATAACCGGCCAATCCCAATTTGTGAATTGGGGGTCGCTGTTTGGGTTTGATGGAAAAGATCCCAACGGATTACTCCGATCTACATAATAAAGAATTTCATGATATTGGGCCGGTCCGCCATCCGATTGTGTATAAGTAAAATTACCGTTAAGCATTATTTTTGAAGAGGTGACCGGTTCGGGTTGGGGGAATGATTCACGGGGGAAGGTAGACAGGGCCTTGGCCATAAATTCATGCCACATTGGTCCGGCGGCGCTGATACCGGCCCCGGCCGCGGTCATTGATTTATTGTCGTTATTACCTGTCCAAACCACAGTTGAGATTGAAGGGCTAAAACCAACAACCCAACCATCCTTGTTATCTTGGGTGGTTCCGGTTTTTGCCCCGACTTCGTAACCAGGAAAATAAAGCGAGTTGTTATAACCAAAGACCGGCGCTCGGGCCAAGTTGTCCGAAAGGATATTATCCATCAATCTGGCTGTTTGTGTGTCTAGGGCACGCTGGGGTTGATCCTGGGCCTCTTCAAGAACATTCCCCGCCCCGTCCTCAATTTTTTGGATAATGCGCCATTGGTTACGGATGCCATCATTTGCGAAGACACCATAAGCCGAGGCCATATCAATAGGTTTTACTTCGGCGCCACCAAGAACAAGCGATAGGCCATAGCGATTGGGCTCGGTCAAAGTGGTGATACCCATCTGTTGAGCTAGACCGATAGTTTCTGGAATACCGGCAAGATAAAGGGTTTTAACAGAGGGAATGTTTAATGATTGATTAAGCGCCTGGCGAAGGTTGACCGGTCCCCGGAAGATGCCGTCATAATTTCGGGGGTGATAACAAGCGAGACCATATTGATCGGTAATTTTATTTCCATCCGGCGAGCAATACGGATTAAATTCTGTTTTGAAATCAAAAAGAATAGTTGAGTCGGGGTAACCCTTTTGGAAAGCTACGGCATAGGCAAATGGTTTAAAAGAAGAGCCCGGCTGACGTTCGGCAGTGGCGACATTAAAATTACCCTCATTGGCGACGTCAAAATAATTACTTGAACCAACAAGCGCAAGGACGTCGCCATTTTTAGGACTTATCGCCACCAAGGCCGCGTTGGAGGCCTTGTATTTGGTCTTATTAATACCAGAGTATTTTGTAACAGCGGATTCGGCGTATTCTTGGAGGGTAGCATCAAGAGTGGTGGTGACATTAAAACCACCACTTTCAATAGCCCCCTCCCCGTATTTGTTAGCCAGGTATTCTTTAACCATAATCACAAAGTGGGGGGCGGTGATATTCTCGGTGCTTGAATGGAATTCCGGCTTTTCAGAAATCGCTTGGTCGTAATCGGCACTGGAGATGAAACCAAGTTTTTTCATATTGTTTAAAATATTGTTTTTGCGGGTAACAAGATCTTCGACGTGGTTACCATAAGGGGAGTAGTAACTTGGGGCCTGAGGTAAGGCGGCTAAGATAGCTGATTCACTCAAACTTAATTCAGACGCGTTTTTATTAAAGAATGCCTTGGCCGCCGCTTCAATGCCATACGCGTTTGAGCCATAAGGAATTTGGTTTAAATACATCCAAAAAATTTGATCCTTAGAAAACCTGCGTTCAAGTTCAATGGATAAAACCAATTCTCTAACTTTTCGTAAGACCGTCTTCTCGCCACCCAAAAGGGTTTGTTTGACCAATTGTTGAGTAATGGTTGAGCCACCCTGGGACAAGCTGAGAGTGGTGATGTCGTTAAGGAATGAACGAATAATGCCCCTAACGTCAAATCCGCCATGATTGTAAAAACCACTATCCTCGGCAGCCAAGGTAGCGTTCTTTAAGTCGGCCGGAATTTGTTCCCAGGGGATGATTGTTCTTTTTTCCTCACCGTGGATGTCATAAAGAAGTACTTCTCCGGTCCGATCGTATATTTTAGTTGATTCGCTTATTTTGCGGTCGGCGATAGAGTTGGGGTCGGGGAGCGTGCTTTGAACATAGATTAATAAACCAAAAAATAAAATAGCGCCGATAACAATTACCCAAATAATAAACATTGCTATTTGCTTAAAATCTGGTTTTCTTTTTTTTGAACTCCTAAATATTCGGCCGATGATGGGTAACATAGACACCATAATGCCACAAAAACACCATATTTACAACGATAGTGTTACAGGATACTATATATAACATGGATGAAATACTAGAACGAGGGGTTGAGGAGATAATTGAACAGGACCATCTAAAAAAACGATTAAAAAACGGAGATATTCTTCGGGTCAAACTTGGCATTGACCCAACTGCTAAAGATTTACATCTGGGGCACACAGTGGTTCTTCGAAAATTAAGACAGTTTCAAGACGCAGGCCATCAAGCCGTATTTATTATTGGCGACTTTACCGCTCTAATAGGTGATCCTTCGGGTCGAAGTGATTTACGTCCAGTATTAACACCTGAACAAATAAGAGAAAATCTTAAGAATTATCTCAAGGAAGCCGGCAAAGTTATTGATTTAAAAAAAGCCGAAGTCAAATATAATTCAGAGTGGCTAGGTAGCCAAGGCCCAGGATTTATTATGGAGCTGGCCAGCAAGTTTACTGTCGCGAGAATGCTTGAACGGGATGATTTTCAAAAACGGATTAAGAACGATCAAGATGTTGGTGTCTTAGAGATTATGTATCCGATTCTACAAGGTTATGATTCTGTGGCGGTGAAAGCGGATGTGGAACTTGGGGGCACCGATCAAAAGTTTAATCTTCTCATGGGTCGAAAAGTTCAAAAACGTTATGGACAACCAGAACAAGATATTATCACCATGCCCCTCATTGAAGGTCTTGATGGTGTCAACAAGATGAGTAAAAGCTTGGGTAATTATGTTGGTCTTTCCGATAGTCCTGCTAATATGTTTGGAAAAATTATGTCTCTACCAGACGGTTTGATGGTAAAATACTTCACGCTTCTCACCGATGTTCCACCTGAAGAGATAGAGCAACTTAAAAAAGAAAGGAAAGATTTGGGAACAATTCCTGCACGTTCACCAAAAGAGTGGAAAGAAAGATTGGCTTACGAGCTGGTTAGAATGTATCACGGAGAAAAAGAAGCCCAACAGGCTCAAAAAGAATTTTCTAATGTTTTCTCTAAAGGAGAATTACCGGAAGATATTCAAGAATTTTCTGGTGCCGGTAGGTCCATCCTTGATTTTATGGCTGACAACAATCTTACCGAGTCACGTTCAGAAGCAAAACGACTGATTGAACAGAAAGCGGTAAAAGTAAATTCAACGTCGGTTACTGATTGGGGACACGAGCTTTCAAAAGGGGACATTATCCAAGTTGGTCCGCGAAAATTTGCGAAAGTTGCTTAACCTAAAAGCGGTCCCGCTAAGCGGGACCGATTTTAGGTTACTGTTTAATTGTATCCTAGATCATCATCGTCATCATCGTCTTCCTCATCATCTCCATCAAGGTCGTCATCTTTGCCTTCCTCATCTTCATCCTCATCTTCGTCTGTATCTCCGTCGCCTTGTTTTTTGTTTGGATTTATTTCCTCGTCATCAGTAATTTCAGTAATCAATCCATCCTCTTCCCTTAGTGGCTCAATAGACAAACACTGGTAAGTCATGATGACTTAAAATATCTTCTTTACGATGATCGGTTCCGATGAGGGAGTCCAGTCATTCGTAAACAAGACCGTTATTATTAAGAAAGTATATTATGAGCAGAACAAATTGCAATAGCTAGGGCATCAACGGCGTCATCTGGCTTGATCGGTTCTTTGACACCTAACAACATTTGAACCATTCGCTGAACTTGATTTTTGTCGGCTCGGCCGTAAGCGCTGATGTTTTGCTTCACTTGCAGGGGGGTAAATTCATGAATAGGAAGATTATGTTTAGCGAGAGTCAACATAATCACGCCCCGCATCTCACTTACGGCCATAATTGTCTTTTGATTTTTAAAAAAGAATAATTTTTCAATTCCGGCCACGTCGGGTTTGTATTTCTTAATGATTGCCGAGAGTTGTTTTTCGGCTTCTTTAAAATTGACAAGCTTATCCTTACTGCTCGTGGCTAAAATACCGTAAGCAATACAGAACATTTTATTTCGGTCGCTTTGGATAATACCATAACCGATTCGGGTTGTGCCAGGGTCAATACCGATTGCAATCATATATACTAGTTACCAGTTATCATTTATCAGTTGTCAATGATTTATTCATTGACTCATTGGCCAATGGCAAATCAATGGAAATTGGAAAATGGTCATTGTAAATTGCTTGCGACGTCATCAACGTCATCTTGGTCATCCAGGGCTTCAAAGAGAGTGTCCAACTGTGACTGCTCTTTTTCGTTGATGGTTGCGGGAACATTAAACATCCAACTGATACTTCCGGGTTGAACCATTTTAGAATTATGGTCGGTTAATACCTTTCTTATTTCCGTAATGGTTCGATTTGAATTGTCAGTGACGGCTTTGATACGCAGAGCGACTCCACCGGGCCCGATTGCTTCAATCACAACCTCTTGGAGTTGGGCGGCTGATTTGTCAGATATCTTTTTAATAGCCCGATCAATATTATCTTTGGGCATATTTTCAGCACGGGCTTGTTCAATGGCATTAGCAAGGGCAGTGTTTGTTTTAGGATCACTGCCGTTTCGGGCGGCCAAAGTAATATTTTTGGAAAGTTTAGAAAACAACTGGCCTCGTTTCTGGTCAGTGATGCCTTTTTTGTGTTTGATGGAAGACCATTTCGAATGCCCGGACATAAAGATAGTGATTAGGACTTAGGAATTAGAACTTAGTAATTTACAAATCCAGACCCAAGTTTTTGGGCGGATTTATTTTGATATGTTTATAGCCAAACGGGGTCAAAATGCGCCCCTTAGATGTTCGAGCGAGAAGGCCAAGTTGCATGAGATAGGGTTCGTAGACATCTTCAATGGTGGCTTCTTCTTCAGAGATGGCGGCGGCGATGGTTTTAAGACCAACCGGTCCACCAGCAAACTTTTCCGCGATAGTGAGGAGTATCTTCCGGTCGGTGTCTTCAAGCCCCTTGTCGTCAACCTCAAGCATCTTCAGGCACTCTTGGGCAAGGACCGGTGTAAGGATGGCCGTGTCGCTCATTTGAGCGAAGTCACGGACGCGTTTCAGTAACCGGTTGGCAACGCGAGGCGTGTATCTGGAGGCAACAGCAATAGCTTCAATTGCCTTTGGTTCGGCCTGGACACCCAGTAATTTTGCCGATCTAGCGATGATTTTTGATATTTCGGCCTCATTGTAAAAATCTAGACGAAAACTAACCCCAAAACGGGAACGGAATGGGGCCGAGAGGAGGGAGATTTTGGTGGTGGCGGCAATAAGAGTAAAACGGGGGAGTCCAATTTGAAGGGTCTTGGCGCTATTGCCTTTACCGATAACAATATCAAGATTGAAATTTTCCATGGCCGGATAGATAACCTCCTCAACGCTTTTATTAAGGCGATGGACTTCGTCAATAAACAAGACATCACCATCTTGAAGGCCGGTAAGGATTGAGCCGACATCGCCGGCTTTTTCCAGAGCGGTGCCCGAAGTAATTTTAATTGATGTGCCCAGTTCTTTGGCAATAAGATAAGAGAGGGTGGTTTTCCCTAGACCGGATGGGCCATGAAGAAGTAGATGTTCAATGGGCTCATTACGTTTTTTGGCCGCGCCAATCATGACCTTGAGGTTGGCTTTTATTTTTTCTTGACCGATATACTCGTCAAATGTTTTTGGCCGGAGAGCTTGGTCAAGTAATTGGTCGTCTAAAACGACTCTGGGGGTAGTTATTGGGGGCTTGACCCCGCTGTTGAAAGACGATGATTTGTTTGATTTTTCCATGAACGTTTGATTTAATGGACACTTACTTTTAGTGATGTTTATGTTGAAAAACGGCTGAATGTCGTCTTTCAACGGCGGGGTTGACATTCATGATAATTTAGATTAGAATATATCTGTACAGTCCTGTCAAAGGACCTCTTTAATCTGTAGGCAATTGGACTGCTCCTTAAACGTGGTGGTCCAATCGGGATATTATCGTGATGGGCGACTCGGCCTCGGCTGGGTCTACCCTCTGACCTATCTTGTCCTATTTCCTTATGGAAACAGGTATTTGCCTACAGATTGAAAAGGTTCTTTTTAATTTGTTGGACGCACCGCTTGGCCTTTGGCCGATAAGCGGGCTCTTGCTCAATCTTTGCGTTGCAATCTCCAGTCCTCCCTCGCCATACCTCTAGTATGGCTCGGTTCGGTCTTCGCTTGCGCCTTAATCTTGAGCAAGCCAACAAATTAATTCCAAAAATCAACAACTATCCTAAAATGCGTTCAATTTCGTCAAACGACGTTACGCCATCCAGTAATTTTAAATATGCGTCTTGTCTCATGGTTATCATTCCTTGCTTGATGGCCAGTTCCGTTACGTCGGCCATTGAGGGATTAGACATGATTAATTTCTCCATTTCAGGGGTGACATGAAAGGCCTCATAAACACCGATGCGCCCCTTGTAGCCCATATTGTTGCACTTATCGCAACCAACCGGTTCAAAAACCTCAAACTTTTCTGATATTTCCGGTAACTTAAATTTTTCGGCAAGCGGAGCTAAATCGGTTTTGACTTTCTCTAGTCGTCCCTCAAGCAAGGGTTTTTTCACTCTACAATTTTCGCAAAGTTTTCTAAGCAAACGCTGGGCCATAGCCATCCGAATAGCCGGAGCGATAATCTGGGGTTGGACCTTGAGGTCAATCAGTCGGGGGATTGTGCCGGCGGCGTCGTTGGTGTGAATAGTGGAAAGAACAAGATGTCCTGTAAGAGCGGCATTGAGAGCGATTTCGGCGGTTTCATTATCGCGGATTTCACCAACGAGAATAATGTCAGGGTCTTGGCGAACGATTGATCGCAGGCCATCGGCAAAACCATAGCCCTTCGTCGGGTCAACTTGGGTTTGGGAAATGCCGGTAATGTGATATTCAATCGGGTCTTCAATAGTGATTATTTTTTCTTCGGATGAATTAAGGTAGTTTATAAAAGCGTAAAGGGTGGTGGTTTTACCCGAACCGGTCGGCCCGGTCGTGAGAATTGCGCCTGTTGGCTTGGCCAGTTGCTCTTTCATCATTTCCAAAAAATCCGGTCGCATGCCCAAATCCTCAAGCTTCCCTTTAATATTTCTGGGGTCCAAAAGTCGCATCACGATTGTTTCGCCGAATTCACTGGGCAGGATTGAAACGCGGACTTCAATGTCTGTTCCACCCTCGCGAATTGTGAACCGACCGTCCTGAGGGGCCCGTTGAATATTCAGTTTGAGGTGAGAAAGAACTTTGATTCTATTGGCGACTTTTTCGTAGGATTCTTTCTCTATGGCAGTGATGTCTTCAAGGACGCCGTCCAAACGATAACGGAGACGGGCATTATCGTGGGTCGGTTCAAAGTGAACATCCGAGGCCTCAATTTTCAGAGCACCGGCCAGAAGAATTTCCAAGAGTTTTGTGACCGAAATGCTCGCTACTTGTTGTTGGAGGTCTTTAACCGACCCAATTCTGCTTTGGAGTTCAACAAGGTCTTCTTCTTTAATATCTATTGAGCCAACCTCAAAAGTGTCAACGTGTTTTAAATTGGCATATCTTTCCCAAGCGTGGACTAGGCCGGATGGGGAAGTAACAATGACATTAATTGAATATCCACGCGCTTTAAGGGCAGTAATTGACTCAAGTTCTTCAATTTTGGCTGGGTCAGTTGTAGCGACGGTCAAGGCCGTTCCGGTTTTGATGATGATGGCAAAATTTCCGGCTCGGGCATCGGCTTCAGGCACAAGACCCAAAGCGCCGGTGTCAATTGGCGCGCCGGTAAGATTGGAAAAAGAGAGACCAAGTTTCTGGGCCATGGCTTGAAATGTGTCTTCGCTTCCATGAATATGGATTTGTCCCAGTTTTTTTTCTAGTTCCTCTTCTCGCTTTTCTTGTGATGTCGGTATTGTTGCCATTACTATAATTATATCACGTAACTTGTTTGTAACCCCGCTCTTGAAGCGTAGCTCTCTTATTATTCCAACCCATATCATTAATGACCACAACTACTTCTACTACGCTTCAAGGGCGGGGTAAATGGTTTTTTGTGGACAACTGTTTGCCATTGCCGATTTTGGTCACGGAGTTCCTCATAGAGCAGTGCAAATTGTTCATTCCTAATTTTTCTACAGAGATTCTTAGGCCGGCTGAAGCACGGCCAAGAAACTTATCCGAGTGACCGCCCGAAGCAACTCCTGCCGGACCATGCGGCCGTAACGGCCGTTTCCGGCATCCTCGGAGCGGTTCCCAGAAAAATAGCGTCACTCACAAGCACTGCTATCTATTCGTCACAGTGACAAAATTAACAATAGCAAACAGTTGTCCGTTTGGTATGGTTGCTCACATAATTTATTGACTCTTAATATTGATGGGTGTATGATAATATCATATTAAATTATCATATAATTATAAAACATGACCACACTATCAATACCGGTGTCAGGCGAACTCGCGGAGTTTATCAATAGAATGGTTAAGGAAGGGAAGGGGGCAAACAAGGCCGATGTTGTTCGGCGCGCCTTGCGAGAGTATAGAGAAAACGAAGCTTTAAAAAATATACTTCAATCAGAAAGGGAATTCGCCGAAGGTAAGGGCTTGCGAGGAGACCTGCGCGATCTAATGAAAAAATTTAAATAAACAATATGGTTGGTATTATTTACTCTCCATTTTTTCTGCGCAAACTCAATGGACTGGAAGGTGATTTACAAGATGAGGTTGCCCAGAAAATAGATTTATTTAAAAACCGGGCCAATCACAAAATATTGAAAGTCCATAAACTTCACGGAAGATTTTCTGGCCGTTTTGCTTTTTCAGTGAATTACAAATTTAGAATAGCTTTTCGCTACGTTTCTAAAAATAACGTCTTGTTTTTAGATATCGGCGATCACGATATTTACAAATAAAATCTAGTGAGTTATTTCTGGCCCAGCTTCCAATCGTGCAGATTGTGAGGAAAACAACAAGAACCCGCTTCTATTGTCAAATAATAATAATGTGGTATAATGAGATAAGCAGGAGGTTCTTTCCCATGGAATCAATGACAGCTCAGGAACGGCAGTGGTATCAGATTGTGCCCGCCAGTGGCATGTCGGCCGACTTCATCAATGAGCCGATGCATTGTGTGGATCCAATCTGGTCAATTCGTACCCGGAAAGATGACACGCCTCAGCTTCGAGTCGAAGTACAGAAGCGTCTGAAGGCCCTGGAAACCTACACGGAGTACGCAGAGCGCCAGAGGGCTCAAGCCAAGAAGAATCCCGAGCGCGAGTTCGAGATTTACGTGAATGAAGACAATAGGTTGAGAGTAGGCAGTGTTGACCGTCTCGTGCGAGAGATTAAGACGGAAGCTGAAAAGTTACCGGAAGACATGGACATTCTTCTTCTGCTCGACAAAGTCAACAGGATTGACGGAATCATCAGGGGGAGAGAAACGCCGCTTCAGATGATCGGCGATCTTAGAAGGTTGGGCTACTAGCCCGTGAAAGACCCGCGTATCATACGCTGTCGATCACGGGCCCTTTCATTTTTCGGTTGACTTGGGGATAACCATCTGGTATTATTGGGTTACTGATAGGGTACAGGTCCGCAAGAGCGGGCCCGTTTTTATAGAAACTCACAACTGACAACTAATAACTAATAACAATAACAAACCGACAACTCACAACCGACAACACTGTAGAAATTCAGAAGTTGTAGGTCGTAGGTTGTTAGTCGTAAGTATATGCCGTTTGATATGAAAGAATTTGCATCTGCCATGAAGCAGATTTCGGAAGAAAAAGGTATCTCGGCGGAGAGTGTCTTTGAAACAATTGAAGCGGCTATTGCCGCGGCCTATAAACGCGAGTATGGCGAGAAGGGTCAGATTATAAAAGCGACCATGGATCCCGAGACGGGTGTTTTAGAAATGACCCAAACCCACTATGTTGTTGAAGGAGTAGACGAAGAAGGAAATATTACGGGCCCCTTACCGACAAAGGTTGTTGAAGAAAAACCCGACTTCCAAGACATGGAAGGAACCCGACGCAGACGTCCCGGCGAAGAGCCAGCTCCTGAAACGGACGAAGTTAAAATCAAATTTAACCCCCAGAAGCATGTCTTATTGGAAGATGCCAAAAAGAAAAATAAAAAGTCCGAAGTTGGCGATGAAGTTGTTACTAAACTTGAACCCAAGACCGATTTTGGCAGAATTGCCGCTCAAACCGCCAAGCAAGTTATTATCCAACGTTTGCGTGAAGCCGAGAGGGGAGCAATATTTAATGAATTCAAAGACCGAGAAGGGGAAATTATTAGTGGTGTCGTCCAGCGTCGAGAAGGGGCGTTGGTATTTGTTGATTTAGGTAAAACCAATGGCCTTGTCCCACCAGCTGAACAAATGTTCACCGATAACTATCGTCTTGGTCAGCGTTATCGATTCGTTATCACAAAAGTTGAAGAAACATCTCGTGGACCGGTGGTGATTTTGTCTCGTTCCAATCCCAAACTTGTAGCCGGTCTTTTCCGTGCCGAAGTGCCCGAAATAGACAGCGGAAGCGTGGAAATAAAAGCCATTGCTCGGGAGGCGGGTTCTCGCACTAAAATCGCGGTTGCTTCAACCGAAGAGAGTATTGACCCGATCGGTTCATTGGTGGGACAAAAAGGTGTTCGTGTTCAGACCGTTATTAATGAAATCTCGGGTGAAAAGATAGACATTATTCTCTGGAGCGAAAAAGACACTGAATTTATTGCCAACTCATTTTCGCCGGCCAAAGTTCTTCAAGTAAAAATTGTGGACGAAGAACGAAAGCACGCTCTTGTTGAAGTTTCCGAAGATCAATTTTCTCTCGCCATCGGGAAGAAGGGCCAAAACGTCCGTCTAGCCGCTAAACTTAGTGGTTGGAAGATTGATGTACGTTCTCCGAAAGAAGCCGTAATTTTTGATGAGATTAAAGATGACACCGCGGAGACCGTAGAGGGTGACCCGCTACAAGTAGAAGCTTAATACCTAATACTAGATACTAGATACTTAATACTAGTCATGACTTCAACAAATAAAAAACTAGATGCTGATCATATTGAGTTGAATGTTGAACTTGGTCGAGACGAATTGGCCGAGTACGTGCGTTTGACGGAAGATTCTCTCAGTCAAGAAGTTAATATTGACGGTTTCCGCCCCGGTAAAGCGCCCCGAGAGAAAGTTCGTCAACATGTCGGCGAGGTCCAAGTACTTGAGTCCGCTCTCCAGACCGCAGTCCAACAAAGTTTGGCTAAAGTTGTCGCTGAACAAAAATTAGACGTGATTGAAGCGACCGACCTTTCGGTTAAAGAAAACACGCCTGAAAAACTGGTCTATAGTGTGAAACTTCAGATTTTTCCAGAAGTAAAACTTCCAGATCTTGCCGGTATCAAAATTAACCGTCGCGATGTGGTAGTTGAAAACAAAGAGGTTGATGAAGCCCTTGAAACCGTTAAGGCCTCTCGGGCTGTCTTAACGGATACTGATGAGCCGGCTGTAAAAGGCGATCGACTTGAGGTTGATTTTGAGGTTAAGGAAAATGGTGTTCTGATTGAGGGCGGGGAAAGTGTTAATCACCCGGTTGTCATTGGCAAAGAGAATTTTGTGCCTGGTTTTGAGGACCAATTAATAGGTATGAAAAAAGGGGAGCGTAAAGAGTTCTCATTAACGGCACCAAAGGATTTCGTCAATAAAACCGTGGCCGGAAAAAAACTTGATTTTACTGTGACCGTAAAAGATATTAAAAAAGTGACCCTACCCGAACTCAACGATGAATTTGCAAAAAAGCTGGGCAAGTTTGAAAACCTTGACCAGCTGATGCTCAATATTAGAGATGGACTTACGGAAGAAAAGAAGGACAAAGAAACCCAGCGAGTCCGTCTTGAAATCATGAACGCCTTAATCAATAAGGCAACATGTACTGCTTCATTGGCGATGATAGAGGATCAACTTACAAGTATGATGCAAAATTTTGATCAGGACCTTCATCGTCATGATATGGAATTGGGTTTGTATCTCGCCAAGATTGGAAAGACCCAAGAAGATATTAAAAAAGAATGGCGACCAGAAGCCGAGCGTCAAGTAAAAATGGCTCTTGTCTTGCATGCTCTGGCCAAGGAAAATAAAATTGAAATAGCTCGCGAAGAAACGGATGAGGCCTTGGAATCATTGATCCAATCAACGATGTTGAGAAATCCTACTGGAGGGGCGAATTCCAATCTTGATATGGAACGGATGAGAACTTCAATTCAGTCCCGTCTTTTAAATGAAAAGGTGTTCAAGTTTTTAGAGAACATCTGCCTGTCCGACTGACTCGGTCAGGCGTTGTCACCTTGTAGTTTGAGTCGCTCTAGGGTTAGAATGGGTTATGTGGCAATCTCTCCGAATTTCTAATCTAATTCTTCGTCTATCTTTGGCTGGCGTGTTTTTGTGGTTCGGAATTGATAAATTTTTTCATCCGGTTTATTGGATTAACGCCTGGACACCAAGTTCTGTTGTTGAACTAGTTTCTATTGTTAACATTTCAAGTCATACATTTATCTACTTCATTGGTGTCGTTGAGTTGCTGGTGGGCATCAGTTTAGTGAGTAATATGTTTGTTGATTTCTTTGCCCTCATTGCCGTCATATTTTTAATAAGCGTTTCTTTGTTCCATGGCTTCGACGAAGTTCTCGTTCGCGATGTTGGAATTATTGGAGGGTTGTTGGCTCTAGTATTTTGGCCCAGTAGTAGAAGTTCGGCTGGCTTTCGCTAAAATAAAAGAAACGGCTGAACTTCACTACCGGGCGGGCCCTCTCTATTTGGCTTGCCAGGTAGTGAATTTTCGAGTAGTATTTCGCCGTATGCTGAAGCATAAAGGCAATCGAAAATTCTACTACCTGGACAATGCTGCTGCTACCCCGATTGATCATCGGGTATTGAAAGTCATGTCTGGGGCGCAAAAAAAATACGGTAATCCGTCTTCATATAACAATGTCGGTCGTTTGGCGCGCGCCGAGATGGAATCAGCCCGATTAACTATTGCTCGTTTTTTCGGGGCTCGGACCGAAGAAATTATCTTTACGTCATCTGGTTCGGAGGCGAATAATCTGGCCCTTATTGGTGCACTGGCTAATCTTAAGGGGACGGTACTTACTACACCTATTGAGCACCCGTCTGTTCTGGAACCATTAAAGAAATTAAAAAATATAAACCTAAAATTAATTCCCGTTGATAAAGAAGGGGCGGTAGATTTAAAAGTGTTTGAAAAAATTCTTACCACTGATTGTCGATTGGTTTCGGTGATGTATGCTAACAATGAAATTGGCACCATCCAACCCATTCGCCAGATCGCAAAAATAATCAAAGATTTTAAAACCAGAAACTCTAAACTAGAAACTAGAAACTTCCCCTTGTTCCATGTGGATGCCTGTCAGGCAACCGGATTTTTAAACATGAATGTTCAACATCTCGGGGTTGATCTCCTGACTTTTAACGGTTCAAAAATATACGGTCCACGGGGGATTGGTGTTTTATATGTTCGTCGTGGCACAAAACTTAACTCGCTTATATCTGGTGGTTCACAAGAACGAGGTTTACGAGCAGGAACAGAAAATGTGCCGACTATTGCCGGTTTAGCTAAGGCAATATCAATTATTAAGACAACCGAAACTAAAAAGGTTTCCGTTATTCGTGATTACGCAATTAATAAATTGAAAAAAAATATTCCCGACGTACTAATAAACGGTCCGATGAGGGAAGAGCGTTTGGCTAACAATATTAGTATCTGTATTCCTAATCTGGATAGCGAAAATTTACTGCTTGAGTTGGATAGATATGGTATCTCGGCCGGTAGTGGTTCGGCCTGTACTTCCCATGCTGTTGAACCGTCGCATGTTCTAAAAGCAATTGGAGTACCGGCCAAATATATCAATGGCGCTCTTCGTTTTTCTTTAGGCCGAGAGACCACAAAAAAAGATATTGATTATCTTGTAAAATCCCTAATCAAAATTATCGCTAATCTCACCAAACGTTACGCTCGTTTGAGATAAAAAAGAAACTCTTTATTTTTGCCTTTCTCACCCAAGATAGGGGATTCCGTTTCGCCGATTATTTCTAGGTCCAATCCTTTGAGCTTGGCTTTCACTTCGTCTAAAACTTCCGGGATGGTTTCTTCGGGGAGCTTACCTTTAATCAATTTTGGCTGGTCGGCTTCGTAATGAGGTTTTACCAGCACGATTATTTTTCCATCGGGATTTAGATTTAAGAGAGCATTAGGCACAACTTTTTCCAGCTTGGTCCAACTGGTGTCAATGGTTATAAAATCAACTTTTTCTGGTAATACCACGTGCATCGCGTTTTGTCTTTCCATGACGATTACCCGCGGATCGTTACGGAGTTTCCAATCCAAAACCCCATAACCGGTTTCCACAGCATAAACTTTATGGGCTCCTTGTTGCAGGAGACAATCCACAAAACCACCGGCACTGGAACCAAAATCAGCACAAACAAGATTTGATACATCAACTCCGAATTCTTTGAGAGCGTGTTCTAGTTTTTCACCGGCCCGAGAAGCATAGGCCATTTAAAGTTTTTCTTTGGCGATATTAGATTAGGATTTCTTAAATCTTAATCCATTAATGAATTCGTATGCTGGGCCAGCGACAAAACCCCAACCAAATCCCCACATCAATTCTTCAAGTGGCGCGCCAAGTATGATGATACCTGAAATATTTTTGAGTAGCCACCACTTTTGAATTATGCCGTCAAAAAAGTAACCGAATATGAAATAAAAAATGAGCATCAAACTACCCATAAGTAACCCACTAAGCAAAGCATCTTTCAAAAGGTCGTGGCGAGTAAAAAGTATAGAGGCACCGATAATTAAAAATCCCAAAACGGAAACATAAATGGAATTAAAACCTAAAACCATGCTTCCAACATACATCCAAAGTACGCCAAAAAAAGCGACCCCAAACATCCATTTTGGGTGTGCTGCTAAATGTCTCTTCATGTATTTTTTACCAAAAAGTTCTTCGTATATGACTGCTGCGATTCCGCCGATGACAAAACCAAAAAGTAAATCCTCAATGCCGATTAGCCAACCATTAAAAAGCTGGGGCTGCCAATAATCGCGTAGGTAAAATAATTGCGAGAGTGGTCCCATCGGAGCAACCACAAACGACATTATCAAAATCTTTCTACGCAAATCGCGGCGGTATATGAAAAGAATTATCCAAATGAGCAGGAAAAAGAGGTTGCCAAGAAGATATGCATATTGAAAGTTAGCAAACATACATGATTAAAAAATTTTATTTCCCCAAAATTAAAATATGGTTCGAGCCGATGTTTTTCTCCGGGTTCTTCTTGTGGTGAGTTTATCGAACCATTGCGGTTTTGAGCGGTGCAGCTTAAACCTACTATAACATATTTTCCTTTCTGGTGCGCCCGGAAGGATTTGAACCTTCAACATTCGCCTTAAGAGGGCGCTACTCTACCGTTGAGTTACGGGCGCGTTTTTTATTTTAATCGAATGTGCGCTCGGGGGGAATCGAACCCTCATCTCGCACCTTCGAAGGGTGGTGCTTTATCCGTTAAGCTACGAGCGCAACCTTTTTATGAATGATACTATTTTTCTATATTTTTATCAACATTTCACCTTGCATAAAAGAACCAGCAGTATATAATTATATAGAACAAGATACTGGTTTCACTATCCCATTCATGAGCAAATCAAAATTAAAAGACAAGGCTTTGGGACTAAGGTCAAAAGGATTTAGCTATAGAGAGATTTTAAAAAAAATTCCAGTAACAAAATCCACAATTAGTTTATGGTGCCGTTCCGTAGATTTAACAATTAAACAAAGAAAGAGGTTGGTTAATAAAAGTAGAACTAGGGGATTAGTTGGAATAAAAGCTATTCAAACGATGTTTTGGAAGAGAAGGTGTGGGGCATTTGTGGAAGGTGTAGATATGAGTAAAAGATTATCTGACAAAGATCCGGAGTTTATTGCTGGCCTAATGTTATATTGGGCAGAAGGAACAAAGAGTAATACAACGGCAGTGACAAACTCCGATCCCAGAATAATAAACTATATGGTGAAATGGTTTGGGTGTTATTTTAATGTAAAACCCCAGCAGTTTTCGGTAGGTCTTCATTTGCATCCAGGTCAGGATGAAAATAGAATCAAGAACTATTGGTCTAAACTTACCGGCATACCTCTAATTAATTTTCGTAAAAGTTTTATTAAACTAAGGGGTTCGGGTTATAGAAAAAATAGATTACAAAATGGGGTTGCAAAAATAGCTGTAAGAATGGAAGGCAGTACATACTTATTATTTAAAGTTTTAGGTGCCATAAATGGCTATTTGAATAAAAGTTTACAAGAACCAATTGCACCAGAAAATTGGATGTCAGTGCTTCCATATGCCAAAAAGATTACAACGTAAGACAAACTAAAAATCCTCCACGATATGTGGAGGATTTTTAGTTTGTCTTACGACACAATCTCAATCTTGATGGTCTTGCGTCCGAACTGTTTGGCTAACTCTTTAGAAGGAAACCAGAGGTCAACGTTAAGATTGTATCTACTATTCATACGATCTTCAACGACGAATATCTTGTCTCCATAAAGGGCAGGGATCTTAATCGCCGTACCGAATGGCAAGAAGTTCGCAGCCACAATACCGTCGCGGACATAAGTCCCTCGCGCAGTAATGAACGGAGTATCATCCGTCTCATCTACCGATGAAGAATAGGCGGAAGCGCTGACGGTATATGTTTTCACAGCCGTCTTGGTCTTGGCCTTACTTCCGGACGGATTATTCACAGACATGACAGAACCAGATTGAAAGGTTGAATCATGAGTCGGAATTGAGAAACCCTGAATGTTTTGATAGAGGGAATCAAATGACCAGGTAGAGGAATTATCAAAGAACGAAGCATTTGCGTGGCTAACTGAACCGATACTGAAGATGATAGCCATAAGAACAATACCGATGCTTTGTTTCATAATATACATAGCCGCGAAGGACTAAATAATGAGGGCTTTTTAGGCAACAAAAAAAGGCCTACTAAGCCATCTATCACATTATATTACTCCTCTAGGTTATACGTACATTATAGCAGAACGGCCCCCAAAAGTCAAGCCCCAGAAAAGGGGCCTAAAAGGGCTCAATTTGGGACTAAAATGGAGCAATTATTAGATCACTATCTGGCTAGAAATTGCCCTGAAGAGGACAAAGAAGTGAGCGGGTAATGGGATTTGCACCCATGCTTTTTCCTTGGCAAGGAAATATACTACTACTATATTATACCCGCGAATTATGTTTTGTATGTTACCTTAAAAATAACCATTAGACAAGAAGTTTTTGGTAGAGATTTAACCAAACCAATATCTTGTCTTTCAATTCTCGGCTACATACATAAATCATACAAACCCCATATGATAGTCGGCGTGTCGGATGCTTACCTTTTATGTAGGTTGATTTTATAAATTGAGATAGTGGAATGCTTATAGATTTACTCCAGAATGATTTTTGCATATCGTCTACGAGATCCGGGTATAGTAGTAAGTGTATTTTTATTTTTCCCGGATCAACATTCATGGTAATGGTAAGAAAATTATAAAATATTCTAATCATGGTTGGGTCACTATTAGCCAACCTGACCGTGCTATCTTTGGGAGATTTATTTCCTTCACCCCAAAAAAGCATAAGCCCCGATATAAAAAGAGGGTCGTTTTGAAACTTAGAAAATTCCGATTCGGCAGTTGATTTGTACTCTTTATATTTCTTTGTCCATCGGGCTTTGTTGGCTTTTTGGATAGCAATTAATTTTGAGGGGAATGCCATGGATTCTTTTGCTCCCAACTCGTCTCTTATTTGTTTTGACCATTCCTCATCTTTCAACCAACCAGCGATGGTACTCAAAGGAGTACCTAGGAGTTTTCTTATCTCTTTGTAACTCTTACCCTCTCGTCGTAATTTATAAACTCTAACCTTATCTTTTCTCATAATGTTGATATATTTTAGAAGTCGTCTGTAGTTTGTATCTTTAATATAACACACGGGTTCGGTTTTAAAAGTGGAAAAGTGTATATGTGCCCAAAAAAGGGGATAACAATTGAAAAAAGGTAAGGCAGATGATATGATTGACCTGTCAGTGATTGCCGGGTTAGCTCATCGGTAGAGCGCTGCCCTGAAATCTTCGGGGCTTTTTACAGTAATGTAGATCGAATAACTGGGTGAATTCGGGGGAGGCGTGCGTAAGTGCGATAATCCCGAGCCAAGCCCCATGGAAATGGGGAAGGTGTAGAGACTATCCTTTCACAGGAGTACTCTGGCAATCTGTCAGGGGAAGCGCCCGGCATCCGCCAGCTGGCGGATGATGATATAGTCCAACTCGCTTCGGAAGAGGCAGGCGTGCCCAGTTCGACTCTGGGACCCGGCACAATGTCAAACCAAAAACTCCCGTCTGGGAGTTTTTGGTTTGATTATATTTTGGTGCGCGGTATAGGACTCGAACCTATAACATCCACAACGTCAATGTGGCGCTCTACCAATTGAGCTAACCGCGCAAAAACTTTAACTGTGCGCGGGAGAGGACTCGAACCTCCACGCCCTTACGGGCTTACGCACCTCAAGCGTAAACGTCTACCAGTTTCGCCACCCGCGCATAAACTTAGCCAAGTTTCAGTGCATTATAAATCTTTTTTCGCTTTCTTTCAAGGCACGGAACATTTCGATTATAATACATATAATTTATAATTTTTATGGCTTCTTGTTTTGCATATTTCAACTGATAAACTTGTCTTGGTTTCGGGGGATACAAGCTATGACCTTTTACTCCAAGAATTCTTTGAATTGTGCTTTGGATCCATGCGACATGGGATTTACTAGCAGAAACAAAAGATAAATAATATAAAAAACTGGTAGGCCATCTAGGGTCATGGTATGAGTGGAAACTACCGTCTCCATCATGTAATCCTCGTAATAAATCTGGTAAATATATATCCGGAATTTTTATTGCACCCATAGTTTTTGATTTCGCAGGAGTCAGCCCAATCTCAATGAGAAACTGATAAAAAGACACATCCCCGAACTGAACATAATAACAAGGACTACTCTTTTTAAATCCACTGAATTTAGTACTAATTTTATTGTTTATTCCGAGACATAATTTAAAAGTTTCAATTAGTTCCAAATCCTTATTTGTAAAATTAATATGCCGTCCATTATTGTATAGGCAACCATCAGTAGCAATAAGGCCTACCACGTAGGCAAGTTTAGGTGTCCATTGAATTACCTCTCTTGTTTTTGGTTTCGGACCTCTTAATCCCATGCCTCAATTATAAGCGTCTATCACGTTTATCGGAAGAGGATAATGGGCAAGTCAATAAAATCCTATTATTAAAACAAAAGCCCTCGCAATTACGAGAGCTTTTGTTTTAATTGACTTACTCCGAGATTTCTTCAGCTACTTTCTTTTTCTTGCTGACTTTAGTAATGACCTTGGGTTGTTCGGTGCGGATTTTCTTGCGAATTTCTTTGTTGGTCTTATCGCGGAGGAAATAGAGTTTAGCCCGACGGACTTTGGCTTTACGGACAACTTTAACACTTTCAATTGAGGGAAGGTGAATCGGGAATGTTTTTTCAACACCAATGCCATCGGATACTTTTCGGACGGTGATAGTGCCTCCGGCTTCTGAACCATGTTTTAGAGAGATAACCATGCCTTCAAAGGCCTGAACACGGGTTTTTTCTCCTTCTTTTATTCTTTGATTAACGCGAATAGTCCAACCCGGTTTGATGGCTTCAAATTTATTGGTCTCTGTCAGACCGGCTCGGAATTTAGATATAGAATTCATCCTGTTAGAAGTAGCCCCGCCAAGGTCCTCCGGACTCGCGCCTTTGGCGCGAGCGAGACTTCTAACGGGATTCATGATGCTTGGTTATTCTAGCACAGAGAGGACTTTCTGTAAATCCCGCCCATAAAGAGGACCATTTCTGATGGCTTCGCCAGTCCTCTTTATGGGCGGGATAAATCCTCGAGCACATTTTTTAGATCCAAAGGGAGTTCACATTCCAATACAAGAGATTTGCCGTCTTGAGTGGTAAATTCAAGTTTGTAGGCATGAAGAAAGAGGCGAGTCAGTCCAGCTGGTTTTTGCCATCCCTTTGGTCCATAGACGGGGTCTCCAACAATAGGACAACCAGTAGATTGAAGGTGAACGCGAATTTGGTGAGTTCGCCCTGTTTTGGGAGCAACATCTAATAGAGTAAATTTATCAAAACTCTTGGCAATTTCGTATTCAGTAATTGCGGATTTGCCATCGATCAACTTGTTGCCATCGAGTTTGATGGTTCGTTTTAGGCCGACTCGGCCCATAGGGGCATCAATAATTCCGTGACCTTCTTTAGGTCGGCCGTAGACGAGAGCATAATAATGTTTTTGAATTTTACGGTTTTGGAAGAGTGATTTTAGGTAATAAAAAGAGTCGTTATTTTTGGCGACAACTAAAAGGCCCGAAGTGTCTTTGTCCAGACGATGAACGATGCCCGCCCGCGGGCTTTCGGTGCCGGAGGCAATGAATGGTTCGCCAACATTTTCAATGTCGGGATATTCTTTGATGAGCCAAGAGACGACACTTTCCTGGACATCGGTCGCGTTTTTAGGGTGGACAATCAAACCTGCCGGCTTATTGATAACCAACAGATTTTCATCTTCATATACTTTTGAGATTTGCATTCTTGTCTATTAGAAATTCAAAAAAATCTTGACCCCAGGCAAAAATTTTTCCACCTGGAACAATCAAGTGTTGGGATTTATTTTTAAACTTAATGTATCGTTCTAGGGATTCTTCGGATATATCTTCCCAAATATCTCCAATGATACAATCATATTTTTGGTCAGTTGTGACGTTGTAAAAATTATCGATAATAACATTCCCGATAATTTTACCGAAATGTTCTTTGCATGCATCAATAACACCGTCAAACTTTTCAATAGTAGTAATATTATCAACGTCTTTGTTGTTCGAAAGAAATTTTTGAATAAGGCCTAATCCATATCCAGCTACAAGAACATTGCCATAAGCTTTGCTGGCAATTTTTTCCTGCAAAATTCTTTCCATGGGGGTATCCCACATCCATAGATCATTGTTTACCCATAAAAAATTAAACCCATTCTGTTTTATAATTTGAATCTTTTCCATATATGTGGGCAGTACAGGACTCGAACCTGTGACCCTCTCGGTGTAAACGAGATGCTCTACCAACTGAGCTAACCGCCCTTTTTGTGGACACTATCGGGTCATAAAAAGAGCATTGGTGGGCGTGCCTGGACTTGAACCAGGGACCCCGTCATTATAAGTGACGTGCTCTAACCAGCTGAGCTACACGCCCGCCCACCAATGCTCTTTTTAAAAATCGGAGCTATACGTGCTCTACTTCACCCCGCCCTAGCGGGGCAAGCTGAGCTACACGCCCGACTATTATAGCTTATTATATTTTCCGACTAAGTTCTAATTGTTACTCGCTATTGGTTATTTGCTATCTAACGAGGGCGTAGAACTCTTTTTGTTCCAGAGTTTCTTTTTTGATGAGTTCTTTAGCAATGAGATTGAGTTTATCAATGTGCTGGGACAATATTTTTTTGGCGGAGGCAAGACCCTTAGAGACGAATTTTTTTATCTCGGTATCTATCTGATAGGCGATTGTTTCGGAATAACTTTTAGCCGAAGAAAGATCTTTGCCTAAAAATACCAGGTCGTCTTTTTCATGGAAAGAAACGGGGCCAAGGGTGTCGGACATGCCATATTGAGTGATCATCCGACGGGCGAGTTCGGAGGCGATTTTCAAATCATTGGAAGCGCCGGTTGTGACTTGTTTGAAGATTAATTTTTCGGCAGCGTAACCGGCCAAAAGAACCGCTAGTTCCGATTCAAATTCGGGTTTGGATTTAAGGTATTTATCTTCACTGGGTACTTTCATAGTGAAACCACCGGCCCGACCGCGAGAAACAATGGAGACCTTATGGACTTTATCGGAGTGAGGCAATGATGACGCCACCAAGGCATGGCCGGCTTCGTGATAGGCGGTAATCTCTTTTTCTTTTTTGGTTAAAATATGACTGCGTCGTTCTGGACCAAGGATGACTTTTTCAATCGCTTCCAGAATATTGTCTTGGGTAATTTCTTTTTGATCAGATCGGGCGGCCAAGATAGCGGCTTCATTTAAAAGATTGGCCAATTCGGCGCCGGAAAAACCCACGGTGCGTTCAGCCACGGGAACGAGATTGACATCTTTGGCGAGGGGTTTGTCCATGGCGTGAATTTTTAAGATTGCTTCGCGGTCTTTGAGCGATGGTTCATCAAGAATCACGCGCCGGTCAAAACGACCGGGACGGAGCAGGGCCGGATCAAGAATGTCAGGCCGGTTGGTCGCGCCCATTACAATGACGGCATTGTTAGTGTCAAAACCGTCCATCTCCACCAGAATTTGGTTGAGAGTTTGTTCGCGTTCATCATGACCACCACCCAGACCGGCGCCACGGTGACGACCAACGGCGTCAATCTCATCAATGAAGATAATAGAAGGAGCTGTTTTCTTGGCGAGTTCAAAAGTGTCACGAACACGATTGGCGCCGACACCGACAAACATTTCCACGAATTCAGAACCGGAGACGTAATAAAAGGGGACGTGAGCTTCGTTGGCAACCGCTCGAGCGAGAAGAGTTTTTCCGGTGCCGGGTGAGCCGACCAACAAAACACCACGCGGAATTCGGGCGCCCAGTTTTTGGAATTTCTTCGGGTCTTTTAAAAATTCAACTACTTCGGAAACTTCGGCTTTGGCTTCAATGAGACCAGCAACATCGGCAAACGTTACCGGTTTTCGACTGCCACCGGAAGTGTCGGCGAGTTGGGCCTTTGATTTGCCAAAAGACAATGCTTGGCCGGAGCCCTTCTGGGCCTGACGAAACATAAACCAAAAAATAAGCCAGATTAAAATAAACGGCAGAAGGATAGGGAAAAGACCGGAAACAACGGATTCTAATCCGGACGGTTCTTGAATCTGGATTTTTACCGCCGAGAGCTTGGTTTTATCGGCCCCGAGATTTATAAGGGTCTCAAACGCGGAAACGGTTGTTTCTTTTTTAGCCGAGGCCAATTTGTCATCTTTTGTAACTATTTTGATTGTGTCGCCTTTGATGTTAATTTCTTTTACTTCTCCTGCATTAATCTTGGCGACTACTTCCGAAAGAGAGATTGTCGGGGGACTTTGCAATGAAGAATCAAATACGGCCGCAATTCCAGCTGCGACCATCAAAATTCCGAATACGATCAAAAAATATCTAATGTACACTTTCATAAGGGAAAAGTTTTTACACTATAGTATACTGCAAAAATATGCCTTTGGCAACCCTTAGTCCTTCTTCTCCAGGGTGAGGGTGAGTTTGTGTTCCTTGGCGTCTATATTAAGAATAGCCATGTCGTATTCTTGTCCGGCAACGAGGGTCTCTTGCGGAGTTTGACCGCCAAGTTCAGCTAAGGGGATGAAACCAATAATATCGCCAGGGAGTTCCACAAACGCGCCCGAGTTGCGGATTTTAGAAATTTTACCGTGGATTTTTTGGCCGACTTGGTAGAGGTTGTCAATTCCAATCCAAGGGTCTTCCTTTAGGGCTTTAAGGGAAAGAGAAACCCGACCGCCATCCAAACTGATTATCTTGGCAGTGACAGTGTCGCCAATATGTAGGATCTCGCGGGGATTTTCAATAAATTTCCAATCAATTTCAGAAGAATGAATCAAACCATCCAAAGTGTCGCTCAATTTTACAAAAGCCCCAAAGTCGGTAACTTCAGTAATGGTGCCCTCAACGGTCTCACCGACAGTTAGTTTTGACAGTTCTTCTTTGGCGGCCTCTTCTTGAATAGCCCGTTCGGAAACTATGAGTTTGTTTTCGGCTTCATTGAAGTCAAGAATTTTAACTTTGAATATTTGACCTTTGAATTTTTGGAGGGCTTGGACAATTTTGGTCGTGTCGCCGCCGTCTACTTTAGGATAATGTTCACCGGCGAGCTGGGATAAGGGGAGGAAGCCCTGGATACCCGAAACCTCAACAATTAGACCGCCCTTGTTGATATTGACGATTATGGTGTCTATGACTTCGCCTGATTCTTTTTTCTCTTTGACGTCTTGCCAGGCGGTTGTGACCTGCGCGGCCTTGAGGGAAAGTTCGCGATAACCCTCGTCATTTTCCAATTCAATAAGCATGGTAGATATTGTATCGCCGGCCTTGAGGGTCTTCATCCGATCCGGATTGTCATAAAATTCGCCGGGATAAACAATACCGATACCAATTGGTCCAAGGTCAACAATGACGCTGGTCTTGGAAGTGTTAATGATTGTTCCACCTAAAATACTGCCTGGCTTAGGAAGGAAAAACTCTTCTTTTAAAAGAAGATCCTTCATTGACTTAATTTCTGTCGTGGATTCGGTCATACTGAAGAAGATTCGGAATCTCCACGGGACCTTTTAATCAAAGCCCTGAACGAGAAATCCGATGTTAATTGATTTTTGAGCTCTCCTAATAAGAGTGATAATAATATACACTAATCCAATAAATTTTGCAACTAATTATACCATTAGTCGTATTGATTATTTGCCGATAATTTGGTACCATAAAGACATATGACGATTACCTGGTATGGTCGATCTTGTTTCCGCATTGAAGCCAAAGAGGGCAGTGTTTTGATTGACCCATTTTCTAAAGAAATAGGATTGAAACCGCCTCGGATTAAAGACGACATTGTTTTAGCGACCCATCAACATCGCGATCATAATGCCGTTGAAGACGCAAATCCGGAGGCGTTTATCATCCAAAATCCCGGTGAATACGAAAATCATGGCATTGCCATTCGGGGGATCCAGTCCTTTCATGATAATAAAGAGGGCGCTGAACGGGGATTGAACACTATCTATGTATTGAAGGCCGAGGACTTAAGTATTTGTCATTTAGGCGATCTTGGTCACGTGTTAACGGATCATCAAGTAGAAGACATCGGAGATGTAGATATTCTAATGATTCCAGTGGGCGGGGGTGGTTATACTCTTGATGCAAAAATGGCAGTGGAAGTGATTAATCAAATTGAACCGAAAGTTGTGATTCCGATGCATTATAAAGACGGCTCATTGAACGATAAATTAGAAGCTCCAGAAAAATTCATAAAAGAGCTGGGACTTACTCCGGAAAAAGTAGAGAAATATAAGATTGCCAAAAAATTACTTCCGGCCGAAGAAACAAAATTGATCATGTTTAATATCTAGGAACTAGGTGATAGGAAATAGGGGCTAGTTCGCAGACCTAATTTCTATTTCCTAATTCCTATAACCTAATGAAGATTATTCACGAAATCCGGCAACAACCTCACCATGTTCGCGAACTGGCGACTGTGCTTTGTACGATCATTGTGGTAGCGGTTGTTGTTTTCGTGTGGTTCAATTCTTTTCAGCGTAACATTTACGCATTATTGAATCCCGAAGAACAATCTCAAGCCCAAGATCAGAAATTTGCCGAAGAATCAAAGTCGCTATTCGGCTCTATCATTCAAGTTTTCAGTGATGGTAAGGCCCAGATTTATAATCTGTTTAAAGATAAAGACCAAACAGATGTTGTTAATAGCCAATCAACAGGAGATGATTCGGTTCATCCTTTACCGGTTCAGGGCAATAGATAAACAAATCCTAAGCACGAAATCCGAAATCCTAAATAAATCCTGAAAATATGAAATTCCAAATCCAAAACAAAAAATCAGAGAGTTTAATTATTGTAATTTCGAATTTTGTATTTGTTTAGAATTTAGACATTAGGATTTAGAAATTTGCTTATTTTATGGATATTAAAGGTGTTAAATCTAGAGAAATCGTAGAAGAGGTCCAACAGTCGTATTTGGAATACGCTATGAGTACGATTATTGATCGGGCTTTGCCGGACGTTCGTGATGGTCTAAAACCCGTTCATCGGCGTATTTTGTATTCCATGCAGGAAATGGGTTTGCGTCATTCTTCAAAACCGCAAAAGTCGGCCAAAGTCGTCGGTCATGCTATGGGTAACTATCATCCTCACGGAGATACTGCTATCTATGACTCATTGGCCAGAATGGCTCAGGATTTCTCTTTGCGTTATCCGTTGGTAGATGGCCAGGGGAATTTTGGATCGGTTGACGGTGATCGGCCGGCCGCGATGCGATATACCGAAGCCCGTCTTGCAGGCATATCTGATCAACTTTTGGCCGACATTGATAAAGATACAGTTAATTTTCGTGATAACTATGACGGCTCCCATCAAGAGCCAGTTGTTTTGCCGACGCGCGTCCCGAATCTTTTAATCAATGGCTCAATGGGTATCGCCGTCGGTATGGCCACCAATATTCCGCCCCATAATTTGACCGAGGTTTTGGGAGCGATGATGCATTTAATTGATGTTCCCGACGCTGATCTTAAGGACTTGATGCAATTCGTGAAGGGGCCCGATTTTCCGACTGGTGCCACTATCTACAATGAACAAGATATCATCAACGCCTACGCTACAGGTCGGGGACCGGTTATTACTCGTGGCAAGGCGGAAATCGTAGAAAGCGCCAAGAAAGGTTTTCAAATTATTATTTCCGAAATTCCATATCAGGTAAATAAATCGGAATTGATTATCAAGATTGCCGACTTGGTAAAAGAAAAAAAGATTGATGGTATTAGAGATTTGCGCGATGAATCGGATAAGGACGGCATGCGGATTGCCATTGATTTGAAACAAGATGCGTTTCCGCGCAAGGTCTTGAATCAGTTATTTAAATACACCGAGCTTCAAAAAGCATTTCACTTTAACATGCTTGCCTTGGTTGATGGTATTCAGCCCCAAATTCTTGGCTTGAAGGGCTTGCTTGAAAAATTCATTGATCATCGCAAAGAAGTAATCATTAGACGTAGTAAGTTTGAACTTCAGAAGGCCAAAGACCGAGCCCATATTTTGGAAGGTCTAAAAATAGCTCTTGATCATATTGATGAAGTTATTAAGATTATTCGGGCTTCGGCTTCCAAAGAAGATGCCGCGACGAATTTAATGAAAAAGTTCAAGCTTTCGGATAAACAGACGGCGGCGATTTTGGATATGCGTTTGCAGGCCTTAGCCGGACTGGAACGGAAAAAAGTTGAAGAAGAACTGGCTGAAAAATTAAAACTTATTGCCTATCTTGAGGACTTACTCAAGAGTCCGAAGAAAATTTTAGGTTTAGTAAAAACAGAATTCAAAGAAATTCAGGAAAAATACGGAGATGAACGACGGACAAAAGTTGTGAAGTCCGCTCTTCGGGAAATCGGCGAAGAAGAATTGATTCCGGAAGAGAATTCACTATTTATGATTACTCGGGACGGCTATGTTAAGCGGATGGCGCCGGATATATTGAAATCCCAAAAACGAGGGGGCAAGGGATTGATGGGTATGGCCACCAAAGAAGAAGACGTGATTTCCCATTTCTTCTTGGCCAACACGCACGATAATATATTATTCTTTACTAATTCGGGTAAGGTATTCCAAACCAAGGGCTATGAAGTCCCGGAATCGTCCCGGCAATCAAAAGGAAAGGCGATTGTTAATTTCTTACAGGTCTCACCCAGCGATGTCATTACGGCGATTGTGCCGATTCCAAAAGACCAAAAACAAATGTACCTTTTCATGGCGACTGATCATGGTGTGATTAAGAAAGTGGAAATGGACGCTTTTTCACAAGTCCGACGTAACGGTATGATCGCCATTAAACTTAATGGCGATGACCGTTTGGGCTGGGTCTTGCCGACCTCGGGTGACAATCAAATTTCATTGGTTACTTCGGGAGGAAACGCGATTAGATTTAAAGAAAAAGATGTCCGGCCAATGGGTCGGGGCGCTTCCGGGGTGATTGGTGTGCGTCTGGATAAGGATCAACGTGTTGTCGGTGCGGATGTTATTCCGTCCGGGGCAGAGAAGGGTCTCAATTTATTAGTCCTCATGGAAAATGGTTATGGTAAGCGTTCGGATCTTAGGGCTTATAAAATTCAAAAACGAGGTGGGCACGGTATTATGACCGCAAAATTAACACCCAAAACGGGAAAATTGGTCTCAGCGCATGTTACTTCCGAGGAAAATAAAGAAATCATTGCCGTTTCTCTAAAGGGTCAAGTAATTAGAACTTCCATTGAAAGTATTTCTGTTCTTGGTCGGGCTACGCAAGGTGTGAGGGTCATGCGTCTTGATACGGGGGATAAGTTAGCTTCCGTAGTAGTAGCGTAACTCGCTGACCACAAAGAAACTGAAAACTACCCTTTCCCCCAGACCCAGGAAACCAGTCCCGTCGGTTTCCCCAGCTTCGCTGGGACCCCTTCCACTACTGGGTTCAAGGGCAGGTTTTCAATTTCTCCTGACCTAACTTTCTAGCCCGTTTAAAATTCAATAGCTTGACTTTTTAATAACTATATAGTATACTATAAATAGTCGAATCTTTTTGAAAAACTAGGAGGAAACAGTGACTGAGCAACTGGAAATGCCTGTTCTCTGGGACAACCCCTCGTTTTCCATTCAGGACGGAAACAGCTCCTTCAGTAGTGGAATCGAGGGACTCTTGATGGCAGATCCGGACATCTGCCTCAACATCAAGAAAAAAAAAGGCGATCCGTTTCTCGACATTACATTGAAAGGCACCCAGAAGAGAGTGTCCTTCAGAATGAACGACATCGGATGTGGTTCTACGGTGGTGGAGAAACCCGAAGATATGTCCGAGAAGATTTGGGTCCACTTCGTGCAGATGTATCAGCGTTTTCTGGTTCTGCGAGAGCCACTCTGCGCTGAACGAGGCCGTGAGTGGGCGGCAAGAAAAGAGGCAGAAGAGTTCATCCGCCAACAGACCATCAAGGAGATCGACGCCGTTATCAAGTAGTTACACCCCGAACAGAGATTGTGCTTAAAAACACAACCACTGTTCGGGGATTATTCTTTTAAAAATAAAAATAAGCGAACTCTCGTTCCCGTAAGAACGTCGCGGAGCGGATTGGTACCATCCGTAGTCCCGCCTTAGCGGGACGAAGAGCCGAATAACAAAAATCGGACCTGAAGCCACGGAGGGCTGAACGTCCGATTTTTGTGTTAAGTGAGGCGACCGGATGGTAATCCGCGTAGCGTAGTGATGAAGGGGATGGGAGGAGTGAATACGTGGATAACTTAACCGTGTTTTAGTGATAAAATTAAGGGGTGGAACCGGCTCCGTTTTCATCAGAGGGTTTTCTTAACCCCGACATCATTGTCGGGGAGTTTGGTGTTGTGTCAGGCATGCATATTGCTGATTTTGGGTGTGGCGCGGGACACATTGGAATTTTGGTTGCTCAGCGAGTTGGGAAGGATGGTCATCTTCTGGCTTTAGATATTATGGAAGATAAATTAGACAGTTTTAAGGCCAGAGCTAAGGCCGCGGGTTTAGAAAATGTTGAAACAAAACGGGCTAATTTGGAGGTTCTTGGAAATACCGGAGCGAGTGATGACTCCCAAGATATGGTTTTGCTCATAAACATTCTCTTTCAGTCAAATAAGAAACTGGACATATTAAAAGAAGCAAAAAGAGTTCTTAAGTCCCAAGGAACGATAATTTTGGTTGAGTGGAAAAAAAGTGGTGGTGGCCTTGGTCCACCTAATGAGCTTCGGACCGACACTAACGATATGCAGGCATTGTTCGTCGCCGAAGGGTTTACATTGGTCCGACAATTTAATGCCGGTCAGTTCCATTACGGGATGATATTTCGGAAATGAATTCTAATAAACTTTTTTATATTCTTGTTGGGATTATTGTGATTGCGGTTTTTATTACCATTGTTTTGATTTTGAGGAATATTGGGGGAGGGGGCTCAACTCCTGTAAAACTTCAATTTTGGGGCGTCTTTGACGATCGGAACGCTTTTGACAAAGTTATTAGTGATTTTAAAACCCAGAATAGTAATGTTGATATTGAGTATCGGATGTTTACGTTTGAACAGTATGAACAAGGATTTGTGAATGCTCTCGCGGCCGGCGTCGGGCCCGATATTTTGATGATTCACAATACTTGGTTGCCAAAGCACGGCGACAAATTCGCGCCGTTACCCACTGATATACCTGACGATAAGAACCCGTTTACCCTCCAAAGTTTTAGAGATCAATTTGTTGATGTGACGTATCAAGACCTAGTTCGTGATAGTCAAATTTATGGTATGCCTTTGTACGTTGATACGCTTGGACTTTATTACAACAAGGATTTATTCAACAGCGCCGGCATTACTCGTCCGCCCCAAACATGGGGAGAAGTTAATGCCGATGTTAGGTTGCTGACCAAACTTGATCAGAGCGGGAATATCACTCAATCCGGATTTTCATTAGGCACAGCTCGCAACATTAATCGTTCCACCGATATTCTTATGGATATGATGATTCAATCGGGTGTTCAAATGACTTCGGCTGATCAGCATTCGGCAACATTCGGTGCGGGTATAGATGGTCAGTATGTTGGCGAAATTGCTGTGCAGTATTATACGGACTTTGCCAATCCTCGCAACCCGAATTATTCTTGGAACGACAGTCAGCATTATTCAGTTGACGCTTTTACCGAAGGCACGTTGGCGATGATGGTCGGTTACGCTCATCAGTCCCAGATAGTCCGTTCCAAAGCGCCACGTTTAAATTTTGCTGTGGCACCGATGCCCCAATCGTCCCTAGCCGATATTCGTAACTTTGCCAATTATTGGGCTGTTGCTGTGACATCCAAATCGGCTCATCCTATTGAGGCCTGGAAATTTGTAAATTATCTGGCTTCCAGAGAAGGAGTGACAACCTATCTCAATGCTACAAAACGACCATCGGCTCGCCGTGATTTAATTGATCTTCAACGCAATGACCCTGATCTTGGTGTCTTTGCTGTTCAAGCCCTTTCGGCCCGCTCTTGGTATCAAGCCGATAATACCGCCATTGAGACAATTTTTGCCGATATGATTGATGACATTAACTTCAACCGATTGCCAATTAGAGACGCGGTGAGCCGGGCCGAATCTCGGGTGACAGTGTTGATGCAACGCTAGCAAGTATTAAGTATCTGGTATTAAGTATCTAGCTAAAATCAGAATTCAGAAAAATACTTAATACATAATACTAGATACCTAATACTAAGAACTTGTTTTTCAAAAAATATCTCACAATCCTCATTCTGTTAGTTTCTTTGTTTTTTGCGTTGCCACGTGGTGCTTCGGCGGTGGATTGGTTTCCAATTGTGCCGTGCGGACTTAATCAGCAACCTGCCAATGCGACTCGGATGGACACTTTGCCTGACGGCACGCAAGTTCCACATGACTACACTCAACCTTGCAACCAATGTCTTCTGATTGAGCTTGGGAAAAATGTTATTGATTTTACATTTTACGGTATCGTGCCATCAGTTGGTACGTTGATGTTTCTTGTCGCCGGTTTTATTATCCTTTTCAACGCTCGTTCCGGTAATTCCAGCGGGGTGACCAAGGGCCGACAAATTATGAAAGATACGGCTATTGGCATCGCTATTATTCTCGGGGCTTGGCTCATTACCAATTTTATTTTAAGAAGTTTAGCCAATGACCAAATAGCCAACACACCTTGGTATCAGATTCAATGTACTGTCGGGACATTAAAAAATATCGTTGATGGGACAACACCACCACCTCCAGGCACAACCGTGCAGAAATATTCATGCAATAGCAGTAATAGGTGTGTCCTAGATCCTAACGGTCAAGACACATCCAATGTTTGTAGCGGTAATTGTCAAGCACCACCCGGTGGTGTTCTTGCTATTTCCACTGCTTCTCTTTCTGACGCCATTCAGAATACAGCTTATACGCAGTCCTTATCCGCCACCGGTGGCGCCACTCCTTACACTTGGACTTTATCTTCCGGAACATTACCTGCGGGCCTTTCTCTTTCTGGTTCTAATATTTCCGGAACACCGACCGCAACCGGTACTGTAACTTTTACCGTTAAAGTGGAGGATTCAGCTTCTCCTAAACAATCGGCGACAAAATCGTTGACGATAAACGTCAGTACAACGACTACTGGTGGTGTCCAATGCTTACAAAGTGGACTTAATTTATGTCAGGGCAATGCGCCTCAAGGTTGTGCGAATGCAAGCTGTGCTCAATATGGGGCAATGGCCAGTAGACAAGCCACAGGAGTTGCTACAGCTAATGTTCTGAAGGCCTTTATGGAAGCCGAATCTTCATGTGATATTTCGTTGACTGGTGGTAATTCTTATGGACTTATGCAATTAACTCCGCCAATTCCACAAATCTACGCTTCGCGATGTGGTGTATCTGCCAACATCATTAATCAAGCTTGGTTGACTAGTCCAGCTAACGCCGAATTAAGTATTTGTATTGCCGCCCAATGGATTAATGCGGTTTCTGCCAGCCGGTGCGGTTCGTCTATCCGAAATTTATACGCAGGGTATAATGGTGGAACAGGACAGAATGGAGCTTGCGGTCTGAGTGTAAGTTGCGCTGGACAAACAAGTTGCAGTGGCGAACCAATGAAACGGTGGGAATGTTTATATGAAGATACAGCTCATACTCAATGCAATGGAGCCACTGCCGCTAAGCCCCAAGGGGATATATTAAAAGGATATAATCCAACTCGTAATGCCGCAACCAGAATACAATACTGTGTCACTAATCCGGGATTCTGATGAAAAATAAAATGTTAAATCTAAAATCTAAAATCTGGAAATTATTTTTTGTAACCACAGTTTTTATTTTTAGTTTTTACATTTTAACTCCTATTCGGGCTGATACTGTAAATAATACCAATGTTTTCTATTATGTTTTTCATCTCTATTATGATAATGGCCAATTGAACGCCGACCGAGATTTTCAGTTTAAATATGATGTCATCCCTGGTGATTTTGTTGCGAGCCCAATTAACACCCAATTTCCATATAAAGGTGAAATTATAAACTTGGTAGGGGAAGTTACTGGTCGTTTTGAGTTTGATCCAAAACAAGGTGATGTTAATTTGATAAAAGGTAAAATCACCGTCAAAGCGCCATATGTTGCTGACGGTCAGAAAGTTATTTTTTATGATTCTCAAAATCAGCCGGTCTTAACCATTTCGGTTAGTGACAGTTCATTTTGTGATGATAACGGTGTCTGCGACGCTGATCGAGGAGAGGATTCATTAAGTTGTCCTAAGGATTGCAAACAATCATTACCCGTTCCGTCTTCTTCGGCAACACCCGTTCCTCCGGCGGGGGAATCAAGTGGACTCTGGTCCGGTATCCTTTATACTTTGGGGGGATTAGTATTGGCCGGGCTGGCCTGGTGGTTTTTCAAACGACGTAAAAATACCACTTCTTTACCCACATTTCCTCCTCCACCCAGTAATACAACATTGCCAATGTCTGAAGGGCGAAGTCCGGGCAATGTTGATATACCGGGTCCCCCTAATCCACAAAATCCAGTATAATAAAAACATGAAATTTTTAAGCAGATTTGTGATTGGTATTAGCGTTATTGTGCCATTATTTTTTGTCATCTCAATTCAGTTTGCTCAAGCAGTAGAATGTAGTTTTTCAGGAACTGGCACATGGTCAACTAATTACGTAAATCTTAATGAGAATGTTGTTGCCAAGATTCCAGAGCAAAATTGCAATGGCAGAGCGATTACTTTAAAATTTTATGGCAAAAGCACGAGCGGCGATTTTCATATCAAAGACATATCAATTTTGGGGCAAATTTCTGCCGTAGCAGATGGCTATGTTTCTTTTTCTGCTTCTGATTTTCAAGGCAGAACTGGAGATATTCAAGTATATTTTATTCCCCAGACCAGTAACGGGTCAGCTACTGGATCCTCTTCGCAACTATTGACCGTCTCTTTAACAAATAACGGCTCAACCACCACAGGAGTATTAAATCTTAATTTTGACGCAATGCCTGGTGTAAGTCCCAAGATAATTCCTGCGGATAAACAAGTGCCAATAATTTTAACCTTAACTTTGAATACCACTCAGTTTGGTCAATATTGTAATGATATAAATACAACAAGTTTTCGCTGGTCCATCTATCAATCCTATCCAGGAATTGCTATCGCTGACGGAAAGGTGTATCCCCCCGGTCTCAATCCTCTTGGTCAAGTGGAATCATTTGTTAGGTCTGCGACGCCTATTTCTAAGACACTTACCGCTACTGTCACTGCTTTTGTCAGCGGGCAATCTTCCTCAGGTTTCTACGCTTTGATTGAATGCGGAAGTATTAATAACATTGGAACTCATACTAATGTTGCTCAATCAGCCCCAGTGTTGTTTAATGTTGGAACCGGACAGTCAATCTGGTCATGTGTTGCTCCCAATGGTACTGGAGGATATGCGTATGCATGCAGCCCAAATAATCTGCCTGATTGTTCGGACGTAAAAAATGCAACTACGGGCGCGAATCTTTGTGCGCCAAATAATTGTAGGCAAATTAGTTCAAGCTTGTGCGGTTCTTCGGCCCCACCACCTGGAACAGGTGGTGGGGGTGGTGGTACATGTGGAGGTGCGGGTCAGCCAGTATGTATTCCGCCTCCTGGCGGTGGGGGTGGGACAGGTGGCACATGTCAAAATAGTGTTTGCACTAATGGGGTTGGGCCTTGCAGAGATGATTCAGATTGTAGTACAGGTAATTGCGGGGGTGCGGGTCAACCGACATGTCCGCCTATTTCTGGTACAGCTACTCAATCTTTTACGTTTACAATTGATAATCCATTGGCGGGCGGACCGAATGATTTGTTTGATATCATAGATATTGTCACTCAATGGATTATTTATATTTCCGTGCCATTGGCGGTGCTTTGGATTATGTATGCGGGATTTTTGATGTTGACAGCAGGGCCGGTACCGGCTAATTTCCAGAAGGGGAGAGACATTCTCAAGTACACTGTTATAGGCCTTGCGATTATATTTATCGGGAAAGGATTTATAAGTTTAATCATCAGTGTTATTGAACTGGGTGGAACTTCTCCGCCACCATCTCAATCGTTATGCGTGAACGGATTTTGCACCAACAAGCCCGGAGTATCATGCACAGCCGATCCGACTATTTGCAATCAACCATAACTACCACATGAATCCCGTTAGAAATACCACTTATATGTTAATGATAACTATCAATAAAATAAATACTAACAGCCCACCGCCTTTAAGTGGTGGACGGATTGTAGTATTTCTTACGGGATGAAAAAATATATTACACAATTGTTGTCGGGGATGGGGGGAGTGTTATTGCCAGTGATACCGGCGTTGGCGGCAACTTCTACGGTTACTGGAGGTCTTCAAAATGCGCCGGGTATCAATCTGACCATTCAAAGTTTATTTGGAATCGTTGCCGGTCTGGCTTGTTGGAGCACTCGATTCATAACCATAGTTATGGTAGTGATGATTGTTTGGTATGGATTTCAGATGATGGCGGCTCAAAGCAATGCAACTAAGTTTACAGAAGCCCGCAAAGGTCTAGGTTACGCCGTGGTGGGCATGATTGTGGTTTTAGGCGCTTATACGATTATCGCGACGGTGGGCAACGCAATCAGTAGCGCCGGAACCGGTCCAAGCACTACATCTTGGCTGGATTACACGCCACTTAATTGCTCAAGCACGGGAACGGCGGCTACTTGTAACAATGGGGTTTGTAGTAATGGTGTCGGACCATGTCAAACTTCGGCCCAATGCCAATAAATAATAACTAATGTTCCATGATTAAAAAGTTAAAAAAATATTTGTTTGCAATTCCGTCTGTTTCATTAATTGTTTTTATGGCAACTTCGGTCTTAGCATTGCCCCCCGGCAATCCCATTACTTTTAATGCTATAACCATCCTTGTTACCGATATTGCCCAATTTATGATTGTGACAAGCATGATTTTGGCTGTGATTTTTATTGTTTTAAGTGGTATAATGGCAATGATGGCCCAAGCCGATCCCGGCAAGTTTAAGGATGGGCTATTACGGCTGAAACATGCCGTGATTGGAGCGGGCGTAGTTATGGCGACGGGGGTGATTATCGCCACCGTGGCTTCAATAGTGGACCGTTCATTCTTCTGTCAGATAAGCATTTTTGGAATTTGTTTAATTCCATAAATAATAACCAGCCAAAATTGATAAATGAAAATTTATAATTATATGAAAGGGGGTGGCTATGAATAGATTACAAAAATTAGCGATTGTTGCGCCAACCCCAATTGTGGGCGGGTCCGCAATAACGCTTCCGGTGATTCAGAATATTCTTACTTCAGTTGCCCAATTCTTGATTGTTGCCAGTATGGTTATCGCTGTTATAGTTATTGTTTATGGCGGTATTCGTTGGATGATGGCATCTGATCCGGCCGAAGCAAAAAAGATTGTTTGGAATGGTATTGTCGGGGCGGCGATTGTGTTGGCTGTCGGCATTATTTTACAGACAATCGGATACGTCATTACTTATAGGGGTTAGACCTTAACTATTGTTTAGTGAGTAAGTTACGGAATATAAATCAAATCGGTCGCTAAAAGTGACCGATTTGATTTATATAACACCCCGACGAGCTTTGCTGTCGGGGAGCCGATCGAAGCGTCGGCTTTGAAAAAATGTTGAAAAATCGGTATAATATAGTAAAAGGTATAAGTAATAAGTCAAAAGTAAAAAAGAATACTGCCCTCGTGGTGAAACTAGCAGACACGCCGCCCTTAGGAGGCGGTGCCGAAAGGCGTAGGGGTGCAAATCCTCTCGAGGGCACCAATAAAGTTTTTAAAAAAAAGAGCGAGGTTGTTAGGATTTCTCACAATCTGCACGATTGGATAGCATTTCAGAAATTATCTTGATATTTCTCTGGGTACCGATCTGGGGATGTCAGGAACGGACAGAAGTCCGCATGGCCTGACAGGGGCAACCCCAGTCGGTCAGAGAAATGAGAGATAATTTCTAGAAATGCTCCAAGAGGAAGCTGTGAGAAATCCTAACAACTGAGCGACCTATTGGTAGGGATTAGGTTCGGTGGGATATAGTGCTGGCGATTTGTAATTTGAGTAGAATGTCTTGCTGGTGCTGGCGCCATCGGCAAAACTAATAGTCCGGGTGAAATAGGCCTTCAGGGCGCCATCGGGTTGAATATCGTACTGGTATGGTCCGTTCATAGTTACTGTTCGGCCGTCACTTTTACCATAGATTTCAAAGTATATATTTTTACCAATGATATGGGTCTGGATGAGAACTGGACCAGCGGTGTCGTTTGTAAATCTCAAATCGCTTGAACCCGGATAGATAGTGGCATCAAATCCTTGGGGTTCATAATAATGGACAGGGAAAGCATGGGGTTTGCGTTCAACAATGGGGAAACCGGCCATGATAGCGGCTCGGAAAAGCGTGGTTGAAACCTGACAAATACCCCCGCCATATTCATACATAATTTGGCCATTCTTAATAACTTTTTCCGGAGCATAGCCAGTGGAAGCGACCACATCGCCGAGAATGGTATTGAAAGAGAATGTTTCATTGGGTTTGATAATAAAGCCGTTGTATTTTTTTGAAGAAACCTTAATATTTTGAATTCGGGCGGCAGTTGAGCCGGTAAAATTGGACTCACCAATAGCAAGACGGTCATTGATACCAAGGGAGCTTATTTTTTCTTCTGTTATGGCTGGTTCGGTAATTTCTAGTGCAAGTTCTACTTCCGACTTATTGGCGAGGAGACCTTGGCGAAGTTCTATTGTGGCGGTGAAAACATTAAGTTCCTGACCATTTTGGGCCGGTGTCAAAATAACGGCCTTGCCATCATTGATAGTAAACTTAGCATCAATAGGAACTCTGGTTGAATTTTTAGCTAAACCAGAAACATAATCTTCAAGCGCCTTAGTGAAGCGGACATCTTTTTCACCCGTGTAATCGCGGGTGTATGATTCTGTCCAACTGGCCACTTTGCCCTTTTTAATAACAAATTTTTTATTACCGATAATTACGGTCGTATCGTGGCTTGATGATTGTTCAACAAGTGAGGCGATATTTTTGACCGGTACAGGCGGCGGGGGAGCAAGGGTACGAAGATAAGCGAGCATTCCAAGCGGAAAGCCGATGAGGATAACAGCCCCGGCGATTATGAGCCGGGAGATAAGGGTTCGAAAAGATGGTGAGCGAAACATGTGAGGAATCAGCCAGATATTTTAAGTTTTTTGGTCCGATTTTTTTCTAATTTAGGGAGACGAACAGTCAGAATACCGTTCTGGTATCTGGCCTTAGCTCCTTCAGGGTCAACATCCACGGGGAGAATGATAGCTCGTGAGAACGCGCCCCAATAAAGCTCGCGATGGAAAAATCCTTCAGCGCTAATCTGTTCTTCAGGTTTGCGGGTGCCTTTAATAGTAATCATGTCTTGGGTAACCTGGATATCTATATCTTCTATCTTGGCCCCGGCAATGGTTGAGCGGATAACAATATCATCGTCGGTCTGATAAACGTCAACGGTCAAATGACCTTCGTCTTTTGTTTTGGCATCTTTTTTGCTTACCGTCAGTGAAACGGGATACATGGAATCTTGATTATCGTCTAGAAAAAAATCCTGCATACAATTATCTATGTTATTGATATTTCTTTTTCGGTTGCCGCTGATAGACGAGGAATAGCGCCTGAAGATCTCCCCTTTATTTTAACAAACAACAAGAAAACAAGAAACGCCATTACGCACAGGAGACCAACTGATAACATTAATCCTCGGAATTGGTTATCGGCATTGGCCAAAAAAGCATTGAATGAGAAGTGGAATAATGTTCCGACTGCCAATCCGACAAAAAGTAATTTTTTACGATGATGTTGAAAGAACCAAGATAGAGCCAAAAAATAACCAATAATACCCGATGATAAAGCGTGGAGAAGGGTTGCGCCAACCGAACGCATACCCCAAAGAACCAGGGTTGTTTGGGTTCCGTTACTGGCAATAGATGTAAAGAGGTAAAGAATATTTTCAATTGCCGCAAATCCAAGACCAGCCACTATCATATAAATTACGGCATCAACCGGTTCGTCAAAGGCCGAATCAGTGAGGGCAATTGTTCTAACCGCGTAATATTTAATAAATTCTTCGGCGAAGGCGGCCCAAAGAAAAAACAACGACCCTTGGGCGATTAAAGCATTGAAGGGGGTCCAGGAATCAATCTGTTTAAATCCCAATTGAAGGAGGACCGCAAGAGGTGAGATTATGATTCCCATCAAAAAGGTCTTGGTGATGAGATACTTGGGCTCCGGGTGACAGTCCTGACGATAAAAGAAAAACATCCAGATCAAACTGGGCAGAAGACCAAGCGCGACAAGTAAACCGGCAGTTACAACAGACATTGATATTATTATATGCTAAAACGGCGAAGCCGAGTAGTGAATTACCGATATGTAAAGACAAAATCTGTCAGTCGGCAGATTTTGCTTCGGTAATTCTACTACTCGGGCCAGGTCTCAATCATCAACAACTTTTTGTTGGTGAGGGGTAGTTTGGAATAAATTTCTTCGGTGATGAAAGGCATGAAGGGGTGAAGTAGTTTGAGACAGGTGATAAGTATCTCAAGTAACATTCGTTGGGCCGAGGTTTTAATATCCGGGTTTTCACTTGCAAGTTTTGTCTTGCTTTCTTCAATAATTTTATCGGCAAAAGTATGCCAGATATAGTGATAAATTTTTTCACCGGCCAGATAAAATCTAAATTCTTCCATGTCCTTGGTGATGTCCTTGGTAATAATTGAAAGTTCGTCCAATAATTTTTGGTCTTCGGGTACTAATGATATTTTTCCCAATTCTATTGAATCGGGAATGCTCATAAGCACAAAACGGGATATGTTCCAAAGTTTGGTGGAGAAATTTCGGTATCCCTTAATCTTTGGTTCCGATATTTTACTGTCTGTTCCGGCGGCGGTACCAATGATTAGTGACATCCGAACCGAATCGGCGCCATATTTGGCAATCATTTCCAAAGGATCCAGATTATTTCCTAATGACTTTGATATTTTTCTTCCTTGTTCATCTCTTACTAATCCATGCAGGTACACTGTTTTAAAAGGGATTTGTTTGAGGTGAAGACCGCTCATCATAATCATTCGGGCGACCCAGAAAAATAGAATATCATACCCGGTTTCAAGAATCGTGGTGGGATGGTATGACAAAAGATCCGGTGTTTCATCGGGCCAGCCAAGGGTAGAAAAAGTCCAAAGGGCCGAAGAAAACCATGTATCCAATACGTCGGGATCCTGTTCCCACTTGCCCGCCGTAGCTTTAGCGGAGGAGGGGCCCTCATTCTTTGGCGCTTCAATTCCGCAATATATTTCTTCGCCACGATACCAAATTGGAATTCTATGTCCGAACCAAATTTGCCGACTGATACACCAGTCCCGAAGATTATCAATCCAATGGAAGTATGTTTTTGTAGAATGATTGGGGATTATTCTGATTTCATTATTGGCAACCGGGTCACGCATAATGTCTTTGAGTGTTTTGCCACGACCGGGGATTTCTTTATTAACATTCACAAACCATTGAAGTTTTGGAAGCGGTTCAATAATACCGCCGGTTCTTTCGGCAGTACTGATGTTTTGAGTTACTTCCTCCGTCTTTTCCAAAAGATTATTATCTTCAAGCCATTGAACAATAATTTCTCGGGCTTCGGTTACTTTTTTATCCAATAAATTGTCTCCACCGACCGTCATGCGGGCGTATTCATTAATAACTTGTTTTACGGGCAGATCATGACGTTCCGAAATTTCCCAGTCAATCATTGAATGAGCCGGAGTAACTCCTAAAGCGCCAGTACCAAATTCCGGATCCACTGATTTATCGGCAATTATTTTAATGTGGAGAGGAACACCCACAAATTCTAAATCATATTCTTTGCCTATATATTTTTTGTATCGGGAATCATCGGGATGGACCGCTACGGCTGTATCGCCAACTTTTGTTTCAGGGCGGGTGGTAGATATAGAAATGGGGAAGTCCTTTGTGTAACGAAAAGTATAAAACTTTGCTTTTCTTTCTTCGTAAACAATTTCCTCATCAGAAATAGTAGTTTGGCCTTTAGGGTCCCAGTTAACAATGCGGTTACCCCGATAAATTAATCCTTCTTCGTACATCCGAATAAACGCGGTCATAACTGCTCGGTAACGAGCATTGTCCATTGTGTAGGCATAGCGACTCCAATCAACCGAAGCTCCCATGGCTCTGATTTGGGTTAGGATTGTGGTTTTGTTTTCTTCAATGAATTGATCAATTCTTTTCAAAAGTTCTTCGCGTCCTAGATCATGACGATTCTTGCCATCCTTTTTTTGAATTTCCTTTTCAACTTTTGTTTGAGTGGCAATGGCCGCCGAATCAGTACCCGGAACCCAAAGTGTCCGTTTTCCTCTCATCCGGGCGTAACGAATAAGAATGTCTTCTATGGCCAGCATTAGGGCGCTGCCCATATGTAAGATACCGGTCACATTTGGGGGAGGAAGAATAATTGAAAATGACTCCTCACGTTCACCGGGTAGATTGTCGGGATTAAAAAAACCGCTCTCTTCCCAGCGTCTATAAATCTTACCCTCTACTTCACCGGCATTGTAGGTTTTTGGTAGTTCTTCAGGCATTTATATTTATATTACTACAAAATTCCACTTTTAAAAGCCGAGGTTGGGTTGCATCTCAATTGTCTGCCAGCTTGCCCCGACCGAAGCGTCGGGGTCATGTTTGTTGGCAAAATATCCGGCTAGAGCAATCATGACTGCATTATCGCCAGTATAGACGAGGGGCGGACAGGAAAAAACAAGACCTTCTTTTTCGGTGACGTTTTTAAGTTTATTACGCAAAAGAGTGTTTGCGGACACACCCCCCGAAAGCATAATTGTTGATACACCATACTCTCTTGCTGAATGAATTGTTTTTTGAACGAGAACATCAACGGCTGATTCCTGAAATGAAGAAGCAATGTCGGCTTTAGTTTGATCATTAATTTCTACTCCTTTTTCTTTTAAATCGCGGAGCAGATAAAGAACCGCTGTCTTCAATCCCGAAAAACTGAAATTGAAGTCCTTAGAATGGAGCATGGGGCGGGGAAGAGGAAATCGGTTCAGGTCACCATTTTCGGCGATTTTAGAAATTGCCGGTCCGCCGGGATAACTCAGATCAAGTAAGCGAGCGACTTTATCAAAGGCCTCACCAACTGCATCGTCCATTGTTTCGCCAATAAGTTCAAATTTTTCATAGTCGGGCATGAGAACTAATTCAGTATGGCCACCGGAGACAATCAAATTCATTGCTGGAAACTGGAAACTAGAAACTGGAAACTCTCCAATTGGTTGCAACCAGTTGGAGTAGATGTGCCCGCGCATATGGTCTACGCCAATGAGGGGCTTGTTGTGAGTCATGGCAATTGTTTTGGCGAAAGCGATTCCAACCAGAAGGGCTGGCCCAAGACCAGGACCATGAGTTACGGCAATTAAATCTATTTCTGTCGCAAAATCGGTAATACCAGCAGTTTTTAATGCTGTCTCAAAAACGTGAGAAATATTTTTGACATGTTCCCGAGCGGCGAGATTTGGAACAACTCCTCCGAATTTGGCGTGAAGTTTTATTTGGGACGAAACAATATTGGCGCGAATTTCGATATCGTTCGGACCACGCACATCCAGTACCGCTACTGCTGTTTCATCACACGATGTTTCAATTCCTAGAATAGTCATCCAGGTAGTAGATATCCGACATGCGCCTCAGATTGTATCTGGATGCGTAATGCCAAATATTATTAAGATATAAATTAATCAACCGAGAAGTAGTAAAATTCGGCGCTAGATACAATCCAGTCGGATATTCACTACCTGGTCATTAAGGTTGAATCTTATCATTTTTATTGTCATTCCTCAACTTTTATGCGATAATAGTTCTGTTGTTTGGCGCCATCGTCTAACGGTTAGGACAGCGGCTTTTCAAGCCGTCAATCGGAGTTCGATTCTCCGTGGCGCTGCAGAATAAACATAAATCCGCCTTATCGGCGGATTTATGTTTGAGAAATTTACTGAACTGATTTGAAGATATGTTCAAAAACTTTGGGTTCGTGTTCGGCGAGGTCGGCGAGGATTTTGCGGTCAATGGCGACGTCGGCTTTGAGCAACTGATTGATGAACTTAGAATAGGTGACACCGTGTTCGCGAACAGCAGCGTTAATTTTGACGGTCCAGAGATTTCGCATGGTGCGTTTCTTTTTCTTGCGGTCGGCGAACTGAAAACTCCAAGCATGAAGCAATGCTTCTTTAGCTTGGCGGTATTTATTTTTACGGGTCCACAAAAACCCCTTCGTGTGTTCAAGAAGTCGCTTTCTTCGTTTTGTGGCTCTTACACCTCGTTTAACTCTTGTCATGGTTTATAACTTGTCTGTCGCTCTGCCACGGCCTTTGGCCGTACGGCAGGACGCTCTTGACCGACTTCTTCGTTAAAAGCTCCGCTTGCTCCTCATCATATGTCTATATGACTCGTCGCAATGCTCACTTTTGCCTTGAATTCGGTCAAGCAGACTGCGTTCTAATTTTTATGTTTTTAATTGAATATTAAGGCCTTAACTTTATCAGTAAGTTCATGGGGGCCAACTTTGTCGCCGTGCTTGTTACGGGACTGGTTGCCGGTATCCTTGGAATTAAAATGATTTTGACCCGGTGGTCGTTTCATGACTTTGCCGGTACCGCTCATCTTAATTCTCTTGGCAAATGATTTGTTTGTTTTTCCTGTATGAGCCATATTATTTTGTGTCTTTCTTGATGGTAATTACCCAACCGTAAGGTCCTCGTTTGATTTGTTCCTGAATAGTGTAGGGGACAGTGATGTTCGTAAGGAACTGCAGAAGTTTGTCTTTACCCATCGGAGCGAGAGCTTTTTCTCGTCCACGGAGGGTAAGCTCCAACTTTAAGATATGGCCCTCTTCTAAAAATTCAAGGGCTTTTTTTGCCTTGAAGGCCACATCATGAGCGCCGGTTTTGAAACCAACTCTCACCGTCTTTAGTTCAACACGCTGTTTTTTAGCACCGCCGGTTTTCTTCTCCTGACGTTCTTTCTGGTAAATATATTTACCGTAGTCCATTATCTTTGTAATTGGAGGAACGGCATTTGGTCCAACTTCAACAAGGTCTAAATCACTGTCTCGGGCCAACTGAAGGGCGTTCTGAATAGACATAACGCCAAGCTGTTTACCTTCAGAATCAATTACTTGAACCTGAAGGGCACGGATTTGATTGTTGAGTTGAAGATGTTTTACCAACGTGTTGAAATTTCTATCGGAGTTTATAATACCATGTCTATCTTGAAAACACAACGCTCGTTAATTTAATTGACATTTAATGCGTAATAGTTGTATAGTATGGTCTAAGGTTTTTCCTGCCTGTTGTGGGTCAAGGAGGCCCCTACACACATGGGAAAAAAGAGGGTAGTTCTGAAGAAAGTGAAGAAACCGTGTCTGAAGAAGGATGGCGTGGTAGCAAGGAGGGCTTCAAAGGGAGCTCTCAAAATCGAAGCACAAGAGGTGAATAAGTCGTCTCGTTCCGTTCCCAAGCCGACCCGATTGAATTGGGTTGGGAGTAAGAAGGAAAAACGGAATACTGACAAGAATCATCGGCACAAGGTGGCACTGTTGCCGACTACTCAGGAATTTGCAGAGGTGGACGATCTTCGGGGAGATTTCTATGTTGACTCGGAAATCAGGGAGATGAGGGCAGATTCCTGCAATGACCGGGTCACGGGAGACGACGGGCTTATTGATGGCCTTCTTGATTTTTAGGGAGGACAGAGATGCAGACCGATAAAAATAAGAAACCACGTGGATTTGCGGCCATGTCGTCCGACAAGCAACGTGAAATCGCAAGCATGGGCGGCCGGGCCGGCCACGAAAAAGGTACGGCCCATGAATGGACGAAGGAAGACGCCAGAGAAGCCGGCCGGCGAGGCGGGAAGGCCAGCCAGGCCAACCGCTGGTTGAAAAAGCTTTCTGAAAGTTCTTCTTCGGGGGTATGACCCAAAGGTCAGGAGTAGACGGTGCATGCACCGTCTACTCCTGACCGATTTTTTTACCCGTTGTCACTTCTTTTTGTAACAGGTACGATTAATATAATGATAAAAGTTTTATACGAAGATAATCATCTCATTGCTGTTTACAAACCGGCGGGTGTTTTGGTTCAAGCGGGGAGAGATGTTCAACATGATGACAATACGCTTTATTGGCAGGTAAAAATGTTTTTAAAAGAGCGGGACAAAAAACCTGGCAATGTATTTTTAGGTGTTTTGCATCGTCTAGACAGAAATGTGTCGGGCATAATCCTTTTTGCCAAAACATCCAAGGGTGCAGCCCGGCTCTCGGAACAGATCCGCGAACGAACAATTAAAAAGATTTATCATGCGGTTGTGATTGGAAAACCGGCGCCTCCCTCTGGCACGCTTGAACATCATTTAACAAAAGATGAAAGTTCCAGACAATCTGTTATTGACACAGAAGGAGATGTTGCAATTTTACATTATGAGACCGTAAAATCCGGTTCAAAAAATTCCTTGCTGCGGATTCAACTTGAAACAGGGAGATTCCATCAGATTAGAGTTCAGCTTTCCGAAATCGGTCACCCAATCGTGGGAGATATGAAGTACGGGGCACCAGAGGTATTGCCCGATAATGTCCTGGCTCTCTGCGCCACCGAGCTTCTTTTTAAAACCGCGACGACCCATTCGACAAGCTCAGGACAAGCCGATGAGGATGTTAAAGTTTCTATTGAAATACCCAAAGAATTCAGCGAAATACTAGATTAATTAGGTCTTGATTTTTATCACGTTTTCTGTTATACTTAAGGTCTGGGGATGAAAGGCCTCGACATTGGTTCTTTTTACAATTGACGCTGAGAGTGGATGGTTGTTAACCACTTTAATTTCTCGACTAAATCCTGTAACTGGCAATCAAAATACCAATTACGCTTTCGCCTAACTTCGGTTAAGCAGGAAGCCATTCTACCGCGATGCTCGCTAGCGGATTCTAGAGTGTCATAAGCGAACTTTAGCAGAACCGTTGTCCTTCCGAATTCTGCCGAAAAATTGTAAGGAATAGTGAGCGTTTATTTTGTTCATTTTTTAACCGCTCGCGAAATATCAAATGTGCTACCTCAGTACACGTCATTGTAATAAACCTTTGGACGGCGGTTCAACTCCGCCCATCTCCACCAATATCAAAACTCGCCTAACAGGCGAGTTTTGATTCTAATCTTCACTAAGCCCTCTTTGTTTTCGTCGTGCTGAATCTTTAGTTTTCAATGAGGCGCGTTTGTCGTATTTTTTCTTTCCGCGGGCGATACCGATAAGGAGTTTTAGTTTTCCTTTTTTGTCGTAGATTTTTAAGGGGATCAGAGTCAGGCCTTGGGATTGAGAGAGAGTAAGTAGAACATTAATTTGTTTCTTGGATAATAAAAGCATGCGGGTGGCAGTCGGGTCATAATCGGGGGGAGTGTTGTTGGGCTGATAGGGCGAGATGGTGGCACCGATGAGCTGGGGTCGGCCGTTTATGATTTTCACAAATGAGCCCTTGATAGATGCCTTGCCCGTTTTGATGGCTTTAACTTCCGTACCTTTCAAAACCAAACCCGCCTCTAATGTCTCAAGAATTTCATAATCAAACCCCGCTTTAGAATTGTTCACGTATTCCGCCATAAGGATATCCTATCGTGAAACACGCAAATAAACAAAATGCACCTTTCGGTGCATTTTGTTTATTTGCGTTCTTCCAAAATTGTTTTGACTTTGAGTTCTTCGCCAGCTCGGAGGAGGGTGAGTTCAATTTCGTCGCCGACTTTGAGTTTTTTGAGTAATTCTATTAAATCGGTGTCTTCGGGGATTTCTTCACCGTTAACGTGGGTGATGATGTCGTTTTCTTTAATGCCTGCTCGGTCGGCTGGAGAGCCGGGGACGACAGCAACAGAATTGGGGCGGTGATCACGGACAACCAGGGCCCCCTTATCACGGGCAAGGTGATATTGATTTTGGAATTTTTTATTGAGAGGCAAACAAAGAAGACCTAAAAATGGTTTTATAATTCGGCCGTGCTTTTGAATATCTTCAAGGTCTTGCTTGGCCCAATTAATGGGAATGGCAAAACCAATGTTTTGGGCTCCGAAAATAATGGCTGTGTTGATACCGACGGCTTCGCCGTCTAAGTTGATAAGTGGTCCGCCGGAATTGCCCTGATTGATGGCGACGTCTGTTTGGAGAACACCACGGAGGTGCTCCATTTCTCCGTCGGTACCCAGGGCGGCGGAAATTGAACGGGACATGCCCGAGATGATACCTTTGGAAACACTGTTTCTAAACATACCGAGAGCATTACCAATGGCGATGACGGTCTGACCTAGTTCCAGTTTGGTGGAATCACCGAGCTTGATTACAGGCAAATCGGTAGCTTCAATTTTAACAACAGCAATATCGCTGATTGGATCGCGGGCGATAACTTTGCCAATATATTCTTTCCCGTCATTAGTGACAACGGTGTAGTCGGCATCGGTATCAAAAACAACATGTTTGTTGGTGAGGATCAAGCCATCGGACTGAACTACAAAACCTGAACCACCTCCGACTTTTACTTTTTCTCCACTCGTTGGGGGTGTTCCTTCGGTTGGTGTTTGACCAAGTCCAAAAGGATTTGGGAATGGCATCAACGGTAAAGGCATATTACCTTGAATTGTCGGCATGTATTTGGAGATAACAATGCTGACCACTCCGGGATAGACCTTTTTGACTGCTTCGATTGGTAATGCGTCGTATTGTTCGCTGTTCATGTTTATTATAGTATCATAGTAAAAAGAAATGACTAGAAGCAAAACAATGGATAAAACGACAAGGCAAATACTGAGAGAAGAATTAAGTGGTCTCACGGAGGGACTTTCTTTTGATATTCTCACTCCGCCTGATCCGAAGCTGGGTGACTATTCTACTAATATCGCTTTTGTATTGGCCAAAAATGAAGGCAAAAAACCAGCTGATGTTGCTAGTGACATAAAAGACAAGCTTTCTAATAATATATTGGCGGAGATGTTTGATATTCAAGTTGCACCGAATGGGTTTTTGAATTTTTATGCCAAATCGGAATTTTTACAAAAACAACTCGGGGTGATAAGCGAAGACGAAACCTACGGTCAGAGTGAAGATGGTCAAGGCAAAAAAGTTATTGTTGAATATTCATCGCCCAATATTGCTAAACCGATGCATATTGGCCACTTACGCTCTACTATTATCGGCGATGCTCTTGCCAACGTTTATGACAAACTTGGTTATGAAACTATTCGTTGGAATTTCATTGGTGATTGGGGGACGCAATTCGGTAAATTAATTGCGGCATGGAGATTGTGGGGGGATCCAGAGAAACTTAAAGTTAATCCTTCTGTGACGCTTTTAGAACTTTATGTTACGTTTCATAAGAATTTAGAAAAAGACCCCTCTTTAGAAACTGAGGGACAGAAAGAGTTTTTAAAACTTGAACAAGGGGATTCTCAAAACAGAGAATTATGGGAGTTGTTTCGTAAACAGTCACTTCAAGAATTTAAACGTATTTATAAAGATTTAAATATAAATTTTAATTTTGAAGAAGATGTTGTTAAGGGTGAGAGTGATTATGAGTCGGAACTCAAGCCGTTGATTGAAGAACTGCAAAAGAAAGGACTGGCTAAAGAAAGTGAAGGCGCTTTAATTATTGAACTAGAAAATATTCCACCGATGTTATTGAGAAAAACAGACGGCGCGACGCTTTATGCGACTCGTGATATTGCTAGTGTTGAGGATCGTATCCAAAATTACCACCCAGAAAAAATATTGTACGTTGTCGCCAATCAGCAGGCATTACATTTTGAACAGTTGTTTGCCGTGGCCAAGAAACTTGGTTGGACCGATTCTGAATTGGTTCATGTTAAATTTGGCATGGTTCTTGGCGAAGACGGGAAAAAATTGGCGACTCGGGAGGGGAAAGTTATTTCACTCCAAGAGGTGGTTGATAAGATTACGGAATTAGCCCATGAAACCGTAAAACAAAAAAATTCTGATTTATCGGGAGAAGAAATGGAGCGAGTAGCCCATACTGTAGCAATCGGTGCACTTAAATATAACGACCTCAAGCAACATCCATATTCGGATATTGAATTTGACTGGAAAGCGATGCTTGATTTGTCGGGCAACAGCGGACCGTATCTTCAATATACATACGCTAGATTGGCCAACATTTTAGCCAAGGCCAATCTAGCCAGTTCACAGTTTCCATCCGCCAGCCGGCGGACCAGTTTCCAGTTACTGGAAGAATCGGCGGAGTTAAGATTGATGCGCCAACTGTTGGATTATCCAGAAGCAATAAAAGAATGCGCTGAACGATATGCGCTCAATGGTCTAGCGCTCTATCTTTATGACTTAGCTCATCTAGCTAATCAATTCTATGAACAGGTTCATGTTTTGGAAGATCAAGATGACGCTCGTTTTAATGCCCGTCTGACACTTATCAAAACCGTCGCTCGTACTCTCAAAGATGGCCTCGCTCTTCTCGGTATTGAGACCTTAGAACGCATCTAAGTTTTGGTTGAAGGGTCATTTTTTTTGTGGTATCTTTAAAATCTATGTATGACTTCAAGAATACGGAGGAAAAGGTCCGGAAGTTTTGGGACGAACACACTATTTTTGAGAAGTCACTTGAACTTCGCCGAAAGGGGAAGCGTTTCGTGTTTTGGGAAGGTCCGCCGACTGCCAATGGCAAGCCCCATATCGGTCACTTTTTAACTCGTTTGCCGAAGGACTTATACGGACGCTATAAAACCATGCGGGGTTTTTTTGTTCTCAGAAAAGCTGGTTGGGATACCCATGGTTTACCCGTGGAAATTGAAATTGAAAAAGAACTGGGTTTTAGTAATAAAAAACAGATTGAGGAATATGGTATAGCCAAGTTTAATCGCAAGGCCCGTCAAAGCGTTTGGAAGTATACCAAAGAATGGGAAGATATGACTCGTCGGATGGGTTTTTGGTTGGATCTTGACCACCCTTATGTTACCTACGAGACGGGATATATGGAATCGGTTTGGAATATTCTCAAGACAATTTGGGACAAAGAGTTGCTTTATCAGGCCCATAAGATTGTGCCTTTATGTGTCCGATGCGGAACAGCTCTTTCGGCTCATGAAGTTTCTCAAGGATACAAATTAGTGACCGAACGTTCGGTCTATTTAAAATTTAAAATCAAAAGTGAAGTCAATACTTTTATTCTTGCTTGGACGACCACTCCATGGACGTTACCTGGTAATATTGCCTTGGCTGTTGGTCCCGATATTACTTATACTCGTGTGAAAAACGGTAATGAAACATTTATTCTCGCCCGTGATTTGGTCGGCAAAATTCTCGGTGACGGAGTTGAAATAGAAAAAGAAATACTTGGCAGTGAACTGGTTGGTTTGGAATATGAACCATTGTTTGATGTTCCGGAACTGAAATCTGATACATCATATAAAGTTTATCCAGCGGATTTTGTTTCTACGACTGATGGCACGGGCGTGGTTCATACGGCGGTGATGTATGGTGAAGACGACTATATTCTTGGTACAAAATTAAACTTACCAAAAATTCATACCGTCACCGAACAAGGAAAGTTTATTGATTCTTTAGGCGACGGACTTGGCGGAAAAGCCATTATTGAGGATGGGAAAAAGAGGAAAGACCTTGAAGATTTAATTCTTGAAAAACTTCAAGAAAGGAATCAACTTCTTAAAATTGAGGACTACGAGCACGACTATCCGTTTTGTTGGCGTTGTAATACGCCTTTGTTGTATTACGCCAAGACATCTTGGTTTATTCGGACATCCGCCCTTAATAAAGAATTGCTTGCCAATAACGCAACCGTCAATTGGGTCCCTGAACATATTAAAGATGGACGGTTTGGTGGGTGGTTACGAGAGGGAAGGGATTGGACATTGTCACGTGAAAGATATTGGGGGACACCACTTCCAATTTGGGAGTGCGGTCAGTGTGATCACAAAACCGCCATTGGCTCTATTAAAGAACTGGAGAAATTATCTCTTGGTTCTAAAAATACCTATTATATAATGCGTCACGGGGCGACGACTCGTAATGAAAATAGTGACAAAATTGTCAATTCACGGCTTGATCTGGACACGTATCATCTTACAGATGAAGGCCGAGAGGGTGTGGAGCGTTCACTGGAACTTTTAAAGCTAGATGGCATTGATGCAATTTACGCTTCACCATTCTTAAGAACTAAAGAGACCGCGGAGATAGCGGGTCAGGTTTTGCATCATAAAGTTGAAACAGACGAAAGATTAGTTGAAAAGGGATATCTCCTTGAATTTGATGGTAAACCGGATACTGGAACCATGCAGTACGCGGAGGGAACCGAAAGCGCGGAATCAATAAGGACGCGAGTGACTGATTTTATGAATGACTTAGAATCAAAACATCGCAATAAAAAAATTCTAATAGTCACCCATGGTCAGCCGATGTATTTCTTTCAGGCCATTGCCCATGGATATTCCGGAGACGAATTGAAAAATCCCGATATCTTCCCGTATTTTGCTCCTAATCTTGCAGAAATTCGTAAACTGGAATGGCGCAAGATTCCGCGCAATGAATACGGTGAATTGGATTTGCACCGGCCGTTTATTGATGACGTCGTCATTAAATGTCCAAAGTGTAAGTCAAAAATGAGAAAGATTCCTGACCTGATTGATGTCTGGTTTGATTCCGGTGCGATGCCCTTTGCTCAATGGCATTATCCGTTTGAGAATAAAGATGTTTTTAAAAAACAATTTCCAGCCGATTTTATTGTGGAAGCCGTTGACCAGACCCGTGGTTGGTTTTGGACACTTTTAGGTATTTCAACCCTGCTTGGTCGGGGCGCGCCTTACAAAAATGTTTTAGTTCTTGGGCATACCCTAGATGAGAAAGGTCAAAAAATGTCCAAATCAAAAGGCAACTTTGTGCCTGTGATGGAACTGATGGATAAATACGGTACAGATGTCATTCGTTGGTATTTTATGTCCACCGTTGCGGCTGGAGAAAGTAAGGCCGTAATTCCTCGGGAGATTGAAGATAAATTGAAAGGTTTTTTCTTCACGCTTCAAAACTGTATTCGTTTTTACGAATTGTATGCGGAAGGTTATAGGTCTCAGGAAATAGGTGATAGTCTAACCCCTAATTCCTATAACCTAAAACCTAGTTTATTAGACAAATGGTTAATGTCTAGGTTGCATCGGACAATTTCCTTCGTAACTGAAAACTTGGATAAATATGATGTCGCTTCGGCCGGCCGAGCTATTGATCAATTTTTAACTGATGATTTGTCTAATTGGTGGTTGCGTCGTTCTCGTCGTCGCAAGGAGGCCTTACCATTATTGAGAAACGTATTAATAGAAATGTCCAAACTTCTCGCTCCATTTACGCCGTTTATGGCAGAGGACTTATACCGGCGCATGGAAGGGGAGGCCGAATCAGTCCATCTCACCGATTGGCCCAAGTTTCAAAAGAAATATGTTGACGACAAACTTGAAGCGGAGATGGTTTTGGCCCGAGTTGTGATTGCTTCCGGTTTGGCTTTAAGAAAAGAAGGACAATTCAACCCCGCCCTTGAGAACATTAATTCTGGGAGTACTCACGCAGGTACTGGTAATTTAGGAGCGAATGTTCTCAAGAGCGGGGTAAAAGTTCGTCAACCGCTTGCCTCTGTTACATTTAAGGGTGGGAAGTTTAGTAATGATTTAGAGACATTGATGAAAGATGAATTGAATGTGAAGAAAGTTTTGTATGATAAAAACCAGGAAGCCGAAGTTGTGCTTGATTTCAATCTCACTCCGGAATTAATTCGCGAGGGCTATGCTCGAGAACTGATGCGTCAAATTCAAGACATGCGCAAAGAAGCCAAATATCAGATGGACGAGCAGGTGATGGTTGATTGGCATAGTGAAGATAAAGAAATAATCTCCGCCGTTGCCGAATGGGCTGAAGAAATTAAAAAAGACACGGTTTTGAAATCGCTTGAACAAAAACAAAAACACGGCGATTACGATTTAGACAAAGAATCCGAATTAGTGCCTGGAAAAAAGATTTGGATCGGAATTAAAAAATAGCCGTTCGTTTATGCCTCCCAAGTACCGATAGTCGGCTCGTTCCAGCGACTCGCCGCTATCTAGACGCTCGTCATGTTCGCTCGCCGTTGGCGAGACCGCGTATGATGGGGTGGCTGACGCTTTGCTACGCCACCCCAGACCCCACGAAGAAGAGCCGAACGTGACTGCGCGACTTACTTGGAGAGGCACAAGCTCACTAAAATTTATATGAATCTCCAAGAGTTAACAAAAAAGGCCAATGAAGCTATAATTGAGTGGGCTCAGGGCTCTGAAAAACTCGTCGTTGCGATTGATGGATATACTGGAATTGGTAAAACGACTTTATTGGATAATCTTGCCAAACTTAATTCAGACATTCTTCCAGTAAATAGGGACGATTTTCAAATTCCAAGAACAAGGTTTGAAAAGTTATATAAAAAGAGTAAAGACAGGTCTAAACTCTTTGAGCTGGAAATGAATGACCACACAAAAATTCGGAAATTGGTGGGTGTATTCAGGAAGAGTAATAAACCATATAAATTCAAAGCATATGACGGTGTTAGCGGGAAAGTTGATATTCTTAAGGTGTTGGATTTTTCTAAGAAAATTATGGTAGTTGAAGGAGTTTTTATGTTTCACCCTAAGTTGCCCATTAATAAGCTATGGGATAAGAGGATTTATCTTAAAGGTGATATTAATAAGATTGACGAGAGAAGAGTTAAGCGAGAAAAAGAACGATGGGGTAATGATTATTTTCCAGAAACTCATCCCGACTCTTATTTCAGGCAAGTCACAATAGCCCTAAAACGATATATTAAACTTTATCATCCAGAAATGATTGCGGACTTAGTATTAAACGTTGATGAATAAACAAATGAAACGGGTATTTATTATTCATGGGTGGGATGGAAAACCAAATGAACATTGGATGCCGTGGCTTTCGCAACAATTGGAGACACAAAAATTTACTGTTTACCAACCAGAGATGCCGGAATCCGATAATCCCAACGCAAATCTTTGGGTAACTGCATTAAAAAATGAAGTTGGAGTTGCAGACAAAGACACTTTTTTTGTGTGCCATAGTATTGGTTGTCTTGCCCTGTTTAAATATCTTGAAAAATACAGAGAACAAATTGGAGGGGCTGTTTTAGTGGCTCCATGGCTCACTTTGACATCAGAATCTGTATCCACTCCAGAAGCAAAGGCCATAGCGGATTCATGGACAAATCCTGCCCCCAATTTCAGTTTAATTAAAGGATTATCTCCGGTATGGGTTGCTTTATTTTCTAAAAACGATCCTGATGTTCCATTTCTTGAAAACAAGACACTATTTGAGGACAAATTAAGTGCAAAGGTATTTACATACGATGACAAGGGGCATTTTACTGAAAGTGAAGGAGTTACAGAACTACCAGTGGTTTTGGAAGAATTATTAAAAATGACGGGATAATTAGAACGCAGCTGACTTGGCTGAGTCCGAGGCAAAATCGAGCATTCGACTGAGCCATATAGAACATATGGCGAAGGAGAAGCGGAGATTTTAACGAAGGAATCAACCAAGAGCCGCTCAAAGCCGAAAGGCGAGCGTGCGGTCAGCAAGTTATAAAATGAGAACTAAAGCAATTGTGATACGGAAAATGCCGGCCAATGAATACGACCAGATTGTGACTTTGTATTCGGAGGATTTTGGGACGATGCGGGCGATGGCAAGGGGAGTGTGCAAGCCGACGTCGGTCCAGTCCATGCATTTGGAACTGCTTAATTCGGTGGAATTTGAAGTGATTCACGGGAAATCAATGCCGATTATTTCTTCGGCCATTATGTCTCATCAATATTTGGGGATTAAGGACTCTTTATCAAAACTGGCGGCGGTACAATTTTTTACCGAAGTGTTGGATAAAATCGCCTTTGAGAATGAAAAGGACGTTAATTTGTGGGAATTTTTAAATACGATGCTGGTTGATTTTGATAATGTGTCTTCTAATGGCGTGCTCCCACTATTCCGAAAACATCAAGCGGGCTTTTTGAAAGTTTTAGGATATGCGCCTCAAATTGAAAGATGTGTGGTTTGCTCAACCGATCCCATGGCCGGGGCTGAACGAATGATTGCTTTGAGTACCGAACTTGGCGGAGTGATGTGTGCAGATTGTTTTTTAGCGGGAGGGCAGGGTGTTCTTCTAGAGAAAGCCGACCTAGGTTCTCTTACGGGTTCTGGACCCGTATCCAATGATAGACATTCGGCTTTGGACACATTCTTTGAATATACCGTCGGTCGCAAGATTTCCTCTCTCAGCTTTCTCTATCAGGTAATAAGGTGATATAATAATTCAATATTATTATGGCTGAAAACTATTCTTTGGCCCAGTAGCGGAGGGGGACCCAGCACCACTTTCAAAATGAAAGTGGTGCTGGGGGAACCGTCGGGACTGGTTCCACGGGTCTGGGCAAAAGAATAGTTATCAGCCAATAATTCCATGCCAGATTTCACCCAAACTCCACTTTATTCTGTTCCACCAGCAATGCCAAAACCGACTTCACATATGTCGCGGAAAGCCCTTTTTTGGTCTACTATTACCGCGGTTGGGTTGGGGATAATTAGTATTCTTTTATTTTTATATGGCGGTTCTTCGTTTACCGAGAGCGGTGTTGTCTTAACTATAGATGGTCCGACTCAGGCCTCGGTTGGGGACGAGATTGTCTATAAAGTTAACTATCAAAATAATACCAAAATGACACTTCGTAATATAAAACTTTCATTTAACTATCCTCAAAGTTCAGCGATTGTAAAAGATGGCCAGATTGTAACCAGCAATGGCAATGTTCAGGTTGTTGACGAACCCGACCTTGAACCCGGCGCTTCAAAAGATGAAGAATTTCATTCATTTCTTGTCGGCGATAAAGGTAATATCAAAGTTGCGTTTGCGAAACTTACATTTGACGCCGGAGATTTGAAATCAAAATTTGAAAAATCCGCTCAACTTTCAACCACTATTTCCGATGTGCCGGTTGCCCTGACACTTGTTGGTCCGCCAACTTCGGTATCGGGTCAAGCAGTAACCTATCTCCTTGATTACAGGAATCAAAGCGGAGATGATATTTCGGACTTGCAATTTATCCTGACCTATCCAGACGGTTTTAAAGTAACAAAGGTCTCACCGGGCGCGACTGCCGGCAATACGGTTTGGAGTTTGCCGATTGTGAAAAAAGATTCAGGTTCCAGAATTACGATTCAGGGGACTCTTACCGGACGACAAGGTGAATCAAAGGCCGTTAACGCGACCTTACAGCGGAATATCAATGGGACATACGTTGATTACGAGAAAACAACCGTAACAACCGTTATTTCAACGCCGTTGCTTGACATCAACACGACAGTTAACGGAAGCGCCGATTATATTTCTCACGGTGGCGATATCCTTTTGTATTCAATCAAATATACCAACACTTCCAACTTTACGTTTAGCGGACTTAATTTAGCGGTCAAATTGGCCGGCAGTATGTATGATTTGTCATCTCTTGATACGCGAGGCGGATTTTACGATTCTTCAACGGGGACTATTAATTGGAATTCAACCGTGGTTCCGGATTTTAATTCATTGACGCCCAGAGCCACCGGCACGATTGTTTTTTCCGTAAGATTAAAAGAGACGTCGGGTTCCGGTTCCGGTAATACCTTAGTTCATGCAACCGTCGCTTTAGAAACGGAGAATGTTCCCGATACGATTGATGTTAATAAAATTAGCGTTTCTGACGACATCATCACTAAAATTACGAGTCAGCCGACATTTTCCCAGAAAATGTATTATAATGACGCATCGTTTGGTTCGTCCGGTCCGATGCCGCCTGAAGTTGGCAAGAGCACGACCTTTACCGTTCATTGGTTAGTAACGAATCCCGGCAACGCGATTTCAAATGCTAAAATAGTCGGGACCCTGCCTCAGGGAGTAACTTGGAAAAATGTGGTTAGTGTCGGTAGCGGTCAAGCCCAACCGACCTTCAATAAAAGTAATTCCCAAATTGTTTGGAATATTGGGACTCTGCCATATGGTATTGGCACAAATGGAACGTTGGCTTATGAGCTTATCTTTCAAGTGGCTGTAAATCCGTCGTCAACTCAATCCGGTGGCTTCGCCCCAATCCTTGCAAATGTGACTTTTTCCGGTGTTGATAGTTTCACTCAGCAGAATATTGTTGTTAACAGTTCCGACCTAAACACAAACTCTACAATTGACCAATCCGGCAACGGTACGGTACAGTAGCAACCTAATATCAAGCATTAATCATTATGGCCAAAGAAGAACAAAACAAATTAGAAAAAATAGTGGCTCTTTGTAAAAGACGTGGTTTTGTTTTTCCGGGCTCGGAGATTTATGGCGGACTAGCCGGTTTTTATGATTTTGGTCCGTTGGGGGTAGAGATGAAAAATAATTTAAAATCGTTATGGTGGAAATGGATGACTAAGGACCACGAAGACATTGTCGGTATTGATGGCGCAATAATCACCAATCCTAAGGTTTGGGAGGCGAGCGGTCATGTGAAGAGTTTTGTTGACCCGCTTGTGGAATGCAAGAAATGTCATCACCGATTTAAGGCCGATGATATTACCGGCGATAAGTGTCCTGATTGCGGTGGCCCATTAACAGAACCAAAAGTATTTAATATTTTAGTTCCGACAAAACTCGGGATTATTGAAGGCGAAAAAACCGATGCCTACTTGAGGGGAGAGGCCTGCCAGACGATTTATTTGGATTATAAAAATGTTCTTGATACAACCCGAATAAAAGTTCCATTTGGTATTTGCCAAATCGGCAAGGCGTTCCGCAATGAAGTTACTCCGGGTAATTTTTTATATCGACAAAGAGAGTTTGAGCAGTATGATTTACAATGGTTTTGTCATCCCTCCGAGATGGAGAAGTGGTTTGAATACTGGAAAGAAGAACGGATGAATTGGTATAAGAGTATTTTTACCAATCCAGAAAATCTCGGTTTCTATAAACACGAAAAATTAGCTCACTATGCTAAACAGGCCTTTGATATTGAATACACCGCTTCGCCAATCGGCAAAGAAATGGAAGGTATCCATTGGCGCGGGGATTGGGATTTGTCTCGGCACGCCGAATATTCTGGTCAGGATTTAAGTTATACCGATCCGGAAACAAATGAAAAATTCATACCCAATATTGTTGAGACCTCCGGCGGGGTTGATCGGACGTTGATGTTTTTATTACTTGACGCCTACACTGAAGAAGATGATAGGGTGGTCTTAAAATTAAATCCTAAACTTGCGCCTTATAAAGTGGCGGTCTTTCCGTTGCTCAAAAACAAACCGGAGTTGGTTGAAAAAGCGCGAAGCGTCTATAACGAACTAAAAAAACATTTCAATGTTGTTTGGGATGACAGGGGCAACATTGGGAAAAGATATTTTTCCCAGGATGAAATCGGCACGCCTTACTGTGTGACGGTTGATTTTGATACTCTCGGCGAATCCGATAGCGACAAAAAAGACACTGTTACCATTCGCGACCGCGACACTATGAAACAGGAACGGATTGCCATCTCGGATCTTAGGCAATTTATTCAGAAGTCACTGGAGTAAGATTGAGTTTTTAAAATAAAAAAATGAAAAAAATTGGACTTTTTTTTGGTGGACCAAGCAACGAACATGAAGTTTCAATAACTTCGGCGGTTAATGTTGCTAAAAACATAGATACTCAAAAATATGAAACTATTTTAATTTATTGGAGTAAAGATGGGGGATTTCTAATTGTTCCCGATATGGTTAGTATTAAAAAAGGAAACAAGATTATGGTGGAAGATTTTAAAAAATATTTTGATGTCGCTTTGCCAATGACTCATGGTAAATATGGCGAAGATGGAGTCCTGCAAGCAATCTTTGAAAGTCAGCACTTACTTTATTCCGGATGTCATGTTCTAAGCTCTGCTCTTTGTTTTGATAAATCCGTTTTTAAGGATTTTATTTCTGGTCATGGTATCGCTCAGTCCAAATATATAGCAATTGATTATACCCTAAATAATCCTACCGAGATAAAAGAAAAACTAGATTCAATTCATAATTTTAATTTGCCGGTGTTTGTTAAGCCAGCCAATTCTGGATCATCTGTTGGTATAACAAAGTTGGATAATTTCGGTAGTTTAGAAGGTGCAATAAAAGAAGCAAGAAAACATGACGAAAAAGTTGTGGTAGAAGAGGGTTTTATGAACCATAAAGAGATTGAACTGGCAGTTTTGGGTAACAGCGAGCTAGTCATATCCGAACCGGGCGAAGTTATAATTCCTTTCGGAGGTTTCTATGATTATGATGAGAAATATAAACTGGGTCGCACCGAGACAAAAATACCGGCCGATATATCCGCAAATGAAATTAAGCAGGTCAAAAAAATAGCTGAAAAAGTATATAAACTGTGTGGATGTAGTGGTTTTGCTAGAATTGATATGTTTGTCCAAGATGGCAAGGTGTATATGAATGAAATAAATACTTTGCCCGGATTTACGGATATTTCAATGTATCCGAAACTCATGATTCATGCCGGCGTATCATATGAGGATTTAATATCAAGAATAATAGAATTGGCATACTAATATGGGTGAAAAAATCAAAGAAAAGCATGGCCCATGTGTGGATAAAAATTGCTCTGAGTGTTGTAATCCAGTGAAGACAAATCGGTTTATGCCACCAGAACTGATTCCAAAAGATAAGGGGGATAACGATTTATGGAAAAAGAGAAAAGAGTTACTTGTTCCCGCCGATAATCCAGTGGAAAAAATGGAAACATACGATTGTAAAAATTTTGATCCAAAAACCGGGAAATGTTTGGATTATGAAAACAGACCAGACATCTGTAGAAATAGTGGTTGTATTGATCCGGATTCATTAGAATCTAAAGAAGAACAGTTTAAAAAGTTATCAGAAAAGAAATTCTTTAAGATAAAATGAGTATTTGATGTGCGAATGAAAAATCTAGAACTTAAAATTAAAATTAACAATTTTAATGGCCTCTTGCTTTTACTTAAAAAAATAAAAGCTAGATATAAATGTAGGATTGTTCAAAAGGATACGTATTTTAAGTGCAAAAATGGCCGTTTAAAACTAAGAGAAATAAATAATAAAGAATTTGAATTAATTGAATATAACAGACCCAACAATTTAAATTCTAAAATTTCTAACTATAAAATAGAAAAACTTTCAAAACAAGTAGTGCTTAAGAAAAAGAAAGACCTGCTAAATCGCATTGGAATAAGTGTGGTTGTAAATAAAAAAAGAGATCTATGGCTGACCGGACATACAAGAATTCATCTAGATTCTGTTAGAAAATTAGGCAAGTTCTTAGAGTTAGAAACCGTTATAGATGGAATCTCCGAACAATCCGCTTACAAAGAACAAAATAAAGTTATAACTGAGCTGGGTCTAAATAGATATAAAAAATGCGGACAGTCATACAGTGATATGTTATTAGCAAAATAAAACGACCGCGACACTATGAAACAGGAACGGATCGCCATCTCGGATCTTAGGCAATTTATTCAGAAGTCATTGGAGTAGGATTGAGTTTTTGTGAAGATGTGGTATATTCACTTCTGAAAAGGGAGGACTTTGACAATGCCTGATGTAATAAGGAGTTTTATTGAGCGTTATCCCAGGTTGCCAGTTCTCTTGGCAAACACACTGGCGAGCAAAATCATTCAGATCGTCAAAAACAGGGCTATTGATCCAGTTTTTGATGATGGCCGGGTGATTCAGAAGATTCATTCGTGGCCCCAGCCCGCCAAGGGTGTGGCCGAGTGGGTCATGTATATTTTGAGCGGGGCGTTTCGGACCATGCCCCAACCTGGACATCCCGTCGCCATTGCGTTTCAGGAAGCGCTGGCGGAGTCGTTGACTCAAGTAGGCATCAAGATCAATGAAATTTCCACGGCTGACCGAATGGAAATAATTGACGCGACGATGCCGGCTGTTCGCGCCAAACTTGTCAGCGCGGTTGGAGAAGATCATCAGTTCAAGGTGCGGCTCAATACCATCCTTGGCGGAGCCATTGATTGGGTTGAGATTATCCAAGGTGGTAACAAAGTTATTTTTGGCATCAGCGAGAAAACCAAAGCACACCGCGAGGCCCGAAGAGCCCGGGGCTGGGGGAGGTTCCTGTGGTAGAAAATACAACCAAAGGCGTGATTCCAAATCTGACGAGATTGGTTTTTTCTTCAATCAGAACCGGCGCAGAATGGGTGACGGAAGTATTCGTCTCTTACTGTGAAATGATGGTTCGGGCCTTTGTCTGGGCGATATTTGCGGTCATTGTCGCAATCGCTCTGATTCAGGTTAGTATCCGATTTGACAGCAACATTCTTCTTGTTCTAGGGACGGCTATCGGAGGCCTCGGCCTCCTGTATTTCGCTGTTATTTCCTCACTAGGCCGAATGGCTGTTGAAAAATTATCGCAATTTTCGCCGATTGCCAAAGAGGAAATTGAACGACTCTCAAACATTTTCTTCTTGTTCATTGTGACGCTGTTCTATCTTGGAATTGACCAAGGCCAGCGTCATCCGTTATTGCTCAAGGTTTTTTTGGGAATGATGGTGGGACTTTTTGTTATTGCCATCTCTCCCCAGAAAAGTGAGATAATGATGAGGGCGAGAAATCGTCTTCAGAAATTCGTCTTAGTTCCGGCGGTCCTGATGGCCATTCTTGCTTCTGTCCCGCCAGCGATTACGATTCAGGTTACTGATAACCATTGGCCCGAAAAAATGGCAGGAACTGTTACTGTGGAGATTCCGTTTCGGATTGATGAGCAGGACCAAGTCATTGACTTGGACACTCAACAGCCGATGGAATTTTTTGAGCGGGTGTCTCCAAAAGGAGAACCGCCAAAGGCGCGCAAGGGTTGGACCAAAGACAAGAGAGGTAACTACCATCTGTGGACGTGGTTTTACGAGCAAAATAACTCAACTCCGTTAGGTCAAGAAATTTTGCCCGTTACTCCCGCCAAGATAGATGACATTGTCATTGAGACCAAGCGGGCTCGAGAAAAAAAGCTCGCTGAAGAAAAAAGAATCGCTGACGAAAAGAAAGCGGTTGTCGATGCCGAGATAGCTCGACTCAAGGAAAAAGAGGACCGAGAACTCAAGGTCTGTCAGGATCTTGAGGAGATTGCTCGGCAACAACAAGAGGAGCGTGAAGTTCTAGCGCGCCAACAGGCGGAAGCGGAACGTATTGCTCGGGAAGTGGCGCAGGCGGAAGAAGAACACCGATTGGCCAGCCAACCAATCTCGGTGGCGAGCACGATTCTGGCCACCGATCAGTCGCAGGATATCGTGGCGGTTCGTCCAAGCGAACCATTCACATATCGGGATACAGTAATTCAACCGGAAGAGAGTGTTGTAATACTGGGCATCACTGATGTGAAGGATGTACCGGCGGACAAGAACAAGTATATGTTAATGCTCCAGCCCCAGATGCTCATGTCTGACGAACAGAGTTATGACATCTCGCGTCAGACAGAACCGATTCAATTTACTGTGAGAAAAGACAATCTGCGCAGTATTTTGAAAAGGATCGGTATCGCCACTGGCACTGCCGCCGGAGGCGCTGTTGTTGGGGCAATTGCCGCCGGCAAAAAAGGAGCCGTGGCCGGAGCGATAATCGGCGGAGCGGTCGGAACAGTTTACGCTGTGGCCAGTCATGGCAAGAAGTTTCAATTGACGGTCGGCGACAAAGTCCCACCTATCGTCATCAAACCAGTTCCTTAGACAGAAAGGAGAAGAAATTCTCAAGGCCCCGCCATGGCGGGGCCTTTTTTGTTGATAAGTGAATCTGCAGGGATGTGTTTTTGTGGGATAATATAAATATATGATTAAAAAGATAGCGGAAATATCCTTGATTGTTGTTGTCCTCGTGGGAGGGGCGGTTTGGCTTTGGAAAGGGGATTTTAAAAGTGGCAAAAAAACACTGGTAACAGCTCCGGAGGAAATAAAAATAGATACCTATTCTTTGAGCGGTAAAATTACTTCAATAGAAAAAGGGGTTGGCCTTATTGTCATCAGCGCCAGTATTTTTTACGAAGATGAAGAAGGAATAAAACCGGAACAGGAATCCCGATCGGTATATGTTACTAAAGATACGAAATTTACAAAGATGGTTCAAAACGCTAAAAAGGAAATAAGTATTGTTGACGCCTCCATTGATGATTTGAAGATAGATATGAATATCAATGTCTATTCTTCCAAAAATCCCGTCACCGAACGTAGAATTAATGCTGATCGGGTAGAAATCTCTCTCTAGATGCTGGTTTAATAATACATTTTGTACAATAATTTATGTATTTGTCAATATTGACGAGATAGAGAAAACAGTTTAATAATAAAAATAGTTCAAGAAAGCTCGTTAACAATATAATTTCTTGCCCGCCTGAGTTTTGCGAAGCAAAATTATGGCTGGGTCTGATAGGGAGGGTAACGCTATGCGTAGCAAACTGTTGGTCGCGCTGGCGTTGGCCTTCTTGGTCAGCGCTTGCGAAAAGTCGCCAAATACTTTGGCGCCTACCAGCGCCGGACAGTTGACGATTTCCGTTTCGGGAAACATTTCGGCCGTTCCGGCGACCGCCAATCTGGGGGACCAGATTTCGGTCATCTGGAGCGCGGAGATGTCGGCGAGCGTGGAGGCGTGTATCGTTTCCGCCAACGCTTGTCGTGCGTCCGAAGTCATCTCCCGCAACCGCGAGGGAAATACGGTCCACCGCCCCAACCAGGAGGGTGAGTGGCGGTATTCTCTTTACGGCTCAATCGGGGGAAACCAAACGAATCTCGCATCCGCCACTGTGCGGATTGCCAGGTAACCAAAGTCCAAGGTTCCACCTTGGACTGCCTTTGAGGAGGCAGTGATGAAGACAAGAACTTTCGTTTTTCTCGTTTTGGCGACGCTCTTGGCGCTGGTCACGGTGACCTCCTGTGCCAAGAGCCCGAGTGCACCAGGCGGTGGTGGCGGGACTGGCGGTGGCGGGTCACTCTTTGACTTGGCACCCTTTCCAGGCACTTCGCGGTACGACATTCCGATCCCCGGTACAGAGGAAGTCATGAGAATAGCAATCACTAGGTATACCCCTATTGACAAGAATGCTTTTGTAGCAGTAGGGGAAACGGTGACTGCTGAAATCCAAGCTGTGGGGATGGCACCGCGAACTGTGTTCATTTTTCACGGCTGGCGAGAAGAGGGTCAGCCAGAGCGAGATAGATGCACGGTGTATGGAAACGGTGGGGGCACGTTCTTCCTCAACAGAAGACCTGAAGGAAACATGCAGGGGAGTGTTTTTACTGTCAGGGAGAACACTAGAAACATCATTGGTTTTACCTTGATGGTGTTTTTTAAAAACGAGTTTCCTGCTCCATTCGGGGATTGCGCTGATTTCCTTGTGGAAGAATCCTTCAACTATCGGACTCCGGCGGGTTCACGATAGCAGTGATATTTTTGGGGAGGTTTGAGCTTGGATAACCACAGCTTGGACTTCCCCCTATTTTTTTATAAAAATGCATATGCTAAAATATAGGATATGGGTATTCATCATAATTTGATTTTAAAATCCTGTCTTTTAATTTTTGGAATTATCTTTTCTGTTTTTTTAACAACCCTTAAAACGAATACCGTTTTGGCCGTTGCTGATTGTGAACAACAATGGCCTGGGCCTCGTATGTACGTTGATATTACTGACTACGGCACCGGCCAAAATTATGGTTCCTTTTCCGGTTATGATAACGATGTTGACGGGGAGACCTTGGTTACAGGCAATATATCAGTACCTTATGGTGTAATTTTAAGATTCCAATACACCATTACTGCTCCATTTAATTATGGCAATGGAATTCAAACTGCGAACGGATATGTCCCCTATAATTCTCCCTACTCTAATTCTGCAACTTCGACGGCCTTAAGTGGATCAGTTCTTTCTGAATCTCCGATGAATCAGGGCGATTCTTATTACTCGTTAATTGCTTCTTCTGGGTGTGATAATGGCGCTTTTTTCTCTTCCAGTACTGGCGACATGTACATATCTATAAATGTCCAATCGCCACCTACTCCTACTCCTATTACCGGTTGCATGGATCCGAATGCAAATAATTATAATGCATCGGCGACGGTGGCTGGCAGTTGTAGCTATGATGGAGATATTTATGTTGTTTCGGTGGACAGTTTAGGGAATCCTATATCTTCTCCATGGTGGGCGATAACCGGGCCGGGGAATTATAATGGTTCCGGAACATCGGGAAGTTATCTGAACGCGCCGACAGGGACATATTCTATTAGCGCCGGTGGTATCTCGGGTTATAGCGGACCGACGGTCAAAACTCCTCCAGGCACACCCCAAGGATTAAACGCCAACAGTTCCATTACTTTTTCACTTGTTTATACACCAAATTCTGCTCCGCCACCCCCCCCGCCTCCACCGCCTCCGGCTTCGCAACCACCCGGACCTTTCACTCTCAGTGTTACTCCTTGTAGTGTGGTCAATAATAGCAATACCGTTTCTTTGAGTTGGACTACTTCAGCTAACAATCCGAATTATGAAATTTATGAAAAACAGGGAACTGGTAGCTGGAGCGCTAATCCTATCGCCACGACAACAGGCACTTCTTATAACGTTACCGGCAGACCGTACAACATCGATTTATACTACTATGTAAGAGCGGTTAATTCTCAAGGGTCAATTGACTCCAGTCCAAGCGGGGGAATTTATGGAGGCAATTGTCCTTCCATCCCGCCACCACCGGGAGCTTGCACAATTGATACTTTTACAGCTGATAATGTTTCCAATCTTTCTCTTAGTTATCCTAATTCTGGCGCGACATTGCGTTGGAATACGACCGACGCTAATACCTTGACCGGTTCCAATGCCTGGTCCGGTAATAAAGCCATTCGCACTGGTTCGGAAAGCACGGGCGCTCTTGCCGTCGGGACCTATACTTATGTTTTGAGTTGTACCGCCAGCGGTGGCAATGATAGTAAAAGTGTGACGATAAATGTGGCTAGTCCTCCGCCCCCTCAAGGCAATAACAAAGTTTCAGTTTTAACAAGTTGTGAAAATATATCTATTGCTTGGAATTTTGGTGATAGTCCCGTCGCCCCAGGTTATTATATTGATATTTCCACCAATAGCCAGTTTAACGGCCGATGGACAAAACATATTCCCAACCCCGCCAATCCGGGTTTTGATAATTTTAATGGAACTTCAGAGGCGACTAATGTCGCGAATGGCTGGTATAACAATCCCGACAGCCCTGCTTCAAGGGAATCGGGAATGCCAATTCTAACTCCCGGTCAGACCTACTATGCTCGGGTATGGAGTAATTTCCAGTTTTATCCAAAACCTAATGAATATATTTCATTCAGCGTGTCAGCCTGCCCTACCCCGACTCCCAAGCCGTCCCAGCCGGTTTGGTCAGGCCAGCCGGTTTGCGTCGTGCCGACGGGAGTTTATAACGCCAATATCAGTTGGACGGGTGTTCATAATACGACAAATGAAACCATTTCGGGAGGATTCGGAACTTATATTGACATAGATACCGATCCATATTGGAATGATGCCGGTCTTTATGATTGGTGGAACAGAAACATTTCCAAAAATGATTCAACTCGTACGGTTAATACCGGTGGTGGCAGTTTTAAAGGTTTTTGGCCCGATCAGGACAATATTCTTAGTGGGCTTCATCCAGGGACTTCTTATTACGCGAGAGCGTATAACGGATATCCCGAATGGGGCGTTCATAGTGATACAAGCGCCGAATTGAATGTTCCCGCTTGTACTCTGACGGGGACGCTTACTGCCAGTCCAACTTCCGGGGTAGGACCGTTGTCCGTAACCTTAACAGCTACAAGAACAGGGGGCACGACTTCAGGTCTTATTACATATGAATTTGATTGCAGAAATGATGATACATATACGGGGACAGTCGGTCCAACTTCAAACACATCGGCTACTTTTGTATGTACTTATCCATCAAGAGACACAGCATATTCTGCAAAGGCAACTATCTTTCAATCGGATGAATTAGGACAAAGTATGTCCTATGTACCAGACCCTGTTTCAATAACTGCAAGCTTTGGTTGCCCTGATCTTTCTCAAAGTTGTACTTCGTCTCCTAATGTTTGTGGTCAAACGAATCAAGGAACCCAAACCAGAACCTGTGATGTTAATACGGGGGACGTGAGTGATTGGGGGACTTGTTCGGCAGTGCCACCACCTAATAGTTCCTGTCCGGCACCGGTCCCATCTATTTCTTGCACTCCGGGTACAGTCGGTTACGGAGGATCGTCAACGGTGGCTTGGTCGTGCACAAACAGTACTTATAGTGTGGTCTCTCCAAATAATTGGATTGGCACTTGCGAAGAAGACGGTACCTGTTCAGGTTCACGATCAACCGGAGCCCTGACTTCAAATAAAACATACACCGTAACTTGCACGGGTTATAACGGGTCAACAAATCAAACCGCCAGTTGTGGTGTAACTATTTCTACGCCGTCGGTAACCATCAGCGCCAACCCAACTTCCGTGAATTATAACGGGTCTACGACTATTTCTTGGACTCCGGCTAATGCCAGTTCCTGCACCGCCTCCGGCGGTAGTAGTGGTTGGGCGGGAAGCAGGGATTCTTCAAACGGCACCCACCCTTGGACGTCCGGGGCCTTAACTTCAGATCAGACCTATACGATAACTTGTAGTGGTGCTAATGGGGCATCAGCGTCGGCTAGTGTTACAGTTCCTGTTAATCCGCCGACAGTAACCATTAGTGGTAACCAAACATTGCCGTGGAACAGTTCGCCAACAATAACATGGACGCCGGCAAATTCGGGCTCATGTACGGCGACTGGTGGTACGACCGGCTGGCCAGGGAGTAGAGATGCATCTACCGGCACTCATTCTTGGACAAGTCCCAGCCCCATTACTGTTCCAGGTGTTTACGTGTATTCAATTCAATGTTTTGGTGATGGCGAGACGGAGGTGAAAAATTCATTTGTTACTATTAGTAATCCGATTCCATCTGTCGGTCCCGGTGATCCGACTTATTCCCCACCGGATTATTGTCAATCCGGTCCGGGCGGGTTTGTCGCTTGGGCATATACCGATCCTTCGGGTAGCCCCCAGTCCGCTTATGAAGTTCAGATTACGGATATAGGTAATTTTAATAACCCGCTTTATGATAGCGGACAACTAGATTCAAGTTCAAAGGTCTTTTCCATTCCGAGTGGAGTGTTGCAATTCAATAAGGGTTACAAAGCAAGAGTGAGAGTTTGGAATGATTATGGCAGTGTGTCGGCCTGGTCTAACCCAACCAGCACTTTTAACACACCTAACTATGCCTATCCAAATGTTATTCCGCCATATCAGTTTACTTGGCCCACCCCTCCCAAACCCCAATTGAATAAACCGGTTCAATTTACAGATCATACAGTGTTTGGGGGAGGCAATGAAAATAATCGTCAGTGGAGTTGGAGTTTTGGTGATGGGGCAACATCAACTCAACAGAGTCCCGTCCATACATACACTGCTACGGGTAATTATACCGTCACAGAAATAGTTACCGATGCCGCTAATCAAACTTGTGGTTACTCCCAATTCATTGAGGTTATTAAACCGGTACCGGTGATTAAAGAGGTGGCGCCTCGCTAACTTTTAGAATTTTTCTCAGCTTCCTCTTGGAATTCGCTCCCTCCACCCCAACCCCTGGATTCAATCGTCACTTGGGGCCACTCTTACCCCCAGACCCAGGGAACCAGTCCCGTCGGTTCCCCCAGCACCACTTTTTGTGAAAGTGGTGCTGGGGCCCCTTCCGCTACTGGGGCTAAGAATGGACCCCAAGTGACTTAATATAAAATTATTTTAAGATTTCTCGCTGGGGGTTGGGGTGTTGGTCGCTTTTATTTTTTATTAAGATTGTGCAGATTGAGAAAAACACAGCAAGCTAGCTCGTTTTTGGGTAGAAGCTTATTTTATTTTGACTAATTGGGGGTTTTTCGTTAGAATTTTTGGATTATGCCAGAACATCCGCTTCCACTCCATATTGTCCGAATTAAATTATTAAGGTCGCTTTTAGCGATGGTTGAGAATTCCGTGAAAGGCGGAGACAATTATTTTTTCCGCAATTTATACGCAGAAGAAAACGGAAAAGAAATTGACATACTTGAAGACGGAAAAAATTCATGCGGTGTTTTTGTTTCGTGGATTTTATATCTCTGCAATTCAACTTTAGAATTTGCAAAGAAATCTCGATGGATACAATTTACTCACGCGACTGTTTATTCAACCGTGAAAGACATGACAGAAAATGGTTGGTATGAAACCCAAGAACTTAAACCCGGGGCAGTAATTGTTTGGGAACCGGCTGATGCCACCTATGGTCTTTTGGGGGATAAAAGTGTTCGGGCAACTCATATGGGATTTTATGTTGGTAATGATGAAGCGATTAGTAATGATTCCAAGGGGACTGGTTTTCCGTGGCGTCACCATGTAACCTACAATAATACTCGGAAGATAGAGAAGATTTTATGGCATCCCGCCCTTGAAGAAGATATTGCTTCGCAATGACATAATCTTCTTCAAGGGCGGGACAAGTTCCCACTTAATAGCAGATAGTTTTTAACCAGATGAAGGATATAAAAATTGACCTGCCACTATGTAATCAGCATGATACAGCCCACGATGAATCGTGGGCTTATCGGATGTGCGCGATATGTTCACTTTGGATGGTTCTTAAGTATCATGATGAAAAATTTAATACGTCAGCGATGGATTTACTCCATGAGGTTTTAAACCAGAATGGCTATTTAGAAAATATTGGCTGGCGTCACTGGGGGATTGTAAAAGTGGCGGAAAATCATGGTTTGAAATTAAAATTTGCCGAGAAGTTTTTTTATACTCCAGAAGAAAAAGAAGTCGGCGCTGAAATTATCGGCGCCAATTTAAAAAATAACCATCCTGTTATAGTTTCAGTTTTTCATCATCTGAATCCCGCCAAAGGGGGACATATGGTCGTGGTGCATGGTCTTCAGGAGTTTAATGACGTAACCATCGGTTATTATATTCAAGATCCGGATGCTTCATTCCGAAGCCATAATTATTTCCTTACCAAAGAAGAATTCTTCTCCGGTTGGCGTGGGGGATTGATTTATCAAGACGAATTGACCACCTAAAAACCGCTATAAGCGGTTTTTAGGTTATCTGGGGCGGGAACGACGGGACTCGAACCCGCAACCTATAGCGTGACAAGCTATTGCTCTAACCAGTTGAGCTACGTCCCCAATAAATTACTAAATTGTTCTTGTACTCTAGCACGTTTCCTTCAAAATTAAAAGATTAGATAAATTGCTAAAATAGCCCTAAATTGATATTCTAAAGTTATGAATCGGCCCATGCTTATTATTTTAGGAATTGGAGTCATCGCTGGAGTGGCGATTGGTTTTTTGGCCAATTCTTTTGATCCGTTTACAGCCAGTGCCGGGATTAAGTTTTTATTTTTATCCTCGGTCTGTATCGTCATTGTGAGTGTTTCAACGTTAATTTTGTACGCCATTGCTGTGGCATGGCATGAAGGCGGACGCTATTTTCTGGCTCGATATTTTGGTCCTGAGACCCCATATTTTAAATTTACTTTTCAGGGTGCGATATTAATCGCATTAATAGCAATGATTTTTGTTGGTTTGCGTCGGTTTGAATTACTACCATGGAAATAAAAATATCTCACGACGAAGAAAATAAGCTTCGTCAACAATTAGAGACCTGCCATGACCCGGAAGCGGAACGAATGAAACGGTTTTTGGCTATGCCCGATTTATCTCGGACTCCAACCAGCCCGATTCATGAAATTGTTAAAAGAATTTTAGCCATGCCCGATTATAAGGATTTTGACGTGATTGAAGTGCCGGAAATTGTACCTGCCGACGTAAGTTTTGACTTATTTGATTTTCCGGAAGACCATCCTGCTCGTTCTAAATCAGATACTTATTACGTGGATGACCGTAATATTTTACGAACCCACACGACCGTGATGTGGAATTACTATCTTGCTCAAGAGGATGTCAAAAAAAGAATGGCGGAAGATAAACCGGTCGGTTCATTTTCCTATGGCAAGGTTTATCGCAAAGACGAGATAGACCGCAACCACATGAACGTGTTTCATCAGATGGATGGCTGGTATCTTGCCCCGAAAGACAAAGAAGTTATCGGGATTCCAGAACTTGAAAAGGTCTTGATTGATATCGCGAAAGCGGTTTTCGGATCGGACGTAAAATATCGTTTCAGTCCCGATACATTTCCGTATACTGACCCATCCTTGGAGATGGAAATTGAGCGACCCTCCTTCGCTAAAGCTTCGGAAGGGCAAGGGTGGGTGGAAGTTTTGGGTTCCGGCGTGGTGAAAGGAAAGGTTTTAGAAAATCATGGTGTGGATTCATCAAAGTGGAATGGTTGGGCATTTGGATTCGGTTTAGAGCGTTTGGCGATTATCAGTATGGATTTGCCCGACATCCGTTTGCTTTGGTCACAGGATGAACGAGTGAAGAAACAATTAAAACTCGGCAATAAATTCAAAGAGGTTTCCAAATATCCGCCCATTGTTCGGGATATTTCATTTATTGTTTCTAAGGACTTTATCCCTAATAATTATTTTGATTTAATTCGCGATATTGGCGGTGATTTAGTGGAAGAAGTTCAACTGTTGGATAAATATGAAAACGCCGAAAAATTCGGTTCTGACAAAATTAGTTACACCTATCGCATCACTTATCGTTCCACTGACCGAACTTTAGAAACCGGTGAAATTGACCCTCTTCAACAAGAGGTCTATGATCGTACCAAAAAGGAATTTAACGCCGAAGTACGCTAAATTCAGTCACTTTTTTCACAACTTCCTCTTGGAATTCGCTCCCTTCACCCCAACCCCCAACTCGATTATCTATCAAATTGTGTCAACGTCACTTCGGGTATACTCTTATCCCCAGACCCAGGGAACCAGTCCCGTCGGTTCCCCCAGCTTCGCTGGGACCCCTTCCGCTACTGGGTCTAAGAGTATACCCCCAAGTGACTTAGTATTAGATTGCTCTGCAACTTCTCGCTGGGGGTTAGGGTGTTAGTTGCTTTATTTTTTTAAATAAAATTGAGTGAAGTTTTCATCGTTTTCTTGCATCTGCACAATCGGTTGCTGTTTCAGGTTTTCTGACGCTATTTCTCTGGGTACCAGCCCGAGGATGTCGGGAACGGGTGAGCGAAGCGAAGCCGCATGGCCCGACAGGAGTTGCTTCGGCTGGTCAGAGAAATTAGGAAGAAAACCTAGAAACAGCCCGAGCGGAAGCCGCAAGAAAATGATGAAAACGTAGCGATTTTTGGGGTTGTATTCAGTCCTATAAAATGCTAAAATTAAAGTATCAATTATGGCAGAAAAAGAAGTAAAAAAGGATACATATTCGGCAAAGGATATTCAGGTTCTTGAAGGACTGGAACCGGTCCGGAAACGACCGGGGATGTATATCGGATCAACCGGTATTGACGGCCTCCATCATTTAATTTGGGAGGTTTTTGATAATTCTCTTGATGAAGCCATGGCCGGTCATGCCAGTCATATTGAGGTGGCTTTACTGGCGGATAATAAAGTTCGCGTTTCCGACAACGGCCGAGGTATTCCGACCGATATCCATCCAAAAACAAAAAAGTCGGCTTTGGAAACAGCGGCGACTACTTTGCATGCCGGCGGTAAATTTGAGCAGGGGGCCTATAAGGTCTCTGGCGGATTGCACGGCGTTGGTCTTTCGGTGGTCAATGCGCTTTCCACTTGGATGAAAGCTGAAGTCCACCGCAAGCCGGATATCTTTGCTCAAGAATATAAAATTGGTAAACCCCAGGGACCGGTTAAAAAAGTCGGTACGACTAAAAAAACCGGCACGACGATTACTTTTCAGCCCGACCCGACAATTTTTCCGGATATTGCATTTGATATCACTTCAATTCTTAATCATATCCGTCAGCAGGCCTATCTTACTAAGGGGGTAAAAATTACCGTGACTGATGCTCGGGCACCGTTGATGGTGTCTGATGGAAAAGGGAAACAGGTTGAAGCACCTCTTGATTACACTTTTTATTTTGAAGGCGGGATCATGTCCTATGTTGATTTCTTGAATCATGGTGAAGAGGCCAAGAATAAAAATATTTTCTATATCGGTAAAGAACAACAAGATATGTTTGTTGAAGTAGCTCTTCAATATGTAGAAGATCTTACAAGCCGTGAATTATCATTTGCGAATAATATTCATACCATTGAGGGCGGAACACATCTTACTGGTTTTCGTTCGGCATTAACCAGAATTTTAAACGACTATGCTCGTAAGAACGGATTTCTAAAAGAAAAAGAAGATAATTTGTCGGGTGAAGACGTTCGGGAAGGTTTAACCGTGGTTATTTCAATCAAACTTAGAGAGCCCCAATTTGAGGGTCAAACGAAGGCCAAACTTGGTACAACCGAAGCTCGCAATGCCATTGAGACCGTCATGAACGTTGAATTTACCGATTGGCTTGAACGCAATCCTAATGACGCTCGGGATATTCTGGATAAGGTTATCCTGGCCTCCAAAGCGCGTTTAGCGGCCAAGGCGGCTCGAGATACCGTTTTACGCAAAGGCGCACTTGAAGGGATGACTCTTCCCGGTAAACTCGCCGATTGTTCCAGTCGAGATGCTTCCGAATCCGAACTATTTATCGTAGAGGGTGACTCGGCCGGTGGTTCGTCAAAACAAGCCCGCAATCGTCATACTCAAGCCATTCTTCCGTTGCGTGGTAAGATTTTGAATGTTGAAAAAGCCCGTTTGGATAAGATGCTTGCTTCACAAGAAATTCGCAATTTGATTATTGCTATGGGTACGGCTATTGCCGAGGAATTTGATTTAAGCAAGCTTCGTTATCACAAGATTGTGATCATGACCGATGCCGACGTTGACGGTGCTCATATTCGAACTTTGTTACTAACGTTATTTTATCGCTATTTTCCGCAAGTAATTGCGGGCGGGCATTTGTATATTGCTCAACCACCGTTATATAAAGTTCAAAAGGGGACAAGTATTCATTACGCGTATAATCCTATTGAAAAGGATAAAATTATTGAAGAATTTAGAAAGGTTGCTGGGGAGAAAGTATCCGTTAAAGCCGGTAAAGTTCCAAAATCAAAAATTGCCAGTAGCGATTGGGAAGTAACTCCTATTGGGGATGGTAGTGGAAGCGACGAATCTCCATACGCTCAAGTTACGGAGGACGCAGACGCGAAAATTGCTGGTGTTTCCATCCAACGCTATAAAGGTCTTGGAGAAATGAATCCGGACCAACTCTGGGAAACAACATTAAATCCAGAAAATAGAGTTCTCCTGCAAGTAAACGTTAAAGATGCTCAATCGGCCGACAAGGTCTTTGATGTATTAATGGGCTCTGATGTTATGCCTCGCAAGAAGTTTATCCAGACCCATGCTAAATCGGTCCAAAACCTTGATATTTAACTGTATGACTTCGTTCCAACCTCCGTTCCTCGACGGTGTACCAAATGAGTACACCTTACTTCGGTACTCGGTTGCGCCTCGTCCTCCAGCTAAATATCAAGGTTTTATTGACACGATTGATTTGATTTGATATATTGTGGGTGCGCCCTCGGGCGGTTTTTAAATCCAGTTTATGAGTAAAATCATCCAATTTTTTAGAGAAGTTCGTGTAGAGATGGCAAAAGTTGTTTGGCCGACTGGTCGCCAACTTACAACCTATACTCTTATAGTTATCTTATTGAGCGTGTTATTAGCCCTGTTTTTGGGGGCGCTTGATTTAGGATTTCAGACGGTTTTAACCAAATACATATTAAAATAATTCAGATTAATTAGAACCCAGCAGAGCGGTCAGCAAGTTATATGCCAAAACAAGTAGAAACAGGACAACGCAGTTGGTTCGCGATTCATACCTATGCCGGATATGAGGATAATGTTGCGCGTAACTTGACTCAACGTGTTGAGTCACTTGGTTTTGAGGATAAGATTTTTAATGTTTTAGTTCCGAAAGAAAAAAAGATTCGTATCAAATCTGGTAAGAGAGAGACGATTGAAGAAAAAATTTACCCAGGATATGTTTTGGTGGAAATGATTGTTGATGATGCTTCATGGTATGTTGTTAGAAACACGCCCAATGTGACCGGATTTATCGGCGCTGGGACGGTACCGACACCGCTTGTGCCGGCTGAAGTGGAAACATTGCTCAAGCGGATGGGTGTGGATGAACCAAAATATAAGATTGATGTGGCGGTGGGAGATAGAGTCAAGATTATCGACGGACCGTTTAAAGATTTTGACGGCAAGATTGCCGAGATTGACCCAGAAAAGGGACGTGTTAAAGTGTTGGTAACAATTTTCGGGCGCGAAACACCGGTAGAATTGGACTTCCTTCAGATAAAGAAACTTTAAGAGTTTACAGTTTCCAGTTCACAGTTTACAGTTAATAATTCTATAAACTAGAAACTAAAAACTAGAAACTTCTGCAAAAATGGCAAAAAAAATAAAGACAATAGTAAAGCTGCAAGTTATCGCTGGGGGTTTAGAACCGTCTAAAATCGGTCAGGCCTTGGGTCCTCATGGTTTAAATCTTCAGCAATTTATGAGTCAGGTTAATGAAGCTACCAAGGATCAGACGGGTCAACAGATTCCTGTTGAAATTACAATTTTTGACGACCGTACTTTTACTTTCATTTTGAAGACACCGCCAGCGGCTTATCTTTTGAAAGTTGCGGCCGGTATTGAAAAGGGCTCTGGTGTACCGAATAAGACCAAGGCTGGTAGCGTTACCAAAGACCAAGTCCGCAAGATTGCCGAACAAAAAATGGGCGACCTAAATGCCAACGATTTAGATGCTGCAAGTAAAATTGTAGAGGGTACAGCAAGGTCAATGGGGATAGATGTGAAATAAGAATAAAAATCCAAACTAAAGCCCCGACTTGCGTCGGGGCTTTAGTTTGGTAAGATGTCCATACTTAAGTTAGGGTTCTTTGACATGGAGGAAAAGATGTTTATTAATCGACGTGACGAGTCAACCAAGAAGATCATTTTGAACGAGCACGAATTGCAATTGAAAGTTTTTGCTTGTCGGGCCTTGGGGGCCAAAGTTGTGCTCACAATCGGGTCGTGGGACCTTTTACATATCGGCCATGTCCGATATCTAATGAAGGCCCAAAGTTACGGAGATGTGCTCGTGGTTGGGACTGATAGCGATCGGGCGGTCAAACTGTATAAAGGAGAGTATCGCCCGATTATTCCGGAAGGTGAACGTCTTGAGATGGTCTGCTATCTGTCTTGTGTTGATTTCGTGACGACGGTTGATGATGTTGATGAGCAAGGAAAGTGGCAATATGGATTGCTTCGCCTCATTCGACCAGACGTATTTGTGGCAGTTGAGGATAGTTATCCACCGGAACAGTGTAATGAAATTCAGAAATGTTCTGGCGAACTTATTGTGTTGCCAAGGCAAGCTGAAAGCACTTCTTCAACTGGGATTATCCAAAAGCTCATCAAGGGGAATCCGGAGATGATGAAGCAGTTGGCCGGAGGAAAAGGATGAAGACGTTTCTTATTCTCTACGTTCCGGTCATCCATTCGGGGTACCTTGAGATACTTGGCAAGTATCAATGGGTTCAGACCTTTTACATACTTGGTCAGAATTTTGTCGAGGAGCTGGCAGAGCACGTGGAATTACGGGCTCTTAATCCCAAGACGACACAAAAAATTCTAGCACCATTTATCGAGGATCTAAATATGAAAGTTCTAGATCGTGAAGAATTATCTCAAATTACAAACACAAGAAGCAGGTTTAATGTTGTCACGGCTAACGAGGCGATTACCAAACGATTCGTGAAACGTTACTTGCCTGGTGTTGAGGTTACATTTGAGGACACGTTTCTTCGATGGGAAGAAAGCAATGTGCTTTCTTCCCATGATGTTCCACACGATCGTGTTTCTGTGTCCGAAGAAGACCGTCGTCATATGAATGATGCCGGGATTGAATCCCAATCCAGTTCAGATTGGTGGCGGAGAGTGGGCTCAATCCTTGTAAAGCCGACCGGGGAGATACTTAAAGGGTACAATAAACACGTTCCAACTGAGTACACGCCGTATGTTAACGGCGATCCACGGGATTCAATCAAGGCGGGGACTCACAGTGAGTTTTCTTCGGCAATCCATTCGGAGAAAGCAGTGTTTGCTGAAGTACTACGACCGATACTTAGTGGCGCCGATCTCTACGTAACGGTCTTTCCTTGTCCTGATTGCGCAAAACTGATTGCATTTTCAGGGGTGAAGCGTTTGTTTTTCAGGGGTGGACACGCATCACTTGATGGTGTGGAAATTCTCAAAGCAAAAGGAGTAGAAATAATAAAAGTGGAATGAAATAACCCCGGGCGCTGCGTGCAGCACCCGGGGTTTTTAACCGATTGGAAACATGACTGTCTGAGCTCGTTTGGTTTTACGATTCAGTTTGGGTACGATCAAATGGCAATGGAGATGGCAGACCGTCGCTCCTGTATGAGATGTTTCTCCAAATCTCATTGCCAGTGCTCCACCCGAAATCTTGAATTTCCGAACAACCCAGCGCGACAAGATCAGAATACTTGCAAAGTCCTTTTCCTTGACTTCATCAAGGTGTTCTTTGTGTCGGGTGCTGATTATCAAGAAGTGATGGTTGGTTTTTTTGTATGGCCAACTGTTTTTCGTAATGAACCAATCACCTGAACGTCGCAGGATTGGATTCTTGTGATAACGGAAATTGGCAGGACAGAACGGACAGACACCTTTTTGACTGATGGTCTCTATGACCTGTCCGTATTCAGCCGATTTAGCATAATGAGTGTCAACAACTTTTTTCATGGTGCTCCCTAAACTCCTACTGGATACTTGATCGAAGGATACGGATCGTAATTTTCCAAGGTGAAATCGTCAAGTTTGAAATCAAAGATGTTTTTCACGGCGGGATTCAAACTAACTCTTGGAAGTGTCCGAGGTTCCCGCGAAATCTGCTCTCTTAGGAGATCGATTTGATCGTCATAAACATGGATGTCTGTTAGGTAATGACTGAAAGTTCCCGGGGTTAGCCCCGTTACTTGAGATACCATAAGGAGAAGAAGTGAGTATGATGCAATATTGAACGGTACACCAATAGGAAGATCGGCGCTCCGTTGCATCATACACAGATCAATGACGCCTTCAGCTACCACGAACTTAAAGATGCCGTGGCACGGAGCGATAAACACGTCATCAACTTCCGCCGGATTCCATGAGGTGACCATCATCCGTTTTGAATCGGGTCGAGTTTTGATCTCTTCAATTACATTAGAAATCTGGTCAACAATTTTTCCGTTAACTCCACGCCATGTCCGCCATTGTGGGCCATAGATACGTCCAAGTCTGCCCTCGGGTAGACCATATTGATCGCATATCTTCTTTGTAGCCCATGCGTCCCACAGATGAACATTATCACGATGAAGATCCTTAATGTCATCTGAGCCACTCAGGAACCATAGAAGTTCGGCAATGATTGCTTTCCATGACACCTTGAGACTTTTTGTGGTGACAAGGGGGAATTCCACTGCTGGCCTGAACCGCAGTTCATGTCCGGAATAGACCACATTACCGACACCCTGAACACTTGATGTGCGATGACGACCTTGATCCAATACAAGCTTCGCGAGATTGAGATATCCTTGCATTGCGTTCTCCTTTGTTGAAAATGTCAAAGAAACCAGACCAATCCTATCACCTTTATTGTATTGGTCAAACTCTTTTTTATTACCTTAAATCGTGGTAAATTAAGCATTATGAAATATCAGCCAATCATCGGCCTAGAAATTCATGCGGCTCTCAAGACAAAGACGAAGATGTTTTGTGATTCACCGAATGACCCAGATGAAAAACGTCCCAATTGGAATGTCTGTCCCATTTGCATGGGTCATCCTGGCACACTTCCTGTTATCAATGAAGAAGCAGTTAAGAAAGTTATTTTGACTGGCTTGGCTTTGAATTGCTCTATTGCTCACGATACTTTTTTTGAACGCAAAAATTATTTTTATCCTGACCTGCCGAAGGGTTATCAGATTTCCCAATATCAAAAACCACTATGCCAGAACGGAGTTCTGGAAATTCTAAATCCTAAATCCGAAATTCTAAAGAAAATAAGGATTACCCGAATCCATCTTGAGGAAGACGCAGGACGTCTCCAACATGACCCATCGGGTGATTTTTCGCTAGTAGATTATAACCGAGCCAGTGTACCGCTTATGGAATTGGTAACTGAACCCGATTTTACCAATGGCCAGGATGTTCGATTATTTTCAGAAGAATATCAGCTTATTCTTAAATATATCGGCGCTTCCGATGCCGACATGGAAAAAGGGTTAATGCGGGTTGAGGTCAACATCTCACTTACGAATGCTGATGGTTCATACGGCACAAAAGTTGAAATTAAAAACCTTAACTCTATTGCCGCCGCCGCCGCATCCGTTGATTATGAAATAGTCCGTCAAAAAGAACTGATTGAGGGCGGGGGAGAAGTGGTAGCGGAAACGCGAGGTTGGGACGAAAATAAAAAAGAGACATTCAGTCAGCGTTCTAAAGAAGAAGCCCATGATTACCGTTATTTCCCTGAACCGGATTTACCACCTTTGCATTTTGAATCAAAAGACATTGAAAACATTAAGACCACGCTTCCTGAATTACCCCAACAACGTAGAGAAAGATTTAAAAAGCAATACGGTATACCCGATGCTCAGATTGAGATTTTTACTATTATGCGTAACCTTGGCGATTATTATGAACATGTTGCAAGTGAAATACTTGAAGAGGACAAAACAGAACATTCAGATAGTTTAAGTCACGAAAATAAAGAAAAACTCTTAAAGATTGCCGCAAACTATCTAATTACAGATCCTGCCAAAGAGCAGATACCAGAAAAAATAACTCCGGATAAATTTGCTGGATTAACTCTTTATATAATTCATGGCAGTATATCTTCTACTGCTGGGACCTTGGTTATCGCTGGAATGATTGAAACAGGACTTTCTGCGGAGCAGGTTATTAAAGAAAAAGATCTTGGTCAGGTTTCTGATTCCGGCGTTCTTGATTCAATCGTTGATGCGGTAATATTAGCTAATCCCAAGCCGGTTGATGACTATAAAAAAGGGAAAGAGGCCTCACTTAAATTTCTTATTGGTATGGCTATGCGTGAGTCAAAAGGCAAAGGCAACCCGCAGGTTTTAGAAGAACTTATAAAAAATAAATTAAAATAGAGAAGCGGCCGGTTGGCCGCTTCGTAGGACTAGTGTTACCAGATATAGTCATCATCGCTTCTTTTTTTCTTTTGTCTTTCCTGATCTTTCTCAAACCTATCCCATCCTTCCTGAAAAATTTTCGTGACTTCTTCCAGTGTTACATTAATTTCAATGATTCCATCTGATCTATCGCATTCGGGGCATTCTCCGGCAATACCATATTCAGTTGGGTCATCCACACCACATTCAGAAAAGAAATCTTCAATCAGTCCTTGGTTTCCACATATTGAACACTTGTAAACGTGCACCGGAAATACATCTTCGCTGGCACACTTGGGGCAATTGGAACTCTGGAATTCAGAAACTTCGCCAATAAACCTGCAAGTTTCACAAAGCCGGAAACGTTCTGGCATGATTATTCTCCCGTGGATTTTGTGGTTGCGAGTATATTACACCTGTTTTAAAAAACCGTCAATCAATTTAATGGTTTGTGTTATATCTTGGTTCCAGTGGATTTTTTTGTTGCGTTTAAACCAGGTCATTTGGCGTTTGGAGTATTGGCGAATGGCATATTCAAGACCGGTCAGCATTTCCTTCTTTGTTATTTTGTTTTGTAAAAACTCCGAAACCCAGCGGTATTCAAGACCAAAATCATATAATCGTTTCCATGATACTCCTCCGCCAGTTGGCGGATCATGGAGTTTTTTAACTTCGGTAATCATGCCTTGTCGGAATCGTTGAGCCAGGCGTTTTTTAATTCTTTGGTCAAGATTTTTTGGATTTATTCCGAGCCAGAGGACATCATAGGATTTAGGACTTAGGAAATAGGACTTAGTAGACCAAAAAGGAACAGCTTTTCCGGTAGTGATGACAATTTCCAAAGCGCGGATGAGTCGGCGGGGATTATGGCGGTCAATATTATTTGCCCGTTCGGGATCAAGTTTTTGTAAACGGGCAAAAAGTTGTTCCGTGGATTGTTTCTCAAGTTTCGCGCGCAATTTATAATCAGGCGGTACTTCAGGCAGGGCCAAGTCGTAGATAAGTGTATCAATGTATTGTCCCGTTCCGCCGACAATTATAGGAAGTTTGTTTCTTTTTAAAATATCTTTGATTTTTTGTTGAGCTAGTTTTTTGAATTTAGAGACAGAAAAAATACTTTTTGGATTCGCGACATCCAAAAGATGGTGGGGGACAAGTTTTTGTTCTTTTTTTGTAACTTTACCCGTTCCTATGTTCATTTCACGATAAACTTGCCGACTGTCGGCGGAAATGATTTCGCCGTCATGTTTTTTAGCCACACGAATGGCTAAATCAGATTTTCCTGAAGCCGTTGGACCGACGATAACGATAATCTTTTGTCTGACCATCTATTTCTTGAGTTCTATCTCTTCTTTGAGTTGAGCAACGATAGTGTCTATGCTCATTGTACCCATATCACCTTGGGAACGTTTACGGACGGCAACAGATTGGGCCTCAACTTCTTTGTCTCCGACCACAAAAAGATAAGGAATTTTCTGCATTTCCGCATTGCGGATTTTTTTACCAAGAGTTTCGTTTTGATTGTGAAGTTCGGCGCGAATACCGGCATGTTTTAATTTATGAACCACGGCTTCCGCCCATGCCTGTTGGTTTTCGGAGATAGTAATGACCGCGACCTGAATAGGCGAGAGCCACAACGGAAAAGCTCCAGCGTAGTGTTCAATCAGAAATCCGATGAAGCGTTCGTGGGTTCCCAGTGGGGCGCGATGAATAACAATTGGTGTTTTTTCGGTTCCATCGCTGTCTGTGTAAGTTAAACCAAATCTTTCTGGCACACCAAAATCAACCTGGTTGGTTGCGATTGAGAATTCCCGTCCGATTGAGCTCCAAATCTGAACATCAATCTTTGGCCCATAGAATGCGGCTTCGTCGGAAACTTCCACGTATGGAATTTTACTTTCAATTAATACCGCTCGGACCATATCCTCGGTCTTTTTCCAAAGCTCTGGATTGTCAAGATATTTTTTGCCTAATTTTTCTGGATCATGGGTTGAGAAACGCATGACATATTTTTCAAATCCAAATATTTTAAAATATTTTAAATACATATCATTAACGGTGCGGAATTCCGAAGCAAATTGTTCTGGGGTGCAATAAATATGCGCGTCGTTCATAGAAAGCATGCGCACACGCATAAGACCAAAAAGCTCTCCACTTTTTTCGTAACGATATTGGGTGCCGTATTCAGCCAGACGGAGGGGGAGATCACGGTAGCTTCTGGGTTCAGCTGCAAAGATTTGGTGGTGATGTGGGCAGTTCATTGCTTTGAGATAGTAGGTTTCTTCTTTACCGTCCTCATCTTTCATAACCATTGGAGGGAACATACTATCTGCATAGTAAGGCAAGTGACCTGAAGTTTTGTACATGATCTCTTTAGCGATGTGGGGGGTGCGAACCTGAAGATAGCCAGCTTCTAGCTCAGTTTGTTTAGCAAGTTTTTCTAGTTCCTCAACAATTATGGTTCCATTCGGGAGCCATAATGGTAAGCCCGGACCCACAAAATCACTAAAAGCGAACAGTTTTAATTCCTTACCGATTTTTCGATGATCGCGCTTCTTGGCTTCTTCAAGCATGGCGATATGTTTTTGGAGTTCGTCTTTTGTCTCAAAAGCATAACCATAAATACGGGTCAGCTGAGGATTTTTTTCGTCACCGCGCCAATAAGCGCCGGCCAGACGGGAAAGTTTAAAGGCCTTGGGTTCAATGTCTTTAATTTTTTCAACATGGCCACCGCGACAGAGATCGGTGAAATCACCAGAGGTATAGAGAGTTATCTTTTCTCCTTTTTCCACAAGTTCGTTAATCAGTTCTTCTTTATATTGATTGCCGGCAAATTGTTTCTTGGCTTCATTGGCGGAAACCTCCTGGCCTTCAAAACCTTTCCAGGTTTTTAAAATTTCCCGCATTTTGTCTTCAATCTTCGGCAAATCAGCGTCCGAGACCTTCTCCGGAATGTCTATATCATAATAAAAACCATCATCAATGGCGGGTCCGATAGCCAATTTAGAACCAGGATACAAATCCAAAACCGCCGCACCCAGAAGATGGGCGAGGGAATGACGGAGATGGTCAAGGGAGGAAGTCATTAGAATTTATGATTTAGAACTCCCGCCCGACTGAATGGCTTCAGTCATTCGGGAAGGTAGTAAATACAGAATATCAGATAAATGGGGCAAATTAAAGAGCTTGCTTATTACTGCCCGGTCAGCATAGCGATATGTTTAGCGTCATCGCAGAGCAGTTTTGAAACACCATCGCGGTCGTTGATTTTGCCGATAGCAACGACGATGGCATTTTCTTTAAACATCTCGGGATTTTTTTCGTAGACGTTCGGGAAAACAACGACTTCAACTTTTGAGGTAAGATCTTCAACCCAGGCGAACATCATCGGCCGGCCGGTTTTTGTCATTATTTTTTGGACTTTGGTTACGATTCCGCCGATCCTGATTTGTTTCGTGGCATTTGGTTTTACGTCTTTAATGGGAATGACTCTTTCATTTTTCATATTTTGTGAGTATTCATGAAGGGGATGAGCGGAAACAAAAAGCCCAAGAAGTTCTTTTTCCCACATTAATTTTTCAGAGTTGCGGGCGGGGGTAGTGGCATTGAGCCGAAAAGCCGGCAGAGCAATCGGGTCATCACCAAACAAACTGGCTTGGCCCATACTAGTACTCTTTTGTTTATCATGGGCAAAGGTGAGCAAATTTTCCAAATTGAGCAGGAGCATGTTTCGTTCTCCAAATGAATCAAGCGCTCCACACTTGATTAGTGACTCTAATGATTTTTTATTGAGGTCTTTATTATTAACTCTGCTGACGAAATTCTCCACATCGGTGAATGGTCCGTTTGCGGTTCGTTCGGCGATAATTGCGTCAGCAATATTCTCGCCCAGATTTTTAATAGTAAGTAACCCAAAACGAATTTGGTCCCTTGCCTCGCCGGAGCCGTTAGGCGAAGGCGGGTTACCTCCTTTGATAACTGTGAAATCTTTAAACGAACTATTTATTTCCGGTGGTAAAACAGGAATTTTCATTCGTTGGCATTCTTCAATCACTTGGGCGACCCTCTCCGTGTCGCCTGATTCAGCTGTGAGAATGGAGCACATATATTCGGCCGGGTAATTGGCCTTCATGTAGGCAGTTTGATAAGCAACACGGCCATAGCAGGCGGCATGAGCTTTGTTGAAACCATAACCCTGAAAAGGTTCAAATAAGTTCCAAATGCTCTCACCTTGCTCGGCGGTCATGCCGGAATGGGTCTGACAACCCTGAACGAAAATTTGGTGCTGTTTTGCCATTTCGGCTGGAATTTTTTTACCCACTGCTTTTCGGAATTTATCAACTGATTCCCAGTTATATCCCGCCAGCTCCATGGCGGTGAATAAAAGGTCGTCTTGATAGACCAAAATGCCGTACGATTTAGTCAGGAATTTTTCGGCTTTGGGATGGAAATATATAATTGGACTTCGGCCTTGTTTTCGGGCGATATATTCCGGGATGTTATTAATCGGCCCCGGACGATATAAAGCGACCATAGCGTTTATGTCGTGAATAGTAGTCGGTTTGAGTTCCATCAAGTACTTAGTCATTCCCGATGAACCGCCTAATTGAAAAACCCCTTCGGTATAACCGGCAGACAGCATGGCGAATGTTTTTTTGTCGTCAAAAGGAATTTTTTCAATATCAATAGAGATACCCCGGTGTTCTTTAACCAGACGGACAGCATTTTCCAATATAGCTAAGTTACGAATTCCTAATACATCCAACTTAAGGAGACCGACACCATCTTCACCAACCGTGTACATATCATATTGAGTGATAAGGTGGGTTCCTTCTTTCGGGTCAAACTGAATAGGGACATATTCAATCAACGGTTTAGGGGAGATTACGAGACCAGCGGCGTGAACAGAAACGTGGCGGACTGTGCCTTCTAGTTTTTTGGCGATATCTAAAATTTGTCGGGTTTCAAGGTCGCGTTCGTAAAGATTTTTTAATTCCGGTTCCATTTCCATTGCTCGCTCAATAGTCATCGGGAATCCTTGCGAACCCATAGGAATAAGTTTGGCGAGGCGATCGCCGGTTTCATACGACTTGCCGGTAGCTCGGGCGACATCCCGGACCGAACCGCGGGCGAGCATAGTACCGAAAGTACCGATTTGAGCGACTTTATCGGCGCCATATTTTTTCTTAGCGTATTCAACGATTTCTTGGCGTCGATTATCCGCAAAATCCATATCAATATCGGGCGCCGACGGGCGGAAAGGATTTAGAAACCGTTCAAACGGAAGCAAAAATTCAATGGGGTTAACACTGGTTATTCCGGAAAGATAGGCGACCAAAGAACCGGCGGCCGAACCGCGAACGGTGGTGTAGATTTGGGATTCATGAGCAAAACGAAGCAGGTCGGCGACAACCAAAAAATAGGGTGCGTAACCTTTATCCTTAATAATACCAAGTTCATATTGGCGGCGTGTTTCAATTTCGGGGTCGTCTCCTAATTCACGTTCCACGACTCCATTTTTTGTCAATTCATCTAAAGCATCATCAGCGGTTTGGCCGGATTCAAGAGCAAAATCCGGGAAAATAAATTTACCGAGGGTGAGGTCAACATTGCAAAGGTCGGCAATTTTTTGAGTATTTTCTACGGCTTCCGGAATATCTTGAAATCTTTCCATTGCTTCTTCGGTGGAAAGAAAATGGTATTCACCTTTGCCAGAAAATATCGCCGGATCGCTGACATCGGTATGAGTGGAGATAGCGACAAGGGTCTTATGGGCGACCATGTCGTCTTTATGTAAATAGTGAGAGTCCTGAGTGGCGACCAGCGGAATGTTGAACTTTTTAGATAATTCAACGATTGTTTTTTTCCAGTCCTCATAGAAATCCACATCGGGGTGGTTCATGATTTCCAGATAATAATTTTCGGAGCCGAAAATATTTTGGTATTCCAGAACAATAGCTTCGGCTTTTTCTTTATCGCCGTGCTGAATCGCTCGTCCCAACTCACTGCCAGGACAACCCGAAAGACAAATCAGACCTTCGGCATGAGCGCGGAGCAGGTCCTTATCAACTCGGGGCTTGTAGTAATAGCCCTCAAGGTGGGCCGAGGTCGTGAGTTTAATTAAATTTTGATAGCCGGTATTGTCTTTGGCTAATAAGGTGAGGTGATAACGTTTGTTATCAATGTTGGGTTCTTTTTGAAAGCGGGTCCGGTTGGCGACATAGGCCTCAACACCAATGATTGGCTTAATGCCGTTCTTTTTGCAGGCGGTATAAAAATCTATCGCGCCGTACATCACGCCGTGATCTGTCAGCCCGATCGCCGTCTGGCCGTGTTCTTTTGCCAGTTTTACCATGTCATCTATCTGCGACATCCCATCAAGAAGAGAGTAGTGGGAATGGGTATGGAGATGGACGAATGACATTGAGGTTCGAACATGATTCATGGGATCAACCCATGCACGCCCGTAATTAATACTTACGTATTGTACCAGTCGCAGACAATGACGCAATGTTGATAGCTTTTTCCGAATGATTATTTGCAGAAAAAGCTTATTTATGTTACTATATTTGTAAGTTTAGGAGCGTGAAGATTAGCGACAATAAAGACACCCGCCCAACTTTTACTTCGTAAAACTTAGGCGAGGTTGTTCATTTGCAACTACTCGTTACTCTCGTAGGCAAATTTCACATGGCGGTACCGAGACATCATATGGCGAAGGGGAAGCAACTGCGACGTCGCAGTCATTTGGCTTTGAAGGGAAGCGTCTTAACGAAATGCTCTCATTGCAGTAAAATGATTATGCCCCATCAGGTTTGCAAATTCTGCGGTTTCTACAAGGGCCGAGAAGTTCTTAATGTTCTCGCCAAGGAATTGAAGAAGCGCGAAAAACGTACTAACGCCCGAAAATAATTTTCAATTTTCAGTTATCAATTTTCAATAAATTTTCCAATTGGTCAATTGTATCATTGGAAATTCAATGTAAATTGTAAATTGTAAATTGGTCATTGGCCTTTGGCTAGCAGACATTTATCTCGATCTGTCGCAATGCAATCTCTCTACGAGTGGGATTTTAATGGTAGTAAAAATGAGGGACTCGCTGAAATTGTCGGACGCAACATTGAAGAATTCGCTTCCGGTGTTGATGACCCGACGTTTATCATTGATCTCGTCCAGGGTGTTGTTAAAAATTTGGAAAAGATAAATGCGATTATTGAAAAAGCGGCGCCCCAATGGCCGTTAAGCCAAATTGCCATTGTTGACCGAAATGTTTTGCGCATTGGTTTATACGAGTTGCTTTTTGGAAGTCGGGATGAAGTTCCACCAAAAGTGGCTATCAATGAAGCCATTGAATTAGCTAAGTCATTCGGCGGAGATTCATCGGGCAAATTTGTGAATGGTGTGTTGGGGACTGTCTATCGAGAAATTGGTGAGCCAGGCAAAGATGATACGGCAAAACCAAAAAATTCCGAAGAGGACGAACCAGTTGAAGCACAGGAAAAATAATTTTCAATTTTCAGTTATCAATTTTCAATAAATTTTCCAATTGGTCAATTGTATCATTGGAAATTCAATGTAAATTGTAAATTGTAAATTGGTAATTGATGACGTGTCAGAAGAAAAAATTCAAAAACTTGAACACAAAATAGGAGTTACTTTTAAGAATCCCGAGCTATTATTACAGGCCCTGACTCATCGTTCTTATATTAACGAAAATCCTAAATGGCCATTGGACCATAATGAACGGTTGGAGTTTCTTGGTGATGCGGTGTTGGAGTTGGTGGTAACCGAACATCTTTATCGGACTTATCCCAATCCGGAAGGGGAATTGACTAATTGGCGCGCTGCGTTGGTTAATGCCGTCATGTTAGCCGACATTTCTAAGGTCTTTGATTTAAATGAATACATGTTGCTTTCGCGAGGAGAAGCCAAGGATACGGGCCGGGCACGTCAATATATTTTAGCTAACGCTATGGAGTCCTTGATTGGCGCGATTTATCTGGATCAGGGTTATGAAAAATCAGCTGAGTTTATTCACTCGTTTGTTTTAAGCGAACTTCCTCGGATTATCAAAGACAATCTGTATCGTGATGCCAAGAGTTTGTTTCAAGAGAAAGCCCAAGATCAAGTGGGTATCACACCGAATTATGAAGTCATTCAAGAATGGGGACCCGATCATGCTCGTCAATTTAAAGTTGGCGTCTATCTGGGCAAAGAACTTGTTGCTGAGGGTGAGGGTCCGTCCAAACAAGAAGCCCAACAAAAAGCAGCAGAAGGCGCTTTAAAAATTAAGAGTTGGTAGGCCTTGATTAATACAGGATAACCTGATAAAATAACGAAACAATGTTAACCATGCGACTACAACGAATCGGGAAGAAGGGGCAGGCCTATTTCCGTATTATTGTTACTGAACACACCAAGAAACCTCAGGGGGAATACTTGGAGCTTTTGGGTTCGTATGACCCGCACAAGAAAGACCTCAAAGTTAAAAAAGAACGGATTGAACACTGGATGTCTAAAGGGGTTCAGCTTTCGCCGACGGTTAATAATCTTCTTGTGAATAATAAAATCATCGTCGCCACCAAAAAACTAAGCTGGAAACCAAAAGTTGTTGCCAAACCCGCCGTTGCCCCGACTGCTCCAAAGGCGAAAGAGGAAACCAAAGATGAATCTGCCGTTGAACCCGAAGCCGAAACTCCAGTAGAAGCACCAATTGAAGAACCAAAAGAAGAAGCCCCTGCGGAAACTCTCCCGGCTTCTGAATAGAAGCCGAGGATCCTCGATTTTGCAACCAAGCTCTGCTTGGGCAAAATCGGGACGGCCGAATAGATGCGTATTATTAAGATTGACCTCAATCACGATTATAGTTTCGCTATCAAAGAGGCCATTGATATTTTAAAGATGGGTGGGACGATTGTTTATCCAACTGATACGGTTTATGGACTGGGTTGCAATGCCTTAGATGAGATTGCTGTCCGTCATATTTTTGATATTAAAAATAGAAGCTCAAAACCGTTGCCAATTTTAGCTCGGGACATGAAATGGGTTGAAGAGTTGGTTTCCCTAAATGACCAACAGCGAAAATTGGCCAACAAATTTTGGCCCGGAAAGTTTACACTTGTTTTGCCTAAAAAAGACATCGTCCCCCCGATCGTTACGACGGGTCTACCGACCGTAGGTATTCGTATCGCTGACCATGCCTTTACTGATAAATTGTTGGGGGCATTTGGTTATCCTCTTGTTTCTACATCGGCTAATGTTTCTGGTGAACCGGCGACAGGGGATATTGATAGTATTATTGCCTCACTTAGTACTCAACCCCGTCGGCCCGATTTAGTTATTGATGCCGGTGTTTTACCACCGTCTAATTCTTCGGTCGTAATTGATTGTTCAACTGATAAACCCAAAGTTCTACGAGTTGGTCCATCTAAGCCAGAAGATCTTTTGAAGTTGTTGGATATTTAGTCCATACTTAAAATATGAACACTCAGATTTTTCTTTTTATTAATAATTTTGCCGGACGGTGGGGTTGGTTGGATTCGTTGATGATTTTTTGCGCCGAGGACTTGATGTATGTGATGATTTTGGTTGTTTTGATTTACACGATTTGGAATTACAAACTTTGGCGAGATATGGCACTTGTTGCGATTGGTTCAGCGATTATAGCTCGGTTTGTTGTCGCGTCAGGGATTAGATATTTTTATTATCATGCTCGGCCATATTTGGTTATTGCCGAGACCAATCTTCTGTTAGTCCACGAAGGCGTCAGTTCATTCCCTTCCGGTCATACTATTTTTGTATTTGCCTTGGCGACAGGGGTGTATCGGTATAATAAAAAAGTCGGAATATGGTTTTATGTTTTAGCCGGATTAGTTGGATTCTCTCGTATTTTTGTCGGCGTCCATTGGCCTTATGATATTCTCGCCGGCGCCGGACTTGGTATTCTGGTCGCTTTTGTATGTGATTGGCTGTTCAGGAAATACAAACACACTCTAGGTTTATAAAAATTAAAAACAACCCCGCCAAGGCGGGGTTGTTTTTAATTCTGGTGTCTAGGGAGGGATTTGTTTAGCTTTTGTTTGGTTTAACTAAATCTAAAAATTTTTGGACGTCTTTAGAGAGACGGATGTGATATTCAATTTGTCTTTTGTAATTATATTTGTTTTTTCTCCCATCGATTTCATACATATGGCATTTAAATCCCAGAGAATCTACAATATCCTTTAGTTCTACTGCTAGATCTTTGATAATTGTCGTTATCATGACCATGGGGTACCCCCGGTCACAATATATAGATCCATCAGTTTCTATGATACCTTTGAGATAGTTTATTTTATATTTTATAGATTTGTGTATCCATTTTGGACCCGAAACATTTTGTATGAATTTTGATCCTTCAGTGGCTTTCCAACCGAGAAGTTTTTCTAGATAATTTGAGTACACATAAATATCAGTACAATTTTTAGGATTTTTTACTGTACCTATTTTGTTATTTGGGAGCAGTAGTTTAAGAGATTCTGTTATACGTTTTTGTAGAGTTGGATATTTATCATCACAAGATATACGGAGGCGTGTGGTGTGGTTAACTTTAGAAAGATTGCCGTCACCTATAGCTAGGCCGATGATATAGGCCCTAAGATTCTTATCGTTACTAATAGGAAGCGTTCGATAATATGACATGTGCCGCTGGTGGGAGTCGAACCCACATGGCCGTGAGGCCGAACGATTTTGAGTCGTTTGCGTAAAGCCAGTTCCGCCACAGCGGCAATGCTTTACTTTAGCATTTTTGGGGTAAGTTTTCAACCTTTTTAAGAGTTGTTTTTTGGTTAATAAATGATATGATTTTTATATATGGCTCGAGTCATCGCAATCTGCAATCAAAAGGGGGGAGTTGGGAAAAGTACATCTTCCACAAATTTGGCGGCCTATATGGCGGCGATGGGCAAGTACGTTCTTTTGGTTGATTTAGATTCTCAGGCAAACGCGACAGTAGGACTTGGCGTTTCAGTCGGGCCGGAAGATTCTCATATTTATCATGCTCTTATCAATGACCAGAATCCGGCGGGGATGTTGAAAAAAACTGGTATGTTTGGGTTTGATATTTTACCAGCCGGTCAAAGTTTGGCTGGAGCAACGGTTGAGCTTGTTTTAATGGAAGAACGGGAGTTGCGGCTCAAAAAGGTTTTGAATTCAATTCGTACCAATTACGACTATATTATTATTGATTGTCCGCCATCATTAGGTTTGTTGACCGTGAACGCTTTGGCGGCGGCGGAACGGATTATTATTCCCGTACAATGCGAGTACTATGCCCTTGAAGGGTTGAGTCAACTTTTAAAAACTGTTGAATTAGTTCGCCAAGGATTGAATCCGGATTTGCAGGTCTTGGGAGTATTGCTTACAATGTATGATAGACGGAACCAGTTGGCGAATCAGGTCATGAACGAAGTTCATCGTAATTTCCCCGGCCGAGTGTTTGATGCAGTGATTCCGCGAACGGTTTCTTTAGCTGAAGCGCCAAGTTTTGGAAAAACAATTTTACAATTTGATCCGAATTCCAAAGCAGCGAGAGCATATCGCCAGTTGGCAGAAGAAGTGATTAGGTACAGTAATTAAAAATTTATTATCGAGAACTAACCTTCTCGCCCCAGACCCGGGAAACCAGTCCCGTCGGTTTCCCCACCAAGTGGGACCCCTTCCGCTACTGGGGCTTAAAGGTCAGTTCTCGATATAAATAACATAACGCCGTTGAATTAACCGAGTTCAAGGCGGAGACGAAGCCCGAACCGAGCCATACAAATGGTATGGTGAGGGAGGACTGGAGTAGAGAACGAAGAAATCGGTTAATAGCTCGCTTATGTGCTGAAAGCACAGCGGCGCGGTCAACAAGTTATGAGCATGAATAAAAAATTTTTCGGGTTAGGTAAGGGCTTAGGTTCCTTAATTCCCGAAGGGGCCAAGCAGATGTCGCCGACTTCTCAAAAGGAGAATGTTTTTTATGTTGAGGTCTCTAAAATTGATGCCAACCCCGACCAACCCCGCCGAGACTTTGATAATGATGCCCTCAAAGAACTTTCCGGTTCAATCCGCAAATATGGTGTGCTTCAGCCATTATTGGTTTCCAAAGTAGAGACCTTATCGGTAAAAGGGATAGATGTTTCATATAATTTAATTGCCGGCGAACGTCGTTTGCGGGCGGCCAAGATGGCGGGCCTGCCCCATGTGCCTGTAATTATTCGCGATGATTTTAAACAAGATAAAGAACGTCTGGAAGTGGCCTTAATTGAAAACGTTCAACGCGAAGATTTAAATCCTCTTGAAGAAGCCGAGGCCTACATGAAACTTTCCAAGGATTTTGGTCTGACCCAAAAAGAAATTGCCGATAAAGTCGGCAAGTCCCGCGAAGTTGTCGCCAATACGATTCGTTTGATGAATCTCCCCCAAGATATTAAGGACTCTCTTCGGGCCGGAAAAATCGCCCGCGCCAGCGCCCGCGCTTTGCTCGCTTTCAGCGATCCCGCCAAACAACGTCAGGTCTATGAAAGTATTTTAGCCGGCGGTGTTTCTTCCCGTGATGTGGAAACGGCGGCTTCGGTTAATAAGCCCGCTACAAAAAAGCCACGCCTGACCGAAGGCAAGTTTATTGAACTGGAAAAAAATCTCGCCGACACTCTCGGTACCCATGTCTCCATCCAAGGCGCCGTCGCCTCCGGCGGAAAAATCGTCATCAAGTTCGCCGATCTTCAACACCTCAACAAAATCGCGAAAAGCATAATTGACTAATTATGCTTTTCGCCCGCCTCTGGAGGGCTAAATCAATCATTGATTGATTTTTTGCTCTGCCCTATGCTCCTCTTGGAGTTTGCTCCCTCCACTCCAACCCCCGACTCAATCGTCACTTGGGTCCACTCTTAGCCCCAGACCCAGGGAACCAGTCCCGTCGGTTCCCCCAGCACCACTTTCATTTTGAAAGTGGTGCTGGGACCCCTTCCGCTACTGGGTCTAAGAGTGGACCCAAGTGACTCAATGTACAATGATTTTAAGATTTCTCGCTGGGGGTTAGGGTGTTGGTCGCTTTTTTTTATCTATATTTTTATCATTGACTTTTGGTTAAAATAGGTGTATAATTAAAGGGTGAGTTGGATGGCACTTTTTCAATAAATATTCAGAGTAATTGGCAAGCCTGGGGCCCTGCAATTTCGTGGGGTGAGGGGTGAACCAATCTTAGGAGAAGGAACAATGGCAAAGTCAGAAATCGGTTCGGCGTTCGGGTTCGTGTCAACCATCGTCAGCCGGATCATCGGCGCGGTCAAGTTACGCCAGGCGGAGGAGGCAATCCTTGGTCTGCCCGAAGACACGATCAAGGCACTGGTCGATGAGTTCGTTCAGAAGCTGATTGACACAGCAGAGCAGGCAAAGAAGATCTTGAAGTTCGTCCGCACCGTCCCCGTCCCCGCCGTCAAGAAGTTCGTCGCCTCGGAGGCCTTTGACAATAACAACCCCGCTGGCATCAAGTTTTACCTCGGAGAAAATTTCAAGACGAATTTTCTCGGCAAGGTTGAGGAGAACGTCCCCGCCGGCGAACTGAACATCCACGAGCTCAGGAGGAACTCGCTAGGTAGGTCTATTTACATCGAACTCGACTTGGATCACGAAGAGACAGTCCTGGCTCACTTTTACGATGTGTTGAAGAATGAAACCTCGGGCTGGTTTCTCGGCTACATCCGTGACACCAATGGCAACCTCTGGGCCGTCAGCGCGTATTGGTTTGCCGGTTTCGGGTGGTACGTCTATGCCTTCTCGGTCGACTTTCCGATTCCGTGGGACGCTGGCTTTCGGGTGCTGGCTCGCAAGTCCGCCTAGGGACTTGGTCCCGCCTTGGCGGGATTGGTCACTAGGTTCTTGGGTCGGTCGGAAGAAATTCCGGCCGGCCCTTTTTAATTTTATTCAATTTGTACAATCAATCTTAATATAAAAATTGCGATCTTCACCCCAGGTGATGATTGAGTCGGGGGTTGGGGTGGAGGGGGTGCTAGGACTTTCTATTGGCTCGAGTTAAGGCCAGATGGCTTTTGATGTGGTGGCGGGCTTGGGCGGTGCGGACTATTTTTAACCAATCAAGGGAGGGTTTTAAATCCTTGCCTTTGCCTTTGATAATTTCTACGACGTCACCGTTTTTAAGATTGGTATCAATGGTCGCCATTTTGCCGTTAACTTTGGCGCCGCGGATAGCGTGGCCCAGATCGCTGTGAATAGCATAAGCGAAATCAATCGGCGTGGCGCCTTCGGGCAAATCCTCAACGTCGCCTTTGGGAGTGAAAACGAAGATGCGATTTTTAAAAAAATCTATTTTTAAAGCGGAAAAGCTTTCTTCTGTCCCAACATCAGCCAAAAATTCTTTTAAGCGATTAATCCAACCCAGTTCTTGAGCATCGGCTTTGATATTTTTCTTGTCGCCTTCGCTGTAAGCCCAATGGGAGGCGATGCCATTTTCATTATGTTCTTGCATTTCCGGCGTCCTGATTTGAATTTCCATGATTTTACCTTTTTCGCAAAAAATTGTGGTATGAAGCGATTGATAACCGTTGGGTTTGGGGAGGGCAATGTAGTCCTTGATTAGCCCTTGGAGGGGCGTGTAATGGGCGTGGATGACACCCAAGGCCTCGTAGCAGGATTTTATATCCGGAACGATAATACGCATGGCGACGATGTCGTAGATTTTGTTCAGATTCATGTCCTTGTGGAGCAATTTTTGATACAAACTGTATAAATGTTTGGCCCGAGAATGGATGCTTATAATCGGGATACCGGCGTCAGTAAGGTGTCGCTCCACAACCGGCTTGGTTCGTTCAAGATAACGTACCAAATCTTTGTGCTTTTCTTTTATTTTTCTTTTCAACCAAGCATATTCTGTCGGGTAAGCATATTGAAAAGCCAAATCCTCAAGTTGGCCCTTCAGATCGCCCATACCCAATCGAGCGGCGATAGGGGCGTAAATTTCCAAGGTTTCAAAAGCTATACGTTCACGATTAGCCGGCGGAAGATATTGAATGGTTTTCATATTATGTAGACGGTCCGCGAGTTTAATAAGAATGACCCGGATATCTTCAGCCATAGCAAAAAACATTTTCTTGAGTGTTTGGATGTATTCGTTCTTGGATTTATCGGAGATATTTGATTGGTAATTAATTTTTTTAAGTTTTGTTAAACTTTCAACGAGAAAAGCAATATCGGTTCCAAAATTTTTGATTATCGTCTCATTTGTTATGTTCGCATCTTCCAAGGTGTCGTGAAGTAGGGCGGCGATGATACTGGCCGAGTCAAAATTAAGATTGTACAGATACTCCGCGACGGCGATGGGATGGGTAATAAAATCTTCCCCCGATAATCTTTTTTGCCCAGTGTGAGCTTTTTCAGCCATAACCAAAGCCCGCTTAACAAGTTCGCGTTCCGAATCCGAATATCTATTGTTATTTATAAAGCTAAAATCAGCCATAAGTAATATTAGGGTACGCCTTCTCGCCCGTTGTCGCAACCGATTGTATTAACGTCACTTGGGGCCCACTCTTATCCCCAGACCCGGGGAACCAGTCCCGTCGGTTCCCCCAGCTTCGCTGGGACCCCTTCCGCTACTGGGTCTAAGAGTGGACCCCAAGTGACTTAGAGTGAAATTGCTCTGGGACTTCTTGTCTTGGGGTTAGGGTGTTGGTCTCTAAGAGCCCTTATTTTGAGCTGTTTTTGTGCTATTGACTTATTTTTTAAAAAGGTGTATAATTAAGGTACAGGGTGGAGGTACGACTTGGCGGTCAGCCACAGCCAACGGGTTACTCCCGTCTGCGCACCGGCCCCAGTCCGAGCCTGATTATCTTCACCCTGTACTACGAACTACGGCCGTTGCACCTCGCGACGGCCTCTTTTAATTTCCAAAAGATATGAGCGGAGTAATTGGGATTTCTCACAATCTACACAACGTTATTTTTAAAAGAGCGAAGCCCGTGTGATTTTTCCCATTCCGACTGACGCCAATTGTCTCTTGCTGAAGCTGAGGAGATTATGCCGGTAACAAAAAGGATGTTTGTAGCGAAGTCCCGCACTTATGCATAAGTGCGGGACGAAGCGTAAATCAGGTGGCCTTTTTGTTCGGCATCAATGACGAAGCTGAGGACAAGAGGACTGGCGGAAGGAGATGGGAAAAATCAGGCGGGCGGAGCGACTTTTTTGGTATTTTTGCACTGCGGGAAACCTGAACAGGCGAGGAAGGGGCCAAATTGACCGTTTCGTTTTAAGAGGGGTTTACCACATTTGTCACATAGTTGGTCGGTTTTCTCGGCGACTTGAGGAGTTTTCTTTTCTATATATTTACAATTTGGATAATTTGAACAAGCGGTGAAGTTGCCAAACCGGCCGGTTTTTACAACCAGATTACCACTGTGACATTCGGGACAAGTTTTGTTCATAGAGATTAGCTTATTAGCTTACTGGCTTATTATCTTCATCTTTCTTAAGCTTGCCATATTTTTTAGCGGGTTTAACTGGTTTTTCCTTCCAAGTTTTCAGGGCCTCTTGTAGTTCGGCTTCGCTTTCGGGTTTTTTACCCATCAGGAAAGTACAATCGGGCCAGCGGGAACAGGCGTAAAAAAGTTTACCTCGGCCTCGAGATTTTTTCTCAACTACTTCACCCGTAATGCAATTTGGACATTTGAAACCGGTCTTGGTAAAAATTTTAGAAATGCCCTTGCAGGTTGGATAATCAACACAGCCCAAAAAATATCCAAAACGTCCGCGCTTTACTTCCATTGGTTTACTACAAATAGGGCAGAGCTCGCCCTGGGTTTTTTCTTGAAGTTCTTTAATCTTGGCTGCTTCTTCGGGGAGAGGAAGGGAGACCTTGCTTCCCGGTTCGGGACAGGCGAGGAATTTACCCATTCGGCCAAATTTTACGAGCATCATTTTACCGCAATGAGGACAGGGGGTAGTGGATTCAACAATAAGTTTTTCCACGCTTTCCGTTTTTTCTTTTAAGTTTTTACTGAACGGAGCGTAGAATTCTTCAACGACGGGAATCCATTTTATTTTACCTTCGGCAATATCATCAAATTCTTCTTCAATGTGAGAAGTAAAGTTAATATCAATAACTTCGGGGAAATTTTCCACGAGCATATCATTAACCGAAAAACCAATTTCGGTGGGTTTATATTTTTTGTCTTCTTTTTCCACGTAGCCCCGGTCCTGAATAGTGGTGAGAGTGGGGGCATAAGTGGAAGGACGACCGACGCCGGCGGATTCAAGAGTTTTAATGAGTGACGCATCGGTATATCGGGGTGGCGGTTCGGTGAAGTGTTGGTCTTTGGCGAGATTAATTAAATTCAGTAATTCTTTTTCAGATAATTCCGGAAGTTGACCTTCTTCATAAGAATCCTCTTCACTTTTTTCATCTTCTTCTTTGGTTTCAGTATAAGCCCGAATAAATCCGTCAAATTTGATTGCTTGGCCATTGGCGCGGAATGTGTATTTTGAACCGGCACTGATGTCGGCGGCGGTCTGATCAAGAATAGCGACCTGCATTTGGCAAGCGATGGTTCGTTTCCAGATTAAGTCATAAAGTCGGAGTTGGCCCGAGTCCAAGTTTTTATCTAGTTGGTCCGGTAAGCGAGATAGGTCGGTGGGTCGAACGGCTTCGTGGGCCTCCTGAGCGCCTTTGGATTTGTTTAAAAACGAACGGGGGGCATCAAGACAATACTTGGCACCGAATTCTTTTTTTATGATTTCTTGGGCTTGGGCGAGGGCGATTTCGGAGATATGCAAACTGTCGGTGCGCATATAAGTAATCATACCCGTTTCGTACAACCGCTGGGCGAGAGTCATAGTTTGTTTAGCCGAGAAGCCCAGTTTTTTAGCGGCTTCTTGTTGAAGGGTTGAAGTAGTAAATGGCGCCGGCGGGGTTCGGCGGACTTCTTTTTTAACTACTTCTATAACTTTGTATTCGGCGCCAGTGAGTTCGTCGGTTATTTTCTGGGCGTCGGCGGAGTTTTTAATTCCTAATCGGTCAATTGATTCCTCTCCAATTTTAACCAAGTGGGCTTTAAATGTTTTTTCCTCGTCTTTTTTGGAAAGGTCGGCTTCAACGGACCAGTATTCTTGGGGTGTGAATTTTTGAATTTCTCGTTCTCGTTCAACAATAAGACGGACGGCCACACTTTGGACCCGACCGGCAGAAAGTCCGGCTCGGATTTTTTTCCACAAAAACGGAGAGAGTTTGTAACCGACGAGTCGATCAATGATACGTCGGGCTTGTTGGGCGTCAACAAGATTTTGATCAAGTTCTCGTGGATTAGCGATGGCTTTTTCAATTGCCGGTTTAGTGATTTCATGAAAAACGACTCGTTCGGTTTTCTTTTCACTAGATTTTTTATCAAGTCCAAGAGCATGAGCTAAATGCCAGGCAATAGCTTCACCTTCACGGTCAGGGTCGGTTGCCAGGATAACCATATCGGCTTTTTCCGCATCTTTTTTAAGTTCGCTGACAATTTTCTTGGCTTTGGTCGGGATTATATATTCGGGCTTAAAATTGTGGGCGATATCAATGCCTATGCCTTTTTTGGGTAAATCACGAATATGACCAAAAGATGATTTAACAACAAAATCTCCGCCGAGGAAGCGACTTATGGTTTTTGCTTTGGTTGGACTTTCTACCACAATCAATTTCATAGTATAAATTAGTGAACAGGGAACAATGATCAGTGATCACTGTTTATTGTTCATTGTTTTATTCGGCTTTCCGAAATATTCCGCCTGCCATTTGTTTGATATGTCCTTGGATTTCCATGAGAGCCAGAGCGCCTATAATTTTTGATGCGCCTAGATCGGTATATTCTATGATGCTATCTATGTTTAACGGTCCGCGCGCTTCCAGTATAGCAAGAATCATAGCATGGGTCGGGTCTATTGTGGACAGATGGGGAGATTTTGCAAGAGGAAGCTTTGAGTAATCATCCAGTATATCATGCGATGAAGCGACGAGTTTGGCGCCGGTCCGAATGAGTTTGTGCGGTCCCATTGATTTTGATGAAAAAATATTTCCCGGAACCGCGAAGACGTCACGGTCCTGTTCGCCGGCCAAGCGGGCGGTGATGAGGGAGCCACTTTTTTCATCCGCTTCAACAACGAGAACACCCTTTGACAAACCGCTAATGATGCGATTTCGTTCGGGGAAAGACCGCTTGCCGGCTGGTTTCTTCCCGGGATGTTCGGAAATAATAAGACCGTCATTTTTTAAAATATCCTGTCCGAGCCGAAGGTTTGTTTCGGGAGTTATTAAGTTGATACCTGAACCGAGAACGGCAATGGTCTTACCGCCGCAATCAAGGGTAGCGTGGTGGGCGACCGCATCAATCCCCAGGGCCAGACCGCTCACAATCGTAAAATGGCGGGCTAAACCGGGAACGATTTGTTGAGTGGCTTCTCGGCCATAGGGTGTCATTGAACGGGTGCCTACGACGGCGAAACATTCCGTCTTGAGTAATGCGATATTCCCACGGCAATATAAAACTTCCGGCGGATCCGGGATATGTTTTAGGAGCTTCGGATAGGTCTTGGCCGTTCGCTCAATCTTAATGGCGGGATAATCCATGGTTAGTTCATATTACCTTGATAAACTGGAAAGGCGCAAGCCCAGATAGTAGAATTTCCGGTGTTTTTTAACCAACCTGAAGCCGGAAATTCACTACTGGGCGCAGTCCCGACACACAATTTCGATCGTATTATTAAGTTAGCTGAAAGCATATCGAAATTATTGTGCGGGGCAAGTTAATGTGCTAATGTTACACCTATATAGCATGTATTTATCCGTCATTATCCCTGCTAAAAATGAAGAGAAGCATATTGAAAGAACTGTTCGGTCGGTTTTTGATTATTTGACGTCCCGAAACATTGAGCATGAGATTATCGTTGTTTCTAATGGCAGTACCGATAGGACCGATGAAATAGTTCGTCAATTGATAGTAGCCGCAGTACCGACCTTGAAACTCGTTGATTATAGTCATACTGCCGGCAAGGGTTACGCGGTTAAGCAAGGAATGTTGAAGGCCAGCGGGCAATTCCGAATGTTTATGGATGCCGATAATTCCACCACCATTAATCATATTGAAAAGATGATGCCGTATTTTAATCAGGGTTACGACGTCGTCATCGGGTCCATCGCCATAAAAGGCAAAAAAGTGGCTAAAGGAAGCGAGCCGGCGTGGAGAATTTTATTCGGCAAAATGGGCAATATTTTTATTCAGATAATGGCCGTGCCGGGGATTCACGACACCCAAAGAGGATTTAAAATAGTAACCGCTCAAGCGGCGGAAGATATTTTTCCGAGAATTACGATTATGCATTGGGGTTTTGATGTTGAGATGCTGGCTCTGGCCCGCAAGTTTGGTCATAAAATAAAAGAAGTGCCGGTTGATTGGCATAATGATCCCAATTCTCGGGTTGGGCTCAAGGCCTATTTTGAAGTATTATTAGAGACAGTAAAAGTGCGTTGGAATCTTATAACCGGCCTATATAATAAAAGTGCCCAGTAGTGAAAGTCCGACTAGTTTTGCATAGCGCTACGGTTTATTCACATCGGGGCGAGGATAATATTAATTAGTGTCCTGACAATGTCTTTCTAAGCAAAACAGGAAGCGCCTGTCGGACTTCTACTATCTGGGAGTGCTTAACGAATTTAGACAAGATCCTGTTTCTGGCGAGTGGGTTCTATTTTCAACTGCCCGCGCCAAAAAACCTCACCCAAAAAGTGAGATAAAGTTTTACCAAACAAAAGAAGAATGTTTTTTTGAACCCGAGAAAATGGCCCAACAAGAGACCCCTGTGGCCATATATAGTCACGGCCAACTTGTAGATGATCTTTCGGCTGATTGGACGGCAATAGTTGTCCCTAATAAATATCCATCTTTGAAAAAGGGTATTTGTAACCCAGTTCATCAGGAGGGTCCTTTTATGATTGCTGACGGGGTCGGTTTTCATGAGCTTGTTATTACTCGAGATCACGAAAAAAGTTTTGCTCAATTCAGTGAGAATGAGACCTCCGAAGTCATTCAGGTTTACAGGGATCGCTATGCGTCTATTTCTAAAGATGGCTGTGGAGATTATATCTCCGTATTTCATAACCACGGGCTTATGGCTGGCGCTTCCGTTTATCATAATCATTCCCAGATTGTTTCAATGCCGATGGTGCCGACGGCGGTTACTCGCCACATGGACGGAGCCCGCCGGTATTTTGAGAAAACCGGCAAAAGGGTTCATGACGTTTTGGTTGAATGGGAATTGGCCGAGAATAAACGCATTGTTTACCAAAACGAACATTTTATTGCTTTATGTCCATATGTAAGCCAGGCGCCCTATGAAGTCAAAATATTTCCCAAAAGGCCAAGTTCTGATTTTGGCGATATTTCCGATGTGGAAATTCCATTTCTTGCCGACGCGCTTAATGTTATTTTAAAAAAGCTTTTTGTTGCCCTTGATGATGTTGATTATGTTTTCTTCATGCACACGGCTCCGCCAAAAAAGGAAAATCCGGCCGATTTCAGTTTTTACCAATGGCATTTGGAAATAATGCCCCGAATTTCCATTGACGCCGGCCTTGAACTGGAAACAAGCGTTCTGGTGAATAGTGTTGATCCGGATAATGCCGCCGAACTCCTAATAAAAACCAATGTTTAGTTTTCTTTTTTCTTATGCCGAAAGTGTTATTGGTATTTTGGGTAATTCCGGATATTTTGGCGTTTTTTTATTGTCGCTTTTGGATCGTCTGACAGTGTTTCTTATTCCTGCTGAAATTGTACTACCAGCTTTCGGGATATTAATCAGTCAGGGGGATTTTTTATTTTGGCCCGTGTTTATTTGGGTTACGGTCGGGAATTTTCTGGGGAACGTCGCTTTGTATTGGATTTTCTCAAGTGGCGGTCGGCCGTTTTTGGAAAAATATGGAAAATATTTACTTATTTCCCATCATGATTTGCATCACTTGGATAATTTATTTATAAAATACGGCGACAAATTGTTACTTTTTGGTTATTTAATACCGACAGCGGTCAGAAGTTTAGTTCCTATCCCGGCCGGCCTTGCCAGAGTAAATCTAAAAAAGTTTTCTATTTATACACTTATCGGGTCATTACCCCTAAATGTTCTTTATATAATTGCCGGCATGAAAATTGGGGATAATCTCGGCCGGATATTGAGTTATTTTGATTCGCTGAATTATATTGTCATCGCGGTCTTAGTCATTCTAATTGTTTTGTATATTTATCGGCACAAAATACACAAACATCTTACTCATGATTAAAAAATACGTAGTCGCAAATTGTCCCGATTTGCTAGCCCCGACGGAGTCAGGGCTAGCAAATCGAGGATCCTCGATTTTGTAACGCGACAGAGTCGCTAACAAAATCGGGAGAAAATGAATCTATGAAAAAGTATATTGTAGCAAATTGGAAAATGAACCCGCAATCGGTAGCCGAAGCCAAGGATATTTTGGCTTATATTGACGAGTATCTGAAGAACGAAACCGATCGGGAATATTCTCTGGTCATTTGTCCGCCCTTCGTTTTTTTAGATGATGTAAGTAAAATATTAAACACCTCTCGATTGTCCGGACAAGCCGAACTTGGCGCTCAAGATATTGCTCTAGCTGATTCTGGCGCTTGGACGGGCGAAGTTTCCGGGCCGATGCTTAAACGTTTGGGAGTGGAGTATGTGATTGTCGGCCACTCTGAACGTCGCTGGAATCCGCCAGCTGGCGGAGGCGAATCAGATGAAACAGTTAATAAAAAGTTAAAGACAATTTTAGCAAATAATCTTACACCGATTGTTTGTGTTGGTGAGAAAATTCGTGATGAAAATTTTAAGGAATTTTTGAAGGAGCAAGTGAGCGCCACTTTTAACGGATTGTCAGCCGATGAAATAGGGAAGTGTCTAATCGCTTACGAACCGGTCTGGGCAATTTCATCTAACCCTGATGCTTATCCTGACACTCCCGAATCCGCCCTAGAATCCATTTCTGTTATTCAGGATTGTCTGACTAAGTCCTATTCGCTAATTACTAATCCACTATTTTTGTATGGCGGTTCCGTTACTTCCATTAATGTCCAGTCCTTTCTTTCCCTTGAGCAAATTTCCGGTGTTCTCGTTGGCGGGGCGAGCGTTAAAAAAGAAGAGTTTGTCCAAATTCTCAAAAACTTATGAAAATTATCCGAGAAGTTACTGATTTAAAAGATAAAAAAGTTCTATTGAGGGTTGATTTTGATGTGCCCGTTTCAGAGAAGGGAGAAATTGAAGAATCGTTCCGCATCAAGAAGCAAAAAGAAACAATTGATTGGTTGCTTGAACGAGAAGCGAGAGTGGTGATGGTGGGGCACATTTCAGATTCAAAATCTTTTTCAGATCTAGTGCCTCAATTGCATATTCTTATCGGCCAGGAATTTGACTTTATAAAATCGGTGGCTGATATTTCGGTTTGGTTGGGCGGTTCGGGTAAGATTGCATTACTGGAAAACGTTCGTAATTTGACAGTTGTTGGAGAGGGCAAGGAAGAGAAAAATGATCCGGAATTTGCGAAACAGTTGGCAGATGGGTTTGATTTGTATGTAAATAATGCTTTTGCCGTTTGTCATAGGGACCACGCTTCAGTATCGGCGATTACAAAAGTGTTGCCGAGTTATGCTGGTCTGTTGGTTGAGCAAGAAGTAATTCAATTAAATAAAGTTATTGAAGCGTCAAAAGAGGGTAAAGTTGTTGTTATTGGCGGAGCGAAAGCATCAACCAAGGTACCAGTTATTAAAAATCTGATTGATAAAGCGGAATCAATATTATTAGGGGGAGTGGTGGCTAACGATTTTTTGAAAGAAAAAGGCCAAGATATGGGTAGTTCGGTTGTAGATGAGAATGCCCATGATTTATTGATGGGGTTAGATTTAAACGATTCACGATTGGTTATTCCGAAGGACTTCGTTGTGTTTGATAACAAAATTCTTGATGTTGGTGATGAGACCATGCGTCAATACATGGACATTATCAGCAAAGCGAAGATGGTTATTTGGAACGGCCCGATGGGATTATTTGAAAATCCGATTTTTGCCAAAGGGACCAATGAAATTGCCAATACTATAATTTCCTCAAAAGCGATTTCGGTAATCGGAGGCGGTGATACAATTTCGGCGGTTGGCAAACTTGGAATTTTAGATAAATTCAGTTTTATCTCCACCGGCGGCGGGGTGATGCTTTCTTTTTTGGCCGGAGATAAATTGCCGGGATTAGAAGCGTTAAAATAATATGGCAGAACCGATTACAAAAAATAAAGATATCGTGGTTATGTATCATGGTAATTGCCCTGATGGATTTACGGCGGCTTGGGCAGCCTGGAAAAAATTTGGGGATGGCGCTGAATATATTCCACTCCACCGCTATCTAGAAATTCCTCAAATTAGAAATAAAATCGTCTATATGCTTGATTATTGTCCGAATAATAAAGCGGACCTAGATCGTCTCCAAGCCGATAATAAAAAATTAATTGTTATCGACCATCATTTTTCCGAGGTAGAATCAATAAAATCGGTACCCGAGCATGTTTTTGACATTAATCATTCCGGAGCTGTTCTCTCTTGGAAATATTTCTGCCCAGATCAACCGGTTCCGACTCTGGCTTTATATATCGAAGATCGAGATTTGTGGAATTGGAAACTTACTCACACTAAGGAAATTTTGAATATCACTGACTTGAATGATTTAAAAACAATAGATTTTAGTGTGTGGGATTCTATAGCTGCCGACTTGGATAATGATCTTAAAAAACAGGAATACATAAAGAAAGGTTCAGCGATTCAACAATTTAGAGAAATAGTTGTGCAGAATATTGTTGATAATCAGACCCAGTTAGTTTTGTTTGAAGGGCATGAAATATATGCCGCAAATGCTCCCAGGTATTTTGTTTCAGAGGTTGGCAACGTTCTTGCCACAAAAAAGCCGCCATTTGCGGTTGTTTGGAGTTCTACGTCAGAAAAGATCGTTATTTCTATGAGAGCGTTTGGAGACGCTTTCGATGTTACAACAATTTCTAAAAAATATGGTGGGGGTGGGCATAAGGCCGCTGGATCATATTCAATTCCCATTGGGACACCGTTGCCGTGGAAAGTAATTAAAGAAGATGAATAATAAAATTAAAATTCATACTGACGGGGGAGCGAGAGGAAACCCGGGTCCGGCGGGGATTGGGATTGTGATTGAGGGGTTAAAGGGTGGAAAGAAAACATTCGGTGAATTTATAGGGGAAACGACTAATAACGAGGCCGAATATCGGGCGTTGATTGTGGCGTTGCAAAAATTAAAAAAACTTGGTGGAAAAGAAAAATTTGAACAAATTGATTGTTATGCCGATAGTGAATTGATGGTCAAACAATTAAACGGCGAATATAAAGTTAAGGACACCAATCTCCGGGGACTTTTTATGGAAGTTTTAAAACTTAAATCGGGACTCAAAGCGCCGATATTTTTCCATCATGTTAAGCGAGCAAAGAATTCCGAAGCGGATGCCCTGATGAATCAAGCGTTGGATCGGGAGGTCGGCAAACTTATTCTTTAAGTCCAAAAGCTCCCTTGCGGGAGCTTTTGGACTTGTAAACAATAAGCCGAGTTCTGTTCCGCCAGTTGGCGGAGGGTAACCATTTATCTAGGCCCATTGTTGCCAGTGGGCTCAAGCGATCTACTTATAACTCACAGCCGAAGCTGTAAGCTTTGATCTTGCACCCCAATAAGTGTTTAGCCGTTTCACTTCCGATCTTTTAACCCTGATCGGAACTAAGCTGTAACCTTTGATAAATCAATGGTCTGGGTTTAGCTCGCCTTTTGCTTTCGCTTAGGCCGTCTCTGCTCGCAACTCTCGCGTTACCGCGGACGGGAATTACCCGCTATCGTTTCCGCCTTATCGGCAGATGGTGCTCGGACTTTCCTCTCCTTAGTCCATAAGGATTAAGGAGCGATTACCTAGTTTACAAGATGATGTAATTATACCACCTTCCTGGGCAAATTACAAAATAACCCCGATGCTTCGGTCGGGGAGCCGACAGAGTTCCCAAGGAGTGTCGGGATACCCACTCCGAGAACTGTAACGTCGGCTTTGAAAAATGTTGCTGGACATGTTACTATTTATATTGTGAAAAAAGCCGATCTATTTTTTAATGTTATTCGTTTGCCCATTGATTTTGGGATGCTTCTCCTTGCCGGTTTAACCGCTTATCTTTTACGTACTCAAACCCTGGCCAGTTTGCGACCGGTATATTTTCAACTCAATCTACCATTGGTTAGTTATATGTCACTAGTGTCTTTGGTGGCGTTGGTTTTTATCTGCGCTTATGCCATATCCGGTTTATATTCAATGAAAGTTCGTATCGGCAAAGCTGAAGAATTATTAAAAATTATTGTGGCTTCTTCGGCGGGGGTTATGTTGGTTATCATCTTTATCTTTTTGCGACAGGCGTTGTTTAATTCCAGATTCTTAGTTTTGGGCGCTTGGTTTTTAGCAATTATTTTTGTCGCAATCGGTCGGTTGTTGATTAGATATTTTCAACACGTAGCCGTGACTCGCTACAATTTTGGTATTCAACGGGTAGTTTTAATTGGTAATGATATTGTCGCTCAAGGATTGAAGGAACAACTTACTAAACATCCCGATACGGGTTATAGAATCATTGCCCACTGGGAAACACCTCAACTTGAGTCCTTGGCTGAATTTGGAGATACGGTAGACGAGGTCCTATTGATTACGCCCAGTTACGCCGACGTAACGGTTATTGATTTAGTTGATTTTTGTCATGAACATCATATTGTTTTTAAATTTGTGCCTAATTTGTATCAGACCCTGACGAAACATTTGGACGTTGATACGATTGGCGCGGTGCCGGTAATTGAACTCAAACGCACTCCGCTAGACGGTTGGGGAAAAGTGTTTAAGCGGGTGGTGGATATTGTTGGGGCAAGCGCGGGGTTAGTGATATTTTCGCCGGTATTTCTTATTATCGCCATTGCCATCAAACTTGATACACCCGGACCGGTATTCGCGCGTTTGCCGCGGGTGAGTAGGGGCAAACAATTTATTTTATATAAATTCAGGGGGATGATAGCCCATGACCCCGACGGCGGGGCCGAGTCCCTCAAGGCGTCTTTACATGAATTGAATGAACGTCAAGATGGTCCGTTGTTTAAGATAAAAAATGACCCGCGAATTACCCGAGTGGGCCGAATTATCAGAAAATATCGACTGGATGAATTAGCTCAGTTTGTGAACGTGTTAAGAGGCGACATGAGTTTAGTTGGTCCGCGACCACACCAACCCGACGAAGTTGCCCGTTATAAAAAGCATCACAAAAAAGTTCTGGCCATCAAGGCCGGCGCGACGGGTCTGGCTCAGATTTCCGGCAGTTCCGACCTGGCATTTGATGAAGAAGTAACGCTGGATAGTTTTTATATTGAGAACTGGTCCATGGGTATGGATTTAAAAATTATCTTTCGGACTATCTTTAAGATGTTGCATGACCACTCGGCAGTGTAGTAGTGTAAGGGGATGAGAATTGCCTTTGTTCATGAATACCTCAATCAATTTGGCGGGGCCGAGCGGATGCTTGCTGTTCTTGCAGAAATGTTCCCGACGGCGCCAATTTATACTCTGCTTTACGACGAAAGGGCCACTCGGGGGTTATTTAAAGGCCGAGATGTTAAAACCTCATTTCTTCAGAGATTTCCGGGGGCGGTCAGACATCACGAATGGTATCCGTTACTGATGCCCTTGGCCATTGAACAGTTTGATTTTTCCGCTTTTGATGTGGTTATCTCAATTTCGGCTTCGTTCGCCAAAGGCATTATTACAAAACCAACCACTCGCCATATTTGTTATTGTCTTACGCCTCCTCGTTTTCTTTGGGATAACAGCCAGAAGTTTAGCAAGGACTTTGGTTTCCCTTTTTTTATCAGATTTGCCAGTCAGCCCCTTATCTCATATTTACGAATGTGGGATCGTTCGGCCTCCGATAGAGTTGATGAATTTTGGCGGATATCGGATTTTGTGGGAAAAAGAATTCAAAAATATTATCACCAGTCGTCAAAACTTATCTATCCACCCGTTGACATCAACGCTTTCAGGATAGCCACCGAACCGGCCGAGGGTTATTTTTTAATGGTTGGTCGGCTGGTTTCTTATAAAAAATTTGATGTGGCGATTAAAGCGTTCAATGAATTAAAATTACCTTTAAAAATTATCGGTATCGGGCCGGAGATTGGAAATTTAAAACGTCTAGCCCATAAAAATATAGAATTTCTTGGCCAAGTGGATGATAAAGAACTAGCCCGTCGTTATCGTGAAGCCAGGGCGTTAATATTTCCCCAAGAAGAGGACTTCGGCATTGTGCCGTTAGAAGCGATGGCTTCAGGGCGACCCGTGATTGCTTATCGCGGTGGCGGCGCCGGAGAAACTGTTATTGAAAACGAGACGGGAATATTTTTTGATACCCAGACCCCAGAGGCCATTATTGAAGCGGTTAAAAAATTTGATAGCAATAAATTTTCGCCCGTCCGCTGTCGGACTCAAGCCGAAAAATTCAGTGTTGTCCGATTTAAGGAACAAGTTCTTTCTGTCCTAAGTCCTAATACCTAAGTCCTAAATCCTACTTTATGGTTATCGGCGTTGATATTCGTCCCATGGTTGGCCTAAAGACCGGCATTCAAGAATATACCGAGCAGATTTTGGCTCACATGATTCATCTTGCGCCGGAACACCAATTTAAACTATTTTATTCCTCTTTTCGCGGTTCAATGCCTGAACAATCTTGGATGCATGCGCCGAATGTTCAGTTAATTAAATATCGGATTCCCAATAATTTATTGTTTTTCGTGGGAAGCGTTTTCGGATATCCGTTTTTGGATAATCTCATCGGTGGAGCGGATGTGTTTTTTTCGCCCCATTTTTTTCAGGCGCCATTGTCAAAAAAATGTCGACGAGTAACAACATTTCACGACCTCTCCTATCTTCGTTTTCCGGAATTCTTTACTTGGCGAAAACGCTGGTGGCATACCGTTGAAATGGACCCAGCTCGCCAGGCCAGATTTTCAAATCAAATCGTTGCCGTTTCCGAGTCAACCAAAAATGACTTGGTTGATTATTATCATATTGACCCTGCTAATATTTTTACGATTCATTCCGGGACTACCATGTCTCGGCCAACTAAAGAGATACTTTCTCAATTCAAAAAAGACCATAATCTTCCGGATCGGTTTATATTGCATATCGGTACACTTGAACCGAGAAAAAATATCATCGGATTAATTAGGGCTTTTAATATTTTGAAAGACCAAGATAAATATGAAGATGTTGAATTAATACTTATTGGAAAAGAGGGTTGGCAATTCAGAGATATTTTAAAAGAAATTCAAAATTCTTCTCACAAGTCGCAAATTCGGCATCTCGGCCATTTAACTGATAATCTGGCTTCTTATTATGGTCTAGCAACCATGTGTGTTTGCCCTTCTTTTTTTGAAGGTTTTGGATTTCCGGCTCTTGAAGCGATGGCTTGTGGCACTCCGGTTGTTGCTTCGGCTAACTCTTCGTTACCGGAAGTTGTCGGCGATGCCGGTCTTTTTATCAATCCATACAATATTTCCGAAATTGCGGAGGCGATGGAGATTGTATTGTCCGAACCAATGGTCCGTAACCGAATGATTAAAAATGGTCTTGTTCGGGCTACAAAATTTACATGGGAAGATACCGCTCGTCAAACACTCAATATTCTCACTAGAGAATAGTCCCGTTAGAGGTCCGGCCTGCCTAAAAGGCATGGCCGGCAGGCGCCATGAAATGGCGTCTTACCTCTAACGGGATCAATCCACAGGCATTATCGGGTCCCGAGATGTATAATTAGGTTATGTCAGGCAGTGAAAATAATGGGGTCGGGCAGGCAATGTTTGATGTGAAACCGGTCAACGAATCCGGTTCTCTTGATGTTCAGAAAATTGACGCCGTTCAACCGGTTGTTAACCTAACTTCTTTTAGACCAAAAAAACAGAAATTTGGCCAAGGGAATCAGTCCAGACGACAAAATGTTGGGTCTCCAACCCCGACGTTGCAGTCGGGGCAAGCCAAAGCGTTAGACGGAGGAAAATTAATTCCACCAATTGCGCCATCAGAGGAGACATTGCCACCGGTGATTGGCTTGCCGTCTCATCAAGAGATTAAAGAACAGTTTGACGAGCTCATGAACCATGACTTAGATCTGGGGATTGAACTGACACAAATAGGAGGCAACCTGCCAAAATTTTTCGGAGAAAAACTTAAACAGGCAAGGCCTCGTTATAGAATTATTAAAAATCGTCGTTTGCCAGCCGTGGAGTCGGAACCTGCCCGCCCCGATCAAAGCGTCGGGGATCCCTATGCTCCTCTCATTTCTGCTATTCATGCATCGGCGACGGCGATTGCCCATGAGGAATATGTTCCACCGGTCCAGACGGAAAATTTTGATACTGAATTTGAACCCATGTCTGTTTTTGGATCAAATGAACTTTCCCAATCAGCCGAGACCGATGTGCGATCACTTTTTTCCGGTTCATCTATTCAACTTGCTTCAAAAAAATATTATCCGAAAACGCCCCGGGTTTGGAAATGGCCAAGATTTAGAATTAATAAAATCTATGTTTTTATTGCCGTCATTGTTATTGTCGGAATCATAATTATTGTGAGATACGGTCTTAGTGTTAAGCGCCAAGTGGTTGAGCAAAGTTCGGCGGCGGTGACCAATCTTCAGACGGCCCAAGACGATTTAAAGACCCTGGATTTTAAAAATGCTTCGCAAGAATTTTTTTCGGCTTATGCTAATTTTTCCAAAGCCGGGAATAGTTTGAATTTTTTGGGGGCAGGCGTGGCTGATATTCTTTCAGCCCTCCCCGGGGGCAATACGCTTAAGTCGGCCAAAAATCTTGTTCAAGTCGGGCAGTTGCTTTCCGGGGCCGGAACTTCAATGACCACTGCTTTGGACGCAGTTGCCAAAACCGGCGCCCTTACAGACCCAACCTCCGCCAGCCGGCGGACACAAATACCGATTGGTCCAATCGTCAGCGCCTTAAAAAAGGCCTTACTCGCTTCCCAGCAACAAGTTATTCAGGCCGGTGTCCTTATGGCCGATATTGACAGCAGTATTATCCCAGCCGATAAACAGGAAAGTTTCATTGATTTAAAGACAAAATTGCCAGAAATTGAGGTAGCGGTTAATATGAGTGCCGATTATGCTAAGTTTTTTGAAAATCTTATCAATAATGGCAAAGCCAAGTATCTTGTGATGTTCCAGAATGCTTCCGAACTTAGACCGACGGGCGGATTCCCGGGGACATATGGCATTGTATCGTTTGTGAACGGAAAAATGGAGAATCTTTTTGTTGATGATGTTTATAATCTTGACGGTCAAATCAAAGAAAATATTATTCCACCCCTTCAAATGCAACACATTACTCCGACGTGGGGAATGCGCGATGCCAATTGGTATGTTGATTTTCCGACTTCAGCCCGTAATATTGAAAAGTTTTACAAAAAGGAATCGGGACAAAGCGTTGATGGCGTGATTGTTATCAATCCGGAAATAATTCAAAAAATTCTTGAGATTGTCGGACCAGTTGATATGCCGGATTATAAACTTACCCTTGATTCCAAAAATGTTTTAACGACCGTTCAAAGTCAAGTTGAATATGGGCCGAATCGGACTCAGCCGAAGCAGATTCTCAAGGATTTCGCGCCACTGTTGATGAACAAGATTTATAACGCCGATTCGGATAAATGGCTCGCAATTTTTAATACTTTGGTTTTAAGCATGAATCAAAAAGATGTATTGATGAGTTTTGATAATTTATCGCTTGAAAGTTTTGTAAATGAGAAAGGTTTTGGCGGTCAAGTTATCAATCCGCCAGCTGGCGGAGATACTGATTATTTAATGGCCGTTATTATTAATATTAAGGGTTCCAAGACCGATGCCGTGACTGATACTTCAATGGTAGTAAATACTAAATTTGAGAATGATGATGCAGTCCATACGTTAACCATTACGCGCAAACATAATGGTGGGGGAGAAAAATACGGATTTTATAATAAACAAAACCCCGCCTATGTCCGTGTCCTCGTGCCTGATGGCGCAGAGATGGTTTCTATTGTTGGTAATGATAAACCCAATTTCACTCCGCTCATAAATTATTCCAAAGATAAAAGTTTTGTTCGCGATGATAATTTGGTTAAGTTTGAAACCCCGCCCCAATCAGGGGCGGGGCAAGCGAGCTTGGCAAAATCTCAAGGCGTTGATTTGTACTCTGAATCAGGCAAAACCGAATTTGGTTTTTGGCTTATCACTGATGCCGGTAAATCAAAGACGGTTACGATCCAATACCGCGTGCCCGATGCTATTAATGGAAAAACTTACGATCTCTATATCCAAAAACAGCCCGCCTTGAAAATAAAGGAATTTACTTTTTCAATACAGAAACCCGCCAATCTTACCCCCGAGGCTTCGGCTCCGCTTCTGACCCAAGATGACTCCACTTACAGTTATTCCGCCCCGCTTGAGAATGACTTGCCAATAAAAGTTAATTTTAAATAGTCGTTTTTACTAACACCTGCTATACTCCAGGTCATGTTTAAATCCAAAATATTTCGGGCGAGTGTGTTGTTGGGATTTTTTACTATTGTCGGCAAATTGATTGGTTTGTGGCGGGATAGAATTCTAGCGGGACAATTCGGCGCTTCAACGGAACTGGATGTCTATTATGCCGCGTTCCGGATTCCGGATCTTGTTTTTAATCTTTTAATTCTTGGTGCGACTTCGTCGGCGATTGTGCCGATTTTCATTGAATATTATCAGCGGGATAAGGCGGGAGCTTGGCGCGTTGCTCAGAATTTTTTGAACGTCATGGTGGCGGGTGTGGCCGTTCTGTCAGTATTGGTCTTTGTCTTTGCCGAACCGATTGCGTATTTGATTGGGCCCGGTTTTGGTCCGGCAGAAATAAAAATTCTTGCCAATCTGATGCGCATCATGCTTTTGAGTACTTTGATATTCGCGGTCAGCACTATTTTAGGATCAATTCTTCACGCTCTTCAGAGATTTTTGGTCTATGCTCTGGCCCCGGTGTTTTACAATCTCGGTATTATCGCGGGTGTGGTGTTTTTTGTCCCATTGTTTGAACGGTGGGGATATTACGGAATTTATGGCCTTGGGTTCGGTGTTGTGTTGGGCGCTTTGCTTCATTTATCCATTCAATTGCCCGTGGCGTTGCGCGAAGGGTTTCGTTTCGGGAAATTATTTGATGTATCGGACCATACCTTCAAGAAGATGATTACCCTTATGGTTCCTCGAACATTGGCGTTGGGCGCTTACAATATTGGTTTAACAATTATCACAAGTATCGCCTCGTTGATAGGGACCGGGAGTATTACTATTATTAATCTGGCGACCAATCTTCAGTTTGTTCCGGTTTCTGTTATTGGCATCTCATTGGCCACGGCGGTGTTTCCCCAATTATCTTCTCACGCCGTTACGCAAGATATACCTGAATTCAAGAGAAAACTTAATCATGCGCTCAGGGTAACGCTTATATTGACCGGCATCATCGCGGTGTCCATGTTTGTTTTTAGACAATTGATTATTGATATTATTTTTCAGGTTGGCACTTTCAAAGAAACCGATCGGGCGTTAACGGCGTCGGTGCTAGGTATTTTTATGTTTAGCGTCATAGCCCAGAGCATGATGCATGTTATTACGCGGGCCTATTACGCTTTTCAAAACACAAAAACTCCATTTTTGGTGGCATTATCATCTATTGTTCTCAATGTTTGTTTGAGTTATGTGTTGGGTTTACAGTTGGGGATGGGTGTTCGAGGAATCGCTATCGCTACCGTGATTGCCTACAATATTAACTTTATGTTTCTCTATATTTTGTTTAGGCGCCGATATTTCTAGCGATGTCTTTTAAAAAGTTCTTTTCTGTGCTAGAATAAAGCCATTAAGGAGTCAAAATATATGGCAAGAGTTGAACATTTACCCGAGGAATTAATAGAAAACGAACTTTTTGATGGGCTCCACCTTAACCCTGTCACTTTAGATCATGAGTGGGTCCATGGGCGACTTTCAATTGACGGTTCCAAGCGTTCTCAATTAGTTCGGAGTCACTTGGGAATGTGCAACGCCTGTCGGGAACAGGAACGGAGGATTCGTCAAAAGGATCGCGATGATGATCGGAAGCTATCCCAGCTTCCTGAAAACGATCGCGACTAATCACTCGGGCCCCGTCGGTGCGGGGCTCATTATTGTTTACAGGTATTGAGTCCTGTTTTAATTTTGTATGTTTGCACAAAAATGTTATGATGTATTCATGGGAAGAACTAAGATATTGCTGGACCAAAAACAGATTTATGATTTGTATCATAATAAATCCATGAGTCCTTATAAGATTGGGACCCTTCTTAATTGTAGTTGGGCAACAATTGCTAATCGTCTCAGAGAATTTAATATTCCTTTAAAAAATAATTCAGAAGCGCGAATTAAATATGAACGCAAGGATTTTAACAATGTTCAAGCATTGAAAGCGTATATGCTTGGTTTTAGGATGGGTGATCTGAATGTTTATAAGCCAACTATTAATTCGGAAACTATAGTGGTGCGATGCCATACTACCCAAGAGGAACAAGTTGATGTTATTAAGGGTCTCTTTTCTAGCTTTGGTCATGTGACTGTCTCTCGTCGAAACGGTCACATGCACATTAATTGTTTCTTGAATCAGACCTTTGATTTTCTTATAGCTAAAGATGAAATTAGTTGGGGCTGGGTTAATGAAGATTCTAAATTTTACCTACCGTTTATTGCTGGTTATACTGATGCTGAAGGGAATCTTATCTTAAATCAAGGCAAAGCGAGATTTAAAATTGACTCATATGACTATCGAATTCTTGAAAAAATCACGGAGTGGTTGCATATACATAATATTAGTTTTAAGTTTAGGGAAATATATAAATTGGGGGATACCCAGTATATTAATGGAACAAAAAGTAAATATAACGGGAATCTTTGGCGACTGAACGTTAATGATGCTAATTCATTAAAAAAGTTGATTATGCTTATAAAACCATATCTCAGACATTCAATACGTATTAGGCAAACAAAAGAGTGTCTAAAGAATATAGATAAAAGAATTAAAAATGGAACTATTAAATAAAAATATTAGAAATTTTGTGATTGTGGCTCACGTGGACCACGGCAAGTCCACTTTAGCGGATCGGTTTTTAGAATTGACGGGAACCGTGGAAAAAAGAAAGATGCACGAACAGTATTTAGACACGATGGATTTGGAACGCGAACGGGGTATTACTATTAAACTCCAACCGGTGCGCATGCGTTACCGCATGCCAAATCCTAAGCACGAAATCCTAAATTCTAAAAAAAATAAAAGTTCAGAAATTCAAAATAGTTTAGAAATTAGAAATTCGGATTTAGAAATTTCAAGTTCAGTTGAGTATCAACTGAACTTGATAGATACTCCCGGGCATGTGGATTTTACTTATGAGGTTTCCCGTTCATTGGCGGCGGTTGAGGGCGCTGTTTTGCTCGTTGATGCATCTAAAGGTATTCAAGCCCAGACGCTTGCCAATTTGCATCTCGCCCAACAATCCCGATTTGGCCAGAATGCTCATTCTGATGCCAAATCGAGGATCCTCGATTCCGACAAGGCGGAATCGGGACAAAAAGGCCTAGTTATTATTCCGGTTCTAAATAAAATTGACTTGCCGAATGCTCGAACTTTGCAGGTAAAGGAAGAACTTTCCTATCTTCTTGGTATTGAACCCGAAGAGATTTTGGAAATATCCGCCAAGAACGGTTTGGGAGTTGAAAATGTTCTTCAGCGTGTAATTGAAAAAGTGCCCGCCCCAAAGCAAGAATCAAATGAAACACTGAAGGCCCTGATTTTTGATTCCTCATTTGATACATACAAGGGGGTGATTGCTTATGTTCGTGTTTTTAGCGGATTCCTGAAACAGACAATGCCGATTGTGACTTATGCTTCTCGGGCCAAAGCGGATGTTCTAGAAGTTGGTTATTTTTCTCCCGGACTTATGGAATCAAAACTTTTGGGACCGGGTGAGGTTGGCTATATTGCGACAGGGTTGAAAGACCCGGGTCTTATTCGGGTCGGTGATACGATTACAAATCCGACAATGCTTGATAAGCAATTTTTCCATCCTCTAGACGGTTATAAAGAACCCCGGCCGATGGTATTTGCCAGTTTTTTCCCGGTTGAAGGGGAGGATTACGATATGCTCAAAGATGCTTTATCCAAACTCAAACTTACCGATGCTTCACTTATTTATGAACCGGAGTCATCTGCCGGATTAGGTCGGGGATTTAGGGTTGGATTTTTGGGAATGCTCCACGTGGAAATTATTTCCGAACGATTACATCGAGAATTTAATCTTGATTTGATTATTTCAACACCATCGGTGGAGTATTCAGTTAAACTTAAAAACGGCGAAGAAATGTTAATCCGTTCGGCGGCGATGTTGCCCGACCCGTCGCGTGTGGAAGCGGTTTTGGAGCCGATTGTTTCTTTGGAAATTTTGACGCCGATTTCATATTTGGGCGGAGTAATGGAGTTAATCGCGACTTATCGCAACACTTATCAGGCGACGGAATATATCGGCAAAGAAACGGCCTTACTCAGATATGATATTCCGCTTTCTGAAATCGTGACTGATTTTTATGACCGTCTAAAAAGTGTTTCTTCGGGCTATGCTTCAATGAGCTATGAACCGAAAGGTTTAGTCAAAAATGATTTGATTCGGCTGGATATCCTGATTGCCGGCGATTTGGTGGAACCGTTTTCACGGATTGTTCCGCGGGAGAAGGCCTATCTGGAAGGTCGGGCCATGGTCACGAAACTTAAAGAAGTCGTGCCGACACAAATGTTTGACGTTTCGCTTCAGGCGGCCATTGGCGGAAAAATTATCGCCAGTGAATCAATTCGCGGCCACCGCAAAGACGTTACTCAACATATGTATGGCGGCGATATTACCCGCCGTCAAAAACTCTGGAAAAAACAAAAAGAAGGCAAAGCCCACATGAAAGAAACTGGCCGAGTAAACCTTCCCCAAGAGGTTTTCTTGAAGATGCTAAAAAGGTAATCGCGATATCTTCCCACTTTTATCGCAGCTTCCTCTTGGAGCATTTCTAGAAATTATCTCTCATTTCATCTGACCAGCCGAAGCAACTCCTGTCGGGCCATGCGGCTTCGCTTCGCTCATCCGTTCCCGACATCCTCGGACTGGTACCCAGAGAAATATCAAGATAATTTCTGAAATGCTTACCAATCGTGCAGATTGTGAGAAAAGTGAAAAGATATCGCTTCATTGTTTTAAACCTTAGCGACCAACACCCTAACCCCCAGCGAGAAATCCTAAAATAATTTCACATTGAGTCACTTGGGGTCCACTCTTAGCCCCAGTAGCGGAAGGGGTCCCAGCACCACTTTCAAAATGAAAGTGGTGCTGGGGGAACCGACGGGACTGGTTCCCTGGGTCTGGGGGTAAGAGTGGCCCCAAGTGATGATTGAGTCGGGGGTTGGGGTGGAGGGAGCGACTTTGGTTTTTATGTAAATTATTCTAAAATAGGGGAGCGGCAAGAAGGCCCATCATGCCGAGGATAACAATGACGGCGACGGCCATCCAGAAGTATTTAATGAAACGATGATTCATCCACATATGGTCGTATTATAGCAGGTTTAATATTAAATTTCCATGGCCGTTCTGCAACGTAAAATTCTCACCGTCGGTCTCCTAATGCTTTTGGTATGGTTGGGTTATAAGAGTTGGCAGATTAGGGTTCAGCGTCTAGATATGAAAGTTCAATTAACAGATTTGGAATCCCGAACGGATGATCTTGAACGTAATAATCAATTTTTAGCGAGCTCGTCGGCTTATTTTGCCAGCGATGCTTATCTTGAAAGACAAGCCCGACTTAAGTTAAACTACAAATTGCCGGATGAACAGGTGGCCTTTGTCTACAAAGACACGAGCGTTAAGGTCGCTTCGCCATCCGAAGAATTTGAAGCCAAACTTGCAGAAATGCCGAATTGGAAAAAGTGGGCGTACTATTTATGGGGATACTAGGATAAATTATCAATTTACAGTTTTCAATTTTCAATGGCTCAATTATCAAAGTTCGTGGATATTCCCATATAATGATATATCATAACATTTCGTTTCTTATGATTCTTTGATATATCATAAAAAGTGAATGCGGAATTCGTATAGTGGTAATACGCGACCTTCCCAAGGTTGAGACACGAGTCCGATTCTCGTATTCCGCTCCAAGCGACCGAAGGGGAGCGCAGTGCCCTGCGCCAGTAGGTGGCGGGTAAATATCAATGAGAAAATTTGCCGTACAATTCGTGGTGGTAATTCATACCTTGTTTTTCTTGGCAATTTTGGCTTGTTTGCCGGTGGCCATTATTTACCCTTCTTCTCATAAGGCCGTTCTTTGGTTTGTCGGTTTCGTCTTGGTCTCGCAAATTCCATATAGGGCGTGTGTTCTGACGCGGGTTGAACAGGCCCTGCGTGGCGACCATGCTTATCATGGCACTTTTCTTTCCCATTATTTGGAGCACTTATTTAGGGTTGAAGTATCGGATCGGGTTGTTAATATTTTTACGGCCATTTATTTTATTACAACCATTCTCATTGCCATTTTTTATCGGCTCAATCAGGCCTTCTAGATTTATGTTTTAATTAAAAAAAGAGTGAAGCCGACATAAGTCGGCTTCAGTAGGACCATATCACCTTTTCCTCGGTGACGACGGACACTTGTCTAACAATTTTTGCCGGAACGGGCGTTTCATAAATGGGTGCTTCTGAAGTTCCGAGATTGACATCTGGATGATGGATCACGAAATGCTTGGTTCCGCCAATCAGGCGGGTAGAGAGATACCACTCAGGTCCGGGATTTGAAAAGATGAAAGAACAACCCGATCCCTTGACCTCCAATTTTCCGTCAATACTAAAACCTTTTGAAACTTGGATCCCATCATTGATGCCGATGTAGTAGATACGAACCTCATTCGGGAAGCATTCAAAGGTAATACCTTTCAACGTGCGTACTACTTTTGGTCCCATGTGTTCCTCCGAGGCGGATTATAACGCATGTCTCCTATAAAAGCAATATATTTATTTAATTTACTAATCGTCAAAATTTGGTAGAATACAAGCCAGATTCGGTTAGTATTTTAACAACTGCTGTCCACTTTTAAATTTGGATGTGGTCTACAAATAAGATATACTTTGTGTATGTCTAACAAGAAAACAAGACCAAAGTGTCCAATTTGTGGAGAGGAGCCATATCGCGCCTACTATAAATATTGTAGTAATGCATGTCAGATGGAATATCAATATCAGTCACACATCGCAAAATGGAAAAAAGGGGAAGTAAACGGACTACAAAGTATAGGTACAGTTAACTCACATATTAAGAAATATTTAAGAAGAAAGTTTAATAATAGATGTTGTTTGTGTGGCTGGAAAGAAGTTAACCCCAAATCGGGGATAATTCCTCTAGTTGCTGATCATATTGATGGTAACTGGCAAAATAATGTTGAGGGCAATCTTCGTTTGTTATGTCCTAATTGTGATTCGTTGACTGCTACATATGCCGGATTAAATAGAGGAAATGGAAGAAAGAATAGAGTTTTAAGCAACAGAGCTAAAGAAGGTCGATTGGTGCGCAAAATGCCGAAGTAGCTCAATTGGTAGAGCAGCTGTATCGTAAACAGCAGGTTATCGGTTCAAGTCCGATCTTCGGCTCAAGTTCATTTCTCAATTGAAAAACTCATCTCACTTGGTATAATGATAAAGTGTTGGAATACGAGAACAATAAGGCTCTTTTATATATCTATTCTGGGGCCGGTGGCGTGGATGCTCAGGACTGGGCGTCCATGTTACTTACAATGTATCGCAAATACTCGGCCGATAAAGGTTGGGGTTTTGTGATATTGAGTCAGTCATTTGGCGAACAGGAAGGTACCAAGAATGCCGTTATTGAAATAACAGGCCCGAATTGTTATGAGACGCTTCGTCGGGAATCCGGCGTTCATCGTCTAGTTCGTATTTCGCCGTATTCTTCAAAAGATCTGCGTCATACTTCGTTCGCCTTGGTGGAATTTATGCCCGAAATTATCGCGAAGAATTTTCAAATCAATCCTAACGATTTACGGATTGATACATATCGGTCATCAGGGCCTGGTGGGCAGAATGTGAATAAACTGGAAACGGCAGTCCGGATTACTCATGTGCCGACGGGTTTAGCGGTCGCGGTTCAGTCCGAACGGTCTCAAGCCCAAAATAAAGAAAAAGCGATGCAAGTATTGATTTCGCGTCTTGCTACAAAAATGGAAGCCGAAAAAGCCCAAGAACTATCCCAATTGAAACCCCAAGTCGCGATTGAATGGGGCAGTCAAATCAGGTCTTATGTCTTGAATCCGTATCAGATGGTGAAGGATCATCGGACAGGCGCAAAATCTTCTCAACCCGATAAAGTTTTGAATGGAGAGTTAGATAAATTTATAGAAGCAGAGTTGGGAGATAGGAGCTAGGTTATAGGTGCTAGTGTGGCCTAATTCCTAATTCCTAATTCCTAATTCCTAATTCCTAATTCCTAATTCCTAATCAATGATTGAACTCAAAGATGTTTCCTCAACTTTTGATGATGATTTTTTAGCGCTGGATGGCGTTAATTTAGAAATTAAAGACGGCGAGTTTGTTTCGCTCGTCGGTCCGTCGGGTGCCGGTAAATCCACGCTCTTGCGTCTGATGACCCGTGAGTTGAAACCCAGCCAAGGCGAGATAGCCATTGACGGTATCAATATCGCCGAACTTACCAGCAAAGAAATACCAATGCTTCGTCGCAAGATTGGAACGATATTTCAGGATTTTAAATTATTATCCCGCAAGAACGCTTTTGAAAATGTCGCTTTCGCCCTTGAGGTTTCCGGCGCCGAAGCCGAAGAAATTAATGAAGACGTCCCTAAGGTTTTAAATATTGTCGGCCTGACCGATAAAGCCAAGAATTTTCCTCATCAAATGTCCGGTGGCGAAAGACAACGCCTGGCTATCGCTCGGGCTTTAATTCATCGTCCCCGCATTCTTTTAGCCGATGAACCGACCGGTAACCTGGATATGCTCAACGGCTACGATGTGGTAAAATTATTAATGAAAATCAATGAATTCGGCACGACCGTTATTCTGGCGACGCATAATCGGGAAATTGTAAACATTGTCGGTCGGCGCGTTATCAGCATGGAAAAAGGCAAAGTAGTTCGCGACCAAATTGAGCAAGGAAAATATATAATATGAAGAAAGCTTTTAAAAGAATTTTTAGAACCGGATGGCTTAATTTTAAACGTAACAGTTATCTCTCTTTTGGCACGACCGGCGTGATGGCTTTGGTTTTGCTTTTATTTTCCGGTTTGATGGTTTTAAATTATATCTCAAGCCAAATCGTAACCGGCCTGGAAGATAAAGTTGATGTTAGCGTCTATTTTAAAAATGATGCCTCGGAAGATCAGGTGATATCAGTAAAGCAAGATCTAGAATCCCAACCGGCCGTGGCTCGAGTAACCTATATTTCCAAAGATCAGGCCTTGACTGATTTCAAAGCCAAACATGCTGGTGATGCTTTAATTCAACAATCACTCGCCGAATTAACCGATAACCCCTTACAGTCATCGCTCAACATTAAGGCCAAGGAGTCCACTCAATACGCTTCAATCGTTACTTTTTTGGAAGGCAACAAATTGCGACCGGTCATTGATAAGATTAATTTTTATGAAAACGAAGCCGTCATTAATCGCGTTCAGGGTATTTCTCGCGGGGTCGGCAATTGGGGTCTGGTGGCGACCCTTGTCTTGGCTTTCATCGCCGTTTTGGTAACCTTCAACACCATTCGTTTGACCATTTACAACCAAAAAAATGAAATTGAAATTATGCGTTTGGTCGGTGGTTCCAATTGGCACATTAAAGCCCCGTATCTTATTGAAGGGGGATTGTATGGCGTCTTTTCGGCCTTAATAGCCGTTGCCGTCTTTTATCCGACCCTCTGGTTTATATCTTCCAAAATCGGCGTTCTTATCCCCGATGTTTCCCTTATCGGTTATTTTGTCGCTAATGTTTTTCAATTTATTCCCATTATCTTTGCGCTGGGGATTGCATTGGGGGTTCTTTCTAGCTATATCGCGATAAGAAGGTTCTTGAGAGTGTAATAATAGTAATTAGGACTTAGGAATTAGGACCTAGCTCAACATAAATCGCCGTTGACCGAGTAGTAGAATTTCCGATTGCGAGTACCTGAAAAGGTACTCGCTTTTTGAGTGTCGGAAATTTCACTATCTCGGTTGAAAGACGGCGATTTATGTTGTATAATTACGAAATTAGAAAAATTTTGCCGGATCTTCTAATGGTAGGAATGTGGACTCTGAATCCATCAATCTAGGTTCGAATCCTAGTCCGGCAGCAAAATCTGTTTGACAAGGTGAATATTTAATATATTTTTATATTATGAGCGATTTACATAAAAGATGGCCCCATAGATGGCTAACGCCAAAAGCGGTACCTGGCAAATCTCCACTTCATGGTGAGGGCGTTTTTGTTATTAAAAATATTAAAAAAGGAGAACCAATAAATGTTTTTGGTGGAATAGCTGTACCGATTTCAGAAATAAAAAAATACCGTAAATTTAACGGTCATGCTGGTGTACAAGTTAGTGATGATTTTTTTATTGTGCCGTCAGACCGCAACGAATTAAAACTAAAAGGAATTTTTAATCACTCATGCGAACCAAATGTTGGTTTTAATTCTAGTGTAACGATGATCGCAATTCGAGATATTCAGCAAGGAGAAGAGCTGGTGATGAATTATGCTTTTATGGAAACCTATTTCAATCCATTTAATTGCAACTGCGGTTCTTCAGTTTGTCGAAAGGTGATCGATTCTAATACTTGGAAAGATGCAGAGTTTAAAAGGAAATATGGCAAATATTACTCACCTTATTTAAAGGATAAATTTCGACAATAAGTTCCGACTTCGTACCAAGCGGTCAGCAACATTGAGACAGATTCGGTTTCCGAGGAGTATAATATATAATATGAATTTTTCTAGTAAATTTAAGACAATTTGGTGGGCACTATTATTGACTGTTTTAACCGCTATTGGTGCATATCGTTTGTACAATGGTCCGATTAGTGGATTTGATAGTTATTTACTTATTTTTTGGTTTATTTTGGTTCTATTTCCAATAATAAGCGAGGTATCTATTTTTGGGGTAAATTTAAAAAAAGACATAGAATCAGCCAAAAATGAGCTAAAGTCCTATATAGGTGAAATTAAAAATCAAATTAATTATTCACCGATTATAAATTTAAATACTGTACCAGCTGAAAGAAAAGAATACGAGGGCAAGGTAAGAGAGGACATTAAAGAAGATACTAAACCCGATAAACGAGAGAAGGTTTTTGCGTTATCACCAAGTGAGGAAGTGAAGACAACTGGTGGCAGTGAAAAGTCTCAAGAGAGGTTTAATAAGGTATTAGCAATTGAGAAACTGGTTACAGATTATTTCATGGGTATTTACGGAGAAAATTATAAATCTCAAATGAAAATTGAAGATGAACTGTCTGGCAAAAAAGTTATTGCCGATGGTCTAATTTTCAAGAATGGGAAAATAGATAGAATAATTGAAATAAAGTATATTACATCGAGGAGTTTTGATCATATATTCTACGTTGTCAATAGACATATTGGAAAAATATTTAAACTAGGACTTCGTGTTCCCGTAAGATTTGTAATCATTTCAGAGAACCTAGATTATGAAAATGCAAAAATAATGATAAGTCAAATGGGCCAACTAAACTTTGCCAGGGCTAGCTCAGGATTACCAAGAGTAGAGGTCGATTTCTTTAAATTTGACGGGTCTAAACTTTTAAAGATTACCACACAAACACACAAGTCCAAAAAGCATCAAAATACAAAATAAAAATAGACCTCGAAAACCCATATGGGTCTAGCTTTTAAAAAATCAAAGTCCGAGCTGGCCAGCAAGGAACGAAGGCGACGCAGTGCCCTGCGAGAGTACGAGGCGGGTGCTACGTTGAGACAGGTTCGGTTTCCGAGGAACATAAAATGAACATAAAATTTATTATTAAGAAGTATGGAGTGTATTGTTTGATTTTTATAAGCTCTACTTTTGTAGCGGGGCTTTTGGATAAGTTTTTTGAGCCATATTATTCCCGCATAATTGAAGTTATGGTCTCACTAAATATACTTGCTAAGCTTCTTAGAGTTCTTTTTATAAACTTACCTGTTTACTCTTTGTTATTCGGTGTTTTCACTGTGTGGGTTGCTTATAAAATTTACACTGTATTTAAACTTAGTCGAAGTAATTTAAAAATAATTAAAGCAACATACGGCAGTAATATTAAATATATTGATATAACCAATGAGCTTAATCGTGCTATTGTGAATAACAGATTACAAATAATAATTGATAACAATATTGCCGGTGATCCACACCGACGAGAGTTGAAAAAAGCTAAGGTTACCTATCTTTTTAACAGCAAGCAAAATTACATTGAACGAAGTGAATACGAGGTATTACAGTTACCGTCCGAGGAGGGTCAAAATACAAATTAAAAATATATCTCGAAAAGAAAGATATTTTAGGACGAGAAGTGTTTTTTAAAAGTGGAGCGGGTAGAAGATTTTTAAAGAAACAATTAACTAATTATTTATCTCGTTGATATGAAATATCTACTTATTATCTTATTCATTATTGGTGCATTATTTGCTAATGCTTCACATATTCCCGCATGGTTTTTAGGTGCCAGTAAACCCACGCATCCCCATTGGAAGTTATATGGGCTGATTGCATTGATAATTTGGTCAGCGATTCTTGTCTTGGCTAATACTATTTTATAGATGGCTACACTCGAGACCCGTCGTTTATGGTAAGATTTGGATAGCTACCCTTCGATAAGTTGAGGACAAGAAACACCTTGTAGGGCTTGCCATGAGCGTAGTTGAATGGCTTGAACACTGACACCAATTGAGCCGACTGTCGGCTCAATTCCCACCATTTGAGCCGAGGAGGGTTTCAATGTTGAATCAAACAGCCGTTAAATAAACTGATATAATTCGTATATTATGAATAATCCTGAAAATACAAATCCTGGTCAAAATTTTGAGCGAGAAGCGGGGGTTTTTGATGAACGACATAAAAGAATCACTGAGAGATTAGTCGCGCTGGAAAATTTAGTTAAAGAACGGGGATTATCTTCCGAATTTATACACAATGTCATAGGAAACATTCTTAGCGCGGTAGGTCCGGCCCTGGAGATATTTAGCGAAGAACCGGATATGGAAATGAGAACTATCGTGGAAGAGGGTTTAGATTTAGCGGAAAAATATTTAGATACATTGAATAAAAATGAAGACGCCCTCAAAGAAGAGTCCTCTATGGATTTTGAAACATGGATTAAAATGGGACAACAAGAGTCCAATCATGCTCGTGAGATTATAAAAAAATATGAGTAATCTACCGATTGGGGTTTTTGATTCTGGGGTGGGTGGGCTGAGTATTTTGAAAGAACTTCAAAATCGTTTGCCCGATGAGGGCTTTGTATTTTTTGCGGACCAGAAAAATGTGCCTTATGGTGGGAAGAGCAAAGAAGAATTAGTGGTCTTAACTTCAAAGATTATGGAATTTTTGACGGGACAGAAAATAAAGATGGCCGTCGTCGCCTGTAATACCGCCACTTGTTACGCGCTGGAAGAATTGCGGAATAATTTTTCGATACCGATTGTCGGGGTTGTGCCGGCCATAAAACCGGCGGTTGAACAGACCAAGGTCGGCAAGATTGCCCTAATTTCCACGCCGGCAACGGCCCAAAGCCAATATGTGACAGATTTAATAAATAAATATGCAAATAACGCGGTTGTCTTAAGAATTGGTTGCGCCGGACTGGAAGATGTTGTGGAGACGGGCCAATTGCACGGATCAAAGACATCCGAATTACTCAATAAATATGTCACCCCATTGAAACGGGAGGGGATAGACCACCTTGTATTGGGATGCACCCATTATCCATTTCTTAAAGAAGAAATTGCCAGTATTCTTGGGCCGACGGTTACTCTTATTGATTCCGGTCTGGCCGTGGCCAATCGGGTGGAACATCTGTTAGATGAGAACAATCTTAGAAACACTTCCGGAAAACAAATAGACCGGTTCTTCACAAACAAGGATGCCGATGATTTTTCCAAAGTGGCTTCTGAATTGCTTGGTTATAAAGTAACCGCCGAATATGCCCCGGTTTAGTTATTGATAATCCGGTGAGTCGCGGTAGACGTCCCGTACGAAGTAGCCTAGCCAAGGTCTACGACTCATGCTGAAAAGCATGAGCTAGACTTCGTACGGGATTGAATTTAGACCAAGTGGTTTTTGGTTTTTTGATAACTTGAATAACCTTGCCGTTGACGAGGTAGTTGTCCATATCGTCGCGGTGGATGAAGATAGGGGAGAAGCTGGCGCTGGATTCAGAAAGGAGAATGATACGTTTATTATCGGTGTCTTTAAAATAGCGTTTAATGTTGGCCATGCCATCAATGATGGACAGAACATAGTCGCCGTTTTTTATAACCGTGCAGGTCGGATCAACAAGGACATAATCACCGTCATCTACCGAGAGACCATTAATGTTGGCCTTGTTCATGGAATGGCCGGAGGCCTTGATAGCGAAGATGCCTTTTTTCTTGCTTAGTAATTTACCTGAAACTCGGAGATAACCTTCGGCTTCTTGGTCGGCATACGCTGTAGCCGGGCCGCAATTGGCGGTGCCCAAGATTGGTATGGCGAGGAGGGAGCTTTTGGCGGTGAGGCCGGGGCGGGTCTTGACCATGACTTTGGTGAGGCGATCCAATTGAATGAGACCATTTTTCTCAAGCTGAAGGATGTGGTGTTTGATTTTCTGGGGTGATGTTTCATTGATGTGTTTTCCTATTTCCCGCAAACTCATGTCGGCTATGTTTTCCTTTCCGGCTAATGCTAATATTTTTTCTTGTATTGTGTGCACGGGTTTGTTAATTACGTTTACATGTGTCAAGTATATCATTTTGAGTTGTCCACAGTCAACTGGACACTGTTGACAGTGGTAATCGGTTTGATAAAATATTGATATATAGAGGTATTAGTGACTGGAAAAAAGAAATCAAAAAGAGTAGGGTTGAGGTGGTTACGGTGCCGTTTGTGGGGTTTTCTTTTGAAGACAAAAAACTAATTGAAGAAGTTTCTAGAGAATATCCGAGTTTATTTTATGTTTGAAAAAATAAAAGAAATTTCTAAAGTCCTTATTTTACCTGGGGTGATTCTCTATGGTTTCGGATTCGTAGTTGTAACGTCTCATTTAGCTCGATTTGGTATTATCAGTTTTGATGTCATTAGTTCAAGGTTCATTATAGCGGGAATTTACCCTTTGATAGGATTATCTCTTGTGTTTTCATTAGCATGGACAGCCTATAAGACTTTGCCTGCTAGTGAGTTCTTTGAAAATAAAAATTTCAGGAGTCGTCTTAACAGCTATCTTTTACTACCGCCTTTTATTTATACAATGAGTTTAATCTTATCACAGCTTTTTGATTTAGGGCGATATAGCGCCCCCACAGATTTAAAAGTATTATATTTTAAACCTTGGCTAGGTAAGTTTGATTTTATCGCTAGAGTTATTGATAAAATAAATATAAAAACTGTCTCATACAGCTTTCTACTTAAATATTTTATTTACATATTTACTTACGTTTTCATTTTTATAACGGTCGCTGCGGTTGCTATGTGGCTCTGGAAAAAATTTAAGAGCCCAAGTTCTATGGGAGACAAAATATCCGTAGATGTTTCCCCCGAGCCAGTTAAGAGAGAAGAAAAGTTGGGTTTAGCTCCATGGCGGGTCTTTGTTTCAGATTGGTTTTTTATAAGTGCACTTATTACCCTTTTTATATATTCTTTCTTAAGATTAAGAACAGAGTTATTCGATTTCAATTCTTTTCGCTACGGCACTAATTTAAATAGTAACCTTGTTTTTGTTTGGTTTTATAGTTCTGTTTTCAGTATCTATGTATTTCTAAATATAGTTAGATTTCCAAAAGAAAAAATCACCCAGGCGATCGTTAAAGATCTTTATACGCCTAACGCCCAGTATGCTTTTCAGCAACTTTTAATCCCAGTGTTAACATCACTATTTTTATTCGGAGCTACTATATTTCCTAGAATCCCATTTTCTACAGGAGGTGGTCAGCCGAGAGAAGTTAGGATTCAAACGAAAAGTGATATAAATATTTTCAATAAAGGAGACAAAGTTTTTCTAATTGGTGAGAGTAACCAATTTGTCTTTGTCGTAGTAACTAATAAAGACGCAAAAGCACTTCAAATAAATAAAGATGCTATATTGTATATTGAAACAAAGAAAAACTAAAACCCTCTTCTTACTAGCAACTGGAAAAAAATAACAAAGGAAGGTAGGGTTGAGGTGATTACAGAGCCGTTTGTGGGGTTTGGTTCTGGAGGAGAGACGTTGATTGAAAAAGCGGGGGAACAATATATAAAATTTATATAACCTAAATGCTTCCTGAAGATAAAAAATTGCTTAAAAAGGCTGTGGAGTCTAAAGAAGGTTTGATTTCTCCAGCTACAATGATTAACTCTTTTGCTCAAGGAGAAAGATGGAGAGTCGAGAAATTGGTTGTAGAAGGATATTTAGAGATTGTCCCAGAGGAAATAAGAACTGGCACAATAATCAATTTCTACAGAGTTCGATCAAGGGGATTTAATCAATTTGCCCCTTTGTTTAAAAGAGTGTGGTTTAATTTTAAAGAAAATCAAACTCTCTATGTTGCAGTTGCGTCTATTCTATTTGGTCTAGCATCTTCTCTAATTTCGTTATCAGCGGTGCAAAACTCTAAGGAAACAAACATTATTAGCGAACAACCATTCCTAAATTTTACAGATATAAATAATAATCCCTATAAATTTATTAATAGCGGTAAAGGCGTTGCGCTTAATATCTTCCTAGTTCTTTGGGATAAGCCAGGAAACCAACTATATGTGACTCCAGAAAATGCAGTTCTGGAGGCCGGTGCACCAGGAACCAATATCGTTGGCTCTATAGAAGCCAAAGAATTGGTTAGGAGTAGTTTCTTAGAAACAGAAAGCAAACTGCCATTTATTTCTAAGTTATTTAAGACCGCAATAAAAGAAAATACATCTTGGTTCGCGTTAATTTACCAAGATATTTACGGCAGAAGATATGCTACTTTAGTACGGGGACCGGGTACTAAAGAATATACAAAAGCAGTAGAGTTCATTGACCTAAGTAATTAGATGAGATATCTATATAAAAAATATTTAAATTAAAATGTTTTATCTAAGTTATCTAATGGGTGCTGACAAAATAACCGACGAGCAGTTGGAGGGTTTAGGTGTGGGGATTGAAAAAGATTCGGATGGGGATAAGAAATTAAAAATACCGTCCGAAAAGTTGGGGGAATATATTGAATTAATAAAATCGGGTCTCAATTTGGGTTTTTGGAATGAAATGGTTGGGGCTGAAGAAATTATATTTGTTTTTAAATTTAAGGACGGAAATGTAAAGGAATATAAATTATCTGTTGAAAACGAAGCCGAGATTGCGAAACTTTGTAGTGAGTTTGCGGGTGAATCTCCTGATAAAACAAAAAATGTTTATAAATACATCTCAGGAAACAGTTTTTACCATGATTTTATGATTGAACATTATTCGGATCTAATTAATCGATAATAATCATGAAACTAAAAAACTTATTCAAGCTGATGGGGGCGTTGGTGGTGTGTCAGATGGCGGGGGTGGTTGGGGCGGTGTTTACGGTTTCGCAGGTTAAGGATTGGTATCCGACGTTGGTTAAGCCGGCGTTGAATCCGCCGAGTTGGGTGTTTGGGCCGGTTTGGTCGGGTTTGTATCTTTTGATGGGCGTGGCTTTGTATTTGGTCTGGGAAAGTAATTCTAAAGACAAAAAATGGGCGCTCTGGTTGTTTGGTATTCAGCTGGCTTTGAATGCCATCTGGTCGCCAGTATTTTTCGGCGCCCATTTAATCGGTGTCACTTTGGTGATTATCATTCTGATGTGGGTGGCTATTGTGATGACTATTTCTGCGTTTTCTAAAGTTTCCAAACCGGCGGCCGCGCTTTTGGCGCCGTATATCGTCTGGGTCAGTTTTGCCACCTATCTCAACTTTGCCCTCTGGTGGCTGAATAAATAAAAATGGCAGAAATCACTTTTCAAAAAGCAACCATTGATAATATAGGAACTTTTATTGAGCTGGAGAAAAAAGTGGCTCACATGAAGGTATATTCTCCAACTTTAGATGAAGATGAAGCCAAAAAAGAGATAGAAGAAAATGAGGTATTTTTTATTAAAAAAGATGGTGTGATTGTTGGCACAACGCAATATCAGATTCAATCGTCGGAAGTTGCATATCTTGGCGGTCTAGTTATTGATCCACAATTTCAAGGCCAAGGCATCGCTCGAAAAGCGATAGAGTTTCGGTTAGACAAACTGAAAGATTTTAAAAGAATATGGACAGTGACTCATCCAGACAACATTAAAATTATAAAATTATATCAATCCTACGGTTTTGTCATAGAAGCCAAAAAAGAGAACTATTACGGCGATGGTGAATCGAGGGTTGTGTTATCAAGAGAACTATAAATTCTCGGCTGGGCAGGGTTTTTAAAAGGCGGTATAATAGGGAGGTATGGCTGACGTGGAAAATATTAAGAAATATGTGCGGGCGGCGAACTATATTTCGGCCGTTCAGATTTATTTGCGGGATAATTTTTTGTTGGAAAATAAACTTTCGCCCGAAGATATAAAACCCCGGCTGTTGGGTCATTGGGGGACTTGCCCGGGGATTAATTTTTTATACGCCAATCTCAATTATTTAATCAAGAAACACAGCATTGATATGATGTTTGTGTTGGGTCCCGGTCACGGTTTTCCCGCTTTGCAGGCCAATTTGTATTTAGAGGGTACGTTGCAGAAATTTTATTCTAATGCGACATCAAGCCAAGATGGACTGGGCTATTTGGCGAGTAATTTTAGTTGGCCCTATGGTTTCCCCAGTCATTCTAATCCCGGCGCGCCGGGGGTGATTCTTGAAGGCGGGGAACTGGGTTATTCGCTTTCAACTTCCTATGGCGCCGTGCTTGATAATCCCGATCTGATTGTGACTTGTCTGATTGGCGATGGCGAAGCCGAAACGGGTCCGACGGGGACGGCCTGGCATTTAAATAAATTTGTTGACCCAGCCGGCAACGGCGCGGTTCTGCCGGTCTTGCATTTGAACGGTTATAAAATTTCCGGACCGACGGTCTTAGGTCGGATGTCCAACCGTGAATTAAAGTCGTTGTTTTATGGTTATGGCTATGAGCCATTCATTGTTGAAGGTGCTGATAAAGTTATTTATGGAAAAATGGTCGCGACTTTAGAAACGGCTTATCAAAAAATACGAACCATTCAAACCCAAGCCCGAAGTGGTCAACCGGTGGTATCGCCTCGTTTGCCTATGATTATTCTGCGAACGCCTAAAGGATGGACGGGCATCAAAAAATTGAAAGGCGAAAAAATAGAGGGCAATGCTTTGGCGCATCAGGTCGTGGCGCCATTGGCTAAAACTGATAAATCCGAACTGAAAGCCGTAGAAAAATGGCTTCGCTCATATAAGTTTGAAGAATTATTCAGTTCGGGCGATGGTTTCAATGATGAAATTAAATCTCTTATTCCCGACGAAGGATTTAAAATGGGTTCAAACAAGCACGCTTTTGGGGGAGAGGTTACGAAGGATTTAGTTCTACCGAAAGATGAAGAGTTTATGGAAGACGCTTCCGTGCCGGGTACGATTGGTTCCAGCAGTATGGTCCGGACGGGATTGTATTTGAATGAAGTTTTTAAACTCAATAAAAATCAGGCCAATTTTCGGTTGTTTTCACCAGACGAAACATATTCCAATAAGCTCCATACCGTTTTTCAAACCACGGCCCGCGCCTTTACCTGGCCGATAAAAGAATGGGATAAAGATATGACCCCGTCAGGACGGGTGATTGAGATGTTGAGCGAGCATTCCTTACAGGGATTGATGCAGGGCTACGCCCTGACGGGCCGATACGGCATCTTTGCGACTTATGAGGCCTTCGTCCAAATTGTCTCAAGCATGATGGACCAGTACGCGAAGTTTTTAAAACAAGCCCGAGAATTTCCGTGGCGGGGGGATGTGCCATCCGTTAATTATATTTTGACGGCTTCCGGTTGGCGTCAGGAACATAATGGTTTTTCTCACCAGAATCCCGGATTTATTGATGACATTCTCCAGAAAAATGGTTGTTACACCCATGTTTACTTTCCTCCCGATGGCAATACGACCTTGGCCGTGTTGGAAAGATGTCTGACTTCAAAAAACGGAATCAATGTCATCGTGGCCGGCAAAACACTGGAACCCCGCTGGCTGACACCCGAGTTGGCTCAACGACAATTGGAACAGGGAATGATGATCTGGAATTTCGCCAGCAAGGATAATCCCGATATCGTCTTTAGCTCTGCCGGCGAGTATTTAACCAAAGAAGCATTAGCGGCGATTGATGCTATTAAAAATCACACTCCGGAAGTGCGGATTCGTTTCGTGAGTATTCTGGAACTAACCTCAATAGGCATTGGCAATGCTGAATGCAGAATCCCTCTGGATTTTGACGAATTCTTTACTCACGATAAGCCCGTGATATTTAATTTTCACGGTTATCCGCAGACATTAAAACAGATTCTTTTTGACACGGGAGAAAAAAGCGAACGTTTTTCGGTTCATGGTTACATTGAAAATGGTTCAACGACAACGCCGTTTGATATGCATATCCGCAACGAAACCAGCCGCTATCATCTAGTGATTGACGCCTACGAAAAATTAGCGAAAAATGGTGTTGTGGAACAAAATAAGGCCGACGATATTATTGCCCAATACAAAACAAAAATTAAACAACACGGCGAATTTATCCGCCAAAACGGTGTTGACCCCGAAGAAATAGAACAATGGCAATGGACAAAAAAATCTTAGTTATTAATATTGGGAGCGCTTCCAAGAAATGCGGGCTCTATGATGAGCATGAAGTTTGCGGTGTTCATATGGAAAAAACCAGCGATGGTTATATCGGAACGATTAAAATTGGTGATGATAAAGAAGAGGTCCAGATTACCCAGGATGACTATGATGATGTCGGTGCGTATTTAATGCGGGTGGCCGGAGAAAAAAATATTGCCCAAATAAGTGACGTTACTAAAATCGGTCTGCGAGTTGTCGCCCCGGGTGTATTTTTCCAAGAAGATAAAATTATTGATGGTGATTACATTCAAGCATTAACTCTCGCCCAAGAAATGGCCCCGCTGCACATTATTCCCGTTCTTGAAGAATTGAAAAGAATAAAAAACTGGGCAGGAGATATTCCTCTTTTGGGAATTTCCGACAGTGCTTTTTATAAAGATATGCCGATTGAAGCCAAGCTTTATGGTTTACCAAAAGAGTTAGCCGAAGAACACGGAATTTATCGCTACGGTTATCATGGTATTTCCATGAGTTCGGTGTTGGGTAAGATCAAAGAATTAAAAGGGGATGTCCCCGAAAAAATTATTATCTGTCATCTTGGAAGTGGTTCAACTGTTACGGCCTTAAAGAATGGCCGGCCTATTGATACTTCCATGGGATTTACTCCGTTGGAAGGCATACCCACGGGTTCACGGGTGGGCAATATTGATGCCGGAGCGGTGCTATATCTTTTAAAAAAAGGTGGCCTAGATGCGAGTGTGCTTGAAGAAATGTTATACAAAAAATCGGGCCTATTGGGATTGAGTGGTAAGACACCATTTGTTAAAGAACTTATTGATTTGGAAAAAGAGGGGGATATCGGCGCCGGGAAAGCCCTGGCCGTCTTTACCCGAGCCGTTAAAAAATATATTGGCGCCTATTCCGCCCTTCTTGGCGGTCTTGATTTACTTGTTTTTACGGCGACTATTGGCGAACGTTCGGAATATATGCGTTCCAAAATTTGTTCCGGTTTGGAATATCTGGATATCTCTTCTACTGATAGTCCCAAGGTAGTTGTCATCCCTACCGACGAAATGTCTGAGATGGCTAAACGGGCTATATACACTTCGGGGGATTATACCCGCTCGTACTCTCGCAGGGCATGCCCCGTCTGCTGACTTGGGTATTTCGTCGCCTACGCGACTCAACTGCACGCCTTCGCTCCTTGATGCACCCATAACACCATGTACATCTTAAGCAATAGGTGATACAATGTCCCTAAGCAAAATACTTATTTCTAAAGAAGAATAGTCGAACTTCCTCAATAGTTAAATTTGCGAACAAACATTAACTATCAAATCTATGAGTCAAGGTACAATCAAGAGATTAGTTACGGACAAAGGTTTCGGCTTCATCACTCCTGATGACAAGGCCGAATTACCTGCAGGAAAAGAAGATTTGTTCTTCCACACGACCGCTGTCGCTGATGGAGGCACAATTGATTCTCTCAAAGAAGGCCAACGCGTATCCTATACGGTGAGCGACGGTCCTAAGGGTCCTCAGGCCTCTGAAGTAAAAGGGGAGTAGTTCCCAATTAAAAACCGTCCGCCTCTGGTGGGCGGTTTTTAATTTTTGTTGATAACGATAGTTGTGCTAATTTGTTGAAGTTATATTATTAAAGTAATAAGTATCAACCATGGTTCAACATGGAATCAATCAACGTAAAAATTTGGCCATGTCTCTGCGGCGGGGCGGATATTCTTATTCGGAAATTCAAAAATTTGTCTCTGTTCCCAAAGCGACGTTGTCTTACTGGTTTAAAGACATAAAATTATCGGAGGCGCAATTGGTCCGGCTCCAGAAAAAGCGAAATGATGCCATTCAGCAGGGGGCCCAAGTTCGTTCCAAACGAGTGAACGAAGCCATTGAAAAAATTGAAAGGACTTCAGCCAAGGATATTAAAGAAATTTCCAAAAGAGAGTTATGGCTGATGGGCGTGATGCTTTATTGGCGAGAAAGAGTCAGCGATCGGGATGTAAAAAAGGGTGTGAAGTTTACCAGCTCGGATCCGTATTTAATTAGGTTATTTTTGAAGTGGCTGATGGAGGTTGGTCAACTGGGAGAAGCCGATGTTTTGTGTGATATTTTGATTGAGGACGACAAAAAGAAAGCCATTGGCTATTGGTCGGAGGTGACGGGTTTCCCACAGGCCGTATTTACCCGAGTATACGTCCAAAAGGCCAAGAAAAAAAGGAAGAAACGAGAGACAAAAAAGGCCGAGTTTGGTCTCTTGAGAATTAGGGTAAAAGCCAGTTCAATGCTGGCTCGGCAATTATCGGGATGGATTATGGCTATCCAGAATAAAATTTAGTAAACATTACTAGGATTATATTAACCATTAGTAATGTTTGTGGAGAAGTGTAAGGTTGCCTTGATTCATTAACTTAAGAAGAATATAATCTATTTATATATGAGAAAGACACTTATCTTTTTAGTAGTTGTAGTCATAGTCATTGTGACCGTGGTTCTAGTTATGACTAGATATGTCACGGCGCCGGAAGATACACCCGTTTTGACGTCACCATCAGTCCAACAATAACAACAATAAAATGAAATTATCTTTGCCCCACATTCCGAAACTTTTTATTCCGCTTGCTTTTATCATGACCATGTCTATGGGGTTGGTTTATGTCGCTGTTCAGCAAAATTTTAGAGCGAACGCGAATGACCCCCAGATTCAATTGGCCGAAGATTTAGTTGAACAATTATCAGCCGGTCGAACTCCGGAGTCCATTAATACTAGTGCTAGTGTTGATATGGCCAAGAGCTTATCCCTCTTTCTTTTTATTTATGATGATGCCGGTAAAATGGTTATCGGCACGGGTAAGCTTGATGACCAGTATCCAACTCTGCCGGATGGCGTTTTGGAACGGGCCAAGGAGGTTGGCGAGAACAGAATTATCTGGGAACCTCAATCCGGTTTACGATTTGCGCTGGTTATTATTCCGTATGGCGGGAATCAATCGGGGTTTGTTGCTATCGGACGTTCCCTTCGGGAAGTTGAACAACGGATAGACACACTTGGTCTCCAAGTATTAGTTGCTTGGCTCATTGGTCTTGTCGGACTATTTGGTCTGATGGTTGGTGGTAAAATTATTTTATCCAATGATCAGGTAGTGAAAATCCGACAGGGTTGCATCTAGCGCCGTATAATTTACTATTTTGGTAATATTTGACCTATTTAAATTAATTCGTACTCTGCGTATTCAGATGCAACCTGAGGCGCATGTCGGATTTCTACTACCTGAATGATCACTATTGATGATTTTAAAAAAGTAGAACTTAAAGTTGGTCGTGTTTTAAATGCCGAAGCAATTGAAGGTTCGGAAAAATTATTAAAATTGCAGGTTGATTTAGGTGAACCAAACCTGCCTGCCGGCAGACAGGTGTTGGCTGGTATCGCTAAACATTATCAACCGAGCGAACTTATCGGTCGTCAGATTGTGATCATAGCCAATCTTGAACCTCGTTCAATGATGGGCATGGAATCTAATGGTATGGTTTTGGCTGGAGGGGATGGTGAACTTATTTCTCTTCTTGCGCCTGATAAAGAATTGCCTCCCGGATCGAGTATTCGCTAGTGGTTGTTTTTATTTAGATTTGCTATAGTTATGGAAGTTTACGTATCCCGTTAGAAGTCCCGCTCGCGACCTAGTCGCGAGTCCGGAGGACCTTGGCGGGGCTACTTCTAACGGGATGGATACTAATTCACAAATCAGCCGGTCTACACCAAGAGATGTGTTTCTGTATTTGTTGGGCTTGATTACACTTGTGATGAGTGCGGGAAGTTTTGGGATGCTCGTTTATCAGTATATTGATATTATATTTCCTGATGTTTTACAACAATACAAGCATCTGGATTATGGTTATACAGCTTCAAGTGTAAATTATGATTTGATTCGGACTGCACTCGCAGTCCTTGTAGTTGTTTTCCCTGTATTTTTCTGGGTCAGTAGAACTTTACACAAAGATGTTGTGTCCGAACCATCTAAACGCGATCTTCGTGTTCGTCGTTGGCTGTTATCATTTACGGTCTTGGTGGCTGGTTTGGTAGTCATTGGAGATCTAATCACTTTGATTCAAAGTTTCTTGAATGGTGATTTAACCACAGCGTTTATTTTGAAAGTTATCACAGTGTTCTTTATCGCCGGTTCAACATTGTTCTATTATCTTTCCGAATTACGTGACAGAAGCTATCCTCGCAAGGCCTTTCAAATAGTTATTGTTGGTGTTGTTGTTTTGTCGCTTGGTTACGGATTTTATCTAGCCGGTTCTCCAAAAAGTCAGCGTCTGGTTAGATTTGACGAGCAAAAAGTGAATGATCTCCAGATGATTCAGAGTTACTTGGTTTCTAATTGGTGGCAAGTAAAGGGATCACTTCCTAAGACACTAGATTTGTTAAATGACCCAATATCCGGTTTTAGTGTTCCTGTTGATCCACAAAGCCAAGAACCATACGAATATATTTTGACCGGTGCTCGTGAATTTAAATTATGCGCGACGTTTAATCTTGATACGGTTAACCCTAAAGAATCTGTTCCGGCGATATATCCATATTATAATTGGCAACATGGCGCTGGCCGAGTTTGTTTTGACAGAACCATTGACCCGACATTATATCCGGTAAATCCAAAAGGTGAGCCAATTCCGTTAAAATATTAAAATTAAAAAATAATATAAATAAACATGAAAAACATTCTTATGTACATTATAGTGATTGCGATTGTAGCGGTTGGAGTATGGTTGTTTATGCGCAAGGGGAATGACACTGCTGGTCTATATGATGCTTCGCCTTCAGCGACGCCAACGGCGGATGCTTCGGCTAGTGTTTCGCCGGTAGTTTCTGCGACACCTGCCGGAGAAGTCATTAAAACTGCTAGTGGTCTTCAGTATCAGGATCAAGTAATTGGAACCGGAGCCGTTGCTCAAGCTGGTCAGACCGTGTCCGTTCAATATACCGGTACACTCGCAGATGGTAAGAAATTTGATAGTTCGTATGATCATGGTACCGAACCATTTAGTTTTCAGCTTGGTGCCGGTCAAGTCATTAAGGGTTGGGATGAAGGTGTTGCCGGCATGAAAGTTGGCGGTAAGCGTGTTCTGGTTATTCCCGCGTCTCTTGGGTACGGATCCCAAAATGTCGGCAATGGACTTATTCCACCAAACTCAACTCTTATATTTGAAGTAGAATTGGTAGGGGTTAAGAAGTAGAGGATACTATCATCAAAAAATAAAAACCCGCCACCCTATCGGCGGGTTTTTATTTTAAATTATATCTCTCATTTAATTCTGTTTTACACAAGCATTAGTAAACCTTAATAGGGCTGTGGATAACTTTTTTGTTGGTGGAGGCAGGGGAGTGGTGTTAAATTGTTCCGCATAAAGAAATAGTTTTTGTATTGTTGGGCACTCATCCCTTATCTTGTCTTCTGGTTATTGTTTTAATATATAATACTTAACTCTTGGTACTTTTTTCCGATTATCACTCCCCTGCCTCCCCCATTGTTATTTTTTTATTTTTTAGGTACAAAGAACTCATTCATATCTAAATGACCAGAGAGTACCCAAAACCATTTATTAGGATGATGACTTCCCTATTTCAGACCCAACAATCTGTGGTTGATTTGTTTTTTAAAAATCTACTAAACGAAGATACTGAACATTTGATAGATGGATATATAAAACACCAAGTTTGTCTTTCGGAAGAATCCCGTCGTGATTTCATTAGAACCTTGAAGGACTTGAATAAAACCTTACAAGAAATTATTTATTTAGAAAAAGGTGATGTCATTCAACTTTCAATTACCCAAGAACAAGTTCTTCGATATCTGTTGAGTTTTATTCAAGAGAATCAAACTAAAAAAGAAATTTCAAATAAAGTTGAAGTTGTGACTGAACCGACCAATCCAATCCCTTCTATTCCCGTCTCTCCACCAGTAGTTTTGAAAACCGGCCGAGGTAAAGGGAAGTTAACCAAAACCCAAGAGCAGATTTTAGAATTCGTTCGGAAAGAACCGGATTGCAGAACCAAAGATGTCATGACTCAATTTAGCGTTTTGTCCCAACGAACTGTAAAACGGGGGCTGAAAGAATTAAGTGAAGAAGGGAGGATTGCGAAAAGAATTGAGCGTGGGGCGGTTTACTATTCAGCTAAATAATGAAGTTTGAGATTTTGGGCCTGTCATGAATTAGGTTATGTGCGATCATTATCCCTTCTGGATCGACATACCCTATTTAATAAAAGTATAAAATCTTTTATTATTAGTCATGGCAGGCCTGAGACCTTAACTCATTATGAACGATTTTCGGAACAGGTTGATATTTATTGGTTCTTTGGGGGCGGTTTTCATTTTTACTCTTGTATTTAGTTATGGTCCTGGATATGGTGGTCCTCTCTCGGCTTTTTTGGGCAATAATGTCACCAATTTTCCAAAAATGTCACCTAGTGACATGGTGACACCTATGGTGACACAAAAAAAGTTGGTGACATTACCAAATGTCACCAGTGTCACCTCCGTGTCACCAACTCTGTCACCATCTCTTTATAATGACAGCCAATCTAATTCAATGTCACCATCGGTGTCACCAATACCATCTGGTGTCACCACTATGTCACCAACTCCTGTGGTGTCACCAACTCTGTCACCACAGACAATAATGTCACCATCTCCTTCTCCACGACCCGGAACACCGACATCCCAGCCATCGTCAGAGGTATCTCCAACAGGAACTCCATCAGCTACTCCATCAGCTACTCCAACTCCAGTTCCAACAACTGTCAATACAAGTTCAGTTGTTATTAACGAAATTGCCTGGATGGGGACAGCTGCTCCCGGAACTACAGGTTCCAGTGATGAATGGATAGAACTATATAATCCCGGTAATCAACCAATAGATCTTTCCGGATGGCGTCTTACTTCAACTGATGGTAGCCCTAATATTTCGTTAGTTGGCACTATTTCTGCCGGTGGATATTATCTAATTGAGAGAACGGACAATCAGGCAACCAGTATTGTCGCCGATTTAGCTATAAGTTTTGGTACTGGTGGCCTAAAAAATGATCCTGGCGAGAAGATAACCCTTATTGATGTTTCAGGTACGATTAAAGACGTGGTTGATTGTTCGGCTGGTGCTTGGTTTGCCGGCAGTAATGATACAAAATCGTCTATGGAACGTATTAATCCTTACGTAGATGGTAATAATTCTACCAACTGGGCCACAAACAATGGGGTGGTCAAAAATGGTCAAGACGTTACAGGGGGTTTGATTAATGGCACACCGGGCGCACCCAATAGCGTCGTAACCCAATAATGTCTTTATCCACAATTCAGCTCTTGCTTGCTTTTTTAAACAAGATACAATTAGTTCCAAGAGCTATATTGGGACAGATCCCAGCTGGGATTAAAACCAGCAAATATACAGAGATATGTTGACTTATACAGTTGGTTACGCTAGTATTAACGGGCATTGGATAAGGTAATAATAAGCAAGCAAAACAGCCAAAATCTATGTAACATTTTCTATAAATTTACCGTATATAACCATCATCGGTTATTTTTGGGTTGAGTGAGCTTCCTGCCTCTGTAAACTAGAAACTGTAAACTAGTTCCCAGAGGCAGAAAGCCCAGGAGAGGACATTGAAAATCAGGCCAAAAGAAATGATTGTTAATGATTGTTCTAGAATAGAAAGTTATTTAATTTCCACTTTGAGATTGTGTTTAGTTTTAGATTGAGTTGGGAGTGAGAATTTCTTAGTTGCTTGGTCGAGCAAAAGCATGAGAAGTTTTTACAAGAAAAAATAGTGTTAGTTGTTTTCGTATAGTAATTAAAATTCTGTTCTGCGTTTCATAAGGCACCCTCGTATTAACCTTCCAAAGCTTTACGCGGAGGAGGTCGCGATCGGTACTGGAATCGTAAAACAGAAATAAATAGTAAAAACAAAATGTCTAATCCTTTAAACGGAGTTAGACCGGTTTTTGTAAAAACCGTGTCAGCTCTTACTTCGGTAGCGACAATATTATCGTTATCGGGAGTGGCCTACCTCGCGCCTTTGACAGCGGTGGCGGCTGTTCCGTCAGATTATGGCCTTACAGAAGGCAACACGATTAGCGCTTCGGGAACAAATGATCCTGATGTCTATATCGTCAATGCGCTTGGTTACAAGAGATTGTTCTTGAACCCGGTCATTTTTAGTTTCTATGGTCACCTTGGCGGTTTCGCTAATGTGAAGAGTGTTTCCGCGGCTGCCCGCGACGCTTTCCCGACTTCTGGTTTGTTCCGCAATTGCGAAACGAATGCTCAGCAAGTTTGGGCGGTTGAAGTAACTGCTGAAGATACCGGTGTCTTCCATAAAGTCGTTATGTCCGGCGACGAGGCTGTCGCTCAGGATGCCAACTTCTTTAAGAAGGTTTTCTGTATTAACAACAACGAACAGAACTGGTATCCAAAGAGTGCAGTTGATTACACTTCATTGAGTCAGGTTCCGGTTTACGCTCGTGTCCCGGGCGCGACCCCAACCCCAAGTTATGGTCCATTATCAGTAGGATTGGCTTCGTCTAATCCTGCTTCTGGTACTATCGTTGATGGTCAGGCGAGATATAATCTTGCCGACTTCACGTTTACTGGTAGTGGAACTGTCAACTCGGTTAAATTAAAGAGAATCGGTGTTTCAGCCGATGCTTCATTAACAAATGTTTATTTGTATGACGGCACGAAGAGATTAACCGATTCAGCCACTGTTTCCAGTAGTGAAATATACTTCAACGATGCTGGTGGTTTATTCACTGTAGCCGGCGCTAAGACCATATCAGTTATGGCTGATGTTGACGGCTCTTCCGGTGAAACAATCGGTGTCCAGCTTATTGCCTGGAACGGCAATACTGTCAGCATTTCCGGCAACTTGCATAATATTGCGACTGCCACTCTTGCGACAGTTGCCGCCGCCGCGCTTACTGCTCCGGCTGACGCCACTAATGATGGTGTTGATGATACCGGTGTTGCTCAAGAACCGGCAAACGATGTTGTCGTTTGGAACGATACCGTCACTATCGGTCAGAGGTATGTTTGGTTGAAATCAATTCAACTTAGAGTCGTTGGTTCAGCGGGAGTAAATGATGTCCAAAATTTCCGACTCATGGTTGATGGTGTTTACCGCGGTTCCGCCATCGCTCTGCGCGATGCCGTTACAGGGTACATTGTATTTGATTTGACCAGCGCTCCGGTTAAATTAGAAACCGGCGGTCGTATCGTAAAAGTAGTGGCAGATATTATCGGCGGTTCCAGTAAGGATTTCCATCTCTCCTTGAGACAGAAGTCCGATATTTGGGCTGTTGATTCTCAGTACGCTGCTGCTGTGTTAGCGACAGGTACCTTCCCAATTGGAGATGTTGACAACGAATTAGAAATTTCAGCCGGCACTTTGACCGTTACCAAGACGACTGATTCGCCTTCCGGTGATGTTGTTAAAGATGCTTCTGGTGTTGTCTTAGCTCGATTTGAGCTCAAGGCCGCCGGTGAAAGAATGAAAATTGAAAACCTCCGCATCAATAATACCAGCGATGTCGCATCATTATCATTTAGAAATGCTGCCTTATTCGCCAATGATGGTTTGGGCGGTGGTATGGTTCAGGTTGGTTCAACCACAACTCTTTGGGATGATAATACTATAGCTGCATCAAATAGTACTGCTTATGCAGAAGTTTCCTTGGGCTCTTCATTGATTGTTGACCCAGGCAAGCCACGTCTATTGGAAATCAGAGCGGATATCTTTGATTCCACCGGTACCAACAACGTTGCGGCTAACCAGACGTTTGCCGCGCAAATCGCAGTCGGTTCGTCCAACGTTCAGCGTCTAACGACATTGGACTACGTTAACGGCCCGAGCGCTGTTAAGACCGGTACGACATTAACGATTAAGACGGGTTCGTTGTCAGCCGGAAAATACACCGGTTACGCTAATCAATCAGTTGTTGACCCGAAAACGGGTGTCAAAGTTGGTCACTTCACGATAACGGCTGCTTCTTCTGAAGACGTTAATATCAGCTCGGTTGATATAATGCCTTGGACGGTAAGTGGTACCAGTTTTGACGGTGGCGAACTTGATGATTCGTATGTCGTAATCAAGAATGATCTTGGTGCGACGATTTACACTTCACCAATCAAAGCCACTATGTCCGAGAGCGCCAGTTCAAGTTTCTCCACGAATTTCACATTGCCTAAGAACAAGACCTATCAGGTTGAGGTTTGGGCAAATGTTGATTCCGGTATTACAGCGACTGATGCGGTTCAACTCGCATTCAGCGCCACTGGTACAACGGCCGGTTCCAGTACCTCCAGCACTTCAAGTGTTGTGGCTGGTCAGACGATAACCTCTCAAACCGGCTCATTGTCTAAAGCCAATGGTTCACTTCCGGCTGCCCGCTTAATCAACGGTGGCACAACGGTAACTGGTTACCAGTTCACTTTGACGCCGACCTACGATGACTTCTATCTTGATGAGGTCTATGTTGACCTTTCAAGTACGACAGCATCGTCTACCGGCGCGGTGTCAAATCTTGTCTTGAAGAATGGTAGTACAACCATTGCTACAGCGACGGTAAATTCCACCACTGGTTCGGCTTCATTTACTGGTCTTAACCTGTTAATGAACCAAGCAGATGGAACGAAGACCTTTACTGTGGATGTGGTATTGGCTAACGTCGGTGTCGGAGCAAACGATACTGCCGGTGTTGTCACTGTCCGTTTGGACGGCTTGAAATACCGAGACAGTGCTGGTTCAATCACCACTGAAAACGGTTTTGCACCTGGAACTTATGGCGGAAATTCCAACAACGTGGTCAAAGGTTTCCCAACCTTTACTAATGCCTCGTTGCCTACTACCACCTTAAGCGCCGGTTCAATGGTCTTATTCAAGACCGTTGTCAGCGCGACCGGTGGTCAAATCGCCTGGAATGATATCACCTTCACGGTGGCGTCAAATTCGGGTCTTATCACTATTGCCACCAGTTCCTATCAGATCTGGGAGAATGGTGTGGATATTACTTCCAGTTCTGTCGGCGCTACGGCCAGCGACAGTTACAGTGGCAGTAACGACCGAATAGAGTTCAGCTTCGCTACTGAGCGCGCTATCTCTGTCGGTAGTCCGGCTACCATTGAATTGAGAGCAACCGTGGGTGGCACTATTTCTGCCGGTAACTCGGTTAGTGTCCAAGTTGCCAATCCAAAAGGAACAACCGTGTCCGTTGATGATTCTACAAATCAACAGGATTCCGGCGCTTCCTTTGTCTGGACCGATCAATCGACAGCCGCTCATGCCACTACTACGGATGACTGGTTCACTGATGGTCTGGTCAAGACATTGGCCGCGACTCAAACGGTCACGAAGTAATCTAGTTAATATCGGGATTCGTGCGATGACGTTTCTCGTAACCAACCCCGCCCTTTTAGAAGGGCGGGGTTTTGGTTTAGGTTGTGCATGGTTATAAATTTTTTGGTATACTAAAAATATGAACAGACATATAACAATACTTCTATTGTTGGGCATTCTTGTTTCTGGTTTATTTTGGCGCGTATCCGCCCAAGAAGGACCAACACTAACGGCAACTCTGGACAGTCAAACGCCGGTGGCAAAAAGTATCTCAGCCGGCTCACAATATGTTGATGTGGCCCGGGTCACTTTAACTGCTTCTGTTGGCGATGTGTTTTTAAAAGGTATCTACTTAGCGACAGACATATCGGGTGGTTTGAGCAATTTCACCAACATTTATATTTATGATACTTATGATTCTTCTTTGGTTGGCACTTATCCCAATCTAAGTGAAAATCCTAATTTAATAGAATTTGGGTCGGCAGTCGTTATAGGTAATAATGGAGTGCCCAAGACATATTTAATAAAGGTGAGCTTATCTTCTTCGGCTACCGGCAATGTCCGAGTCGGTTTTAGCGGGTTCACTTTTTCAACTCAGGCCTTGCCAACTTTGGTTGGCGTTCCTATTTATGGCAATGTAATGACTTTACCGGGAACCGTGGCAACCCCAACACCCACGCCTTCGCCAGATACTCCGGCGAGCACACCAACTCCAACTCCAACTCCAACTCCAACGCCTCAACCAACAGCTAGTCCGTCTTTGGTGGTCACTCCGGCCTCACTCGGTTTCACTAATTTGGCCGTTCTGGGTTTAAGCGAAGGTAATACTATTAGCGTTGCCAATTCAGATGACCCTGATATTTATATTGTTAATGATTATGGTTATAAGCGCCTATTCTTAAATCCCGCTATTTTCAACTTCTATAGTCATCTGGGTGGATTTTCTAAGGTTAAAAGTATTACATCATCAACAAAAGCCGTCTTGGTAACCTCGGGTTTATTCAGAAATTGTGAAACCAATGATTCTAAGGTCTATGGCCTAGAAACAACCGGTGAAGATATGGGCGTGCTTCATTGGGTCAATACTTCTGGTTCTCAAGCCGTGGCTGATGATCCGAATTTCTTCAAAAAGGTATTCTGTATCAACACTAATGAATTTAATTGGTATTCTAAGGGCTTTGACTATACTTCAATCAATCAGGTACCAAACTATTCTAGATAGATGGATGACAGTTAAATAGGGTTTTTGACCTTGACAACATTGTTTTAAGTTATCAACAGTATTAATTGTTGACGGTTATTAAGGTAGTGTATAATTGCTATATGAAAAAATACATAAAAACTATCTCTTTAGGGTTGGTTTTCGGTTTAGTTTTGGTCCTTGCCTTAGTTGTTTATCCAAATAACGCAAAAGCGGCTGACGCCGGTGAGTTTGTTTATTTCAGGATTGATACAGAACTAGATGTTTTAAATGCAAAGGGAGTAACGGTGGAATGGTCCTGTAACGGCACGGCTTCGGGATCTATCACTGAGACCGCCGGTGGCATTGCTTCCGAAAGTACCCAACTGGTGGACGGTACTGTAAAAGTTGCTTCAGCGTCCAAAGAAATGACCGACGCCACTTGTATTTTTGGCACCAGCGATACCATACAAGCAAAGGTCTCAATTGATGGTTGGGTGACTAGAAGATGGTCCGTGGCTCTGCCGGCTTCAACCAGTTCCGTCTTTAGCACATACGCCAGTCAGGATTATAATCTTGTAGTGGGGCTCATTAAAGACGAGCTTGGTGGGGCTCTAGTTGTGAACGGCACAACTGCCTCGGCCTCTTATAGTGGCACGACGGCCTCATCGTCATACAGTGGTGGTTACAAATATATTGCCGCTACAGCTGACGGGACATTAACCGGTGGCGCTGATGGTTATGTAAATCAAACGGCGGCGGTAACTTGGTCATCGGCTTATACAACATCTTCAAAATCAGCTGATTTTAACTCAAGCACTGATAGTACTTATGATGGGACTCCTCTACCTTTTGGCCACAAGGTTCAGGTATGGCAATATGGTGGTACATTTGCTACTACCCCGATAACATATGGAGTTATTACTGCTGGTGATAGTTATGGAACAACTTGTTCCCCATCTTCGGGTTATTGGTATTGCCCTGTCCCGGTGGCTAATACCGGAACATCAGCCAGATGGGCAGGCGGAACCTTGCAGACAACGACTACAACCTATACAGATAGAAGCGCGGGGAGCGACGCTCAAACCTTTTCCATTATAAATCCAGTAAGTAATATATCAGGCGGAGCAGATCCTGCCCCAACACCGACACCGACTCCAGACGCTACTCCAACCCCGATACCGGAACCTGGCGCTTCCCCGACACCGACACCGGACGCTTCACCAACTCCAACTCCGACTTCAACTGTTACTCCAACACCGACTCCAACGTCCGGGACAGTCAAACTTTTCAGAAAAGTGTCCGATCCAAAAGTTTATGTCCAAAATAGCGACGGCACGTTAACTTGGGTAAGAACTTTGGAGGAATTTAATGCCGCCGGCTACAAATGGTCGGATGTCAAAGTTATATCCGGTTCCGAGTTTGCCAAGCTTGGCGCGAAAAGCACTCTAGGCGTTAAGAAAGGGGTAATACTAAATGTTAGAAAATCAGCATCAACGAAGTCAGTCATTATAGGTAAAATGAAACTAAACGATGTCTATGAGAAAACCGGTCAATCTGGTGTCTGGTTTAAGATTAACTTCAATGGTCAAGAAGGTTGGGTCCACTCGGCTTACACAGTAAATAAATAATCAGGATTTAGTGATCAAAACCAGCCCCGCCATGGCGGGGCTGGTTGGTTCGTTATTGGTTTATTTAAATTAAAGTATTATAATAGAATTATGATAAAAAACACCTATATTTATTTGATTATTGTCGTGGCGGTTGTCGGAGGGGTAGTTTTTTGGTTGAATCGGGATAATAAAACCGATAATACTGAAGATATCTCGGCTTTAATTAGTTCAAGTCCAATTCAATCTTTAGTTCCGACCCCCACTCCAACCCCGACCCCAACTCAAAAATCTACCAAGAGTACCCCCAAGCCATCCCCAAAGGTAATTGCAGAAGAAGTCAATCAGTATCAATCTTTGGTGGATTGGCTGGACCCGTTGAACAGGCGTTTAGTTCTTGATAGGGATTGCACATCTATTGTGCCATCTCAAGTTGCCTACCCAAACAATACTCAAATTATGCTTGATAATACTTTTTCACCCAAACCACAAGTTATAAAAATCGGTGCCAAAGAATATTCACTCACGGCCAATGGCTGGTTGCTGGTAACTCTTAGCAGTTCAGAACTTCCTGCAAAACTGACTATGTTCTGTGGCTCTATGGAATTGGGCCAACTTGATTTAGAATAATTTTCAAGGTTCCACTTCGCATATTTGATTCTCATGGTATTTATTAAGAAAAATATCGGCTATCTTATAGCCCTCTTTGGATTGGGATTTTTTCTTTACGCTTTTAATCTTCATGGTCCGCTTTTTTGGGACGATGCCGACTGGATATTAAATAATCCATATATTCACACACTAACGTGGGAAAATATTAAATTTATATTCACTCACGATACGAATGCGGGTATCGGTCAGGTCTCTAATTATTATCGGCCGTTTCTGTTTCTGACATTAATGGCCAATTATATTATTTCTGGGTCAGAGTCGGTCTTATACCATCTGGTAAATAATATCATCCATATCGGGAACGGCATCCTTATTTTCTACCTTTTAAACCGATGGTTTAGGCATCCGCGAATTGCATTTCTATCCGCGTTATTATTTATTATTCATCCGTTACAAACTGAAGCAATAGCAATTGTTTCAGGAAGAGGAGACCCCTTGTCTGTTTTTTTAGTTTTGTTTGGAATAATTTCTTTTATTGTCTTTAAAGACAAGAATCGTTATTGGCTCGCATATGGTGTCGCAAGTATCGCCATGATCTTGGCGGTTTTAAGCAGGGAAGTCACAGTCCTGTTTCCGGCTTATTTAGGGGTGGTTTTAATGGCGTTTGAAAATCAGGGCCTTTTTTGGGCTCGTTTTAGAAAATCATTTCTTGCTATTGTGCCATTTTTAGGCATTACGGTTGTGTATGGCATCCTTCGACTTACGGTCCTTAATTTTCAAAACACTCTTAATTTCTACCAACAGCAGAATATTTATAGTGAGAATTTATTGTATAGAATTTACACTTTTTTTCACGCTTTAGTTGTATATATCCGGTTAATTATTTGGCCAACGGGACTACATATGGATAGAGATATTCCGGTCAGTACTCATATTTGGGACCCTTGGTCATGGCTCGGAGCATTAATCATTGTTATACTGATCGGTTTATTAGTTTTTCTTTATAAACAGGAAAGACAAAAAATACTAAATACCCGCCCGACCAAGTCATTCGGGCAGGCCAAATACTTAATACCTGATACTAGTTTCAATGTCTGGTTCTTCGGGCTGGGAATATTTTTTGTAAATCTATTGCCAACATCGGGACTCATTCCCATAAATGCTCGTATTTATGAACATTGGCTTTACTTCTCGCTCTTTGGATTTTTTACAATCGTGGCCTTTTATCTGGACAAAATTCTTAGTTTTTTTAAAAATAAAAATTCTAAGTTCTACGTTCTAATTACTATTTCCTTTGTTATCTATTGTTTATTTCTTGGCATTCAAACCATTCGGCGCAATTTACTCTGGAGCGATACCGAGAAATTTTATTTGAATATTCTTTCCTATGAATCGGACGACGTGCGGGTTCTAAATAATCTTGGGAATTGGTATTCCGATCGCGGAAATAATGCTCTAGCGAAGCCATTCTATGAACGGGCTATTAATATTGACCCGAATCAACCGGCGCTATATTACAATCTCGGCAATATCGCCCGTGACAGTGGTCAACTGGACCAAGCTGAAGAATTATACAAAAAAGCTATTACTACCGACCCGACATTCCATTATGCCTATGGTAACCTCGCCCAGCTTTATCTTAATCAAAATAAAATAACCCAAGCATTAGAAATGCTTGAACAACTCCAAAAAATATATCCAACGGTCCAAACCCAGCAAAATATTGAAATACTCCAAAAGGCGCTTCGCAAATAATCGCTCCCTCCACCCCAACCCCCGACTCGATTATCCGTCAAATTGTGTCAACGTCACTTGGTGTATACTCCTATCCCCAGACCCGGGGAACCAGTCCCGTCGGTTCCCCCAGCTTCGCTAGGACCCCTTCCGCTACTGGGTCTAAGAGTATACCCCAAGTGACTTAGAATTAAATTACTCCACAATCTGTCTCCACAGGAGGCAAGTTTCTTGCTGGGGGTTGGGTGTCTGTCGCTGTAAATAAGAGTGAGTTGTGAAAGTTTTTCTCAATCTGCATAATAGGTGGAAACAGAACTAAGCGAGTTGAGTTGAAAGCCATCAGAGACAATCGAGACGTTGCAGAAGTTGGTTGATATAATGTTTGGCCAGCAGGCCAATCAACCAATGAACTGCAATGCGAGCTTAGCTGAGGTGACGAAGGTAGCCCGAAGGGTACCGAGGAGCCGGAGGCGTGTCGATTGATGGCTTTTAACTCAACGAGCGCCTATTTGAGTGGGGTGCGGCGGAGGAAGATGACGACGGAGTCGTCTTGGTAGACGAGGGGCCAGTTTTTGTCTTGGGAGATAAATGATAAAAATGTTTGGGCCCAAGGGGTGATGTCGTGATAATCAAAGAAGACATAATTTATTTTGTATTGGTCGGAATATTTATGCCACGATTCGGGTGATTGTTGCATTGGAATATAAATTTTTTGGAAAAAATCCACGGAATAGGCCTCGGGTCGGCCATCAACAAATACTTGTTGATCGGGATAGAGTTTCCAGATGAGATAACTGCCGACGTCAAAATTATTAAATATCGGTCCGGCGAGTTTGTTATCTTTAACAAAATTGACTCCACCTTCAGCGCCGGCGGAGACCTCCAATCCAAAAATATCTCCGGAACCGGCCCATCCGTAAAATTTATTTTTAATGACAGCGTTTAGTGAAAATAAACAAATTGCAATAATTACAATGTAGACCCCTATTTTAATTCTGTAATTATTAAAAGTCGGGAATAACCACGATTGAAGATTGAGAGCAAAGATAGGGATATAAACGATTGCGTATGGCCCAAGATTTCTAATCATATCAAAGCCCAAAATTGTGAAAGCCAAACCGGTACCAACTTCAAAAATATAACTCTTAAGGCCGTGTCTTTTTAGGGCGGGGATAAAGCTTAACCAAAATAAAATGGTTGCCAATATGAAGATGTTGATTCTGGTAAGGAGAATACCGTAATTTTTTATAAAAAGTATGGATTGATTTTCCACAATACTATAGCCATAACTATTAAGAATATTAAATGGCGCCAAAGCGCCGTAAATACCGTTGGGATTTATCAATGTTACTATAAGAGATAGACCGGTTATCTTAGCAATTAAACGCCAGTCGGGGTCGCGATTTATCCAGCGGTCAATGGTAAATAATCCAAGAAGAGCGGGTCCAAGAATAAAGTAAATGTGCATATTGGTCCAAATCAATTGAACAAGAGGTACAACATAGAGCCAAGTGTATTTTTGAGAATATTTTGCCTGAAAGATTGCGAACAAAAAATAGGCCAAGAAAAGGTAACTGAATATCTCCGGCCTGACATCGGTGCGATCTAATATGACCAATAAACCTATCAAGCCGGCAATGATAAATGGCAGTGGTTCAACTTTTTTCGCCACGGATCGCCATAGGAGCCAAAAAGTTGTAAGTAAAATTCCGGCTTTAAATATAATTAGGCCCTTTAATCCAATAAAGAGATTTAAAATATAAAAAACGACTTCACTTAACCAATGATGGTTTATGAATGGAACATTTGGTTCGGTGTATGAAAATAAGTTTGTTTCCGGGACATGCTTGGTTTGCCAAATAATTTCACCAGTTTTAATATGTCGACCGATATCTTGATTGATAGAGCCAAGCGAATGAATGAAAATCATACCCGCAAGGATAAAAAAAATAATAAGACCGAGTAATTTTAAAATTCTTAGAGTGTCCATTTTGCTTGAATGACCATACTGATTTACAGCAGTTTTTCTATTTTAAGAATAGTGGTTTCAATATTGAAAGCGAAAAGGACACGTTGATGGGCTTGAATCCCCATTTCTTTGGCTCGGGGTTCATTATTTAAGAACATAGTGACGTGTTCTGAAATTTGGTCAGGATTGCGGGGGTCAACGATATAGCCATTAACCCCATTTTCAATGATTTCGGGCACGGCGCCGACATTAGTGGCAATGATAGGTAATTTGGCCCCCATTGCCTCCAAAATGACCCAAGGAAAGCCCTCTTTCACCGAAGGCAGGACAAATACGTCAAAAACGTTTAGATATCTTGAGGCCTGTTCCTTTCGGCCAACAAGCAATACTTTTTCGGTTAGACCATTTTCTTCAATAAGTTTATTTAAAGCGTGGCGTTCTTCACCATCGCCGATGACACACCAGACAATATCTTCATGATTAATTTTGGCTGCGGCTTCAATTAAATATTCCAATCCCTTGGTTGGGTAAAAGTTTGCGATAGCGCCGATGATTTTTTTTGAAAGCGGAAGGCCTAATTGAGAACGGGCTTCATCTCTTTCCAAGAGATCCAGTTTGTATGGATCAAGACCATTATGAATTAAAACAATATCCTGACGGGGTTTAATGCCAATTTCTTTTGCCTTAATTAAGTCGTAATTATTATTAACGATAATAATATCTTTCCAAGGCGCGCTTATCTTTTCCAATGTTCTCCAAAGAGATTTTTTCCAGGTCGGCCAAGGATCATTGAATGTCCAGCCCCCGATTCTATAAATAACTTTTGGCCGTGGTTGGCAGTATTTTGCGGCCAGAGACCCGATAAAGCCGGCCTTGGAACTCCCCAATAAAAGCGTGTCCGGTTTTAATTTTTGAATAAGTTTTTTTATTTGACCAACGGCCAGAATATCGTAAATTGGACTAATGTTTCGTTTCAACGCGGATAATGCGAAAACCGGGACCCCAAGTTCCAATAGAGCCCGGGAGAATGAACCATCACCATCAGCGCCGACTGCCACAGAAATGTCATAGGCGTCTTTTCCCGTGTGTCTGATAAATTGAAGAATAAATTGCTGAGCGCCGCCAATTTCCGACTGAGTAATGATAAAGAGGACCTTCTTTTTAGGTGTTTGACGAGCGCCACCAAAAGCATTGATCCCGTACGAAGTCTCGCTCGTGCTCAAAGCACGAGTCCTTCGGACCTCGGCGGGGCTACTTCGTTCGGGATTGATATTAGTGTCCATTTATGGTAAAATATTAGCATATATGCAGGGAAAATCAAAGAGAATCTTAATTTTAACAACCGCCTATTTACCTCAAGTAGGCGGTTCAGAATTGGCTATAAAAAACATCACGGACCGATTGCCGGAATTTGATTTTGATTTAATTACTTCCCGATTTTCTTCCAATGTTCCTTTGTATGAAAAAATCGGCAATGTAAATGTTTATCGCGTCGGTAATTTCTTGAGCAGATTTTCTTTTTTGTTGCCTAAAAATTTCTTACCAATTGCCGTATTCTTTAAAGCCCGCCGACTGATTGCTCAACATGGTCCTTATGATTTGATACACGCCTATCAGGCCTCCCAGGCGGCCGGCGGAGGTTGGTTATTGAAATGGGTATATCCCGGAATTCCTTTTTTGGTAACTGTTCAAGAAGGGAAGATTTTAACTAGCCAGTCAATACTGACAAGATTTTTTAGGTATTTTATTTTTAAAAAAGCGGATCATGCCACTGTGATCAGTAATTATCTCGCAAAATATGTTGTATCCCAAGATAAAAATTTACCCGTAACGGTAATTCCCAATGGAGTGGACCTGGATAAATTTACCAATTATCATCCGCCAACTGGCGGACCAATTTCCAATGAAGACAAAAAAGAGAAAATTATTATTACCATCTCGCGTCTTGTTGAGAAAAATGGATTGGAAGACCTGATTAATGCCATGAGTATAGTTACAAAAAAAATCCCCGATGCTAACCTAGTTATTATTGGTGATGGCCCTTTAGGTAAAGGTTTAAGATCTAAAGTTGAATGTCTAAAATTGGAGAATAATATTAAATTCTTAGGCGAGATATCAAATGATCTTTTACCACGATATCTAGAGGAAGCCACAGTTTTTGTCCGACCGTCGTTGTCTGAAGGTCTAGGTATCTCATTTTTAGAAGCCATGGCGATGGGCGTTCCTGTTATTGGAACACCAGTGGGTGGTATCGTTGATTTTTTAGAAGATGGGGAAACGGGATTATTTTGTAAGGTTAAGGATCCTCAAAATATTGGAGAAAAGATAATCCGGATATTGTCAGATAAAGAACTTCACGATAAGTTGGCAAATCAAGGGCGAGAGTTAGTTAGACGGGAATATGATTGGGATGTTATTGTTCAAAAATTTAGAGACACTTATGAAACCATTACCAGATAATATCCTCATTGCAACCGGTATTTTTTCTCCCGACATCGGCGGCCCGGCTTCATATGCTCAGACACTGGCTATACGTTTGGCTGAATCAAAAAAAGTGACTATGGTTACCTATTCTTCGGTTTGGAGTTCATCGGCTGATTTAAAATTACCGTTTCGGGTAGTAAGAATTTGGGCGAAATGGCCGAAGGGAATTAAACACGGCATATATTTTATGAAGATGTTGCTGGAAGCGAGAAATTGCGGAGTTATCTTTGCTTTGAATGCGGTGAGCGCGGGGATACCGGCCCGATTCGTGGCTCGCGTATTTAAGCGAAAATTTATTGTAAAAATTGTTGGCGACTCGGCCTGGGAGCGGGCGATTGGAAAAGGTAGGACTTCCCTACTCCTTAACGACTTTCAGAAAGTAAAACGTTCGGGTCGGGCGCGAATAATGCACGCGCTTCAATTTTCAGTTTGCAAAGGCGCTCATATTATTATTGTTCCTTCCGAATATCTTAGAAGTATTGTTGAGGGTTGGGGCATTCCAAAAGAAAAGATCAAAGTTGTTTATAACGGTTCCGATTTTAAGCCGTCTTTATTGTCTAAGGAAGAAGCTAAGAAAAAGCTGGGCATTGCAGGTAATATTTTATTTACCTGGGGCCGGCTCGTGCCCTGGAAGGGATTTAGAATGCTGATTAAAATCATGCCGAAACTCGCTGAAATTAACCCATTTTTTAAGTTGGTTATTGTCGGTTCCGGTCCGGATAAATCAATCCTTGAGACCATGATTAAAAACTTACGGCTTGAACGGAAAATTATCCTTGCCGGTCGAAAGAATTTGGAAGAAGTAGCAGAGTATTTGGCTACGGCCGACATAGCCGTTTTAAATAGCGGGTATGAAGGATTTTCTCATCAGCTTCTGGAAGCGATGATTGCCGGTGTGCCGTTGATTACAACCAATGCCGGTGGGAATAGGGAGATAATTCGCCAAGGCCAAAATGGAATTATGGTTAAATACAATGACGAGTTTAATTTGATTGAAGTGATTCGGGCAATTTGGAATAATCAGGAACTACAGGATCATTTTATATCCGAAGGAAAGAAAACCGCATCTCATTTTAATGTTGAAAAAATGTTTAATGAAACCGTTGCTTTATTAGATCAATTAGGTTAATTAGATCAATTATAAATTTATGAATTTATTAATGATTTCAGGTGACCGTTCTTTAGCTGAGGGTAAACACGGCGCTTTTTATAATACCCTTGAAGAACTCCATAAACATTTTGAAAAAATAGATGTTATTTGTCCTAAAATTAGAAATTCGAAATTAGGAATTAGGAATTTCTTCGACAACGTCGAAGTCCATCCTTCTCCTTGGCCCTTAATATTACAGCCCTTCTGGATTTACCATCGAGGTCTTAAAATTTTGAGGGCTAATAACTATCTGATGACAGTTCACGACTATCCGCCATTCTATAACGGACTGGGGGCATGGTTTCTTTCTCTCAAGACAGACATCCCCTATATATTGGAGATTATGCATATTCCCGGTTTGCCCAAGAGCGGGTCGCCAAAAGAATTTATCTATAAATATTTAACCAAGTTTTTTATTAGTTTTGACGCGCATCGCGCTCGGGCGATTCGGGTTATTAACCAGAAACAGACCAAAGATTTTATAATTCAAGCCGGCGTGCCTGCCTCAAAAATAAAATATATTCCCGCTTTTTACATCAATCTTGACGTTTTTAAACCAATCGGTTTGGAAAAAAAGTATGATTTAATTTTTGTCGGCCGGCTTGAAAAAAATAAGGGCCTTGAACTATTGCTAAAAGCAATAGAATTATTGATTTCCAATCCACCGGCTGGCGGACAATTTCCAATTAAATGTTTAATTGTAGGTGATGGTCCACTCAAAGATGTTTTAAAATTCAAAATTCAAAATTCAAAATTGCAAGATAATATTCTGCTGCACGGTTTCGCAAAAGATTCTCTTGAAATAGCTCGTCTTATAAACGAATCAAAAGTATTAGTTATGCCATCGTATAATGAGGGCGGTCCGCGTGTAATTTTGGAAGCAATGGCTTGCGGTGTTCCGGTTCTTGCGACACCGGTGGGAATTGTGTTAGATATAATTAAAGATAAGGAGTCGGGCGTTATTATTGATTGGGATGGGGCTGATATTGCCAGAAAAATAAATGTTTTGTTGAACGATAAACAAATTTATCATAAATATCAGAGCGCCGGTTTGGAGATTGTTAAACTATTTGAACGTCAATCGGCAGTTAAAAATTATGCCGAGAAGTTATCTTTATTAATAAAATGAAAAAAATTAAAAAAAATTTGGTCAAAATCAAACCTTGTAAAAAAGTAGAGACCTTTGACGTGAAGACCAAGAAATCTAACGGATGGCTCCTGGAGGTTATAAGCGATAGGGACGGATTTACGAAACACCTACGTGGGCAAGTTTATTTGGCTGTCGCTAATCCGGGAGAATTTAAAGGTTTCCATCTCCATGCCGATGCTGACTATTTTGTGACATGTCTAAAGGGGACTATTAAGCATATAGTTTACAAAACGATGAAAGAAAAAGAAGAGATCAAAATGGGAAATGATAATTTTAAGACCGTTTTCTTACCCAAAGGATATCCCCACGCTTTTGACAATATCGGCAAGGAACCGGCGTATATTCTGGTATATCGTTACCCTGCCTGGTCACCCGACATTAAAGAACAGTTTGATATACCAAAAAATCAAATAGAAAATCCCGAATCCTGGAAAAAGATACGCGTGTTTATTAAGGATTTCAATAAAAGAAAATTATAAGACCTTAACTTTTGGCACCGGAATGATAAATTTTCCACCCTGTTTTCTGTAGGCATCCTCTTTCTTTAAAATTGCGTCCGAATAGTTCCAGGCCAAAAGAACCGTGTAGTCAGGTTGATTTTCTTTGAAATGTTCAGGGGGGTGGACGGGAATATGCCCGCCGGGCGTGTAAAGTCCTTGTTTAAATATCGTTGTATCCACCAGATAATCCACGGTCTTGTGATTAATTTTGCAGAAATTAAGAAGGGTGTTTCCTTTAGCCGGCGCGCCGTATCCGGCAATAGTTTTACCTTGACGTTTTAGGTTTAATAATAATGAACGAAGGTCTTCTTGATTCTTTTTGACTCTTAAAGAGAAGTTCTTATAGGTTGAAAGTTTTTCTAAACCAAGTTTGTGTTCTCTGTTTAAAAGTGTTCGGACCGATTGTTGGACTGTTCGTGACGCGGATATAAATACTCGTAGAGTTGCTCCGTGCATGCTTGTAATCTGGGCGTCAAAAATTTTTAGTCCAAATTGTTCCGACAGATGTTGTAATGAACGAAGGGAATAATAGCATAAATGTTCGTGATAAATTTGATCAAAACCACCCTCATAAATCAGATTTCCGACCCAGTGGACTTCCATCACAAATACACCCTTCTTTCCTATCAGATGTTTAGCGCCACGGAATACATCATGCATATCATCAATATGAGCGAAGACATTGCTGCCCGTCAGTATCGTCGCTGTCCCACGTTTGGCGACAATCTTCTTTGCTAGTTCTTCGGAAAAAAATTCAGTAATGGTCGGAATACCCTTAATCTGGGAAATCTGGGCTATATTTTTAGCCGGTTCTATGTTGAGTACTCGACATTTATTTTGAATGACCGACAAAAGAGGTCCGTCATTGCCACCGACTTCAACCACCAAATCATTTTTTGACTTAACAAATCTCCGAATTAATTCTTCTCCATATTCTCTAAAATAATCCACCAACGGCTTAGAAGCCGAAGTCATGTAGACATAGTGCTTAAATAAATATTTTGAATCTACCCGATCGCGGAGTTGGACAAGAGTACAGGAAGGACAAAAATACAAACGTAATGGGAATACTGTTTCCCGTTTGGATATCTCCTCTTTTCCTAAAAATGAATTTGCCGGTGGCATAATACCTAAATCCAAAATTTTTATCATTTTAGAACTTCCGCAAATCCGACATTGATTTTTATGAGTATAGCGTTTCATTACCATTCGGTATTGAGATATTCTTTCAAGGCATCTTGCCAGGGTCTTAGAAGAGTTGGATGTGGTTCCAGACCCTCATGAAGACGATCAGCCGAGAGGCCAAAAGTTGTCGCCGGAACTGGTTTTACGATAGCTTTTGAACCACTGATTTTGACTATTTCGTTAACCTCTTGGAAACGGGAACAGACGCCGGTATTCACAATATGAAATATACCCGTCATTTCATTTGATAATATTTTTTGGATACCCACGACCAAGTCCTTGCCATACGTTGGCGATCCAAAATGATCTTCTGTCGCCTGTATTTCTGGTGTTCCCTGGGCTATTTTTTCCATGATTTTGCCGACAAGCTTCTTATCTTTACCACGTCCGCCGCCAAATATCCAGCAGGTCCTAATGATGGCATAATTTTCCAATATTCCTCTGACCGCAAGTTCGCCAAGATATTTTGAACGGCCATACGCATTTTGAGGGTTGGGGATATCGGAAATTTTATACGATTCGGATTGTAACCCATCAAAAACAGAATTCGTAGAAATATATATCAATTTTGCTCCGATTTCACGGGCCGCCAAAGCAAGATAATACGTACCAATGGAGTTTACTTTATAGGCACAATCTGGGTCTTTTTCACATTGCTTCAAGTCAGTGGCGCCGGCAAGATGAATAATAGCTCGAGGTTTATATTTGGTTATAGTTTCAAATACGGCTTTTTCGTCCGTAATATCAAGTTGATCGTGAGTAAGCCGAATCCCGAAATCAATATAAGAGCCGATCATTCCACCGGCTCCGGTAATTAAAGTTTTGGAAAAATCATCTTTCATTTTGCCGTTGGCTCATGAAAAATTACATGAGAAAAACCAAATTTTGCGCCGATGTAAAACAATAGTATTTTGAGCGTTCGGAGAGAATAAAGAATACTGTTTTTTAAACTGGCGCCTCGTTTATCGCCAGTGTAACTTACCTCAACCGGTACCTGGCTGACTTTGATTTTATGAAAGGCGGCTTGAGCTAAGAGTTCAATACTGAAAGCGTAGTCCTTAGAATTTGCTCTGAAATTAACCCGTTCCAATAGTTTTCTTGTATAGACCCGAAAACCTTGGTGGTAGTCATCTATCGGTAATTTTAAAACTACTTTAGAGATCCAGCCGAGCATTACAAGAGGCAGTAGTTTCCAGGCATACATTCCATTTTCTGTCGGCTTGTGTCCTTTAAAAAACCTGTTTCCCAACACAAACTCGGATCCGTTTTCTATTTCCCGAATTGCCGGTAAAATGGCCGAAGGTTTATATTCACCATCAGGATGAATATCAATAATAATATCGGCTCCTTCCCCCAAAGCGATAGAAAGGGCTCGTTTTAGATTGCCACCATACCCCAAATTAGTGGGATTTTTGTATGATTCAATTCCTAGTTCTTGTGCCAATTCAAAAGTATTATCTTTTGAGGCATCATCAACCAGAATAATTTTATCAAAGAGTTCTTTCGGGAGAGAACGATAAAGATTTTCCAACGATTTCGCGCAATTATAAGCAATCAAAACGACGATAATTTTGGGCTTTTGTTCCATGTGGGTGTAGTTATGTTATCGCAAAGTTGCCTTCTTTTCAATAGTAAAGGGGATGGATTTTTAGTGCTATTTTTCAACCGATTTGCGCCGATAGATTCTGTAACTGCCGATTTGATTGAGGGGTTGATAGTAAGTATCAAGGATATTTTGATGGGGCACAACCATGGGGTTGTCGGCGCTCTTGAAAACTATAATTTGAGTTCTGGAAGTGTCTTCAAAAAGTAAAGGATTAAAACCAAGTTCGGGGACACCGACATATTTGACTACCTGATACCTTTGTTCGGTTGGTATCAATGACGATACTTCAAGAGCGTTAATTATTCCGACCGACTGTTTGAGATTAGTAATGTAAGAAGCGGTATCTTGAGGAGAAGTATCTTTGACGTCGCCCCGGAAGAGGAAAAGTTGTCCGATGTTAAGTAAAATCAAAAATATCGTGATATATAAGCCGAGACGTTTCTTGTCTATAGATAGAATCGGATATAAGAATATTAAAGTTAACAACTCCAAAGGGAGCAGATAGCGAAACCAGCCCGGACTGCGCAGAAAATAGATAATTAAAAAAGCGATGTATATAAATGTAAAGACATAAAGTTTTCTAAACTTTAATTCGGTTAACCGGTAGTTTTTAAAAATAAATAATGTGATTATGAAAAGAAGGAGACCAAAATAAATAATAGTGCTGTGGTTCCAATAGGTTTGAATATTGGAAATGACATTATTAAACAGGGAGGGCGAGTCAAACGGATTACGATAAAGATTTATTATTTCAATCCAATTTTTTAATGAGAAAATATCGGGCACAATGAGAAAAAAGAAGAGCGCGATTGGGCTGATACAACCGAGCATGAAATTTTTAAGTTTCTGGAGTTTATTTTTTTCACAAAAATAAATATAAATTAGGAATGATGGCAATAACAGGATATATATTGATGGTTTACTGATTGCGGACAGACCAAAGAGAAGGCCGGTGAATTTAAAATTTTGTTTTTGGATGAGTTGATAGAGACCCCAGATAAGAAACACAAAACCCGGTATCTCACCCATAATCTGCATACCGTTGCCATAAAAAGGGGCAAAGCTAGCCACGAGGGCTGTAGCGTACAAGCTGGCCGGTTGGCCCCAAAAGGCCCTCACTACATAGAAAATGCTCCAGAGAGCTATTAAAAGCCAGGCCAGCATCATTAAGCGACCGGAAACCATACTGACATGACTAAGCTTAAAAATAAGGGCTAGGGGTAAAGATACGGTATAACCGGTAGCGTTAAAGAGATGTGAGTATCCACTGAAAATATTTGGGCTGACCATGATATCAAGCTTGCCATCTGTCGCAAAATTGCGGGCGGTTTCAACGATACCTGCCTCATCAAAGAAATAACGAGGTTGAGAAGTGAGCGTACGAAGCGATATGAATAGGACAAAGATTGTAATCACCCCTAGGACGACATACGAGTATTTCATTTCCTCAATATAACAAAAGCTTGCCCGATAGTGAAGTTTCCGGAGTTGCAAATATGCGGCTTTGCCGCAGCCGGAAACTCTACTACCGGGCTTGTAAAAATAGATAATTAATCATATCATACAATAAATTTATACCATGTCTAGAAATATTCTGATAATTACTCAGAAGGTTGATGAACAAGATGATCTTCTTGGCTTTTTTGTTGATTGGATAGGGGAATTTGCGAAACATTTTGATAGGGTATTTGTAATAACCCTTGCCGAGGGTAAGTATGATTTACTCGATAATGTCTCCGTGTATTCTTTGGGTAAAGAAAGAAATAATTCAAAAATAGCCCGTTTCTTTAATTTCTATAAATACCTATTTAAGCTTGTTCCACAATCAAGCGTTATTTTCGCTCACATGTCTCCTGTATTTGTTATTGCTTCCTGGCCGGTTGCTGTTATCTATAGAAGAAGAATAATTTTATGGTATCTTCATCGTTCAGTCACTTTTCGTCTAAAAGTAGCCGAAAAACTGTGTTATAAAATCGTAACTGCTGCTAAAGAAAGTTTAAAATTTACCAGCGATAAAATATTAGAAACAGGGCACGGCATCAACATAAATAAATTTAGGACTGATAGAAGCTGGAGTGAAGGTCAGCTAAAAATATTAAGTGTGGGGAGAATATCAAAAATAAAAAATTACGAGACACTGCTTAATGCGGTAAAAATTCTAAAAGACAAAGGAATAGATTTTGGTCTTAAAATTATTGGTCAGCCGGTAATGGCTCCTGATTTTGAATATTTTGAACATTTGAAATTATTGAAGGAAAAACTTAATTTAGGTGATACCGTTCAGTTTTTGGGATTTGTGCCTCATAATAAAATTTACGATTATTATAAAGAATCCAATGTTGTTGTTGGTTTGACTCCGGAAGGGGGAATAGATAAAACAATTCTTGAGGGTATGGCTTCAGGATGTATTGTGTTGACTTCAAACAAGGCAAACCAGAAATATTTCGGTTCATATACGGATGAATTGATATTTAATCATTCTGACCATAATGACTTAGCAAACAAAATGATTGCCTTAAAAAATAATTCGCATGAACATAATAAAAATATAAGTTGTTTTATGGTTGAATCAGTTTCCGACCATCATCAACTGGAAAATTTAACCAGCAAGATTTCATCTTTATTATGAGGGTTTTATATTTTGGCGCCTACAATCCTAATTACGCCCGCAACAGTGTTTTAATAAATGGTTTAAAACAGAATGGCGTTGAAATAATAGAGTGCCGTGATGATTCCCCGGGCTTGAAAAAATTTATAAAACTATTTTTCAAGCATTGGGGACTACGCAACCAATACGACGCAATAATTGTCGGTTTTCTTGGTCAGGTTATAGCCCCTTTTGCAAGGATTATTAATTCACCACTTGTTTCTTTTAGAAAAAGAAAACCTTTCGTTTTTGATATGTTTATGTCCTTGTATGATTCAAATGTTTTTGGTCGGGAGAAAATTAAACCTGGCAGCCGACGGGCCGGCTATTATTGGTTTTTGGATTGGTTATCAATTCATTCGGCGGACAAGGTTCTGCTTGATACCCAACAACATATAAATTATGTATCTCAAGAATTCGGAATCAATAAAAATAAACTTGCCAAAATATTTGTAGGAACTCAAGAAGATATTTTTTATCCGCGCCCCCAAGGGAAAAACGATAACACATTCAAGGTTCTGTTTCATGGTACATTTATAAAATCACACGGCATTGAGTTTGTGTTGAGAGCTGCGAAGATTCTGGAACAGTATCAGGATATCAGGTTCATATTTGTAGGGGACGGGCAAGTGAAAGGAGAGATGGTGGATTTGGCCGAAAATTTAAAGCTGAAAAATGTTGAATTTTTAGGTCGTATGCCCTTGGTGGATGTAACAAAGCATATAGCTGAGGCAGACGTTTGCCTCGGCCTTTTTGGGAAAGCCCCTAAAATACAAAGGGTTATACCCAACAAGGCCTTTGAATGCGTTGCTATGGGGAAAACCGTTATTACTGCCGATACTCCAGCTATAAGAGAATTGTTTAGCGATAAAGAGATGATGTTGGTCCAAGTAGCCGATCCGGAAGGAATTGCCGACGCTATTTTGAAATTAAAAAACGATCCAGTTTTGAATAAACAACTATCAACCCGGGGACACGAAATTTTTAAAAAACGTGCCACAATCAACATTCTTGGGGGTGAGCTTAAAGAGATTATTTTAGATTTGCAAAAAAGTGTCTAATCTGGTATATTTCACCCCGTATTTATATGAAGAAAATGAAAGTTTTTATCACTGGAGGCACGGGGACTCTTGGTAAGGCCCTGATAAAAAGATTCCACAAAAAATGGGATATTGTTTCGTATTCAAGAGACGAACTCAAATTATCTCAGATTGAGAGAGAGTATCCCGATGTAGAATTTATTATTGGTGATGTCAAAGATTATCCATCGCTAAAGCATGCGATGAGGGGGTGTGATGCGATTATCCATGCCGCAGCCATGAAGAGAGTAGAGGTTTGTGAACTCCATCCATTTGAAGCCATACAGACCAATGTTATAGGTGCTCAAAATGTGGTTAGGGCGGCATTGGCAAATAATATTAAAAAAGCGGTTGTAACGGGCAGTGATAAAGGAGTTGAGTCCAATAATACTTATGGAATGACGAAGGCATTACAAGAAAGAATTTTTACCCACAGCGGGTTTAATTCTGTCCGATATGGAAATGTATTTGGGAGTCGGGGTAGTGTCGCTCCGCTTTTCGCAGATCAAGCCAGGCAAGGCATCCAACTTACAGTAACGGATCCTGATATGACCCGTTTTCTTCTTACAATTGATGATGCCGTTGACCTTGTTTCAATGGCCCTACTTAAACCCATGCTGGGAGATATATTTATTAAGAAATCTCCAGCGGCCCGCCTAATTGATATTGCTCACGCTTTTTCTGACGACATAAAAATTATAGGCAAAAGTCGTGGAGAAAAACTTCATGAAATGCTTATCACTGCCGAAGAATTTACAAGGCTGAAAAAAATAACGGGGGATTTTGTAGCTATCGGAAAAAAAGAAGTAACATCAGAATATGGCAAACCATTTACGTCGGATCAAACTCGTATGTTGACCGTAAAAGAAATTAGAGAGCTTGCAAAGAAGCATAAACTATTATAGTTAGATAAAGACCCATCGTGATGAAAAAAGTTTTAATACTTGGCGCAACGGGAATGCTTGGAAGTGCATTGTATGGGGTGCTTAAAGACAAGTATAAACTTGTTCTTTCTGTCAGGGATTTTAAAAAGATAACCTTACTTGAAGGGGCTTATGGCGGAACCAATAATCATCAGGTTGTGTTGTTTGATGTTGCCAGGGTATATGAAGATTTTACCAATAAAAAAGGCACAGCCGGATATTTTGAAGATTTTTTACGATCAGTTGATGATGCGGATTATGTTATAAACGCCATTGGTATTATCATACCCTCAGCGCTTGAAAATCCGGCTATGACTTTTTTTGTGAATGGAGCGCTCCCCCATCTTTTAGCTGATAAATTTAAGGACAGGTTCATCCATATAACCACTGATTGCGCCTATGACGGCAAAACAGGATTTCCATATGATGAGAATTCTCCCAAAACTCCGGTTGATTTGTACGGTCTTTCCAAAAGCTTAGGTGAACCGGAAAAGTGTCTTACCCTTAGGACATCCATAATCGGGAGAGAAATTGAGGGCTTTAATGGTTTACTTGAATGGTTTCTGAGACAAAAAGGAGAAAAGATAAACGGTTATTCTGAACATTTTTGGAATGGTGTCACTACAAAACAATTTGGAAAGATATGCGACCAGATTATGCAAAATCCCGAACGATTCCCAAAATCGGGTATTTTTCATGTTTTTTCAGATAAGGTTTCAAAATATGATATGCTCCTGGCATTTAAGAAAAAATATAACGTTGATTGCACCATTGTAGCTGATACCGGAACAAAACTTAATCGGACACTTGCGACGGTTAAAGAGTTAAATGGTTTGTTGGGAATTTCCTCATTTGAGAAAATGACACAAGATCTTTAAATATTTTTTATGTTTAGCATCAGAAAATTAGTTAAAGCACCAAAAAATAAAAAAGAACTCAATTATCTATTTCGAAAATATTACGATGGTATTGTTTGGTTGGTATCTAAATACAATCGGCTCGTTTTTTTATTGGGGAGAAAAGGTATCTCATCAAAATTTCCAGAGTTAGAGGAGATAAGACAACGTTCCAGAACCCCGACTGATATCAGTGATCATCTGGAGACAATTTTTACGGAATCGTTGCAAGTTCAACCAAATTTGATTGTTGAGCTTGGAGTCGGTCCGGGCCAAAGTACGTTTGTTTTTGAACGAGTGGCAAAATTGTCTGGTTCCAGTTTTGTCAGTGTGGACGTAAGGTCGGAAACCAGCAGGGCAACTTTATGGTCGGGTTGGTTTTTTGTGGAACGTGATGATGTCGAATTTGCAGGGGAGTTTAGACAATGGGCCCAAGGGAAAGGTATCAACCCTTTAATAGATGTTCTTTTTATTGATACAAGCCATACCTACGACCATACTGTCAAAGAAATTAAAGCATGGTTTCCAATGTTGTCCGATAAGGCCAAGGTCTTTTTTCATGACACTAATGCCCGAACGATATATTGGCATCGTAATAGAGCTGTCGGACTCGGCTATGATATACAACGTGCCGTGATAAGAGCGATAGAAGAAAGTTTAAACATGAGATTTAATGAGGGAGAAGATTTTGAGGATATATATCAGGGTTGGTTTGTGAAGCATTATGCAATTTGTAATGGCCTCACAATATTGAGTAGGGTTAAAAATTAGCACTAATTTACCACTACATAGAATGAGCACTCTCGTCGTCGGATATACCTACATTCACAGTTCATATCTAAACACCTTCAGAAATTATCCTGGGGATATATTTTTTTTACTTCCAAAAATATGGAAAGCAAAAGGCGGTAAAGTTATTTACAATCCCCCAGCCGGTGAGAATATTTTTACCGCTAAGGCCATATTTTTTCATTCTCATTATCCTGTTGTTGGTGGCTTACTTAAGGGATGGATGCCCGCGTTACCCTTGGTGTTATGGCGGGAAAGAAAAAGAAAAAAAATCGGACTTGTTTTCAGTTGTGGCGAACCGACTCTACTCTCCACCCTCTATAATGCTTTTTGGTCAAAGATGTTTGGTCTAAAACATATTCCGTTCAGTTGGGAGAATATCCCGTATACCATAAAGTTTAAAGGTATTTCCGGATTGCTTCACTATCTCATCCTTCAGGCGTGCCTGGCTCTCTCCGACGGAATCATTTGCGGTAATTCTAAGGGTCGGGATATTTTCATGACTATTACAAAAAAACCGATTGCCGTGATTCCTCTTATTGGTGTAGACGAAGAGTTTTTTAAGCCGTTCAATACGGAGAAAAAATTTATGGGGGAGAGTTTTTTAGGAAAAACGGTCTTTACATTCGTCGGCGCCCTTGGTTACAGAAAGGGTATTCATTTTGCTATTTCTGTTTTTCGGGAGGTCTTAGATAAGGTTCCAAATGCCGTGCTGGTTATTGCCGGCACAGGGGAATATGAAAGGGAGATAAATAATCTGATACATGAACACTCTCTTCAGGAAGTTGTTTTTCGTTTTCCGTGGCTTGACCATAATCAACTCAAAGAACTTCTGGCTGTTTCCGATATTTTTTTGTATCCCAGCTTTTCATTTGGCGGATGGGAAGAACAATTTGGCTATTCTATGGCCGAAGCGTCATTGATGGAGCTTCCCGTAATCTCAACTTGCTCTGGATCAATATCTGATGTTATAGTTGACGGACAGACAGGAATCTTGGTTAAACAAGAAAGTTCTAAAGAGCTAGCGGAAGCGATGATTACTCTTGGCCAGGACAAAGAACTCTGCCAGCGTTTTGGCAAAGCCGGCCGGCTTTATGTGAGCGAACGATTTAATTCCAGGCGAATTGCCGGAATGTTCTATAATTTTTTTAAACAAATATGAAAATATCCATTATTATTCCGGCCTATAACGAGAAAAACACAATTTTGGGCATATTGGAGGCGGTAGAAAATGTTCAGTTGCCTGGCATAGAAAAAGAGATTATCGTTATTGACGACGGTTCCACTGATGGAACTCGTGATTTACTGAAAGGATTTTCCGAAAAACATACAATTGTATTTCACGAAAAAAATAAAGGCAAAGGCGGAGCATTGCGGACTGGATTTGCCCGAGCGACCGGCGATTATATAATCATTCAAGATGCGGATTTGGAATATGATCCGAATGACTACCGGGTCCTGGCTGAACCAATCCAAGCCGGCAAGGCGGAAGTTGTTTTTGGTTCCCGTCGCCTTAATTCAGAAAAAAATCGTTATGCGTATGAACGGTATAGGTTGGGGGGCATGCTGGTCGGAGTGCTTGTAAATATTTTTTCTGGCATCAGAATACACGATGTTCTATCAATGAGTAAGATATTTCCTCGGAGCGCTCTCTCCAGGATTAACTTAAGAAGTGGCGGTTTTGAAATGGACATAGAACTTAATATCAAATTAGTGCTGGCGGGCTACCGAATAGCTGAAGTGCCAGTTTCTTATCAAGCCCGAACAATCCAAGCCGGTAAAAAAGTTCGGCCATCCGATGCGATAAAAATTCTTAAAGTGGCAATCCAATCAAGATGGCAAAAATTATCAGTATAATTAAGAGGCATAAATTAATTACAGGGATTATTTTTGTTGGTCTTCTGGTAACTCTTTCGTACGCTTTCTATTTTCAAGTTCGGGTCGCGGTGGACGCAAAGGCCTATGACAGTATCGCTTGGAGTTTAGTCCAGGGAACCGGATATACCGAGACAACCAGCTCTATTTCCAATTCATCGGTTGGGCGATCGGGGCCCGGCTATGAATTTTTTCTGGCGTTTTGGTATTTAATCTTCGGTCATAACCTCTGGGCTATTTGGATTGTCCAATCCTTAATACATGCCGGTTCGGCTTTGCTGGTCTATCTGATTATTAAACAATTACTTGATGATTCTCAGAGTGAATTGTTCGCCGCTCTCGGGGCAGGATTTTATATTTTTTTCATTGATCTTTTAGAAATGCCGTCTATGATATTGACCGAGACATTGTATATGTTTCTGATTTTATACGGTGTTCATTTATCTATTAAGTTGTGGGGAAAACCAACATTTAAACTTACTACCGGAGTAACTATTTTATTTGTCCTCGCGGTTCTTATCAGACCCCAAGCAGCATTGCTTTTAGTTTTTACTTTGGGATTTTTACTTTGGAATCGTCTTTATAGACATGCACTGGTGTTAATAATGGTGACAGTTATCCTGATGACCCCATGGACCATCCGTAACTATAGGATGTTTAATAAATTTATCCCTACCGGTATGCAACTGGGATATAATTTGTGGGTCGGTAACAGCCCTGATTCAAAATATGTCGGGGAGATGGTCGCGACCAAAGAGATAGATAAGTATGCCGAGGAGTACGGTTATTTTGCCGCCAATGAGCGGGGAATACAGGAAGTGAAGAATCTTGTCCTACGTCACCCGCTCACGTTTCTGAAGCTTCAGCTGGTCAAAACATCGGTATATTTCAGCGTTGCTCGGCCGGCAGCTTTCTGGTTTCATCTAAAAGGATTATCTCAACTGGTAACTATTGGCTTCTCCAGTTTATTTGCTTTAATTGTATTTATTTTCGGGCTAGCCGGATTTTGGCGTTTTGTAAAAAAGAAAGACATTGTTTCTCGGATGTTCGTATTATTTACATTAGCTGCTCCGGTCGGAGTTATTTGGACAATAGTTGAGACGAGATATCGCTATCAATTATATCCATTCGCGATTGTTTTGGGCATTATGTTTTTAGCCGAATTTATTAAAAACAAAAAAGAGCTCTCTCGTATTCTTTTGGTTTCTGCAATTCTTGTTACAGTCAATACTCTTTTTGATTTCGTTCACAATTCAGCACGCGTCATAGAACGTCTTCAACGAATCTGGTAGCGTCATCTTAACTTTCTAACGGGATGGATAAAGCTGAAATAAAAACAATAATGGATGTTGAGGGGTACACTTCTTTAAAAGAGGGTTTATTCTTGTATTCCTTAGCAAGCACTCTTGAAAATTCTTCGGTTGTAGTTGAAATTGGAAGTTGGAAAGGGCGTTCCACAATTTGGTTGGCCAGTGGTTTGAGAGACGGCGTCGGCAACGGCCGGGTTGTGGCCGTGGATCATGGCATTGGTGATTCGGATGCCGGTCTTCAGCAGACAGCGGAAATTTTTTCTGCCAATATCAAAAAAAACAATGTCGCTGAAATGATAACCACGATTTTTAAAAAATCCGAAGAAGCCATTAGTAACTGGTCAGATTCCATTGATATGCTTTTTATTGACGGAGCTCATGATTACGAAAACGTAAAAAGAGATTTTATGTGGGAGAAATTCTTAAAAAATGGCGGCTGGTTGATTATGCATGATGTTCTCAATCCAGCCGAAGGACCCGCCCGCGTGTTTTTAGAGAAGGTCATCAAAACAAAAAGTTTTGAAAATTTTGGCGCCGTTGATTCAATTCTTTTTGCTCAAAAAAGGGAAGGGCTTAGGAAATATAGTTTCAGAAAAATAATTATCGGAATACTCTTAAGATGTTGTCTTATTTTAACCGAAGTCAATAAAAAACTTCCTAAGAATGGTTTGCGCAAAAAAGTTGTAAGGGTTTTAATGAAGGATATTGTCAGGGGTTTAATTACTAAAGTAGCCGATTTTAAACTTGCCGGTTTTGATAAAATTAAAACCGAATTATTATAATGAGGATATTATATATCTCCCCGCACTGCGATTTTACCAATCAGATGAAGGATATCTTTATCAAGAATGGTATCCAGGTTATTTATCTTGATGACAGGAAAAATTATTTTATGCCCTGGCTGTTGAAGGGATCTTTGATTTGGAAAATAACCCGCCGGATAAATTTTATAAGAAGAAGAAGCAATGAGATTCTAAATAAAAAAGCGATAGAATTATGTCAAAAACATCACCCGGATTTTTTGTTTACAGGCAAGGGGATGAATATAAAATCTTCAACTGTGTTAAAAATTAAAAGTATGGGCATAAAAACGGTAACTTGGTTTATGGAAAATACCTATCAGGAAAGATATTTTAATTGGTTTTCTAATAATTATTTTAATTACGATTACGTATTTACCAACGATTCGTATTTATTTGATAAATTTTTTGATAAATCCACCGCCAAGTTGTGTAATATTTCCATGACTATTGACCCAGATTGTTATAAACTGAAGCCCCTAACCAATGAAGAGGTATTAAAATATTCTTGCGATGTTTGTTTTGTGGGCGCGTTTGACCATAATAGAGAAAGAATTCTTAGTAAGGTAAACGAGATAGAAGGGATTAATTTAAAAATTTTTGGTTGGGTTGGCTGGAAAAAATCTTCTCTGGCGTCTTTATATCACGGTCCGTTAAACCTTGAACAGATGGTTAAACTTTATGGGTCTGCTAAAATTTGTCTTAATATAAACGGCCGAAATAAAAGTACCGATCCAGTAATGAATGGCGTAAGCTTAAAGACCTTTGAAATTCCGGCTTCAAACGGCTTTCAAATATCTGATTATCGAAAAGATGTTGAAGATATTTTTAAGATAGGAGAAGAAATTGAAATATTCAAAAGTGACGACGAATTAATTGAAAAGATTAAATTCTATTTAAATAATGAGAAGGTAAGAGAAAAAATTAAAAAGGCGGGCCATGAAAGAGTTTTGGTGAGTCATACTCTTGATAAACGGGTTAAAGATATACTAAGTTTTATCCAGACCAATTAATATGGACAACAAAGTAAAAATAGGAATTTTGGGATGCGCGGATATTGCCAAGAGATACGCAATTAAAGCGTTTCAATCAATAGATAATTGCGAAGTTGTCAGTATCGCCAGTCGCGATCCCGTAAAGGCCAAAGAATGGGCGTTGGATTTTAATATACAAGCGGAAGAATCATACGATTCTTTGTTGAACAATAAAGACATAGATGCGGTCTATATTCCCCTGCCGGTGGGATTACATAAAGAGTGGACCCTCAAAGCAGTTGCGACCGGTAAACATATTATCTGCGAAAAATCTTTGGCTGGGGATTTTGAATCCGCAAAAAAAATGGTGGACGCTTGCCGAGTCGGCGGAGTAGTTTTGTACGAGAATTTTATGTCTGATCTCCATCCTCAACACGAAAAAATTATGTCCCTTATTAAGAGCGGGGATATCGGCAAGATATTTGTATTTCGTGGTTTCTTTGGTTTTCCGCCCTTGAATAAGGATAATATCAGATATGACAAGAAACTCGGCGGCGGTTGTCTCAATGACGCGGGCGCCCATATCATCTTTATGGCTCGGAAGATTTTTGGACAAGAACCCATCTCGGTGGCATGTAATTTGATTGAAGATGAAAAATTAGGCGTTGATATTCAAGGCACCGCCATGCTTGAATTTCCCGATGAACGGGTGGCGTTAGTTGCCTTTAGTTTTTGTTCGGCCTATCAAAATAATTATTCGGTTTGGGGCAGTGAAGCCGTTATCAACGTGAAACAGGCGTATTCCATCGGACCGGAAATGAAACCTGTTATTGAGATTGTTAAAACCAAGAATTATGAAGAGATATCAACGATCATTGATGCTCCAATAGCTAATCAGTTTGAAATGATTTTCCATGATTTTTGCGATACTATTTTGCGCCAAAAAAACAGGTCCGAAAAGATTAATAATACATATTCGCGAATTCTTGACCAAGCCAAGGTTTTAGAGGCCATGCGCCGGTCTTCTCAAGAGAAAAGAATGGTCAAAATTGAAGAAATTAAATAATTTACAGTAAAAGATAGGGGTTGGCACGAGCCAACCCCTATTCAACGACGGTCTTATTTATCTCTGTTGGTTAAGTAACTAAGGATTTCTTGGGGCAGAAGTATGTCTCCTTTTTGAGAGTACACACTCAAGCGTGCCCATTCAGTAACGAGAAGTTCTAATCGTGTCCCGACTAATTTTCCTTGAGAATGTTTCACGACATTTTGCCAAGGAAGAGGTGAACCTCGTTGGGTGTAGAGCTTTAGTTTAGGATAGAATTTAATGGCGCAACTTACCGCTGTGACGAAAGCCCGGACGAGGTGAAATTCGGGGGCAACTATACCGACTGATTCCAGGCCCTCGTCTTTTGCGAAGTTAATCAAAGCTTTTAACTCCGTGTAAGTATTGAAGACATCTTCAGAGAGATTAGAATTAAGGATTGGACCAGAGTATCCTTTTTCCTTCAATTTGGCCCTAATATATTCGGCCCCCGAATAACCATTTCTAGTGTGTCCGGTGCAGATAATGATAGCTCGGCTTTGATTGTGAGCATAGCAATCAACGGCTCCATTGATGCTGGAGTCCTGATTGTCAACGGTCTCTCCCATGACGTAGCAGGCATCAACAGGTTTGAGCGGGAGGGTATCGCACAAAATTCTTGTTGTTAGTTGGCTGGCTTCTTCTTGGTTTTGGGCGTAGGTAGGCACGGTCACTCCTTTTATTGGTTAAAGTTTTTTAAAACTCTTGTCACAAATTGTAGTATTTAATTATAATTTTGTCAATATTGAATAATTATGGCAATAATGCTAGAATTAGAGAACTAAAATAGCTATTTCTTATGAAATTTACAAAACAAATTAAGCCGGAGTTTGTTGATTCCCGTGGCGGAATCACTAAGTTGCTTGATGATGGCAAAACAAATATTAAAAGTATTCTGCTTATTACTTCAAAAACAGGCAGTGTTCGCTCCAATCATTATCACAAAAAAGATGCCCATTATATTTATATGATTTCGGGGGCGATGGAATATTTTGAGAAACCGGTTAAAGGAAATGCAAAAACGAAAAAGGTGGTTGTAAAGGCGGGAGACATGGTCTATACGCCACCTATGGCGATTCACACTTCCAGGTTTACAAAAAATTCTGTTTTTATGGCGTTTTCCATTAAATCTAGAAACCAAAAGGCCTATGAAAAAGATACTATCCGGGTCCCGAGTTTGATTAAATAATGCCAATTATAAAAAAAAATCTTGTCTGCCGGGCGTGTGGTTCTCGTGAACTAGAAGAGTTTTTATCTTTAGGTAAGACACCGCCGGCAAACGCTTTTCTTAAAAAAAAAGATTTTAGAAAAGAAAAACACCACCCCTTGCGGGTCGGTGTTTGCCGTTCCTGCAAGTTGGTCCAGCTTTTGGATGTTATCAGCAAAGAACATTTGTTTTCTCACTATGTCTATTTTTTTTCGGCTATGCCGACGGCCTCCAATCACTTTGGATCCTATGCTCAAGATATAGCTGAGAGATTTATAAAGAATACAGCCAAAGATCTCATCGTGGAACTGGGTAGTAATGATGGTCTGCTCCTTAAATCTTTTCATAAAATGGGCCACAAAAGGGTGCTTGGAATTGATCCGGCAAAAAATATCGTGAAATTTGCCAATAAACAAGGAGTACCGACCTTGGCCGATTTTTTCAGCCAGAGATTAGCCCAAAAGATCGTAAAGACCGAAGGCAAGGCCAAGATAATTATCGGCAATAATGTGGTGGCCCATATTGATGACTGGCAGGACTTAGCCAAAGGGGTGGACGAACTTCTTGCCGAAGACGGTGTTTTTATTTTTGAGGCGCCATATCTGATGGATATGTTTGAAAATCTCGCCTATGATTCAATCTATCACGAACACCTTTCCTATTTGTCCGTCGCGCCTCTTGTTCGTTTTTTCAAAAAATACGGGATGAATGTATTTGATGTTCAGCCGTTCCAGCGCCAAGGTCATTCAATCCGGGTTTTTGTGTCTCGCTCCGGTAAATATAAAACAATGCCCAGCGTGAAAAAGTTTTTAAACAAAGAACTTAAAGCCGGTTTGAATAAGTTAAGTTCTTACAAAGAGCTTGCTAAAAGAATTAAAAATTCCCGTAATCAGCTCGTAACGACCCTTAAGGATTTAAAGAGTAAGAAAATGAAGATAGCCGCTTATGGCGCGCCGGCCCGAGGAAATACGCTTCTAAATTATGGCAATATTAATCCTAAATTAATTGATTTTGCCACAGAAGAGCTTCCTCTAAAAATAGGATTATACAGTCCGGGAATGCATATCCCCGTCAAACACATTGAAGACGCAAGAAAAAATCCACCCGATTACTATTTAATGTTGGCTTGGAACTATAAAGACCAGATTCTAAAAAAGGAATCAGAGTTTGTTAAACAGGGCGGTAAATTTATTGTTCCAATCGGGGACAAAATTGAAATCATCTAGATATGGCAAAAAAACAAAAACCCGGAAAGAAATTATTGATTACTGGCGGGGCCGGTTTTATCGGTTCAAATTTTGTTCATTTCATTTACAATAAATACCCCAATTATATAATCTATAATTTAGATTTATTGACCTACGCCGGGAATGCCAGGAATATGGACAGTTTAAAAGATATTCAAAGTTCAAAAAGATATTTCTTTATCAAGGGCGATATTTGTGACCCCAAACTTGTCGACAATCTTTTTAAGAAACATAAATTTGATATTGTAATCAATTTTGCCGCTGAAAGCCATGTAGATCGTTCTATTACAAATGATTATCATTTTTTCAGGACTAATTTATCGGGAGTGCATAATCTCATTGCTTTAGTGCGCAGGCATTCTGTTCCGAGATTTATTCAAATTTCCACCGATGAGATATACGGTGATGTTAAAAAGGGTGTCTCCCGGGAATATGATCCTATACATCCATCAAATCCCTATGCGGCCTCAAAAGCCGCGGCCGATATTGTCGTCCAGTCCTATATGAGAACTCATAAGCTTCCACTACTAATTATTCGGGGTTCCAATAATTATGGCCCCTTTCAGTACCCTGAAAAACTTATTCCATTAACCGTTACTAATTTGTTGGAAGGAAAAAAAATACCAATTCATGGCAGTGGCAAGCAGGCGCGACATTGGCTTCATGTGGAAGATTTCTGTAGGGCGATTGACCTGGTTATGCATAAAGGAAAAGATTTCAGCATCTATAATGTTGCCGGTACCGAAAACTCAAATATCAATATCGTCACAATGATTGCCAAAGTCCTTGACAAGGATCCCAAAAAATTTATTTTTTTCATCAAAGACAGACCGGGAGGAGACCACCGCTATGCGCCTGACGCGGCAAAAATAAAAAGAGAACTTGGATGGAAGCCAAAGTATAATATAAAGAAACATATTGCCGGTGTTGTTAGTTGGTATTTAAATAATGAACAGTGGTGGCAGGACATAAAAAAGAAGCAATCCTTTAAGGCCTATTATAAGAAGCAACTCCGGTCGGAATATTAATTACGCTTATGGCGAGGATTCTGTATATCGTTAATCAGAGAATGCCCACCGAAAAGGCCTACGGGGTTCAAATTGCCAAAATGTGTGAGGCCCTTGCTTTGGGCGGTTTAAACGTTACTCTCCTGATACCCCAAAGGGGGAATCCCAGTGGCAAGACGATTTTTGATTATTACGGTATAAAAAATAATTTTAAAATTATTGAGTTACGTGGTCTAGATTTTTATTGGCCCGGTATTTTTGACAAAATCGCTTTTCTTATAAAACAGACCATTTCCGCTTTGGTTCTGGTCCGCATTGCCCTTCGAAATAAATATGACGTAATATATTCTCGAGATGAACTGCCTATTTTCCTATTAAGTTTTTTTAGAAAAAATTTAGTTTTTGAGGCCCATAGATTTTCTAAAAAAAGAAATATATTTTATAGGTGTTTCAAAAAAAATAATATAAAAATAATCGTTATTTCTCAAGGATTGAAAGATGAATTTATTAGGCAGGGTTTTAACAGAAAAAATATCTTAGTCGCCCCTGATGGCGTGGATTTAGAACAATTTAAAATTAATAAAACACAACCGGAATATAGAACAATATTAGATCTGCCGTTAAACAAAATACTGGTGCTGTATACGGGCCATTTATATGAATGGAAAGGGGCCGATATGTTACTGGAAGCAGCGCGCAGTTTTCAAAATAGAGAAAATATTTTATTCGTTTTTGTAGGGGGGACAGATTTTAACGTTAAAGATTTTAGAGATAGAGTTAAGATGATGCAATTAAATAATGTAATGATTGTTGGTTTTGTGCCCCATAATGAGGTATCTTTGTATCTGAAGGCGGCTGATATTCTTGTTCTACCGAATTCAGGAAAGGAGGATATCTCGCGCCTGTATACTTCTCCCCTAAAAATGTTTGAATATATGGCCAGCGGCAAACCAATTATCGCTTCAGATCTACCGTCTATCAGAGAAGTTTTAACTGATTATTCGGCATTTTTTTCAAGGCCCGATGATGCGGGAAGCTTGATAACTATGATTAATGAAGTTATAAATAATATGCCGGAAGCAGAAAAACGCGCTCAACTGGCTTTGCAGGAAGTGGTTAAATACAGTTGGAATGCGCGAGCTGGAAATATTTTGGATTTTATATCTTGTCAAAACAACTAAAATATGGTATCCTATGGAAATACATATTTCTATGAAAAATATCTCCATTGTTATTCCAATATATAATGAAGCCGGTAATCTTGACGAACTTTTTGAGCACCTTGAAAATACGTTAAATCAAGAAAAAATTTCTTATGAAATCATTGCGGTTAACGATGGTTCGCGCGATGATACTTGGAAGCGTCTGGAGTTCCACGCCAATCGTAATCCTCAAATCCGGGCTATTAATTTTCAACGAAATTATGGCCAGACAGCAGCTATTTCAGCCGGTATTACGCACAGCGCCGGCGATGTAGTTATCCCTATGGACGCCGACCTTGAAAATGATCCGGCCGATATTCCTCGTCTTCTAAGTAAACTTAATGAGGGTTATGACGTTGTTTCCGGCTGGCGCCAAAACCGCTGGCAAAATCAAATATTGTCCAGAAAAATACCTTCTATTCTAGCAAATAAATTAATTTCTGTTGTCAGCGGGGTCCCGCTTTCTGATTTCGGTTGTACGCTTAAGGCCTATCGACGCGAGGTTTTGAACGGACTCAATCTATATGGCGATATGCATCGCTTTATGGCCGCCCATGCCGTTTGGAATCATAACGCTAAAGTGACCGAAATCCCGGTGGCTTATACTCCACGCAAACAGGGCGTAAGTAATTATGGATTGAACCGAAGTTGGAAAGTATTACTTGACCTTTTAACTATGAAATTTATGACCGGCTATGCCAGTCGGCCCATTCATTTTTTTGGTCTTGTTGGTTTTATTTCTATTATGTTAGGCGTTATTTCAGGCGCTGTCGCAGTTTATCTTAGGTTTTCAGTTAAATATCATGCGACTATTATTCAAACGCCACTGCCGACGATAATGGCCATGTTCATTACTGTCGGGGTAATGCTGATATTGATGGGTCTGCTTGCCGAAATCTTGATGCGGACATATCATGAATCTCGTGGCAAGCCGACCTACACTATTAAAGAAAAAATTAATTAAAAAGATAGTGCGCCCGGTTGAGGGCGCACATTGAGGCAGGATAGGGTCAAAAGGATAGATAGACGAAAGTGAACAGGGCGAGACAGTCAACTAGTACTTCAAACGGTTTGGGAGTGAGGTCGCCGTGGCTTTTACGGTAATCCCAGCTTCCGATTCGAAGGCGAATTCTGAATGGCCAGAGCATCCCATAAGACCCCAGTAATGGATCATTATGGGTGAATACGTCTATCGGAGGGTGGGTCAGACCTCCGATAGTGATGGACCAAGCCATGGCGGATAGAAAATTGGGCCAGATAGAAGCCACTATGGACATACCCATGACAGCGGCCGTCCAAAACGGAATGGAATGGCTCACCTCTCGGACTGTGAGCAGCCGTCTCGATAGAGTCGTCAACGGCTTGCGCCTAATGGCGACATCAATAAGATATTGCGGGACATAGACCAGGTCAGGTACCATTGCGCCAACGGCGCAGGAACCTTGAAGAACCAGATTGTCAGGGAACAGTGTGGCACCCAATGCCGCACCAAGCACAGCATGAGTATATGTCTGCATCACGGAACCTCCCATTCTTTAATTATAGCATTAAATAACTAAAAAGTCAAATGTATCAGAAAACAAGGTCTAAAATACATCATTATCATGGCTTCTGAACATCGTTTTGGATTTGAATGGAATCTATATTCCAAACTTAATCCGCAGTATGAATTACAATTCAAAAACTGGGTCGCTCCATTAGACCCATCTAATTTTAATGACAAAGTCGTGTTGGATGCCGGCTGTGGCATGGGTCGGAATAGTTATTGGGTTTTGAAATGGGGTGCCAAAGAGGTAACTGCTTTTGATTTTGATGAAAGGTCGGTTGCTGTGGCCAGAAACAATCTTAAAGATTTTTCCAATGTCCAAGTGATTTTCAAGAGTATTTATGATATTGATTGGCATGAAAAATTTGATATCGCATTCAGTATCGGCGTCATCCATCATTTGGAAGATCCGGTCCGGGCCTTAAAGAATATGATTAACGCTTTGAAACCCGGAGGCATTTTACTAATCTGGGTTTACAGCTACGAAGGCAATGAATGGATTCCCAGATTTGTGGATCCGATTCGAAAACATATCACGTCAAAATTGCCAGTGGCCTTTGTCCACTGGTTGGCTTATGGCTGTTCAATACCGCTTTGGCTGATAATAAAAATTTTCCGTGGACCGACGCCATATCTTCGCCAACTTTCAAAATTTAAATTCTGGCACGTCCATAGCATCGTATTTGACCAATTAATACCAACCGTGGCTAACTACTGGAAAAAAGAAGAAGTATTGTTTCTACTTGAACAGTTACCGATTAAAAATATTCAGATTAATCATCCGCCCAATGGCAGTGGCTGGACTGTTACGGCGCAAAAAATAGAGAATTAAGATTAAAGCACTATGGTCAAGCGTACCGCAGACTCAAAGAACGTCTTGCGAAAAGCCTGCAATAGTGTTTATGTGCGGGATGTGTGGAATAGCCGGATTTATCGGACAAGGGAATAAGGAGGATCTTGAGCGAATGATTGATTCAATCAAGTATCGCGGGCCCGATGATAGGGGTGTTTTTTTTGTACCTATCAGCGGAGACAGGCCTGGAATCGGTCTTGCCCATGCGCGATTAAGTATCATTGATTTAACGCCAGCTGGTCATCAACCAATGGCCAGCCAGGATGGTCGTTTTCAGATTGTTTTCAACGGAGAGATATATAATTTTAAAAATTTAAAGAAGCTCGTGTCGGATTATCCGTTTCAGACCAAAAGTGACACTGAAGTTATTTTGGCCTTGTTTGAAAAATTTGGATTAAAAACATTTGAAAAATTGGATGGAATGTTTGCTCTTGCGATTTATGATACTAAAGATAATAAATTAATATTAGCTAGGGACCGTTTTGGTAAAAAACCTCTTTATTGGGCGCATTTTGGTGACACATTCTTGTTTGGTTCGGAAATGAAAGCTCTTTGTATCCATCCAGAATTTTGTAAAGAACTTAATATGGAGTCGGTTCACAAATATTTGTTCTTTGAATATGTGCCGACCCCACACACGATGTTCAAAAATGTTTTTAAACTTGAACCAGCATCATGTCTAGTATACGACGGTGTATCAATAGTCAGGCATGTTTTCTGGAAACTTGATTATTCCGAGAGGAATAAAGACATACTTAAGAAGGCATCGGAAAACCTTGATGACCTTTTAAATCGAGCGGTTTCAAAACGTCTAATCAGTGACCGGCCACTTGGCATCTTTTTGAGTGGGGGGATAGATAGTAGCACGATCGCATATTATGCTCAAAAAAATTCTAGTACACCGATTCAAACCTTCTCCATTGGCTTTGAAGAAAAAACATTTGATGAATCGAGTTACGCCCGAAAGGTTTCTAGTTATCTTGGTACTGAGCACCACGAGATGAAGGTGACGAGCGAATCAATAAAAAATATTCTCAAACATTTTGGTGAAATTTTAGATGAGCCCCTCGCTGATCCATCAATGGTTCCGACATATATTCTTTCTAAATTTACAAGCGAATCGGTTACTGTCGCCTTGGCTGGAGACGGGGGCGATGAATTATTCGCGGGATATCCAATGTTTCAGGCCGATGTCATAGCGCGTTGGTACCAATATGTTCCAAAGTTTATAAATCGCTTTCTTTTTAATACTATTAAGGTTTTGCCGGTTCAGCACACTAATCTTAGTTTTGATTTTAAAATAAAGAAATTTTTGAAAGGATTTGAAGTTTCCAAACAATATCGCCATCAGCAGTGGTTATCCAGTTTCTCACTGGCGGAGCAATCCTTGTTGTGTCACAACGTTTCTGGCACTATTTATGAAGACATTGATCGTTATCTAGCTGAATCATTAGCTGGTTCGCTGGAACAGCAACGGGACTATCTCTATTTGCGGACTTATCTTATGGATGATATTTTAGTGAAGGTTGATCGAACCAGCATGCGTCATGGACTTGAGGTTAGAGCGCCATTTCTTGATACGGCAATTGTTGAGTTTGCTAACTCTCTGCCGACTTCTTTTAAGCAGAAAAGATTCATCACAAAGCGGATTTTAAAAGAAACCATGCGTGGAAAAATCCCAGACGAGATTATCAACCGCCCCAAGAAAGGTTTTGGGATCCCGCTTGCCCAATGGTTGTTGAGTGATTTGCGTTCGTTTTGTGAGTCGGTTTTAAGTCGAGAAGAGATTTTAAAAAGTGGACTCTTCCGATATGAATATGTGGAACGATTGAAAAATGATCATTTTATGAAGCGAAGCAATAATTATAAACAACTTTGGACACTCATGGTGTTTCAAATGTGGTATAGTCACTGGTTCAAATGATAAATAAAAAAAACGAAGACAATCTAAGGAATTTTTTCAAACGCTGGCCGGCATTTTATTATTTTATTGCTGTTGTCTTTGGTCCATTAATGTTTGGCGGATTAAGTGCCAAAAGATTCTTAAAGAAATATTATCAACCTGGTAGAATCCTTAATATAGGTTCCGGTCCGTTGAGATTAGGACCAGATATTATTAACGTAGACGTCTATCCATATGAGGGTGTTGATATTGTCGCGGATGCTTTATCTATTCCCGTTGTCGATAGTAGTATCTCTTTAATCATCTCTGATAATGTTATGGAACACGTTGACGATCCAAATGCGGCGGTAAAAGAAATACACCGAATCTTGACACCTAGCGGCGTTGCTTATATATGTATACCTTTTATGTATCCATTCCATCCTTCGCCGAGTGATTTCCAGAGATTTACCAAAGAAGGAATTCTTGAACTCATGAAGGATTTTGAAATATTAGAAATTGGAGTGCGAGCAGGCCCGTTTTCTGCTTTGACTACCATCCTGTGTTATTTATGCGCAACAATTTTTTCATTTGGTTCGGAACAACTTTATTTGTTTTTAGTAAATTTATTCATGCTTTTTTTATGGCCAATAAAGCTTTTTGATATCATCTTTAATCATTGGCCTCGCGCAATTAATATGGCCGCGATTTTGTATTGTGTAGCTAGAAAGAAATAATGATATCCTTAATTTCAAAATATCGTATTCCAATCATTGGGGCTATCCTTGTGGGTGTGATTATGATCGTGCCACACATTGTATTTATTTATAATACAGGAGAATCATATCGTGATATCTACCAGTTGAGCACTGATAGCGAAGATGTCTATCTAGCCAGAATGAACGAGATTATTGACGGCCATCCTTTGCTCGGAGCTGTGCCCTATGCCGAATATAAAGACCGGTTGCCGATGATGTTCCCGACGATATACGATTTTATAGTGGTTGTTGTGAGTTTTTTATTTAAAATCTCTTTACCGACTGCTTTATTAGCGATCAAGACGATATTTCCAGCACTATTATTCTTTTTAGTATATCAACTTGTATTGACCATGTGTACTACTACTGATGCTAGTGATTCTCGTATCCTAACGGCTTTTGCGGGGGCATCAGCTGTGGTTATGGCCTATGACCTTACAAATTGGGGATCTATTACACATCTAATTTCGAATACAACTTTCTTGCTTTGGTCTCGTCCGGTTAATCCTATTACCGGAGCACTATTACTGATAGGTCTCGTTTTAATACTTTGGCGAATTCGTAATAACCAGCAGATTCGTACTTGGTGGGTATTTACTGGCGGTGTTCTTTTAGCGCTTATGATATCCTCATATTTCTTTTCTTGGGGTTTTGCTCTAGCGTTTATGGCATCTTGGGCATTTTTACAGTTTATAACGGGCCACCGCCGTTCTGCCTATACTATTGTCTTTATCACTCTTGTGGGTCTAGTTTTAGCATCACCTTATTTATATCTGACCCGTCTCTCTTCAACTCATCCTGATTTTGTATTCGCAGCAGCAAAACAGGGATTGTTTCATACGCATGCCCCAGTGGGGAGTACAATTATTATTATAATTGGTATTTTTTTGACCATGTCAGTAATTATTAGACGAATGTCTCTACACGAGGATTGGTGGCGATATTCTGTGGCCCTTACTGTAGCGGGGATTGCGGTATTAAATCAACAGGTCGTAACAGGTATTACGATTTGGCCATTTCATTTTATCCAATATATAAAACCTTTTTCGGCGATAATAATCATCGTCATTTTTTATCATGTAATCCGACCACGCTTGCCTCGTCTTTTTCCATACTTGATGATATTTATCATTAGTGTCTCTTTCATGTTTGGTATTGCTGTTCAAACTACGGCATATCGCAATTCTTTTGCTTTTTATAGTGAGCGCCAACGTTACGGTGATTTGTTTCAATGGTTAGACGCTAATACACTGCAAGATTGTACCATTCTGTCTCAAGATGACGAAGATTTGACGTTTACGTACTGGATTCCTGCCTTCACCCATTGCAACAGCGCCGTTAATCGCAACAGCCACTACATTGTGCCACCCGATAGGGTTTATCACGATTTTCTTGTAATTTTAAGAATGCGTGGTGTGACCGTAGGCAGTATTCATACCTATCTTAAAGAACACCATGACTGGGCGATGGGGTCTTTTTATGGACACTATACTGATTACCCGATCGCTGATGCATTCCATCAAGATCAAGTACGCGAAAATATTCTGGACCGGGTCGAAAAAGAATATTCCGATTTTCTTAAACGAGATTTTCTCACCGAATTAAAAAAATATCAAATTGATTATGTAATCGCTGACGGTGCTTTACGACCTGATCTTATTCGTGCACTTCATCTCGATTCACCGATTGCAACACCAGGCGGTGTTGCCGTATATCAAATATCTTATTGATTAATACATAATGAGAGCTTAATCTCCATGATCTTGGCAATCTCTTGATATGTCTTTACCTAGTCATTTGGGATAAGTATTTTGATGTATTTTCGTTATGGTTTTAATGCTTTTTGTAAGTATGGTTCTATGAATGGTGCTAAAAATCGGCTTCCGTTTGGGCTTAAATGGTGGGTGTCAGAATAGAGAAGTTTATTGCCATCAAAAGCGGGACAAATATTTTGTGAACATAAATATAACAATGGATCAATGATTATCAAGTTGGGAATTGAATGAACGATATCTCTGATCTGGGTTTGATCAGACAGAATGTCATTGAAGGTTATGCTACATTTATTTTGGCTAAGCGGATGAAGGCAGTTGCGAGGATTGATTTTAGTGCCTGGCGGATCGAGAACATAGAATACCTTTTTGCCGGCCCGATTGAGAAGCGCAACAGTGTCTCTTAGTCCTTGATAGAAGGATTGCTCAGGGTCAAGTATAGAATCAGGTACGACGGTGGCAGTGTTTGTGTGTGGCAAATATCGAAAGCTTCGAGTGGTAATCAATACTTCTTTGACATCATTTTTAATTTGAAGTAATTTTAGAATCGCCTCTGATTTTTCACCACATACGATTCGTTCGGGTAGAGTAATACCTGAAACTACGCCATGGAATATCGGACATCCGGAAATCCCTAGGAGGAGGATATTTTTACCAGACTTACTCGCTTCTTCCTCGAGACCAGTGTACAAAGCAGGAGCGTAGGAGTCACCGATCAAAGCCACGGTTTCCGTTCTGCCGATATTATAAAATCGGCAGAAATCAAAGTCCGATCGGTCCACAAGGTTTTGGGTTAAGGTTTTGCAATTATCATCCTGTTCTGTTTTAAGGCCTTTGAGTTGCTCAATATCGTCTCGGATAATAGGATCTGAAGCATATCGGCTTTCGAATCCTGACCGCTTATATACGACCAATCCCAAGGTACCGACCACGGCCATTATTACAAAAAGCCATACCGCGCTTTTTGCTTTCTTCTGTCCGAAGCGGATTGGCATTTCAATATATCTGTATGTTAGCCAAGCCAGGATAAAGGATAGAGCTACCAATTCGGCATTAACCAGAGGGGATTCAATGCCGGTAATTCTCGCGAATGACAGCAGAGGCCAGTGCCAGAGATAGAGCGGGTAGCTAATCAAGCCAATAGATACGAGAATAGGATGAGATAAGATATTGCGGTTAATCCATGATTGTTGACCAGCCCAAATTAGTAGCAACGTCCCAACCGTCGGTAGAAGCGCCCACCATCCTGGAAAAGTTCTCTGTTCATTTATTAGGATCATACTCGCCACTAAAGCACCAATTCCAAGCCAGCCAGCAGAATTCTGTATCTTGCTATCAGAAGAACTCCAGGCCAAGACAATACCCAGAGTCAGTTCCCAGAAGCGTGTGAAAGGTAGATAGAAAGCGGCAGTTGACGATTGGTGAGTTAGCCAGATATTCAGGCCGAAAGAAGCTACGCAAATCGCTAGTAAATATATACCAAGATTTCGAGACTTTTTCCAAAGCAATGCTAGAAGCAAGGGAATAATCAGATAGAACTGTTCTTCAATCCCCAAAGACCACAAATGAAGCAGTGGTTTATGATCCTTTAAAACATCAAAGTAACCAATTTCCCGATAAAGGGCGATATTTGAAAGAAAGCCCGCGCCAGCCGCCACATGTTTCCCGAGGGATAAATATTCGTTCGGTAATAGCAAAAACCAACCAATGCCCAGGCAAGTCAGGAGTACAACAATCAGAGCCGGGAAGATGCGGTTGATGCGACGAATATAAAAACCAATATAACTAAATGTCCCCTTTTTAAGTTCGCTGAATATAATACTGGAAATCAAAAAACCCGAGATGACAAAGAAGACATCAACGCCGATAAAACCACCGGGTATATAAAAGGCGTGAAATACCAAAACCATAAGAATGGCAACGCCGCGTAAGCCGTCTATATCTGCTCGGTATTTTAACCCTCTCTTAAGTTGTGATATTTCTCTCAACTTTTATGTTTTATTTATTGGCTTTAGGATAGAAGTAATGGATAGCGAAGGGTAGACCGACGAGCATGAACAGAAAATAACTCAAGAATGAGTAAGAGAATCCTACGGCCAGCGCTTGGGCGGATGTGGTATAAGTTGCAAATAGAGCGATGATGGCACTGTCTCGGATGCCGATACCGCCTATACTAACAGGTATGAGCCCGGCAAAAAGCGTAATCGGGAGATAAGCAACAACGGCAATAAACGGCGTTACTGTATTAAAAGCGAGAAATAGAAAATAAGCAGAAGTGATTGAACTTAACCAATTTATCATTGAGACGAGACCGGCTGTAACTAAGTAGATCGGTTCATTTGGGATTTTAACGGCGGTTGTAACTTTATTAACAAAACCAATTTTCGTAAGACCAAATTTAGGTCCTATTTTTTTTACTAAAATGACACCGATAATTACAGAAATCGCGATCGCGAGAGTTATTAAACTGTAAATATTTTGGTTCAAAATCTTTAATCCAACAGTGGCAATAAGAAGGAGAACAATAACGTCAATTATTTTTTCAATGATGACCGAACCGATAGATTCAGCGACCGGGATGCGGTCTTTCGTGAAATAACTTCGAATAAAATCACCAATCCGGCCTGGAATTAAAATAAATGCGTAAGTGGCCGTGACCGCATATGCCACTTTTTTAAATTCTAAATCATAACCATACGCCTTAATTGTAAAGAACCAACGGAGGGGATTAAGAATAAATATCGGCAAGATAGCCAGAAATGCATACCAGAGAAAAATAATATTGGCTTCTTCTACTGTTTTTAAAAATGTTTGGGTATCAACGGTTATTTTAAAGATAAAAAAAAGAATGACAACCGTACCAATACCAAGAAAGATGACTTTCTTTAATGGAATTTTACTGACCAGATCTATCATGATAATTCTTGAGTTATGGTTACCTTCCCTTCTTTATTCAAGATTTTGGTTTCGGGGTCGTAATTTTGCCACGGCATGAGGATGCTGGTGGTAAAGGCCTGACCGGTGGCGACATAGATTGCCGTGAAGTCAGTTGGTATATATATTTTAGTGAAGTTTTTTTCTGTGGTCGTTATTGTGTCTGTCAGGATAATTTTTCCATGTTGAAATGAAAAACGACGTTCCAGTTTGGTGACAGTCGGTGATTTAGAAACGATAAGTATTTTCTGGAGAATAACTCTAATAATTCTACTGAACCTTCTACCAAGTCCAAGCGTTATCATCCTGAATACCAATTGTTTGAATGGAGATGGTAGGACTTGAGAATAGTTGTAGAAATTGACTTCTATGACAAGTTCTTCGTTTGAAATGGAAAATTCCGGATTATCGTGCCAGACCTGAGAAATGATTTTTTTACCGTCTTGTTTTTCTAATACTAGACCACAGTCGCTGGTTATAAGAGTTTCTTTTTGAAAGAGTTTAAAGATCCCACCTTTTTTAGTTGAACAAATTAGGAACAAACCATCTTTATTTCTGACAAACAAACCAGCATCTTTGAATGATTCTTCATATTCGTATGGCCGTTCTTGAGCAGGTAAGTTATCGTCGTGGTTTAAAAACGCTTGAATATAATTGTAGACATAATGGTTGAATATCCGATCATCATCAATTCTGGACCGAGTTTTATTAGCCAAACTTTTCAGAAACATATTTCTGATGTAGGTGGCTTCAGGAAATTGGCGAGCGAGGATTTCAAAACCATTAGGTACGAAATGAGATGTATTACGGGAACCGTATTCACCGCCATAACTGCCATTGGGGTGGATGGTTAGGAAACAAAAATGGACTGCCTTTTCAAGGGCTGATTTAATTTCAACATTTTCAGGATTTTTTTGAAGATATTTCGCCAGAAAATCTATCGTGAATGTCAGATAACCCGGATCACAACCCTCATATTCCTGGAACCAGCCCTCGGGTGATTGATAGGAAAGCACTTCTTGTATTTTTTCTTCGGCGTGGAGTTTTAATTCTGTGTCTTTAGTAATAAGAAAAACATTATAAAGAGCCAAAGCAGATAAGGCGTGATGATTAGCCAGTATGCCGGATTCTTTTTTGTTTATGATAAACTGGGCCCGTTTTTTAAAAAATGTTTCTATTTCGTTATCTTTAATATTTAATAATAGATACGCTTCAGTGCAGGCATAGAGAGAGAAAGCGGATGCCCCTAAGGCCTCTTCGTTTGGATAGTAGTCATCTGTTGATCCATTTGTGTGGGAGTTTATTTTGGCAAAATTGATTCCTGCCATTACATAATCTTTGATTCGTGGATTATTAAAGTAGATATTGCCGTTGAAATCAGTATTATAGACCAAAGCTAGCGTGAGAACGAATTCCTCATACATACCACTTGAAAAATCCTTGGCTTTATAATGCCAATATTCACGATCAAAACAGCCATGGGTCTTACTGACGGGCGATCGGTCAAGCATCTCCAGTACGTGAGGGATGTAGGAGAGAGCTTCTTGTAGGTAGAGTTCTTTCGGGTAGTCCATGAGGTTTCCTTATGACCGTTTAGTTGCGACGATGAGTTCTGCAAGAAGACCAAGGGCAAAGAGTTGAACAGCAAGTATAAGTATTATAACATCACTTGTTTTTACATAATTCAGAAGTATCTTGTGTTGGGTAGATAAGAAGGAACCTACGATGAAAAATATAAATGACAGTTGTCCAAAAACCCTCATTGGCGCAAAAAATAACACGAGCCGAATAATCGTTGAAAAATATTTCAATGTATCTTTGATGGGGTGGAATTTTGATTTGCCAATCCGATTATAGTATTCCGTGCTGACATACTTAACCCGATAGCCGTTACAGAGGAAGGCCAAGGTCATTGTCGTGACACAAGAGAATCCGTCAGGAATTACCCACATATAACGCAACATGATATCTCGCTTAAAAATCTTAAAACCGGTATTGAGATCGGGGATTTTGGTCTTAGCAAGATATGAAGCGAATTTTCTTAAAAACCATTTTGCCGGCGTTCGTAAAATTTTCATGGTGCCCATCTCTTTTGTTCGGGCGCCATTAACCTGGTCGTATTCCGGGAAAAAAGAAATCATTTCTGGTAATCTGCTAATATCATAGGAGCCATCAACATCAAACATAGCGATAAGCTCGCCTTGGGCTACCCTAATGCCGGTTTTTCTGGAAGCGCCGGAACCGCCGTTTACAGTTCGGCGGATGACAGTTACATTTTCTTTGGTCGCAATTTCTCCGGTTTTATCGGTTGAGTTGTCATCAACCACGATAATCTCGTAACGTAAGAGAGGTAATTTTTGCATTACCTCGCGGACTTGGCGGATAGAGTGGCCAACGGCCAATTCTTCGTTATAAGCCGGTAAAACGAAACTGATATAAGGATTTGTTTTGGTCTCCATTAATTTTTAAACTATACCACAAAAAATGATTTTCTGCAATGGAGAAGGTATTCCTTTAAATTTAGGACTGATGGTCAGTTAGATACTTTTCCTGCAGATGAGAAAGACCGATTATGGCAAGGAGAATATAAAAAGGATACATCGGGAGAGAAAAACGGGGGATACCATGACTGGCACTGAAAACAAGATTGATATATGCAATATAAATGAAAACAAAGATGAAACTGCGCCATCTTGATTTTATTTTGTAAATTCCATAGAGTACGAGTCCAAAAAAAGTTAACCAAATTGCGCGTAAGCCCAAAATAATTATTGCTTTGAGGAAAAATCCAAGACCGGCATGATTATTACTGGTGAAAAGCAGAATCGTACTCACATTGGCCCAATCGCCCTTGTGGGGGACAAAAGGATTATTGAGATGGATAAAATTAATCAAGACAATGCCGATATACTTCTGGGGAATGGTAAAAATCTGTGATTTAAATTCACTGACAAACATGCTGTCAATTTGGCCATAGCTGTACCCCTGCTTTAATAATTGGGTTTGGCGTTCTTCAACATGACTGATCGGCTGAAATGCTTCTTTGATAATGTTAGGATTAATTGACTCAGAGAAGAAATAACCGAGAGTATAACCCATAAGATTGAGTCCGTAATGCTGGTATAGGATTTGAGCGGTTTCTAAACGGCGAAGAAGCACTAAACCGGCTCGAGGCGCGATAACTGTATCAGCACTATTGACTTTATTTCTAATAATCCAAGGCAAAAGCACGATACCAAAGGTCACCATAAAAACAATACAGCGAATTAGTACTTGTTTCAATGTGATTTTATGGTGGAGTGTAAGGATAATGCCGGCTATTGCGAATATAAAGAAAAATTGAGCACTGGAGTTTAGAAGGACATACAATCCTAAAACTGCACCAGCAATTCCAAACCAAATGAATTTCAAACTTTTACAGGATTTATAAAGGGCTAATACAATGATTACCGCAAAAAATATGATCAGAGTCTCGCGGTTTAACGATCCGGTGGGCCGGACCAATCCATAAAAAAGTGCTGCTAAACTACTGGTAAATAGAGCGATAGTTGGGGTAGTCAGAGACTTGGATAATAAATAAAGAGCCACGATAGTTGCAGTAAAGATGGCGATCTGGAATATCCGAACGACATCCTGACTTCGACCGAAAACTTTATAGAGCATGGCCACAAAAGACGGGTAGAGCGGTTCAACATCGGTTTGCTGGCCGGCGTCAGTGTAGGTACCCTTGTCTAAGATATCTAGAGCGATGGACTGGTAGGTCTGATCGTCGCCTCGGGTCACCTGGCTCCCCCAAACTTTAGCATTCCAAAAAATACCGCTAATGATCGCTAGGAGTATTAAGAAAACAATTGTTTTTCCGGTTGATTTAAATATCATCGTCTATGAGCTAAAATCATGGTCCAAGGAAATGGTTTCAGAACCATGTCTATTTTAAAATCGTGACTTTTTACTAATTCTATAAATTCTTGGCGTGACCAGTGGTTAATATGGCCGGGAGTATTGCCTAAATTTTTAATATATTTCCGTCGGATAATATTTAAGATGCGCCAAATTGGCTCATCAGGTACTGACAGAATAACGTACCCGTTACTAACCCGATAGAGCTCGGACAGTGCTTTGTGAGGATCTTGGACATGCTCCAGAACTTCACAGCAGACAATCAAGTCAAACACATTGTTATTATACGACAATTTCTCTAAATACTGAATAGAAAATTCAATATTTTTGTCGGCAAGATCCCGACGGGCAATATCCAGTACTGTGTCAGAAATATCGCTCACATAAATCTTAGTAGTCAGAGGATAGGACCGTCGTAAAATACCTGTTAAATATCCTTCACCAGCACCCACTTCTGCAATTGAATGGCAGCCAGATTTTTTATCAAGTAACTGGCGAAAATTTTTAATAAAATTCTGAACTAAAAATCGCGAGATCGGATTTTTGGCATTATATTTATCCTCATAGTTGCCAAGAGGAATATCATCGGGTGGTAGGCTCATGTTCTAAAGAATATAATAAAATATGGTACTCCAGTCAAATATCATTCTTGTAAAAAATAATAAAATGCGGTATATTTTGGACCATGAAAAAAGCGTTAATTACAGGCATAACCGGCCAAGACGGCTCATATTTAGCCGAGTTTTTATTAAAAAAGGGCTACCGGGTTTATGGTATTATTCGTCGCGCAAGTACGTTTAATACCGAACGGATTGATTTCTTAAAACACTTCAAAGATAAGGGCTTACTTTCCTTACATTACGGTGATTTGGCCGATTCCGGCTCCGTGAATGGACTGATTGCGGAGATAAAACCTGATGAGATATATAACCTTGGGGCCCAATCTCATGTTAGGATAAGCTTTGATATTCCGGAATATACTTCTGATGTGACAGGTCTCGGAACTCTTCGAATGCTTGAAGCCATGCGGAGACATTGTCCAAAAGCTAAATTTTATCAGGCCTCTTCTTCAGAAATGTTTGGAGAGGTTTTAGAAAGTCCCCAGGTTGAAACCACACCATTTAACGCCCAGAGTCCCTACGGTATTGCTAAAGTTTTTGCTCACGAAACGGCAAAGAGATATCGAGACGCCTATGATCTTTTCATTAGCTGTGGAATCTTGTTTAACCATGAGTCCTCAAAGAGAGGCGAAAACTTCGTGACTCGTAAAATTACTGTCGGTGTCGTTAAAATAAGTCGTGGTCTCCAAGATAAATTATTTTTAGGCAACTTGGAGGCAAAACGTGATTGGGGTTATGCTCCTGAGTATTGCGAAGCAATGTGGCTGATGCTCCAAACTAAGAAACCCGATGATTTTGTGATAGCCACCGGTAAAACTCATTCTGTCAGAGAATTTGTCGAAGAGGCATTTAAATGCACAGGCATTGATTTAATCTGGGAAGGCAAAGGTTTAAAAGAAAAAGGCATTAATAAAAAAACAGGCAAAATTTTAGTCGAAATAGACCCTAAGTATTTTCGACCTAATGAGGTTGATTACCTGTGTGGTGATGCTTCTCAAGCCAAAAAAGTGTTAAAATGGAAACCGAAAACAGATTTTAAAAATCTGGTTAAAATAATGATGGACGCGGAAATAAAAGCTCAAAAATAAAATGGCTAAAATGAAAATACAATTTTTAAATCCGAGCATAACAGTTACAGATATTAAACAAGCTGTCAAAGTATTAAAGTCCGGATGGATTTTAATGGGACCCGCAAGTTTTGAGTTTGAAAAAAATCTTAGTAGATATATGAGAACAAAACACGCAGTTTTGACTAATAGTTGCACTTCGGCTCTTTTTCAATCTTTACTGCTTGCCGGTATAAAGCCAGGTGATGAGGTTATAACAACTCCACTTTCTTATGTGGCTACACCCAATGCGATAATACATGCTGGTGGCACACCAGTATTTGTTGATGTAGAACCAGAAACTGGGTTGATTGATTCCAATAAGATAGAAAAAGCTATTACCAATAAGACTAAGGTCATTCTACCTGTTCATTTATATGGCCAGATGGCTGACATGAAATCAATATCAAAGATAGCTAAGAAGCATAAACTTGCTGTTATAGAAGATGCGGCTCACGCCATTGAGTCCGAAAGAGATGGTATAAGACCAGCCCAGTTAGGCCTTACTGCTTGTTTTAGTTTTCACGTAGCAAAAAATATAACCGCTGGACAAGGGGGAGCCATAGTAACTAATAATTCAAGAGGCGATAAATTGGCCAGACTTTTAAGGAGGGATGGCATAAAAAATATCGGAGTTAAGAGAAGAATGGTAGTTCTTGGATATAAACAGCTCATGACCGATTTCCAGGCCGCTCTTTTGGATAGTCAATTAAGCCGAATCGATAGTCAATGGGAAAAAAGAAAACAGATTTACGAAAATTATGCCAAAGTGTTTTTAAATGTAAAAGGATTAAGTTTTCCAAAACTGGTCCCTAATTCAAAGCATGCGTATCATATGTTTGTAATACAGGTTAGTCCGGATAAAAGAGACAAAATTATTGAATTCCTATATGAAAATGGAATCCAAACATCTATTCACTATGACCCTATACATCTAGAGCCATTTTACAAAAAGACCCTTGGTTATAAAAGAGGTGATTTTCCTATAACTGAAAAGTTTGGTCTTTCTACTATTACCCTTCCTTTATATCCAAAACTGAATAAACGTCAGCAAAAATATGTAATAGATAAAGTTAAGGAAAGTTTAAATAATGTCTAAAAAACTTAAGATAGGATATCTGACTTCCTCCATATCTTCAGCAGGTGGTTGGGATAGTTATTCCAAGGGTGTGGTAAAATCTTTATCTAAAATAACCAATGTCATTGTTCTAACGCGAGAAAATTCTGTGAACGATGAAGTAAATGGGATAAATATTATAAAGACCTTACCGAAAAAAGATAACAGCTACAATTTCCTGATACAAATCAAAGTTTTTTTTAAGACAATTAAATATTTAAGAAATTGTGACGTCATTCATAGCTTAATAGAACCTTATGCTCCTGGTGCAGCTTTAGCCAGTTTTTTTCTTAGGATACCTTTTTTTCTTACATTTCATGGCACCTATGCCATACCCCCTAAGGGCTATAGTTTAAAAAATATAGCCAAAAGAAACTTAATGAGGATGATGTATAGCATCGCTTCCATTGTCACCACTGGTGCGGAGCGAAATGCCAAATTTATTCAGGAAGTGATACAACTCGGAGAATATAGATTTATTCCAAATGGAGTAGACCCAGATATTTTCTATCGAATCAATGTGCCTAAACCTGATAAGCCGTTCGTGCTTACTGTGGGGGAGGTTAAGCCGAGAAAAGGGGCCGATGTGACTATCCAGGCCCTGATTAAATTAAAAGATGAATTTCCTGATTTAGAATATAATATTGTGGGTAAAACAACATCAGCTCCTGGTTTTATTCAACATCTTCAAAAACTTGCGAGCGATGGGGGTATTGAATCCAGGGTAAAACTTTTAGGTAAAGTGAGCATGGACGAACTTCGAAAGCTTTATAATCAATGCAGTATCTTTATTTTGGCTGCTCAGACAATTGATGGAGCTTTTGAAGGTTTCCCCATGGTTTTTTATGAGGCCCAGGCCTGTGGGGCGCCTCTAATCAGTACTTATGGTTTTGGTTCCGAATATGTTATCAAGAATGGGTACAATGGTTATTTAGTTCACGAGGGGAATAGTAACGAATTAACCGATGCTATTAAAAAAATACTTGAAAATCCTGATTTACGTTCAAATATGATCGCAAATTCATTAAAAGAAGCAGATTTAAATACGTGGGACAAAATATCCTTAAAAATTTTAGAAATGTATAATGATGGTTTAAATAAAAAATAATTATGAAAACAGTTTTTATTCCTGCTTATCACGGATTCGTCGCTCGAGCGATATTTAATTCGGATGCATTGGGCGATTTAAAAAAGCGAGCCGATGTCAGAGTTGTTATTTTTGGACCTTCAAGCAAAAAAGATTTTTTTGAGAAATTGTATGGCGGACCAAATGTCGTTGTGGAAGGTTTTGATGTTGAAGATATCATCCGAAACCCAAGGAACAAATTTTGGTATCGGCTGGCATTCCTGCTCCAGAACAGCCAGTACGTTATTGACCAGCGCAAAGAGCGCTTATGGCACCATCGTACTGTAACCGGCTATCTTAATTACTGGATGCTGAACTCCTTAGCTTGGGTATTGAGTCGGCTCGGATTTGTTCGTTGGTTGTATCGATGGGCGGATTATCGGTATTCACCAAAAAATGTTTTTATGCCTTTTATTGAGCAATACAAACCCGATTTGATTTTTTCTTCGGACGTATTTTGTGAACAGGATGCGTTACTATTGCGTTCAGCAAAAATTTCGGGTATTCCAACCCTTGGCATGGTTCGGTCATGGGACAATACCACCACCAAGGGCATCTTGCGAATTTTTCCGGATCGGCTCTTGGTCAACAGTCAAGCTATCGCCGATGAAATCGTGAAATTACATAGCTATCAACGCTACTTAATTAAAGTTGTTGGGTTGCCCCAATTTGATAAATGGGTTTCCGGTCCGACTCTTTCGCGTGAGGAATTCATGAAAAAACTAAACATTCCGACCGATCGTAGAATCATCATGTTCACGCCGGCTGGAGCGAACTTGAGCACTGTTGATGGAGAACTCTGTGATATTTTAAAGCAAGCCATAAATGCGGGAGAGATTCCGGCTAATCTTCACGTGATTATTAGTAATCATCCTGCGCATCCCGCAGACTTGTCAAAGTTTACCCCTGATGATCATTTTACAATTGAACATTTGGGTAAACTTTTTGGTGTGGTTAGTTATCGAGAAGTAGAAATGACTCCCAATGACAATGATAATCTTCGTAACTTTATCTATTATTCCGATATCATTATGTATATCGCTAATTCTATGGGCCTGGACGCGCTAATCTATGATAAGCCTACGATTATCGTCAGTTTTGATGGCTACGGACATGTACCCTATATAAAAAGTATTCGACGATTTAATAACGAGGATTGTCTACATAATTTAGTCCTGACCGGTTGCACTAAAGTGGCTAGGAGTAAACAAGAATGGCTTCAGCAAATAAATGATTATCTTAAAGATTCTACTGTTGATGTCGCCGGACGTATTTTTGCCCGTGAACGTTATATGGAACCAATGGACGGCCAGTCCGGCCATCGCATTGCCGGTGAAGTCTTGAAAGAATTGAAAGTATAACGTTATCTCAGTGAAAACTATTATTAGAATTAAAGATATTATGGAATCAAATCGAGTTCGAGTTTTTGATTTTGGTAGGGATATTTTCTTAGACCAGCAATTACATTGTCCCGCATGCCAGAATGATCTAACAGTCGGGGGAATACTTGTGGGAGAACAATCGGATGAAAAGATACGATATGGTGTGTGTTCTCGGTGTGGTTATATGGGTTATATTGATCGTCCGACTAAAAAATGGATGATTGATTTCTATAGTACCGATTGGGACCAAGCATTTCCTCGGACTGTCGAACAAATTAAAAACGGCACGATATTGCCAGGTAAAGGAATAAAACCAGAGCGGTACATATCTGCTTCTTTGCTCCAAAAAATTCAACCTGACCGAAATAAACCATTTTTGGAAATTGGTAGTGGGTACGGTGAGGTTTTAAAATACTTTAAAGAACAAGGATTTAAGACGGTTGTCGGAGTGGAGAACTCTCAACATCGCGCCGAGATGGTCAATAGAGCTTTGGGTTTTACGATTTTTCATGGAGGATTTGAGGAAGACAATATCCAGGAAAAACTCGCAAAATTCAAACCCATCGGACTAGTTTTCAGTAACCATGTTTTGGAACATACCTATCATCCTGAAGATATAATTAAAAAAATATCATTTTTTCAAGATATTGGAGACTATCTAATTCTGTCATTACCAAATGCTGTCGGTGAACATATCAATTATTCTTTTTTATACTTAGTACATCTCCACTCATTTACCAAGGAATCTTTGGAGATACTTTTAAATAGACATGGCTATGAAATAGTCGCTGATAATTCACCTGACGAATTTAGTATTGCTATCGCTGCTCGGAAAGCCCAAAATCCAAAGTCAATCTTTTTACTAAAATCAAATTACCTTGAACTCTTTAAAACTCGGGTTAAAAAGGGGATGAGTATCGATTTATTAAAGTCCGGAACTAACGAATTATATTGGGAACAACGTTCAGAATATGATTTTTCACGAGTTATTCCGAGATATAAAAACAATCTTGTTGCGGCAATTATCTGGAAATTTAAAAAGTTGGTCGCATTGGTTAACGTCCATTTGCGTCGTTTTACGATTGGCTATAAACTTTTAATAGAACCTATTGAGATTGGTGATGATATGTCGACAGAAATACGGTTTCCAAAAAATATAAAATTTTTAATAAAGTGAAATATTTTAATCTTGATGCCATCATTTCGGCTCAACCGACATTTCAAAAAGCGCCGGGCGGGTTTCGATACGGGTTTATTCCGAACATTTTTAAAGAAGATGTCTATGATAAGTTAGTCGCTGGTTTTCCTTCATCGTCATCGTTTAAATTAGTAGACAAACCTTCCGGCGGCGGTAGAAAAAGATTTTATTCTGGTCCGCACTACGAGACTGATTATACGGGTGGCTGTGTGTGTCATTTGGAACAACTCTCTAATATCTGGAAAGAAGTCATGAAAGAATCGGCTTCGGCGGAGTTAATAACTACTCTTAGTAAAGCTACCGACATTAATTTTAATTCTTTAGGGATGTTTGGTTTTGCTTATGGTGATGAAGGTTGTATGCAGGAGGCTCACATTGACGGAGTTATCAGAGATAATCCGTCTGTAATTAAATCACCTATTGCTTGTTTAATATATATTAATAAGGATGCCGAAGGTTCAAGCGGAACTCGTATTTATAACACCGATCGAACAACCACACTTTTTAAGGCGCCAGGTATGAGAAATGGGTTATTCTTTTTTGAGCAAAATATTAATGCATGGCATGGCTTCCCAATCGTACCAGTCGGAGAGGAGCGAAGATTATTGAGTCTTGGTTATAATATAGAAAAAAATCCAATACAATTTAAGAAATCTTTAATACATAAACTAATCTGTGTCCACGGCTGGAAGTTTAGAATTAAGTCCTTACTTAGTAGAACGAAGTAACTGTTTGAATTTCATTTCTGCGTCCAGCCAATCCTGAAGAATATTGATGTCCATATCATAGTTAGGGTCGGTTTCCAATATCTCAATCTTGTCACCGTAAAGGTTCATTGGTTTTTGGTGTAAATTTGACGGCTTTATCACAAATACTAAATCATTTCGTCCATAGCATTTAAATGGAAACAATTGTCGTTGGGGTAACATATTTTTAATACTCCCGCCACCATAGAGTGTAATTTTGCCTGACTTATTGCGAACCCAAGTCCAAAATGGTGTATGGTGAGCCGGGGTCTGGCTGACAGTCACTACAGAATCAACTTTTTTGTTATAGAAAATCTTAATCGCTTCATCGATTTGGAATGACTGACGAGAGGGCGTCGTCGGCTGGAGGAGGACAATAGTATCGGCCTTGTAGTCCTCATGGTTGCAGAGCCATTGGTAGGCATACCGAAGCGCGGGCTCAGTCGGCACACGATCTCCAGCCAGCTCCGCTGGTTCGTCGATTACTTCGGCGCCGTAGCGTCGGGCAACGGCGGCGATTTTGGGATGATCAGTTAAGACAAAAACTCGATTAATGAGTTTACTACCCTTGGCGGCCAAAATCGCCCAGGCGATTAGGGGCTTGCCGGCAAATTTCTTTATATTTTTCAATGGAATACTCTTTGATCCACCTCGGGCGGGGATAATAGCAATGGTTTTGTGTTTTTTCATGAATTAAATTATACCACAGTTTGAATAATATGCAAAAGATGGGATGACACATTCAACCTGTACTTTTCTCATAGAATAAGTATGCTTATAAGTATATGTACTCTATAGGTATCATCCAAGGCAGATTATCTTTGCCAATGAATAACCGATTGCAATTTTTTCCATTGGATTGGGAATCAGAGTTTCTGCGCGCTAAACAGATGGGATTTGACCACATCGCGTGGTTTCTAGATAGAGATATTCTAGGATTTGATCCCATCAACGATATCTGGCTCAAGCCAGAAATTGTTAAGCGGATTGATAAGTTAGGACAGATAATTCCAATCAGTTCGGTTGATGCCGGTAGGTATCCAACCTGCGGTCCATCTCGGCAAGATACCATTGATCAATTCAGTAAACTGTTACCGGTGCTTATTCCCAGGTTGTCTACGGGCGTAATAAACATCCCGCTCTTAGAGGATTACGCACCAAAAACATCAGCCGAAAAATTAGAATCAATCGATACGTTGAAGCAAATATTGGCTGTTGCTGAAATCGCGGGTGGACGCATCGGGCTTGAAACAGAAATGCCAGTTTCAGAATTGAAAGAATTTATTGACGGATTTGAGGATAAGAATATTGGAGTTTGTTATGATACAGGTAACTGTGCTTCCTATGGTTTTGATTGCGCTAAAGATATAAGAAAATTAGGCAGTCGGATTTTTGAAGTTCATTTGAAAGATCGAAAGTTGGGCAGCACCAAATCCTTAACTTTGGGTACCGGCGACGCTAATCTGAAAGAATGTTTTGACTCACTTGCATTTATTGGTTATCGTGGTATACTCACGTTGCAAGCATGGCGGGGGGAGGACTATTTGGCCGACGCAAGAACTCAATTCGCTTTTGTTAAAAAACTTCTCAGTACTTAAATGAAATCACAAAATTTGTTTTCGCTAAAAGGTAAAGTAATTATTCTCACCGGTGGAGCGGGATTTTTAGGTAAGAATCACGCCCAAGTTCTTTCCCAGGCCGGGGCGCAAGTTATTATCTGGGACCGATATGACGACAAAACATTGGGCGAAGCTCTCAAAGATATACCTAAGAGTTTTAAAATTGATGTCCAATCCGTGGATATTACCGATGAAGTCGCAGTAGTCGCGACTGTCAAAAAGATTGTAAAAAAATACGGACGAATTGATACACTTATTAATAATGCGGCCATGAATCCGGCTGTTGGTTCAGATGAGTCAAAAAAAATGTTTGTACCTTACGATGAGTACCCAATCAGTTCCTTCCGAAAGGAAATAGACGTCAATATTGTTGGGTCTATGATTTGTACTAAAGCTGTCGCGCCAATCATGAAAAAACAGCGTGTGGGCGTGATTATTAACGTTGCTTCTGAAGTTTCAAATATCGCCCATGATCACAGAGTATACAATGACCCAGAAAACAGAAAATATAAGTCGCCAGCGTATGTAACTAGCAAAACTGCTCTCATTGGTCTGACTCGGCAATGGGCGGCATATCTTGGACAATATAATGTGAGAGTTATCACGTTTTCGCCCGGTACCGTCCATCATAGCGCAATGTCAAAAGATTTTGTGGATAGATTTTCAAAAACCAATATGTTCGGTCGCTTGGCGCAAGCTAACGAGCATTCGGCCGTCATTCTTTTTTTGTGTTCCGACGCCTCTTCTTTCATGACTGGCACCAACGTAGTAGCTGATGCCGGCCACAGCGCTTGGTAATTCTCTTATTGCGTCATAATTTTAATTTTGGTATGATGGGAAGCACGAGAACTTATAGTTTGTATATGAAACTTTTACCCTCAAATTTTATCTCAAGAGCGGTTAGATATGCTACTAAGAAGCCGCTATCCCAAACAAAAGATGTTCAAATTGGTGATTTTGTCGTAGGTAGAAATCAACCTTGTTTTTTTGTCGCCGAAATAGGCATTAATCATAATGGTAGTGTGGAAATCGCCAAGAAGCTGATTGACGCGGCCGCCGAAGCCGGCGCTCAAGCGGTTAAGTTTCAAAAACGTACTGTCTCCGAGGTGTACACACCAGAAGAGCTTGCCAAGCCGAGAGCGGTTGATCGAGGTGTACTTGAAAATGCCATCAAGCGTGGAGTGTTGTCAGATGAAGCAGTAGCTCGATTGACTGAATCGGATTTTAAGAACTCCACTAATGGTGATTTAAAATATGCCCTTGAATTTACCGAAAGCGAATACCGTGACCTTTTTTCGTATGCTAATCAGAAAGGTCTTCTTTGTTATGCTTCGCCTTGGGATGAGCAGAGTGTTGATTTCTTAGAAAAACTCAATGTTCCTTGTCACAAAGTTGCTTCGGCAATGCTTACTCATAAAGGAATTCTAAATAAGATCCGAGAAACCGGGAAACCGGCTATTGTTGCGACTGGCATGAGTACTATGGATGAAGTTAGAAATGCGGTTAGTATCTTGTCCGGTTCGCCGACAATATTATTGCATACGGTTTCAACCTATCCCGCCAAAGATGAAGAAGTTAATTTAAGGACTATTGTAAAATTCAGAAAGGAATTTTCCGATAATCCTATCGGTTACAGCGGCCATGAACAAGGCATTGCTATTTCATTGGCTGCGGCTACTCTCGGTGCTCATATGATTGAGCGACATATCACCTTAGATAAAAAAATGTATGGCTCGGATCAATCAGCCAGTTTGGAGCCCCAAGAATTCAAAACCTTAGTTACTGCTGTCCGTGAAATGGAATCCGCCTTCGGCGATGGTGTAAAGCGTGTCTTGCCATCAGAAGTTCCTATTCTTCAGAAATTAAGAAAGCAATAATTTAGGCATATCATGGATATCAAGCGTTCGATCCTGGAATCTATTGAGGCTAAGATGGAATTGACCCATAACGATGATCTTATTTCAAATATTAGTAAAGCCGCTACTGAGATTAATACCGCTTTCTCTCGTGGCAACAAAATCATGGTCTCCGGAAACGGAGGATCCGCGGCGGATGCCCAACACTTTGTGGCTGAACTCGTGGGTCAGTTTTCAATTAAAGGTCGAGTTTGTCTTCCCGCCGTCGCTCTTACTACGAATGCCTCAATAATCACTGCCGTTAGCAACGATTTTTCTTTTGAAGAGATCTTCAGCCGCCAGGTTGAAGGTCTGGGTCATTCCGGGGATGTGTTTTTCGGTATTTCGACAAGTGGCAATTCAGAAAATATTGTCCGGGCATGCAATGCCGCCAAACAAAAAGGCATGTTTACGATTGGACTGCTAGGCAAAGATGGTGGCAAGATGAGAGACATCGTCGATCTTTCTCTGATTGTGCCAGGACAACAAACATCGTTTATCCAGGAGGCTCACATTATGGTTATTCACACGCTCTGTTACGCCATAGATGAACCTTTTTCATAGTTAAATATATGCAAATTTTAAGATGGGCTATTAATCCTGAACTTGAACGGGAAACAAGGAATCATTATCGGACTCGGTTTGCTCATGAGTTGAAAGATAAGGATCCGCTAGAAATTATTCGCCAAATCACGTTTGACGGTGAAGGGGAAGAAATTACCTTGCCCGATATCAAAAAAGTGCTCGGATATGTTTCCAAGAATTTCCTGCCTCAGCTTTCGGGTGTGGGGGTGGAACTGGGTGCTGGACCGGGAACGTTTAGCGCCATCTGGGCGTCATTGTCAGACCTTCAGAAGATATACGCGGTTGAAGTTTGTCCACCCATCGTTGAACTGCTGACCCCAAAGGTTTCAGAATATATACTTGGTCGGGATCAAGATAAAATTATTGGTGTTATCGGAGATTTTGATCATCTTAATCTGCCCGACCGAAGCGTAGATTTTATTTTTGATTTTTTTTCTTTACATCATTCCTCTGATATCAATGTGACATTGAAAGAATCCGCTCGGGTCCTCAAAGAGGGTGGGTTTGTATTGTGTTTTGATAAAGCTCGGCCTGATCATTACAGTCGGGAAGATCTTAACGTACTCCTTGATGCCGAATATCCAGATTATGAAAAAAATCTATATGGAGTTGTAAAAGGTCAGAAATTTACCCGGCGGATGAATGGTGAAAAAGAATATCGTTTGAAGGACTGGCATTCGGCATTTTTGGGTTCAGGTTTTAAGCGATTTGAACATTTCCATTTGTCTAAAACTATCGGCGGTTCTTTGATATCTCGCACACTTAAAAATATTATCGCTATTTTTCCTGGGAGATTCCAACCCTTATTAACCAGGTTTATGCCCAAGTCAGTTCGTCACCACGCTTTTGTATTGGTTGAGGAAAATCGGGTCTTTGTGCCCGCAATAAATAAATTTCCCAAAGAATCTTCTCTACTCATCGCTTATAGATGATTTATATTTTCTAAGTTCAAGTTCCCAGAGTAGGATATTTAAAAATGTTCCTAATACATAAACTAACAATGAAGCATAAATCACACCCCATATGCCCCATAGATAACCGAACAGAATAAATGAGGTGACTCTAGATATATGGGCCGTGACACTCGAAATATAAAGAGTCCTGAGCATTTTTTGAGATTGGAAAACGCTTCCCATGTATGACCCAAGACCAGTAAAGATAAACGAAAGAGAAATTACCTGGGAATAACGGATAGATTCAATATATTTAGGTAGAAATATTTTAAAAACTATCGGAGCAATCATAATATATCCTAAACTGATTAAACTCCCTAAGATAATAGATTGAAAAGTTCGTCTATAAAATACCAATCTTATATCGCTTACAGTTTTACTAGATAATTTAGGAAGAATAATTGAACCATAAGTTTTTATATAACCTCGTATTCTTTCAGGAATTGCCAGAGCTAAACCATAGATGGCAAGCTGTATCGCGCCTAAGAAATGGAAGACCACTATTTTATCTACATATTGGGATAAATTTGAAAAAATATTCATAAAACTCAAATGGGCTCCGTATTTCAATAATGCTCTTTCTTCTTGAGGATTGCGGGTAACTGGCTTATATAATGCAATGGTACGGAAATAAAAATATATTTGAGGGAGAAGATTGGCTAATGAATAGACCAATACTAATAACACAATGTTTTTTAGAAATATTATGCCACCAATCATAACTAGGTTATATATGGCCGATGTGAGTACACTCCATAAGCTTGATCTCTTGAAATCTTTTTTGCCGATCAAAAAAGCACCATATGTATTAAGTGCTGATATAAAAGGAAACGTAAGGGCTAAGATTAATAGAGATATTGCGAGAACATGATTTGCGTGGGTGTAATAATAGCCAGCCATTAAACCAGAGACGACCATAAAGAGTAGATTCCATTTGAGTTGGAACTTTAAAGCATATGGTAATATACCATCATGTCCATTGGCGACGGCCTGAGTGACCGCCGTGTTCATTCCAGAAAACGTCAAAAATGCTAAAGCGCCAGCTAAAGACAAAATATATTTATATAAACCGTATGTCTCTACAGGCAGGAAATTTGCAAATGTAAATGTAAGGGCAATGGAAAAAAGAGTGGTGAAGCCGAATGATGTGGTAGACCAAAAACTACTAGTAGCGAGATAGAACATGTCTATTCGGGTGTATTTTTGAGACCAAAGGAGGAGTTTTTTGGCTTTAATCTTAATTTTAGGTATCATATAGATATATATTATAAATTAAAATTAGTAATCTTGCAACATTTATTTTTAAAAGAAAGGGTCTCCTATTTCCGTCAACATTGGTTTGTTAAGAATTTAGCTATTTTACAGATAGGTAATTTCGGTAACACATTTATTCAAGGACTTACGGGTATTATCATCGCGCGGTTGCTTCAGCCGGAGCTTTTTGGAATCTATGCTATTTCTTTTAGTTTGGCGGGGTTGCTTGTTTTGGCGGTGAGTTTTGGTATTCAAGATACCGGCGCGACAATCGTCGGAAGAGCTTTTGCGAAAGAAAACCATCAGGGAACCAGGGAGGCCTTTATGTTTTTGGGCCGAATGGTGTCTATTATCGCCATTCTTTCCGTGATTGCCGTTTTGATTGCCCCGTCTTTAGCTGACAAAATTTATCACAATTCATCAATAGGTTGGTACGCGGGTATTTTAGTGTTGGCGTCATTTATTTCCAATACTTTTTTAAATTTTTCTTCGCTGGCCTATCTGGTATTAGGGAAGATAAGACAAATGACATTGTTGACTTTTACCGATCAGACATTGAGGAATTTTTTATCCGTCTTTTTGATTGTTGGCGGTTTGGGAATTACCGGCGCGATGAGTGGTCATCTTTTGGGGGCAATAGCCATGCTTGCCGTTTCGTTGATTATCTGGAGACGTATTTATAAAAGTAATGCGATATTTCCTTCAATTCTGGAATTTTTTAAAAATAAATCCAATCTGCAGGCATCAGGCCATCTTAGATTCAGCGCTTGGGTTGCTTTAGATAAGAATATTGCCACACTCTTCAATTTGTTACCGGTATTGATGGTGGCGTTGTATGTTTCAACGACAGAAGTGAGTTACTTTAAAATTTCTTTGTCTTATGTGAATTTAGTTATCGGTCTGATGGGTCCCATATCCACTCTTTTAAATGTTGAATTGCCGCGAATGCACGAAGAAAACCCCGATGTTTTGAGAAAAAACTTTTTACGGGTTTCATTGTACTCGCTTGTTTTTTCAGTGGTCCTGACATTTGGGGCGTTGGTCATATCTCCGTTTGCCCTCAGGATTCTGTATGGGGAAAATTTTATTCCCGGTATAAAATATATTTTAGGTCTGGGGATTTACGGCGCTTTTTTGGGTATTGGAGTGGGTCTTGGTTCAATGTGGCGGGCCATCAATAAGGTGAAAATATCCATCCTTATTAACACCACTACTCTTGTTGTCGGTATTCCCTCGGGTCTTTACTTAATCAAAAACTTTGGGGTTTGGGGAGCGGTGATTATGGTCAGCGCCTGGTTTACAATTTCTCATTTTGTATCTTTTTTCTATATTTTGAGTTACACCGGCCGTGTAAAATAGTGTTTGCCAAATCTTAAAATTTACCATACAATATTGATAGTTATGAATATCAGGTCCATTCTCAAATACTGTATTTACGCCACGGCCTTGATGCCGTTGATTATATTTTCGCAATATTTATCGCCGTTTCATTTTGGAAAGGTTGTCATCTTCAGGAGCATTGTTGAAGCGATGGCCGTGTTGTATGTATTGCTTGTCATGCTCCACCGTGAATACAAGCCCCGCGTTGACAAGTTATTTTGGGCATTTCTGACCTTCACTGTCGTATACACACTTACTACTCTTACAAGCGTAAATACCTATCAGAGCTTCTGGGGGACGCTGGAACGAATGGGCGGGGCGTATAGTTTTTGGCACTATTTTGTATTCTATATTGTTATCACTTCCGTTTTGAGAACCAAAGAAGAATGGGCGACATTTTTAAAAATAACCGTCGGGGTCGGTGTCCTTTCGGCTTTCTACGGATTTGGTCAAAAAACTAACATATCCTTTTTTATTGGGGGAGGAGGCCGGGAACGTATTTTCGGGACAATCGGCAATGCCGCTCTCTTTGCGGGCTATCAGATTTTAAATGTTTTTTTGGCGCTTGTTTTAGGTTTTGTGGCAACCAAGAAAATGGAACGCAATTTTTTGTTAATTTCAGCCGGGATAATGGGTCTTGCCGTATTTATGACTGCGGTCAGGGGGTCACTTCTTGGATTAAGCGTTGGAATCATAACCTTTACGGGATTATATTTTACCCAAACTCACTCAAAACAGGCCCGAAAGATATTCTTGGGCCTTGTGGGTCTGGCAATCTTATTTTTCGGATTTGCTCTTCTGTTTAAAAATAGTTCTTTTGTCCAAGATTCGCCATACTTGCGTCGTATCACTAATTTATCCGTTTCTAATTATACGGTTCAAACGCGATTCTGGGCCTGGCAAGCCGGCTTGAAAGGTTGGCGTGAAAATCCGAAGACAATTCTGGTCGGTTGGGGTCCGGAAAACTTCAATATCCCATTCTCTAAATATTTCAATCCCAAGTTCTTTGCCGGACCCGGTTCAGAAACCTTGTTTGATCGGGCTCACAATATGTTCGTTGAGGTCTTAGTGACAATGGGGTTGGTCGGTTTTCTGACGTATTTAGCTCTATTTGCCGTGATATTAAAATCATTATGGCGTCTTAAAGAAAAGCCGGAGTTTCGCGTTCCAGCAATCGGATTTATATCCATGACTATTGCTTATATGATTCATAACGCATTTATTTTTGATACTTCAGCCAATTTTCTGGTATTTTTCAGTATTTTTGGGTTTATGACTTGGATGAATCGTTCAGAGCCGATGCCAACTAAATCTTTACACAAGGCCACCTCTTCTAATCTAGTAATTATTGCCGGACTGATTCTGGTCATTGGTGTCAGTATTTTGATTTATCAAACAAATATAAAAACCGCGATTGCCAATTACGCGACGACTCGCGGTATTGTTGCCGGTTGGAATAAGAACTTCAATGGCGCTATAGCCAAGTATAGGGAAGCTACCTCATATGATGTGGCTGGTAGATATGAATATCGAAATCGCTATACCCAATATTTATTGGATTTTAGTTCTTCTATTGATGTATCCGCGCCTAATGCCCAGTCAATTTTTAAAGAGGTTATCGCGTTAGAAGAGAAAAATGCCTCTGAAAACCCCCAGGATTATTTACCGGAACTCTATCTCTCGCGACTGAATATTGTTCTGGGAAAATCAGATCCGAAGTCCCCTTATAATGATGAGTCCTTGAGACATTCATTTAAAGCGTTGAGTTACGCGGAAACTTTTGTCCGCACTTATTATGAAGTCGGTCAAGGATATCTCAACAAAAAAGATTATGCGAACGCCCAAATTGCTTTTCAAAAAGCGATTGATTTAAATCCGGATGTCGGCGTCTCGTATTGGTATCTGGGATCTGTGCAGATGCAATCCGGTCAAATTGACAAGGCCTTAGTCAATATAGACATGGCCATTAAAAAAGGATATATCCTTTCCGAAAACGATTATCTTAATGTCGCGAATATCTACGTCAAAAAGAACGATTTTCAACATCTTATAACCATTTATGAAAGTTTAGTGAAGATTAAACCAACCAGCGCTCAGTACATGGCTTCTCTTGCCGTTGTCTACAGTAAAGTGGGTCGGATTGACGATGCCGTTCGATTGGCTCGTCTGGCTGCTCAAACTGATCCAAATTTTGAACCGGAAGCGATACGATTCGTTCAATCACTCGGGCGAACTTGGTAAATAAAACAGTCCCGCTCAGGCGGGACTGTTTTATTTACCTGCTTGGGAGAGGGCGATACGGATTGTTTTTAGGATTATGCCAAAGTCAAGAAGGAAAGAACGATTTTTAATATAGTAAAGGTCGTATTTTAATTTCTCGGCGGCGTCTTTAACTGAAGCGCCGTAAGGATAATTAATTTGGGCCCAACCGGAAAGACCGGGCTTGATTAGATAACGCTCTTCGTAGAATGGCACTTCGCGTTTGAGGGTCTCATGGAATTCTGGCCGTTCCGCCCGCGGACCGACCAAAGACATCTCGCCCTTGATGATATTCCAAAGTTGAGGAAGTTCGTCAATTCTAGATCGGCGGAGGAATTTTCCAATCCCGGTAACCCGTTGGTCGTCATCTTTGGCCCAGACCGCGCCCGTGCCAGCCTCGGCATCCAAAATCATTGTCCGGAATTTTATCATCTTAAATGATTTTCCCAGCCGGCCGATTCTGGTTTGGGTGTAAAATAACGGTCCCGGTGAACCGAGTTGGATGGCCATAATAACGAACGGGTAAAGCACTAAAGAAATAGTTCCAAAAATAAGACCAAAGATAATATCAGAGAAACGTTTTAATGTTTCGTAGGCGCGTTTGTTACCCTCACTCAAGTTTTCCAAAAACCAAATTTGATCTATCGCATCCAATGGCACTCTGCCGGTCAGTCGTTCATAGAAAGTCGCCAGACCATAAAAGTTTATTTTCCTGCCAAGGGCTTTATAGAAAATGTCTCTGATTTCCGGCGTCTGATAGGCGCTGGGGCTGATAACGATCGTATCAAGGTTGGGCGTCGTCATTATTTCAGAAAGATGAGCGGTTTGCTTAGTGTCAATTATTTCTTTAACCGCGTAACCCAATTGGGGGTTTTCTTTAATAAATAATGCCAATTCTTGGGCCTGGTCATTATCGCCGACAATCAGGGTTAATTTTTTAAATCTTGTTTCAACTACGCTGTTAAAAAGAAAACGTCCGCCGAATTCCAATATCGCGAATATAACGATAAATAACGCCAGGTTGGTCTTGGGGGCAATTCCAAAGAAGGGAATTAAATAAAAAAAGCTGGTTGATATAACCGTGGCGACTACGATTGCTTCAAAGAGACGAGAATAAAAAAAGATTGTATTTCTAAGAGTGCGTTGATCATAAAGATTGGAGATATAAAAAATAACTAACCAGATAACAAAAATAATAGTGAAGGGCAATAGATGGATTGCAAATTGTTCGGCGAGATTGTTTTGATAACGCAAAGCGAGCATCACTACAAGCGAACCGTAGAGGAGGGCGATATCAATTAATAGAAGGGTGGTCTTACGCATGGATTACTTCATGATGATACCATGTTTTTAAAATAATGCAACCCAAACTCATATGATTATATTACTCCTAATCATGATACAATAAAATCAATCCTTAAACGTATATACTCCATATGCATCGTTATCCGAATTATTTTAGAACCTATTTTTTTGTTGTCGCCATTATTTTTTTGGGCCTGTTGGACGCAAATAAAGTTTTAGCCGATACTCTTGGCGAGCGTCATACTTTTTTTGTTAATTCAACTTTTGATGCCACTGAACGGACAAGTATTCAGGCCACGCTTGAATATGTCGGCGCTAATGCCTATTTTTATGTTGATGATTCATATTTGAATGGTCTTAACTCCCGCGATCGTGTCATTTTTAATCAGCAGGTTGTCGGTGTGGCCCAAGAATTTGATAATAATATTTATCCCAAAGAAACGGTCTTTTGGGGTTCGGAACCAAATCCCGGTATTGATAATGACCCAAAAATTACAATTCTTCTTGAACGTCTCACTACCGGCACGGGTGGTTACTTTGATAGTATAAATGGATTCTCAACATCACAAGCAAATCGTACCAATCAACGGGAGATGATTGTTGCCAACGCTCTCTCGGTCGGCACAAGCCGATTAAAAATATTTTTGGCTCATGAATTTCAGCATCTTATTTCGTTTAATCAAAAGGAACTTTTACGCGGTTCTTCAGAAGATGTTTGGCTCAATGAACTTCGTTCGCAATATGCCATTACCGTCGCGGGCCACAATGATGATTTTAGAAATTCCGACCTTGCTCAACGTCTGCAAACTTTTTTAAATAATCCAACCGATAGTATTACGGAATGGCCCAATACAAATCTTGATTACGCTTCCGTAACCTTATTCGGCCAGTATCTCGTTGACCGTTTCGGCCCGGGCATTCTTCAGGATACATTGCATAGTTCGGCAGTTGGTATTGATTCCGTTAACAAATATCTGATTGACCATCAGAGTTCGGAACGTTTTACCGATGTGTTCGCCGATTGGGTCTGGGCAAATTATTACAATAACCGAACGGAAGATAATCGTTATGGATATATAAATCCCAATCTCCAAACTTTTCATGTCTCGCCGACTGATACCAAACAGCTTACGTATCAGAATGCCAATTTTTACTCGTATTCATTAAAACCGTGGCAATTGGCTTGGTATCAGTTCCAAACCGATTCTTTGGCTCCCGCTGACAAGAATATTAAAATTAGCTGGACTGGCCCTGAGTTTCAAATTTTCTATGCCGACGCGTCAGGTGTTAAACGTCGGATTAACAGTGGTGATATTATTTCTCCGCCGGCGGGAAGTTTTCTGTTGATGCCGGTCAATGAATCTAAAACTACCAACTTTAAAGAAAACGAAGTTCCGGCCTCACTCATATTCTCAATTGAATACACAAGCCAACCCGTTCTAACTATCGTTTCAACCATTCAAGACGGTGCGCTTATTATGCATGCCGGCACACCCGATATTTATGTGGTTTGGGGTCAATATAAGCGTTATCTCGCGCCGGAAGTATTGCCATTTTACGGTCTTGATGCGACAAAAGCGATAACCGTTCCGGAGTCGGTTTTCCAATCGTACATGCCCTCAAATTATGTTCGCGTTGTTGATGAGAAAAAGGTCTATGCCGTTTGGCCCGACGGCACGAAACATTGGTTGAATATGACCGCGCAACATTTTACCGATTCGTATCGTGATTGGAATTCCGTATTTATCGTTAATAATTTAGAATCGGATTTTTATCGCATCGGTCCCGATATAGCACAGTAGTTAAAAGTTAATAAGGTTCGTAAAGTTTATAAAGACAGAATCGGAAACTTTATAACTTTAAAAACTTTGAACCTTATACTTGCCAGAAAAATAAATTTATTTATTTTTCTGGAGTTATCCACTTTTTTATTATCAAAAATATTTTTTTAGTTTTAAAATTAGTGTAGTGAGTAAACAGCAGGTCGAGCTGTTAAACTAAAATAATTATAAAGAAGGGATGGAGAAAATAATTCTCGTCATGACGATTATTGTCTCCGCAGTAAATAAAATTATGGCAAAGAAAAAAGCCGCAAAGAAGGCAAAGAAGAAGAGAGTCTAGTCATCTCCGAAAGCCCCCGCCAAGGCGGGGGCTTTCTTTTTAGTTATAGAAGGTTACAATAATAAAAACTCGCCTGTCCCGTTAGAAGTCCAGCCTGCACATTGTGTGCAGTCCGCAGGACCTCGGGCTGGTAACTTCTAACGGGATGAAAATAAATATTACTGCCAAAAATATCACTCTTGATGAGCCGTTGCGAGTATTTATAGAACAAAAGATAGGCATTTTAGAAAAGTTTATTCAAAAAGGTCCTGTCGGCGCGATGGTTGAAATTGGTAAGCCGTCCCGACACCATAAAACCGGACCTGTTTTTTACGCAGAAGTAAATCTAAAAGTTGGTGGTGATTTATTACGGGGCGAAGGAAGTAATAAGGATCTTCGGACTGCTATCAATGAAGCTCGCGATGAACTTCATATCCAAATAAAAAAACTCAAAGAGCGTAAAAAAGATTTGTCTCGCAAGCCCAAAAAATAGAGAAGCCCGCGAAGCGTGGGAAGTGCGGATGCACTCGCGGGCTTCTGCGGGCGGGGCTAGCGTACGATTATCTGCCGAACTTCCACATCATTCTTCTCGGGGAAGTGGGCGAACTCTCCGCTAGCGAGGAGAATACACTCCCATTGCGTCGTTCCGTCGCCATACTTGTACTCGGACTTCACGGCCTTGATACCGTCCCGAGTTATGAAGACAGCGCCGGGACGTAACTCGTCCAGTGTCGTCCACTTGATGCTTCTCTTGCACATGGATACCCCCTATGTCTTAATTATATCACGTAAAGCACCTTCTTGTCAAATCGTGTGCTTTTTGCACGGGTAGAATCTGTAGTCCATGACGACACAGCCACAATCGGCAGCACCTGAACCCAGATCGTGGTCCCTCAAATTCTGTTGCAATTGTTCGGAGGTTCCGCTCAATTGCATGCTATGGACGAGTTTACCCGCTTCAGGAAGTGGCCGGCTTTTCTTGGAAACTTGCCTTTGCATGTTTTTCTCCCTATTGTCTGTAAAAATGTCTCTCCTAGGCGCAGTAGTCAATTTATATCATGCATATCGTCTATTTGTCAAATACTGTATTTATCTCAAAAATAGTGCTAGAATAGGTGGATTATATGAGTTTTATATCTAAAATATTCGGCGACGCAAATACTAGGTATATTAAAGACCTGGAGCCGATAATTCAGAAGATTAATGACCTTGAGAAGGACCTCGTGGGGCTTTCGGATGAGCAATTAAAAGAAAAGACGGCCGAATTCAAAAAACGATTAGCTGACGGTGAAACACTGGATGATTTATTACCCGAGGCCTTCGCCACGGTACGCGAAGCGTCTAAACGAACGTTGGGCCAGCGCCACTATGATGTTCAACTTATTGGTGGGATTGCATTGCACCGAGGAACAATTACGGAAATGCGAACCGGAGAAGGTAAAACCCTGGTGGCGACGGCGCCAGTGTATTTAAATGCGTTGACAGGGAAAGGCGTGCATATGGTTACCGTCAACGATTATTTGGCCCGACGCGACGCGGCTTGGATGGGTCAGATTTATGACGCACTGGGTTTGACTGTCGCTACTATCAATCATGAAGCCAGTTATCAGTACGATGCTTCTCATGTGACGAAGGCCGAGGATGTTCAAGAAGATACCGAAGGCGCTTTTAAAATCGTTCACGAATTACTCCGGCCCATTACCCGTAAGCAGGCCTATGCTTGTGATATCACTTATGGGACGAACAACGAATACGGTTTTGATTATCTTCGGGACAACATGGCCTATTCGCCGGAACAGATGTCGCAACGTTCAGCCGATGAAGGTGGACATAACTTTGCGATTGTTGACGAAGTGGACTCTATTTTGATTGACGAAGCCCGCACACCATTAATTATTTCCGCGCCCGACGAGGACTCTGGTGAACTGTATACTACCTTTGCCAAGATTGCGCCAAAATTAATAGAGGGTGAGGATTACGTAGTTGATATTAAAGAAAAAGCAGTTTCAATTACCGAAGCCGGGATTGAAAAGGTAGAAAAATTGCTGGGGGTAGCCAATATTTATGACGAAGGTGGGGTGAGATATGTTCATCATTTAGAGCAGGCGCTCAAGGCCGAGATCATTTTTCATAAGGATCAAAATTATGTCGTCAAAGACGGAGAAGTTATTATCGTTGATGAATTTACGGGCCGATTGATGCCCGGTCGGCGTTGGTCTGAAGGTATCCATCAGGCCGTTGAGGCAAAAGAAGGCGTTAAGATTCAAAAAGAATCCCGTACTTTAGCAACAATTACTTTCCAAAACTATTTCCGTCTCTACAAAAAATTAGCCGGCATGACGGGTACAGCCCAGAGTTCGGCTGAAGAATTTCACAAAGTTTACAGTTTGGATGCGATTAGTGTCCCGACCAATAAGCCCAACATCCGCAAGGACTTACCTGATAAGATATTTAAAAATGAAGCCGGTAAATTTAGGGCCATCGTCCAAGAGATCAAAGAGCGTAATGCTACCGGTCAGCCGGTTCTAGTAGGAACGGTCTCAATTGATAAAAATGAATATTTATCTCTAATGCTTCAGCGTGAAGGCATTTTGCATACGTTGTTGAACGCCAAAAACCACGAAAAAGAAGGAGAGATTATTGCTCAAGCCGGTCGGTACGGTTCAGTGACCATTGCCACTAACATTGCCGGCCGTGGTGTTGATATTATTCTTGGTGGCAATCCGCCCGACAAAGAAATGCAGGAGAAAGTTCTAGCTACGGGTGGTCTGCATGTTATTGGTACTGAACGTCATGAAGCACGACGCATTGACGACCAATTGCGGGGCCGGGCCGGCCGTCAGGGCGACTCAGGATCATCGCAATTCTTTGTTTCCACCGAAGATGAACTGGTGAAACGTTTCGGTGGGGATAGCTTAAAAAATATTATGGAACGTTTAGGTGTCGGTGAGGACGACGTTATTGAAAATAGATTTGTTTCTAATGCTATCCAACAAGCCCAAACTCGTATTGAAGGATACAATTTTGATGCCCGTAAATATATTCTTGAGTATGACGACGTGATGAATAAGCAACGAGAGACGATTTATGGTCTCCGTCGTCAGATTCTGTTTTCGGGTAGTGAAAGTTCGACATTCGCCGAAGGCGAAAAGCTGGAAGCCAGTCGAACTTCTACTACCCGATTTGCCGAAAGTGCTAAGGAAATTATCAAGGGCTATCTTAATGATTACGTTGACCATATTTCCCAATTCCATACTGCCGGTCACGAATGGGCTACGAAAGAATTAACAGATTCGTTTGAAGCCGTTGTTGGAGCTGATTCAGAAATTTCCAAACAAATCACTTCTTTTGCCGAGACGCGAGACACTGAAGGACTCAAGACATTTATGCATGACTATGTTGCCAAGCGTTACGTAAGACGTGAGGAGGAGCTTAGTACCGAGCAGATGCGAATGCTTGAAAAGTTGGTTCTCTTGCGCACTATTGACGAAATTTGGGTGGAACACATTTCATCTATGGAATACTTGCGTGGTTCGGTCCGCTTGCGCGCCTACGGTCAACGTGATCCTTTAGCCGAATACAAAGTAGAAGGCCAGCGAATGTTTAGTCAACTTCTTGATTCAATTAAAGCCCAGGTTGTTGATGCTATTTTTAAAGTCAGTATTATGCGTCAACCAGAAAAAATAAAAGTTATAGAAGGCCGGGAAAACATAGAAGGCGAAACAATCGTTGAAAAAGAATCTCAACGGGCCACTTCCGTCTATAATTCTGAAGACGATAAAATCGGTCGTAATGACCCCTGCCCCTGCGGAGCGATTAATCCAGCGACAGGTCAAGTTTATAAATACAAGAAATGTGGCATGATTAATGCACCACACCATCGCCAAAACTAAGCGGAGTCCGCCTCCGGAGGACGGTTCAAATAAAAAAATACTATGTATAATTGGTTCGCTCGGACAAAATGTAAATAAATTTTCATTTTGCTCCTCGCTGCCAATTATAAAAAATGCGGTCTTCTCAACACCGAAGAACACCAAAAATTGATGAGTCAGAAATAAAAACCATATCTCCTAAATCTTGGTTATTAAAGATTTAAAACAGGAAAAATTTATTGTTTCCGGTCTGATTATCATTGGTTTTTTGATTTATCTTTTTTTGGTTCCCTTTAAAGTATTTTGGATTGATGAGTCCATGGTCGTTAACTCTACCTATCAATCAAATTCTCAGATGATATCAAGTTTAATGACTATGGGGGCGCATCCACCCTTGTATTACTTATTAATAAAAGTCGTAAGGATTGTTTTTGGAGACGTGGAATTTTTTTTGCGACTGGTTTCCGGAATTTTCTTTATGCTCACCAGTGTTTTTGTTTATTTGTTGGCTAAAGAAATAGGAGGTAGACGGACCGGATATTTATCGCTAGTCCTTTGGGCATCAAATTTTTTCCTGTTGTTTTATTCAAAACAGGTCCGCCCATACAGTTTGTTGGCTTTTTTATCTATAGTGGCAACCTATTATTTCTATAAAATTTTAGACAAGTATAAACTTAAAAATGCTATATTTTATTCAATCTTTGTTGTTTTAGGTTTATATACGAACTATTGGTTTGTCCTTATTTTTTTAGCCCATGTGTTTAGTTTTTTTATCTTAAAGAGAAAAGAATGGAAATTATTTTGGATACTTGCGATATCTGGCGCTCTTTTTTTGCCCTGGGGATTAACTTATATATTTAAATTTAGAAACTATGCCAGCGGAGAATTTATAGGGAATCCTGGATTTCCTGAAATTTGGGAAAGTTTAAGTTTTTTTGGCATGTGGCAGTGGTTTGTAATAATACCGGCGATAATCGTCGGGGTCATAGGATTTATAGCGCAAAAAAATATTAATAAAAATAAAATTTTTTTCTTGTTTTTGAATTTTGTCGTGCCTCTTGCGAGTGCTTTAATTATTTCTCAATTCGTACCGATTTATACGCCTGGCCGGCGGGAGATTGTCGTGGTGCCTATTTTTATCGTTATCGTCGCATATATTATTTCCCATATAGAAAATTTAAAATGGCAGGTCGGAGTGTCGTTCTTATTAATTTTCTTCACACTTCAGAATATGTCTTCCCGAAACGAGCTACTAAATGAAGGCAAATCTACCGACTTGACCGTAACTCAAGATGTAATGAATAAATCCAGACCTGGTGATCATTTTGTTCTATATGGACTGACCAATGCCAATTTTAATTATTACACGAGGAGATTAAATAAAGCAGATTTGGAGGTAGTATATTTTCCTGAAGACATGAAACAAACTCCAGATTCTTTGACCCCTATCCTAGTGATCAAATCTGATCTTGGAAAATTTGAGGAGAGTTTAAATAAATTGAATTCTGAATTAAAAGATATTGGTGATAATAAGATTTTTGCTTTTTTATCGGATGATGATGTGTCTCCGAGAGTTGTAGAATTTTTGGATGTAAATTTTAAAAGGACGGGAGAAATTATTCCTGAGGAACCACATATGGCAACTTGGATAAGTCGGGTTTTAGTTTATGAGAAATAGTTTAATATACATTTATGCCTCCTAAATTTTCGTCGTTAAAAATATCTCGGTCGGGATTGAAATTGTTTCAGGAATGTCCGCGGTGTTTTTGGTTGGATGTTCATCACAAAATTAAACGTCCACCCAGTTTCCCATATACCCTCTCTTCAGCGGTGGATTTTTTAGTGAAACAAGAATTTGATAAATATCGCAAGGAGGGGACGCTCCCACCCGTCTTGGCTCGGCACATCAACGACGCTAAGCTCTACAGTGGTCCTGAATTGCCCGTCTGGCGCGAGAATTTCAAAGGGGTGCAGTATTTCGACGAGGACTTAAATGCGATGCTCTACGGGGCGGTAGACGATGTTCTTGAATTTGATGATAAATCACTTGCCGTCATTGATTATAAATCTTCCGGTTCGCGGGAAATTAAAATTTACGATGACTATCAGAAGCAAATGGACATCTATACTTATTTGCTGGACCGCAACGGATTTAAGACCCACACCGAGGCCTATTTTGTTTTCTATCAGGTTGATAAGACGGGCGGGGGATTTCAAAATGCTTTGCCCTTTATTGAATCACTCAAAGCCGTTAAAGTAGATAAAAGCTGGGTGGCCAATGTTTTTGAACAGGCCGTCATGGTCGCTCGTCGCGACACACCCCCCGAAGTCATTATGCCTTGCCCCCATTGCATCTATGTCCAGCAAGTTTATCGGGTAGCACCATTTGCAGTTTCCGATAGTAGCACAGTCACATCTGGAAATATTACCATCCCGGCCAATAAATTCGGATCATCTAAAAATAAAAAAGAGAACGATTTTGAACAGTAAGAATAATTGTGTTATAAATGAATCGTACGAGCCATAAATAACACACATGGAAAAAAGTTTTATAGAAAAATTCTTAGAAAGTATAGTAAAAATAACTGGAGGCCTTGTTGATGTTTGGGCTAATACTTCATATAAAGGTTTTCGGCCCGGCGGTTCTCGTTCCAGAAGTTATTATTATGGTTTTAAAAATTTGGAACGAAGAGGCCTAATTAAAAATTTTAATAACAATCATTTTGTATTTACTCAAGCCGGCAAAAAATGGGCCGAGAAATCGTTAAAAAAATATTTTTTAACGAAACATCATGGTCTGTGGGATAAAAAGTGGAGGATAATTATATTTGATATTCCGCAAGAGATGCATCAAGCAAGAATAAAATTAAGAAAAAAACTCCAATCTATAGGATGTGTCATGTTGCAAAAAAGTGTTTTTGTTTTTCCATATGAATGCCATGAAGAAATAGGAGATATATGTGAATCTTTAAAAATCGGTGATTATGTGGATATTCTTATTGCCGAATCTCCTGGCTCTCGCGAACAGGAACTAAGAAAAATATTTGGTCTATAGCTATTAGTTAATTGTGTTATTTTTGAATCGTACGATTCAAAAATAACACAGATGGTGGAATATGGGCTTTTTGATTTTGATAAATTGGTTTTATTAAAAAGGCGCCGGTCAGTCCAGATGGACTGCCGGCGCGAAGACGCTTGTGCTGTGTGGTGTTCTTACCTCCACTGACTCGCTTGCGATACTTGGTTTCCTTTTCTCCCATGACTCGCTTCTATATCTTGGATTACTTATGACCAGTGACTCGTTTTACGCCAATGGTTTTCTTCACCGCCCTGACTCGCTTACATATGGTGGTTTTCTTGCCTCCCACGGCTCGCTAACCATTTCCGGTGTTCTCTTCATGAATGACTCGTTTGTGGCAGATGGATTTCTCGCCTCGTATGACTCGCTTCCCGTATTGGGTTTCTTGTCATCTACGACTCGTTCGTGAACGTTGGCTTTCTCTGCTCTGATGACTCACTTACTTTTCATGGGTTACTTCGTATCTATGATTCGTTTACCTGTGATGGTTTTCTTATTTCACATGACTCGCTTGGTTTCATCGGTTTTCTTAGGTTCGCTGACTATCAGTGTTGACAACACTGATGTTGAATCTGTTAAACCGTTACGGTTTTGCGACGGGGCTTGGGCGCCGGCTTTTTTTCCACCATGTCCCACGGGTCAATGAGACCTGCTTCGGCATGGCCGAGAATTGCGTGAGCGTATGGCTTTGAGACGGGCAGGCCTTCGGCCTGTCGCCAGACCAGCCACAAATGCGAGAGGAAGAGCTTATTCATCTTCCGTTGGGCTCGCATGTGAACGTGCCCTGTGGCAATAGTGCCGACCGGCTCAAAGATTTTTCCGTTGCCATTGGTCGGCAGTTCCAGCGTCGGCACAATGAGTATGCCTTCTGCTTGGAGCTTTTGGACAATTCCCGATTTGGCTCGATCATAGAACTCGGCGTATTTGCCCTGGGCTTTGAGGAGTGAACCGGCGAGTCGGAAACACATCACGCGCAGTTCCGAGTTGTAATCAAGCTTTGTGCCCGTTGCTTTGTACATGGAACGCGTCGGCGCGTATCCACGTGTTACCGGTTCAAGATCGTGTCCGAGACGACCCTGAAGTGCAAGAGCGAGACCACCGATATTACTGGAACGAAGAACTTGAATGTCCACCGCTTCCTTCTCGGGATCCTTGGCGTACTTTTTTCGGAGTTCGGCCAGTTTGGTCTGAAGTCCGGCCAGTGATCTTTCCGCTTCCTCAAACTGTTGCTCCGGTGTGACAACGACGTTGGTCACGTGCATACCGGCGTAACGCCAGAGTGAAGAAATCGTCGGTGCTTTGTGGATGTCCACAAGGCCAACGACCTTGGCGATGTTCTCGTTGCCGATACCTTTGATTCGTGAGAACCACGGGTAGGCGGGGTGCTTGCGCAATTCTTCGGTAATCCAACCGTCAATGGTTTCTTCGGTGGATTCCAGAAGATCCCGAACACGGTTTGTGTACGGGTCGTCCACCTTGTTGTTGGCAAGATGGGTCTGCCGAATTTTCGTCCGGGTCGTTGATCTCTCAACGGACAACTTCGCATCTACGAGGAATGAGAACGGGGACTTTGGGGGTCGCGTGGGTTCTTCGGCGACCGTTTTGGGTGCCATTTCTGCCTCCTGATTGTTCAGGAACTAGGTGGCATGATTGCCACATCTGCAGGCCATAAAATAACATTTAAATTATATTCTGTCAAATAAATTGCGTCCTGTGATTTATTAGATATAATAGATGTATGCCAAAGGACTCAACCCAACCCAAACTATACGGGGATTATTTTTATAAGTTTTTTCAGTGTCCGCATTGGATTTGGTACGACATCTATGGGGATGGTCAACACAAGCGGGAAATTCCGCCTTTATTGGAGATGATTTATAAAGGGAAAGCCATTGATGCCGGTAAAGGACTTTCGGACCACAAAAAATTTGAACAGATTGACCCTGATTTGTTTAAAGACCTTGATGAGGCCTTCATGGCCACTGTTGAACTTATGAAACAGGGCAAAAACATTTATCATGGCGTTTTAATGTCGGAGGATTGGGTGGGGATGCCGGATTTGCTGGAAGCCAGACCCGGGAAATCTAATCTTGGCGACTACTACTATGTCGTCTATGATGTTCAGAATTCGCTGGATATGCGGGATGAATATAAATTTCAGCTCATTTTTTACAGTTTGATTTTGGAAAGAATCCAAGGCGTCCGACCGACCGAGGCCTACATCATAGACGCGCAAGGTAATGAAGTTGGATTTAAAATTTCCGAATATATTGACCAATTTCATCTGACCCGTCAGCAAATAGAAAAAATTCTTAATGGAGAAAAACCGGCGCCATTTTTGAAAGCCGGTTGCAAACGGACGCCGTGGTATTCATTATGTATTGCGGAAACCCAAGGTTGCAATGACGTTTCGCTCATTTATCGCATCAGCCAAGCCGATCAGCGGCGGTTATATGATATTGGCATTAAAACCGTAGATGCTTTGGCGGAAATTGAACCCGACGAACTTCAAGAAAAACTTGAGGACTGGCCATTTGATAAGATTATTCGTTTTTCCAATCAGGCGAAGTCCCTCACAACCGGTCTGCCGATGGTAACCCGCAAGCCAAATTTTCCCGCCGTCCGTTATGAGGTTTACTTTGATATTGAATCCGATCCACTAGGCGATATTGATTATCTGTTGGGATTTTTAGTAAAAGACACCGCCGTCTCCGCTAAAGCTCCGGCGAGCCAAGGGGAATACAAATATTTCTTGGCCAATGACAAGGAACACGAACCCGAATCATGGCGTAAGTTTTTGGATTATCTTACGGGATTGGAGGACTTTGTTATTTATCATTACGCTTTTTACGAACGTCTGGTTTTTGAACGACTCGTTACCCGTTATGGCGCGCCGGCGAGTTTGGTGGAAAAGTTTAAAGAAAATACCATTGACCTTCATACCAAACTGATTGATTCGGCAATTTTACCTGTTTATTTCTATTCCCTTAAAGATGTCGGTTCGTACCTTAACTATAAATGGGACGACCCCCACGCCGGCGGCGCTGAATCCATTCTCTGGTACAAAGAATGGTTGGAAAAAGGGGATGATGCCATCATCAAAAAAATTCTTCGTTACAACGAAGACGATGTTCGCGCCACCATGGCCATTAAAGATTGGTTAGCCGACCAGAAACCGACTAAGGGCAAAGCGGAGAAACTCGATTTAGATTAAAATAAAAAGCCCCGCACTTTGGATACGGGGTTTGTTGTGGGGTTTGCCCACTCGCGCTGGCTCTACCTTTACGGGAACCAGCAGCGGTACTTACTGCTCACTTATCTGTTACTATCGAACCATACGGACGATGCTGACCGAGGGTTTATTTCGGATTCTGACTACTTAAGGGTAACGACGCGGTCTTCGATGGCTAATGAGAATTTCGCTTGGAGCGGGAGTGGTGCGGTGCCAACTCTCTTGCCTTGGGCGTCCTTTTGCCACATCACGACTGGCTGGCCGTCTGGCAGGAAAAGAGGTTTACGGACTTCGAAGTTCAGAGACATTGCGTACTGCCCCCCAACTCTTTCGCCGTCCTTGAAGAACGGGTTCAGAAATGAGCGGGTCCGCCACATCGCTTGGACGCAGATCTCGTTGAGTGCCAGCCGGATTCTATCTCGAACCACCTTGAACTCAGGTGAGAGATTCACGTAGTCACGATGCGAGAACACGAACCGAACCATGTGATACGTCTTCCCGGTTTTCTGATCGATACGGGGCTTGTAGAAAGCATCCACAAGCTCGTACTCGGTCTGTTCCAGCATGCCGGGAATCTCCGCAAGCGAGACGTCCTCAGTGGGCTGGATGAGAGCCTGTCCCGGAACCGGAACGGTTTTGCGGGCGACGGCTTCGATTGGTGTCTCGGCGGGTAAGCGCTTGATGCAGTCAGGTACGACGTCGGGATTGCTGAACGAAAATTGAAACGCCACGATCCGAACTGATGGTCCGAGTGTTGTCTGCATGAGCAGACCTCCTTGAGAAAAACGGTTTGTAAAGGTATCCTAACCTCTTAATTATACACTATAATTATAATAAAGTCAAGTAGTCAAAAAAGCGACTTCTTTGCTATTTTTCTCGCTTCGAAGACAAGGTTTGCTCCACTTAGGCCAGCCAATGATTTTATTAAACAAAAGCGAAACTATTATCATTTTCTTGCATCTGCACAATCGGTTACTATTTCAGCATCGTAGAGGATATTTCTTTGGGTGCCATCTGGAGTGGTCCGGAACGGCAGAAGTCCGCATGGCTGGACCGAGGTGTCTTCAGATGGCCAAAGAAATGACGAGGCGATGCTAGAAATAGTCCGAGCGGAAGCCGCAAGAAAATGGTAATGGTTGAGCGATGTTGACATTAAAAATTCACTATGTTTAAATCTACCCATACAGTTTTATGCGGAAAAATTTATTTCTAATCGCAATTATTCTCGGGTCGCTTCTTCTTTTGGCTTTTGTGGCCCCGCAGGCGATAAATACAGTTGCTAAAAAACTCCGTATTCCTAAAGTTAATATTTCGGCGCCGGATTTCCGGCTGGGCCTAGACCTTTTGGGTGGAACCCATCTTGTTTATCAGGCCGATCTCTCAAAAATAACCGGTTCAACATCTGACGCCATGCAAGGCGTTCGGGATGTTGTGGAACGGCGGGTGAATTTGTTCGGTGTTTCTGAACCCGTGGTTCAGATTTCCGGAAGCGATCGTCTGATTGTTGATTTGGCGGGCATCAATGATGTAAATCAAGCCATTCAATTAATTGGCCAGACGCCATTTCTGGAATTCAAGACAATTTTACCGACAGCCCAAGGCGACGCTATTATCAAACAGGCCCTCGGCGATAAAGCCCAGGGAGTTACCGCCGTCAATCTTTGCGCTCCTGAAAACATTGTCTCATTGAACCAATTCCTTTTGGCATTTAGGGTTGATCCATGTTATCAACCGTCGGGATTAAACGGTTCCGGCTTAAAGACGGCTCAAGTTTCGTTTAATAATCAATCATTGTCTCCGCAGGTAAGTTTGGAGTTAAATAGCGAGGGGGCAAAACTTTTCGGTGAGATTACCCAAGCCAATCTTGGTAGGACCGTGGCGATATATTTAGACGGCCTGCCGATTTCCACCCCGACCGTTCAGAGTGCCATTACTGATGGCCACGCGGTAATCAGTGGTAACTTTACTCCCGAAGAGGCCAAGACCCTGGTGGCGCGTTTGAATTCGGGCGCGTTACCGGTCCCGATTCAACTTATCAGTCAACAGACAATCGGCGCCAGTTTGGGTTCTGAATCATTACAGAAAAGTTTACGAGCCGGAGTATTCGGTCTTCTCTTTGTTGCTTTGTTTATGATTGTTTTTTACCGTTTACCGGGCGTGGTTTCTATATTGGCTCTGCTGGTTTATACATTGTTAGTACTTTCCCTTTATAAAATTATTCCGGTCACTCTTACTCTGGCCGGTATTGCCGGTTTCATTCTGTCTTTAGGTATGGCGGTTGACGCGAATATTTTGATATTTGCCCGAATGAAAGAGGAATTAGCGGCGGGTAAATCTCTCAATGCTTCTGTCCACGAAGGATTTTCCCGGGCTTGGCTTTCTATTCGCGACAGTCACGTGACCACTTTATTGAGCGCGGTAGTTTTGTATATGTTTACCACGTCTATCGTAAAGGGATTTGCCCTTACGCTTGGCATAGGCGCGATTATAAGTTTGATTACCGCAACTTTTGTGACACGGACCATTCTGTTAACTTTTGTCGGGCCGTGGTCGGAAAAAAGAAAATGGCTATTTAGATAATCAAATGAAAAAAATTTATACAATCATGTTTGTCATCTCTCTAGCCCTATTTGTGGCGTCTGTCGGCGCTCTGGGTATGTACGGGTTGAATTTTGGTGTTGATTTCAAGGGGGGCAGTATTATAGAACTTGAATTTAAGAATGGCGCTCCTAATATTGAGGAAGTTAAGGAACATCTTTCTAAACTGGATGATCTTAGAGATAAAGAAGTTTCTGTTAATTCCGTAGGTGAACGTGGGGTTATTGTGAGAACCGGGGATCTTACCGAAAAATCACATCAGACGATAGTGTCTTCAATAGGCGGTAAATTTCCAAATGCCGGCGTGGAAGAAAAACGTTTTGAGTCGGTCGGTCCGGCTATTGGAAAGGAATTGCGAAATAAAAGTATCACCGCCATCTTAATTGTGTTGATTGCTATTATGACTTATATCGCATTTGCTTTCAGAAAACTCTCTCGGACCCTTCCGTTATGGGCGATGAACGTGGCCGCGATTGTTGGCCTGCTTCACGACATTGTTATTCCTTTGGGCGTGTTTGCGATCTTAGGCCACTTTTTGAATGTGCAAATTGGTGCGGTATTTGTAGCTGCTATTCTTACAATTCTTGGATATACTATTTCCGACAAGGTGGTTATTTTTGATCGTGTCCGCGAGAATATTCTTAGAGGAGCCAAAGCTGATCTGGGCACCTTGGTTCATAAGAGCGTGATGCAGACCTTAGTCAGATCAATCAATAATACCCTCACGGTGATGCTGTCTTCTTTTGCCATGTTCCTGTTCGGCGGAGAAAGTATTAAATACTTTGCATTAGCCCTGATGATTGGTATATTTCTAGGCGCGTATTCTTCTATTTTTGTCGCCTCACCTTTGCTAGTTTGGTTAACGGCAAAAAGGGGGAGAAGTTGATAACATTTGACTTGTTTTTATAAATAGTTTATAATCAAATAATCATATCCTAAGGTCTCAAAAGCCAATGGATATCTATAATTATGGCAACGAACAATTCAGTCAATATAAAGAAGACCGTAGCCGATTTGCTTAAAAACACTTCGCCCCGCAATAAGGACATTATTTCCCGTCGTTTTGGCTTGAAAACAGGCCAAAAAGAGACCTTGGAGTCAATTGGTGCTTCCTATAGTATTACTCGCGAACGAGTCCGCCAAATTGAAGAATTGACCCTCTCCCAGCTCGGTCAGGTGGCGGCCAGTCATCCCGATGTGAAGAATTACGTTGTCTTGGCCCGCGATATTTTAAATGAACATGGTGGGGTCATCAAAGAGCGCGATCTTTTTAAGTCATTTAGCGGTGGAGAAGGCGATAATATCAACAACAGTTCTTTGGTATTTCTTTTGACATTAAGTAACGAATTAGTCCGTTCTCCGGAAAATGATGACTTCAATTCTTTTTGGGCCGTCAATCATGCTACTTTGGCTTCATTTGTTAATACAACCAATTCTTTAATTAAGGTTCTCGAAAAGACCAACAAAGTTGTCTCAAATTCTGATTTTGTATTCTTGGCTCAAAAACATGAAGTGCCAAGTTTTTCAACAACCGGTAAACCATTATCGGAAGCCGACATCAATCTTGTGATGGCTGTTTCAAAAAATCTTGGCTCCAATATCTTTAACGAAGTTGGTTTGGCTTCATGGTCAGAGATTAAACCCAAAGGAGTCCGAGATAAGGCCTTTTTGGTTCTTAAAAAGTCAACCAAGCCCCAACATTTCAGTTCCATCGCTTCATTGATAAATGCTTCCGGATTCAATAATAAGAAAGCCAACGTTCAAACAGTCCATAATGAATTAATTAAAGATAACCGTTTTATCCTTGTTGGTCGGGGCATGTACGCTTTATCCGAATGGGGCTACCGCGCCGGCACAGTTAAGGATGTCCTCGTTGATATTCTTAAGAACTCAAACAAGCCCCTGGCGAAAGCCGCGCTGATGGCGAAAGTCAAAGACGCCCGCATGGTCAAAGAAAACACTATCTTACTCAATCTTCAGGATTCCAAGACCTTCACCAAAAATCCTGACGGCACGTATAATCTCAAGAAATAAACACTAAAAGGGCCCCGCTTTATCGGGGCTCTTTTAGTGTAAAGTGAGAAGTAGTATACTAATAAGGTAATGGAACTATTCTCCCAAGCATTGGTCGGCGCGACAAATGTAATCCTGTTTGTTTTTGGAGTTATTTTTGCCTATTGGTGGATTTGGATACCTCTATTTTTGTTTGTCTTTTATATAGGAGCTCTTAAACATTATAATCAGCGTGTTTATAAGGCCGGATTAAAATGGGTCCTTCTTGAACTTCGGCTTCCTATGGATCCTCATAAAAGTCCCAAAGCGATGGAACAACTTTTTTCCGCCCTTCATTCAATCGGCGGGATTGGTGATCCACCGGAAAATTTAATAGAATCGTTTAAGGCCTGGCGAGGAGAAGTTTTTGAGGGCAAAATTCCCGACTGGTTTTCATTTGAGATTCTCGCTACCGGCGGGGAAATTCATTTTTATCTTCGGTGCCAAGAAAAACACCGGTCCATTATTGAATCCCAAATATTTGCTCATTATCCCGATTCGGAGATTACTCCGGTCGCCGATTATGTTACTCAATTTCCGCAAGATATTCCGGACGACCAGTATGATGTCAATGGAGTGGAACTCGGTTTAACAAAAGAAGATATATTTCCGATACGCACTTATCCTGAATTTGAAGAGGAAGGCGCGGGCAAGGATGATGTTCACAGAATTGATCCGCTGGCTCCGCTGGCTGAAGCGATGAACGCATTTTTGCTGGGCGAATATGGCGCTATTCAATATTTGATTCGTTCCGCAAGCGAGAAATGGACAAAAGCATGGATTAAGAATTCAAAGAATCAATCAGCCATGGACAAATTGATGGGCAAAGAAGAAAAGAAAAAGACCACATTTGCCGATTCTGTTTTTACCAGTATTGAGGGCGGGGCCCGTTCAGTTGCCGGTACTGTATTTGAGCCGGCTGAGCCATCTAAAGAAAAGGAAGAAAAAAAGAAAGAAGAAAAACCCTTTAATCAATTAAATCCCGGTATTCAGGATATTGTCAAAGTGACGGAAAAGGCCTTAGCTAAACTTCAATTCCAAGTCGGGGTTAGAATTTTATACGTCGCCAAAAAAGATAAATTTATAAAAGAGCGTCTTTCAACCCTGACCGCTCCCTTTAGAATATTTTCCGGCCAAGCCCTTAATGGTTTTAAAACCACATTCAGCCCCGAAGTTAAAAAAGGTTTTAATAAAGCCAAGAGAACTCTTATTAACAAACACAAACTTTTTGGACGCTTTCAGTCGCGGGAGTTTCCCGGTAAACCGTTTGTCTTAAATACCGAAGAACTTGCGACAGTGTTTCATTTCCCTGATGTTAGTGTAAAAACCCCATCGTTGCCTCGTATTGAAACCAAAAAAGGCGAAGCGCCGGCGGGAATACCAATCGTTTAAAACAAATACTAAGCACGAAATCCTAAATCCTAAACAAATCCTGAAAATATGAAACACAAAATCCAAAACAATTCAAAAGTTTTAATTATTAGAATTTTGAATTTGTTTAGAATTTAGATATTAGGATTTAGAATTTATTTATATGTTACCAGAAGATAATCAAATTTTAATACTAGGTGAAACAAACTTCCGAAACGAGAAGCAGCGTTTTGGCATTAAATCCGACGATCGTCGCCGTCATATGTATGTGGTCGGTTCAACCGGCATGGGTAAGTCCGAGTTTTTAAAAAACATGGCCATTCAAGACATTGAAGAGGGTCGGGGCTTAGCTTTCTTGGATCCGCACGGCGATGGGGCGCAGGCCTTGATTAACTTTGTGCCCAAACATCGCATTAAGGACGTTATTTATTTTGACCCGTCTGATTTGGCTTATCCTATCGCCTTTAATGTTTTAGAAAAAGTTGACTACGAATATCGCCACCTGATTGCTTCCGGTCTCTTGGGGGTCTTTAAGAAACTCTGGGGCGCGGAGGCCTGGTCGGGCCGAATGGAATATATTTTAAACAATACGATTTTGGCCTTGCTTGAATATCCGAATTCAACACTTTTGGGCATTAATCGCTTAATGGCTTCCAAAGAATATCGCAAAAAAGTCGTTGATAATTTAAAAGATCCGATTGTTAAAGCATTCTGGACTGATGAGTTCGCCAAATATTCCGATAAGTTTGCCAGTGAAGCCACTGCCGCCATTCAAAACAAAGTTGGTCAATTTTCGTCCAACAATGTCATCCGCAATATTGTCGGTCAGGTTCACACTAAGCTTGATATTCGGAAAGTCATGGATGAAGGCAAGATTCTTATCGTCAATTTGTCCAAAGGGGCTATTGGCGAGGACGCTTCCCGTCTTATCGGTGCTTTGTTGATTACAAAAATTCAATTGGCGGCCATGTCTCGTGTGGATACGCCTGAATCTGAACGTCGCGATTTTTATCTTTATGTTGATGAGTTTCAGGCCTTTGCCACCGAATCGTTTGCTAATATTTTATCCGAAGCCCGTAAATATCACTTGGGCTTAATTGTCGCTCATCAGTACATCACCCAAATGGAAGAAGAAGTTCGGGATGCGGTCTTTGGCAACGTTGGTACCTTGGTTACTTTCCGAGTTGGCGCCGAAGACGCCGAATTTTTAGAAAAATGGTACGCTCCTGATTTTATGGCGGCCGATATTGTCAATCTTGGCAAACGGGAGATGTATATCAAATTAATGGTCAATGGAATTACTTCTAAAGGTTTTTCGGCTCGGACCAGTGATTCATTGAAAGCCATGGAAGAGACACATCAAGAAGAAGTTGTTGCTTTTTCGCGAGAGACCTATGCCTCCAATAGAGATGACGTTGAAAAAGCGGTTGCCGAATGGTCTATGCCCATAGAATCCGCTTCTCCACCTCGCGACCATCGCCCGCAAAATAATTATAGTCCGTCCCGCTCAACATATCAGGGTTCTTACTCCAGAAACAATAATAGTCCATCTCGGCCTCGACCGCCGGCACCACCGAGAGAAGAAATTAAGCCAGTCGTTTCTTTAAATGCTCTTATTGATGATAATCCCGTGGCTACAACTGTTGATTTTCGTAGTCAGAAGTCCAAAAATAGATTAGCCAGTCAAAATGATTCTCGCGGGCCGAAAAAGAAGATAGATACGGCGGAACTAAAAAAGATTCTGGAAGAAGCGCTCGGTTCTAAATAGTTTCTCTCGCTGTTCTCTCCGCCTGTCTCGTGGCCTCAATTCCTCATTGCTTCCGAACAAATAGGCCACCTTGCCTTCAGCCACCCTCAAAGGGTGGCTTTCGGTTCCTATTTGTTACCGGAAGAATTTCGGAAATTTTCGGACGAGAAGACGGCGTCGTTCAACGCTCAGAAACTATTTAGAACCTCGCTTGTTTTTTAGTTTTTTGACATTCTTTGAATGTCGTTGTATTATTAAATGATAAGGGGGATAGGGTAATGGCATGTCTTGTGTGTGGAAAAGATGAACCGGGAGCATTGTGCTTGGAGTGTGAAAAACTTGCAAGGAATGACAAAGCCATTCTTGCCAGGTCTGAGGAGGAGAAACGTGAGCCCCCATACCACGAAAAAGATGGGGTTCCTTGCGAACACGACTTGGTTAACCCATGTCCAAGTCCGTTCTCAATGTTCGAGTGAGGACGTCCACCGTCCGCCGAAGCCGTCCGCGCTTCCGCGGACGGCTTTTGTTTTTTATACAATATGTTACGTTTCAGATATTGAAAGTGAACGAAGCGATTATGGCGAGTAAATACTATAAAAAATATATTAGGATTCCGCTGGGGGAGTCAATTGATATTCGGCCGATAATGCCAATCATTGAGCATCCGCGATTTGAACGGCTTCGCCATGTCTCCCAGCTTGGGACGACTATTTTTATATTTCCCGGGGCTTCTCATAACCGGTTTGAACATGCGCTGGGCGTTTACAGCAAGACGTTGCGTTTTTGTAATAAAATGGTTCAGGAGGGATTGTTAAATAAATTTGAGGCAAAAAATGTTCCTCTTTTTGGTTTACTTCATGATATTGGTCATGGCCCATTTTCTCATTTGATTGAGGAACTGACACCGTATAATCATGATAAAAACGGTTCAAAAATAATTGATGAGATGAAGAGAGAAATAAAAGAGGCGGGCGGAGATCCTGCATTCATTAAAAAACTTTTTGTTCACAAAAATCCACTTTGTCAGATAATCATGGATAAAAATTTAGGCATGGATAAGTTGGACTATTTGGAACGAGACGTTTTTCATACCGGTTTTGGTCAGCGTCCGGATTTGGAAAGTGTTTTTAATTATCTGATTTATTTGAAGGGCGGGTTGGTGATTGATAAGAAGTCCCTTGAATCAGCCAAACAAATTCAGCGGTTGTATCTATACATGTACAAAGAAGTCCATCTCCATAAATCATCTCTTATTGCCCAGCGTTTCCTGCAGAAAATGATTATGATCTGGCTTTCCAAGCACAAAATTGACCCATTGGAACTTTGGGCTCTTAATGATCAGGAAATTATGGCTAAGTTATATACGGATTCGGACGAACGTTTAAAGTTTTTATATACCGCCTATATTCAGCGTAATCTACCAATGACAGGATTAGTTTTTCGAATTGACACTAAACAATCCCGAGAACGTCTGGCAGGTAAAAAAATTAAGGTTATCGGTGAAAGCCAGAAATTTTTTGATCAGGTTACCAAGCACTCATCTCCGCAGGCGTTAGAAATTATTGAAAAAAAGATTGCGGACTTGATCAATGTTCCCGCTCACACCGTGATAGTTGTGCCGACTGTTTCCACCCGCCGTTTTATTCCCGAAGATATTCTCTATCATGACGACGGCAAGATATTATCTCTAAAAAAGAGTCAGACCGAATATTTTCAGGGGATGAGCGATGAACTAAATAGTTATCTGTCTTTACGTGTTTCAATCATCGGCGACCGCGATAAAATCTACAACAACGCCAAAAAAATACACACCCTTATCAAGCGCGAGATTTATTAAATAGTGCGCTCAGTAGGATTCGAACCTACGACCGTCTCCTTAAAAGGGAGCTGCTCTACCAACTGAGCTATGAGCGCATATCCATGTATTATACTATTAATCTTGATTTTCTCAAGTTTTATTGGTAATCTGCACCAGAAAGGATGACTATGAAAAAACTTCTTGTATTTGCATCAGGCGGGAAAGAACCGGATGACGGCGGTTCCGGTTTTCAAGAGTTGGTTGAAAATTCCAGATCAGGTGTTCTTGAGGCCGAAATTGTAGCGGTGGTTTCAAATCACGAACATGGTGGCGTTCGAACGCGAGCTGACAAATTAGGTGTTCCTTTTATCTATTTTCCGCTTCCGCGTGAGGCCGAGGACTATCAGCGAATCGTAAACGAAACCAAAGCTGATTTTGTTTCCCTTTCGGGATGGCTAAAGTTAGTTAAAGGATTAGATCCGGCGAAAACCATAAATATCCACCCCGGAGACCCGAAAAGGTTTGGCGGAACGGGTATGTATGGTCATTTCGTCCACGAAGCGGTGATGGAAGCGTATCGGGCCGGAACAGTAAAATGTTCGGCAGTAACAATGCATTTTGTAACCGAAAAGTACGATGATGGTCCCGATATCTTTCGGTATCCCATTGCGATACGACCTGACGATACGCCCGAAACGTTGGCCAAACGGGTCAACAAGATTGAGCATGCTTGGCAGTCCTACATCACCAACTTGGTAGTTAAGGGAGATATCAGTTGGGATGGAAAGAATCCCGATACCCTCAAAATACCAAGCATAGTGCCCGTCTTAGAAGTCCACTAGTCGGACCTATTGCTTTTTAGTAATATAGTGGTATAATTTAGATACTTAAGGTTTTAGTTGTTTCTTTGAAAGGTAGGGTCAGATGCAAGCTCAAACAAGACCGCTTCTGAAAGACGTAGCACCAATTGTTACGGTTCTATCCTACTTCGTCTTTCTGGCATGGATGACGGCTCCGAGTTTAGCTGTCAATCCGAGTCATCCCCTAGAAGCATTTTCTTTTTTGATGATACCAATCGTCTGGATTGCGATTGGGATGGGGAACAGTATCTACTACCGCAGAACCAGGGACTACGTGGAAGAGATCAATAACACAGGGATTATGTTCCTGATTCTGACATGTTGCGGACCCATCGGTATCGTTCTCAACGTGCTCAGGAAGGACGATTCTCCGGTCAGACCATTTTTCCGTTAACTCGTTATTGGAGGTGAGATATGTTTTCAAACCTGTTTCGTCTGGGGGACTTCTGGGCGCACGTGACCGGTCTGCTGTTCATGTTGGCTGGCCTCGACGTGGATGGCAAGAATCTGACCGGGATGCTGACCTTCGGCATCATGTCCCTGCTCGTGGTAGGCGTGATGGCCATGAAGGTTTACCTCAGGGATTGGAAGTTGTAGATTTTTGGGGTAGAGGGCTGATACGCGACGCATCAGCCCTCTATTTATTTTCTGGTTTATCCGCTTGTTAAGGTGGATTTTTGTGTTAGTATATTTATATGCAAAGGACTTCTATTGTTGATATTAAAGATTTAGTTGGCCAGACGGTTGACGTCTATGGTTGGGTTCATACACGTCGTGATCACGGTAAATTAATCTTTATTGATATTCGGGACCGAAGCGGAATGGCCCAAGTTGTGTTTACCCCTGGTAATAAAGAAATTCATGAACTGGCCAGCCAGTTGCGTTCGGAGTGGGTGATTCATTTGAAAGGAAAAATTAATGCCCGACCTGACAAGATGGTCAATGCCGATATCCCAACGGGCAAAGTTGAAATTGAACCGATTGAACTGGAAATTTTAAATAAATCCGAAACCCCGCCTTTTCCGATTGATACAAATGGTCTGGAGATAGGCGAGGAGCATCGCATGAGGTATCGTTATCTTGATTTGCGCCGGGAACGAATGGCCAAGAACATGGTCACTCGTCATAAATTAATTAAGTTTATTCGGGATCATCTTGATGATAAGGGATTCTTGGAAATTGAAACCCCGATTTTGACTAAATCAACGCCCGAAGGCGCCCGTGACTATGTTGTCCCTTCCCGTCTTTATAGCGGTTCGTTCTATGCCTTGCCTCAATCGCCTCAGCAATACAAACAATTGTTGATGGTCGCCGGTCTGGAAAAGTATTTCCAAATTGCTCGTTGTTTCCGAGATGAAGATACCCGAGGCGACAGACAACCAGAGTTTACCCAACTGGATTTGGAAATGAGTTTTGTTGAACGCGAGGATGTAATTCGTCTCAACGAAGAACTTTTAATTTCTATTGTAAAAAATCTTTATCCCGAAAAGAAAATTCAAGAAATTCCTTTTCCACGCTTTTCTTATAAAGAAGCAATAGAAAAGTATGGAACCGACAAACCGGATTTACGTGACGATAAAGATGACCCCAATCTTTTGGCTTTTTGTTGGGTTATTGATTTCCCATTTTTTGAGAAAGTAGACAAGGGTGCTTCGCACTCCGAAGCTTTAGCGCAGGAGTGGACTTTCACTCACAACCCATTTTCTGCTCCTAAACCCGAATTTATGGATGATTTGCTGAAAATGGAAAATATCGGAGATATTCTTACTACCCAATATGACGTAGCATTGAACGGTTCAGAAATTGGTGGGGGCAGTATCCGCAATCATACTCCCGAGGGGCTCAAGGCCGTATTTAAAATTATGGGATTTTCTGAAGAACGAATTGCTCAAAATTTCGGTCACATGCTGGAAGCATTTTCTTTTGGCGCTCCACCTCACGGCGGGATTGCTTGGGGGCTTGATCGTCTGGTTACTTTATTAAATAATGAACCAAATATTAGGGAAGTAATTGCGTTTCCAAAAACAGGGGATGCCCGAGATTTAATGATGGATTCACCATCAGTATTGGAAACAAAACAGCTCAAAGAGCTAAAATTAAAGATAGATAAGTAGATTGAGGCCGAGGATTTGGCCCCAGTAGCGGAAGGGGACCCGCGTAGCGGGGAAACCGACGGTCCGCCGCCTGGCGGATGGTTTCCCGGGTCTGGGGCAAAAGCCTCGGCCTCAATAAGCCATGGACAATAGATTTAATTTAATGACAATAGTCGTCGCAATTTTGGTGTTAGCGAACGCCTATTTTTTTATTACGATTTATCGGACACCGGTTAAGGATTCCAATCCTGTATTTAATGATAGTCAGGCCTTTATTCTTCCGCCGAACCCAGTTAGTTATTTGCCGGTGTTGGATACTTCAATGGAGGAAGTTGTTTTAAACGCCAAGTCGGCGATTCTTTATGATTTAAAATCAGACCGCAATCTTTTTGAAAAAAATATCAAAGAAAGGTTGCCAATTGCTTCACTGACGAAAGTTATGAATGCCGTTGTGGTTTGGGAAAAATTCAGTCCTAACGAGATTGTCACAATAAAATCTTCGGCCGTCGGAGTGGACGGGCAACGCAAAGATCTTTATGTCGGCGAGACCCTTTCTGTTCACGACTTAATGCAGATGATGTTTATTGAATCATCCAACGATGCTGCCTATGCTTTGCGTGATTATGCGACCAGCAAGAGTATTGATTTAATGGCGGAGATGAATACTAAAGCGTTATCTTTAGGAATGAATGATACTCATTTTGTTGATCCGGCTGGTTTAGATGATACGGGTTATTCCACAGCAAGAGATTTGGTTAAAGGGGTGGCCTACGCCTTGCGCTATGATGCTATTTGGAGTTTATCCCGTGAGACATCCGCAACCGTAGTGTCAACCGATGGCAAAATCACTCATGAAATCAAAAATACGGACCAGCTTTTGGGGGTTCTTTCGGATATTGTCGGTGGAAAAACCGGATATACAGATAGCGCTCTTGGGTGTATGATTCTTATCGTAGATGTTCCAAATCAGAAAGATCGTATCATCGCTATTGTCCTTGGTTCCAATGATCGTTTCGGAGATATGAAGAACTTAATTTCATGGGCCAAGCGGGCGTATCGGTGGCAATAGGGGTAGCTATTAGAAATTAGATATTAGTAATTAGTAATTTTATGTTAACTCCTCCTCTAGAAAGCTTTAATATTTTTAATATCGTTCGACTATTTGTCATTACAACAACGGCTTTCTTTTTAAATCTTATTATCACTTATTTCTGGACCAAAGTTTTATTTACTCGATTTAAACCAGGCAAGCAAATTGAACGACCGGATACGCCAATTTTTAATGCTTTGCACAGAAAAAAAGAAGGGACGCCGACTATGGGCGGTTTGCCGATTTGGTTGACGGTATCAATTATCACGCTGGGATGCTGGCTGATGGCAAATTTAATTGATGGTGTTTGGGGCAGGATTAATTTTCTCTCCCGAAGTCAGACGTTGCTTCCTTTGGGATTTTTAATTTTGGCGGGTGTGGTTGGTATGGCCGATGATATGATTGGTGTTTTAAAACGAGGCGGTCTCAAACTTGGCAAACGGCTATTATTTTTTATTGGCGTGGCGGCAATTGGAGCGTGGTGGTTCTATTTTAAACTTGATATCAGAACTATTACCGTGCCATTCATGGGCGAATATTTTATTGGTTGGTGGTATATTCCATATTTTATTTTCATCATGGTTGCGACGGCGTTTTCAATGAATGAGACCGATGGCTTAGATGGTTTATCGGGGGGTGTATTTTTAACAATATTCGGGGCATTGACTGCGATTGCTTTTGACCAAGGCCGTTTGGATTTGGCTATTTTTATGAGCGCGATTATGGGTGCCTTGATTGGATTCCTCTGGTTTAATATTTATCCGGCAAAGTTTTTTATGGGCGATACCGGCGTGATGGCCCTTGGTTTCACGGCCGGAGCGGTGGCTTTACTCACAAATACCGAACTACTCTTGCCGATTATCGCTATTATTCCTTTGATGGAATCGGGTTCGGTCATTCTTCAAACCATCTCCAAAAAAATCCGTAAGAAAAAAATATTTCCTTCCACGCCAATTCACCATACTTTTGAGGCGATGGGTTGGCCCGAGACCCAAATCACCATGCGTTTCTGGATGATTAACGCCATCGGCGCCATCATCGGCCTCATCCTCTTCCTGATTGACAGCAAATTGCCCCCATTCAAATAGGTCGCTCACTTAACCCAAACCCCCGACTCTATTATCTATCAAATTGTGTCAACATCACTTGGGGTATACTCTTATCCCCAGACCCAGGGAACCAGTCCCGTCGGTTCCCCCAGCTTCGCTGGGACCCCTTCCGCTACTGGGTCTAAGAGTATACCCCCAAGTGACTTAGAATTAAATTGCTACGCGACCTGCCTGCCGGCAGGCTTCTCGCTGGGGGTTAGGGTGTCGGTCGTCATTAAATTTCTAGTGTACTGGCTTAAGTAAAGTATTTCCGAGCGTTGAACGACGCCGTCTTCTCGTCCGAACATTTTTGAAATTCTTCCGGTAACAAATAGGAACCGAAGCGGAGGTAAGGTGGCCTATTTGTTCGGAAGCAATGAGAAAATGGAGTCCGCCTCCGCCAGTTGGCGGATGGCGGAACGAGACAGGCGGAGAGAACAGCGAGAGAAATATTTTACTTAAGCCAGTATAGGCATAAGGCGGAGCTTATATTACAATATATTCATGAAGAAACGGCTGTTTTGGATTTTGGGGATTTTGATTATTATCGGCTTGGCCGTGTTGTCTTCGGCTGGGATTGTGGAAGCGCAAAAAAGATTTGGGTCGGCGTATTATTATTTTTTTCATCAATTGTTGTACGGTATCGCTCCAGGAATTCTCTTGGCCTATATTCTTTCAAAGGTTAATTATAAAGTGTGGCGAAAACTTTCACTGGTAATTCTTTTGGGTGCCTTGGCCCTGATGACACTCGTGTTTGTATCTCATTTTGGGTTTGGGGCTAAAGGGGCGATTCGTTGGTTAAGCATAGGAGGAATTGTTTTCCAACCGGCCGAAATATTAAAATTATCCCTTATCATTTATTTAGCGGCGTGGTTTAGTGGCCATGGTCGCAACGAACGGACCAGTCATTGGCTTTATGGCGCGGCCCCCTTCTTTATTATATTGGGATTCGCCGGTCTCCTCTTAATTCTTCAGCCGGATATAGGCACTCTTATTGTTGTCAGTTGTATTGCTCTAGGAATGTATTTTGTGGCTGGAGTTAATCTAAAACTTCTTGGTACGGTAATAGGTATTGTAATTGTCGTCGCTTCTATTTTTAGTTTTTTTTATTTAAAAGATTACCAATATGATCGTATCCGCGCTTTTATTAATCAAGATGAAAATACGCGAGGGATTTCATACCAGGTTAATCAGGCCAAAATTGCGATAGGTTCAGGCGGTGTCTTTGGTGTCGGTTTTGGAAAGAGCACGCAAAAATTGGGATTTTTGCCTGAGCCAGTCGGAGACTCAATTTTTGCTATTGTCGCCGAAGAGTTGGGATTAGTTGGCACTTTAACTATTGTGGGTCTTTTTGTCCTGCTTTGTTTTACTCTTACTCAAATTGCCATATCCACGGCTGATCCATTTGGTCGGCTATTTGTGAGCGGAATAAATATTTGGATTATGGCCCAGGCCTTCATTAATATTTCGGCCATCTCTGGCGTCGCTCCATTAACGGGTATCCCGCTCCCGTTCATCAGCTACGGCGGAACGGCGATGATTGCTTTGCTGGCCGGATTGGGAATTGTCTTCAATGTGGTCCGTGATTGATGTCACAAATCATCTGCTTTAAAATATAACATATGTTACATTTTAAAGCAGATAATTAAACCTATAATTCAAAACCCCGCTCGGATGAGCGGGGTTTTGGTTTGTGGAGTTATTTCTTCTTAGCTAAAGAAAGGATGGAGTGGGATTTGAGATGGGAGGCCTTGTTGGCTTTGATGACGTCGGCTTTGGTGGCCTTATCCAGTGACTGGTAGACCTTATCTAGCATCGCTCCGGCTTCCTTTACGTTACCGACTTCAACGAGCTTATTAAACTGCTTGACCGCAGTTCTGTACCCATTGAGTCGCTTCAAATTCCCGACTCGTCGGGCTTTGCTCTGTCTTAAGGCCTTCTTTGCTGATTTTGTAATTGGCATATTTGTTTCTATATAATACTCCATTCTCTATTTCTTCGCAATAGGTTGTCTTTACAAAGTAATATCTTTGTGGTATTCTCTAGTTAATGGAGGTTGCAAATGATTAGTGGCCGAAAGACATCGAAGAAGCCAAAAGCATGTTATCCCAGGGTTGTGTTTGATTTGTTCGGTCTGTTTTCTTGGTCTTCCTGGGAAGTATTCTCTAGCAATGAGATTGACTGGGAAATGGCCAAAGAGTTCATCAAGGACAATGGGCTGGGAAGCACCCTCTTGGTAATGAGAACCATCGAAAGGGACAGAGAATCTGAGAGGGTTCTTCTGGAGGCCAACCTTGCCAAAATACTGGCCCCATCGGCAGCAGCTTCAGTGGGTGTAAACACTCTAGCACCCATCAACAATGAGAACCTTCTAAATTCAAAAGAAGGTCGTAAGTTGAGAATCCTGTTATCAAAGTGGAAGTTAACTCTCTAAATCAAAGCCCGTCAGCGCACAAAACAAGGTGCCGCTCGCGGGCACTTTGTTTTTTTATATTTATAGACCCTCCTTGGTAAGTAAACTTCAGTCCCACAAAACCACGATTCAGTAAGCGTTTATTTCGATGAACTAACCAAGTTCCGAGGGAGACCGGACCTCTCTCGAAAAGCTCTCGCAGGAGCCAAGGTAGTTAATCAAATGCTTTAAAATCTAACATATGTTAGATTTTAAAGCATTTGATTAACTCTGCTCCGAGCAGATTTCGAAGGGGTCCGGCGGACGAGGAATGGTTATAAACTTTCTCTGAGTTTCCGAATCTGTTCTTTGATACCTATCGCTTGTTCGTAGTTGAATTTGTTGATAGCGCTGTCCAGCATGCGTTGGAGTTGTTTGAGGGCTTTTTGTTTGGTGCCGTTGCCGTAAAAAATAATTTCGTTTTCACCTTCACCGTAATGTTGTTCGGGTTTTCGGCCTGTCCCCATTTCAAATTTACTGGTGGAGCGGGCAATACTTGTTGGAGTAATGCCATGTTTTTTATTGTGGGCGGTTTGTTTGATGCGTCGACGCTGGGTCTCGCCGATAGACGCCTCCATTGATTTTGTAATTTTATCGGCGTACATAATGACGTGGCCGTCTTTATGACGGGCGGCTCGGCCCATGGTTTGGATAAGGGTGGTAGCGTTTCTAAGGAAGCCCTCTTTATCGGCATCAAGAATGGCGATGAGTGATACTTCGGGTAAATCCAATCCTTCTCGCAATAGGTTTACACCGACAATAACATCATGAATACCCGATTGCAGGTCTTTGATAATTTTTACTCTATCTAATGTTTTTATTTCCGAATGAAGATAATTTACCTTAATACCGTTTCGGGCGAGGTGCTCGGATAAATCTTCGGCCATGCGTTTGGTGAGAGTGGTAACAATTACCCGCTCGTTTTTGGCGATGCGTTCTTTAATTCGACAGATTAGGTGTTCAACTTGGTCAGTGGTGGGTACAATTTCAACCGTCGGATCCAAAAGTCCTGTCGGGCGAATAAGTTGTTCAGCAATATTTTCTGGTCCGGCTTCGTCCATTTCAAATTTAGCCGGCGTCGCCGAAACGTAGACCACTTTTTGAACTCGTTTTTCAAACTCATCAAATTTAAGAGGCCGGTTATCAATGGCTGATGGTAAACGAAAACCATAATCAATCAATGTGGATTTACGAGAGTGATCACCTTTATACATACTGCGTAGTTGGGGGATGGTGATATGGGACTCATCAATAATAGTTAAAAACTCTCCTTTGGCTCCGAAGAAGTCCAATAATGAGAAAGCCGGTTCACCGGGTTTGCGAAAATCCAAATGGCGGGAATAGTTCTCAATTCCATGACAGTAGCCGGTCTGGCGCATCATTTCTAAATCGCTCATGGTTTTTTGTTGGAGGCGTGAGGCCTCTTCGTTTTTGCCAACTTTTTTAAGATATTTAACGTGTTGCTGAAGTTCACTTTTTATATTCTCAATGGCTAGGCCGACTTTATTATCTGTTGTAATCCAGTACTTGGCGGGGAAGATAATTGTGTGAACTATTTTTTCATAATTTAGATCTTTTGTTTCCAGATCTTCAGGGTCATTGAGTAGGGCGCGATACATTCGGATGATGGTATCGTTTTTGAATACCAATTTCGTCACTTCCTGCCCAGTTGGAGAAATTATTTCAATTTCGGTTGGTGTTTTACGAAAGGTGCCCCGTTTTAATTCAATATCCTGAACATATTGCAAACGCATCAATCCACGGATAAAATCCGACGGTTTTATTTTTTTACCTTCAAATAATTCCAAACCCAGATCTTTGTACTCATCGGGATTGCCGAGGTTATATATACACGAAACCGAGGCGACAACAATAATATCGTCGTGATTCATCAAGGCCTGAGTGGTGGCATGGCGTAGGCGGTCAAGCTCTTCATTGATTTTTGAATCCTTTTCAATATAAGTATCGCTGTGGGGGATATACGCTTCGGGTTGGTAATAATCGTAATAACTGACAAAATAATGAACGGCGTTGTCAGGGAAAAACTCTTTCATTTCTTTGTAGAGTTGGGCGGCAAGGGTTTTGTTGTGGGAGATAATCAGGGTCGGTTTTTTGTATTCCTCAATGACCTTGGCCATGGTGAAGGTCTTACCTGAACCCGTCACACCCAAAAGCACCTGGCGTTTTTTGCCGGTCTTCAAACCTTTGGTGAGTTTCTTGATCGCCTCGGGCTGATCACCCGTCGGCTGAAATTTTGACGTTAGTTTGAACATTGGCTTTTGTTTTCCGATTAAAATGCTATTCTAAGTTCTAATGGCTAAGTCCTAATTACTATCCTGATGATTTCGTTTCTTGAAGGTACAATTGAACATTTAGGCGATAAATATGTCGTTTTAAACACCGGGGGTATAGGGTATCGGGTGATACTATCTCCCAGAGTATTGAATATGGTAGCAAAAAGCGAGGGGAAAGTCAAACTGCATATTCACTCCCAAATGAACATGCGGGAGGGAACTTTTGATATGTACGGCTTTGATAAAAAAGAGGATTTGGACCTTTTTCATCTTTTAACAACCGTTTCTGGTATTGGTCCCAAAGGGGCGCAAAATATTCTTTCAAATGTTGAACCAAGCCATTTGAAAGTGGCGGTCATTAATCAGGATGCTGATTATTTAAAAAAGGTCTCAACCATCAGTCCAAAAATTTCTCAGCGCTTGGTCTTGGAATTAAAAGGTAAAGTTGATCATCTGGAAGGCGAGACCGAAGGTGTTGATTTATCACAAGACGGCCAAGCGACCGAAGCCCTTCTTGTGCTTGGTTACTCAACGACTCAAGCCAAAGAGGCCCTCAAAGATACCAAAGCCGAGACATTGCAGGAACGGGTCCGGGAAGCATTAAAAATACTGGGTAAAAAATAATCGCTCGTTGAGTTGAAAGCCATCAACCGACACGCCTCCGGCGGGACAACAACTCTCCGAGCTTGTTGCCCCGCCTCAGCTAAACTCGCATTGCAGTTCGTTGGTTGATCGGTCTGCTGACCGTTAATTATATCAACCAACTTCTACAACGTCTCGATTGTCTCTGATGGCTTTCAACTCAACTCGCTTGGCGTTACTTCTCCCAATCGTGCAGATGCAATCAAATCTTCACGACTCGCTCTTGTCCGGGCGTATTTTATATGGTACTTTGCGTTTAGGAGGGTATCAGTATGAATGAGGGGGCTTTGATTTTTTTGTTCACACTTTTTGTCTGGGGTATTGTCTATACCGTCACACATAAGAGGGATTTACGGTTTGCGAAATGGCCGGGTGGTCAATGTCCTGAATGTAAGATTCAATCCCAACTAACTAGCACTCCGATTGAGTGTAACCACTAAGAAAGTTGCGTGTTGTGTTTTCAGGGCCGCGTACGTGCGGCCCTCGTTTTTTTATTGGAAAGTGGTATTCTGAAGATATGAAAAAACGTTTATTGATAGGGGCTTTTGTGGGGTTAGGGATAATCATCGGGGCGCAGTGGCCAGAGTTTTTTACGAGATGGATTAATTTGGTCTGGCTTGCGGTGATTGTCTTGAGTGGCCTTGCGTTACGAGTCAAGGATTAATTTTTAGATATGAATAAAAGTTTTCTACAAACTGAAGAGTGGCTTGAGTTTCAGAAATCAATCGGCCGACCGACTTGGCGGTTTGATAATGAAAAAGTCGTAGCCAATATCATTCAGCATGATTTGCCGTTCGGAATGAATTATTTATACATTCCGCATGGTCCCGAGATTCATTTGGATAAAATAACAGGCGGGTTAAAGAATGAACTTGAGCATTTTATTGCATATATAAGAAAAATCGCCAAAGAACAAAAATCTATTTTTATAAAAATTGAACCGCTTCAAGACAGTGTCATAGAATTATTGTATGGTGCCGGATTAAAGAAATCATCAAAAGAAATTCAACCCCATCGGTCAGTGATTGTGGATTTAGAAAAGTCCGAAGACGAATTACTGGCGGAGATGCATCATAAAACCCGTTATAACATCAAAGTCGCCGAACGGCACGGTTTGAAATTGGCTGTTCGTAAAGATTTAGATACTTTTTGGAAATTATTGGAACAGACCGCCAAAAAGGACAATTTTTTTACCCACCCCAAGGAATATTATAATAAATTATGTAACATGCCCGGATTAATGGCGGAAACGGTTTTCGTGGAGCATGATGGCCAATCTATTGCCGGAGCGATTTGGCTTGCCTATGGCGATACGGCGTATTATCTTCATGGGGCAATGGACCGGGACCCTAAATATAAACCGATGATGGCCCCATACTTTCTGCAGTGGGAGTTGATTAAGACGGCCAAAAATTATGGAATGAAACATTATGATTTCTGGGGAATAGATGCCCAGAAATATCCGGGTGTAACGAAATTCAAATTAAATTGGGGTGGTCGCCAAGTGGAACATCCCGGCGCCTTTGACCTACCCATCCGTAAGTTTTGGTTTTTAATATACAAAATTTTAAGAAAAATATTTTAAATGTTATGATATAATGATATATCATAACATTTATAAATTATGAAAGTTCGAGCCAGAAATTTAAAAGGAAAAGAAAAAATGAAGTATTTGGATACTCTTTATACTTCAATAGAGACATTAAAGACCCGAGAAGAAGTAAAAAATTTTTTGCGCAATCTTCTTACTGAAAGCGAACGAATTATGCTTGGCCGCCGGCTTATTATTGCCCAGATGTTATTAGACGGTAAAACCTATGCGGAGATTATGGACGAATTAAAAGTTGGTATTGATACTATCAATAGAGTTCATCAATGGCTTGATGATGAGAATGGAGGATATGAAAAAGCCATTACAGGAATCGGTAAGATCTTTAAAGGAAGAAGAAAGGTGAGCGATTATTATGATTCAAGTATGTTTGGTCAGCTAAAAAGAAGATATCCGCTCCATTTTCTTCTTTTTAATATTTTTGATGAATTAAATAAGAAAAAATAAAATGTTATGATATAATGATATATCATAACATTTATAGATCAGTTTATAATTAGGTAAATTATGCTCGGTAAAATTTAAAAAATATTATGAAAAATACCGAGGAAGCATTTAAATGGATAGTTGGAATTCTTAAAAAGAATAAAGTGCATTTTCAAATAACAGGCGGACTTGCTGCTAAATTTTATGGGTCAATCAGACCTTTAGCAGATATTGATATAGATATTCGAGGGGATAAATTTGAAAGCATATTAGAAGATGTAAAAGAATATATTACAATGGGTCCACAAAGGTTCATGAATGATAATTGGGATTTATATATGATGACACTAAGATTTAAAAATCAAGATATAGATATTGATAGTGGTGATGTAAAGATTCGTCCAAATAAAGAGGGGCAATGGGTTTCAAATATTACCGACTTTTCGAAGTCAGGACAAGGAGAAATTTTTGGTGTGACAGTTCCTATTATCCCCAAAGAAGAATTAATAAATTATAAAAAAATACTGAGTAGGGAAGTAGATATTGAAGATATTAAAAATCTATCTAGATGATTAAGGAGACGGTGGTGGATAAAATTTTATATCAGGTTAAAAGATTTATTCCGAAATCGGTATTTGATTTTTTTCAGCCGATGTATCATCGGTTGTTGGCGTGGGGCGGAGCGTTGCGATATGGTTTTCCGTCGCATGATATGAAATTAATTAGCGTGACCGGAACAAAAGGCAAATCCACGACGGTTTATATGATTACCAAGATTCTAGAAGAATCGGGTGCCAATGTGGCGGCAATTGGTTCATTGGGATTTAAGATTAAAGATAAGGAATGGCCGAATACGTTAAAACAGACCATGCCGGGGCGGTTTAGGTTGCAAAAATTTTTAGCCGAAGCCAAAAAAGAGGGTTGCGATTTTGTGGTTTTGGAAGTGACCTCGGAGGGAATTAAACAATATCGACATCTGGGAATTAAATTTGATACGGCCGTGTTCGTGAATATTCATCGTGAGCATTTGGAAAATCACGGTTCGTTTGAGAATTATATCAAGGCCAAACAGAAATTGTTTGAAGCGACTAAACGGGTTCACATCTTGAATGCCGATGAAGCGCGAATTTCCGATTTTGATAAATTCCCTGCCGAAAAGAAAATTACTTTCGGTATCAATCAGGGTGATATTAGACCTAGTGATGTTCTGGCTAATGAAAGCGAGTCAGAATTCAAGGTAAACGGAGAAGAAGTGCATCTGCATGTTGGTGGAGTGTTTAATATTCTCAATGCTCTGGGGGCGTGGGCAGTTGCCACGGCGCATGATATTGAACCGGCAATAATTGCAAAGGCGCTTTCAAAAATACAATCAATTCCGGGACGTTTGGAATTTGTTCAAAAACAACCATTCAGCGTGGTCGTGGATTATGCTCATACGCCGGATTCATTGGAGATAATTTATAAAACCCTGAAACCCATCAACGGCAGATTAATTTGCGTCTTGGGGGCGGCCGGTGGCGGGCGAGATAAATGGAAGCGTCCCGAATTTGGCGCCATTGCCGACCGTTTGGTTGATGAAATTATTTTAACCGACGAAGACCCCTACGAAGAAGACCCAAGCCAGATTATCAATGAAGTTAAAAAAGGTATTAAACGTACCGAACATCTTGAAATTATTTTGGACCGGAGGGAGGCCATCGGAAAAGCTATTGCTATGGCCCAACCGGGCGACGCGGTGGTTATCACGGGTAAGGGTTCGGAAATATCAATGGCTATTGCCGGCAACCGAAAGATTCCCTGGTCAGATCGGGACATCGCCAAAAGTTTTCTATCTCATTGAACTTGTTATCTGTAGATAAAGTTTGCTATTATTAGGACTCTACCAGGTAGTGAAGTTCCGGCTGCCTGGCGGTATTAAACTCCGGAACTTCTACTACCTGGATGTCTGAAGAGGTTGAGGCACAATTGACCAAGAAGGATGAGCCCTCCAGAGGCGGGGTAAACCGTCCATCGTTTGGAACTGCCCACGCGCCAGGTATTTCCTGGTTGGTTGTTATTTTACTCATGATTCTTTTGGCTTTTGCCGTTATTCATTTTGGGCGCCTTGAACCGACGATTAGTCCAACACCGACGGCGATTGTTGATAATAGTTCAACTCCAATAGCCCAACCTCGCATCTATACCATCTCATATAATTCGGGAGTGTTTAGCCCGACAAATCTTCGTATTCACGCCGGGGACACGGTTAGATTTAAAAATGACAGTATTTTTCCCACCAGAATCGTGTCCGAAGATTTGGTTGGTTTTGACAGTGTCGGCGATATTCCCCAAGATAGTTATTTCTCGTTTACTTTTGCGGCTCGGGGGACATTCAGTTATCACAACAAAAATAATAGCGACCAAATCGGAACGATAATCGTTAGATAATTAATTTTGCGTGACAAGTAATCCACTTACAATGCAAGTTGAATCCCGCATGGGGATTGTGTTTGTAGCTCTACTGGCTTTATTTATGGCCGGCATTTTATTTATAGCTATTCAAAACTACAGTTCCGACCAAATTGTATTGGATGCATCCGCGACCGAAATTAAAACAATGTCTTCAACTGAGCGCCAACTTATCGCTCAATGGATTAAAGATAATAATATTCCGTTTCCGGAAGGGAAGGGCTACCGAGATTTTGTTCAGGAATATCCCAATCGGCCGTGGATTAACTACTGATTTTATTGAATGACCAAGCTTACTTTTTATGGCGGGGCGCAATCGGTGACGGGTTCAAATTATCTGCTGGAAGTGGGGGATGTTAGAGTGCTTGTTGATTGCGGAATGTTTCAGGGCTCCAGCGACGCTGAAGATAAAAATTATGAACCGTTTCCTTATCAACCATCCGAACTTTCGGCGGTGTTTTTGTCCCACAGTCATGCCGACCATACCGGCCGATTGCCGAAATTATACAAGGAAGGTTTTCGGGGGATACTTTATGCCACGCCACCGACCTTGGATATGACCTTTATCGCTCTGCCGGATAATCTTTCCCTTATGACCGTTGAAGCTAACAAAGCCAATCATCCGGCCTTGTTTTCCGACGAAGATTTACAGGGTGTGAAAGGTCTGGCTCAAGGCGTTGATTATGGCAAAGAAATCCAACTTGGCCCCGATTTTTCAGCCGTGCTTCATGATGCCGGTCATATTTTGGGTTCGTCAATTATTGAATTTCGGGCGGAAGGCAAAAAGATTTATTTTTCCGGCGATTTGGGTAATCCGCCGACGCCACTCTTGCGACCGTTTGAATATCCGCTTGAGGCCGATTATATTGTCGTTGAATCGGCTTATGGCGACCGGATTCATGAAGACCGTTCCACCCGTAAAGAAAAACTTCGTTCAATCGTCAAGGAAACAATTTCTAAAGGCGGGACTTTGATGATTCCCTCCTTTGCGATGGAACGTACTCAAGAACTGCTTTTTGAATTAAACGCCATGCACAATGCCGGCGAGATTCCCGGTATTCCAATGTTCCTGGATTCACCTTTAGCTATTAAACTGACCGAGGTCTATCAAAAATATCCCGAATATTTCAATAAAGAGAGCCAGTATATTATTAATTCCGGCGACGACTTGTTTAATTTTCCGGGATTGACGTATTGCCGAACCAGCGAAGAATCAAAAAATATAAATGCCGTTGTCGGTCCGAAAGTCATTATTGCCGGTTCGGGCATGTCCGCCGGCGGTCGGATTCTTCATCACGAACGTCGTTATCTTTCCGATCCAAATTCCACCCTGCTCTTTATCGGGTTTCAGGCCGAAGGAACGTTAGGGAGGAAGATTTTTGATGGGGAAAAAGACGTCAGTATTTTTGAAGAAAAAATTGCCGTCCGTTGCCGAGTAGAAGCTATCGGTGGTTATTCCGCTCATGCCGATCAGCCGACACTATTGAGCTGGATTGCTAAAGGTGCCGAAGGCGGTCATCTTAAAAAAATCTTCACCGTTCAAGGCGAGACCACTTCCTCTACTACTCTCGCCGAACTCATCACCGCCCAGTTCCATGTTCCGGCCATTGTTCCCACACCTAACGAAACCGTGGAATTGTAAAATAAACGCCATTTAATATATACTTAGGTTATGACAGACGAGCTAAATAAAAGTGGGGGCAATATGAATGTGCCGGCGTCTAAGTTGCCGTCATCCCGCGAGCCGGATGATTTTCGGTCGTCGTTGCATTGGCGGGTTTTTCGGATTATCGCCGAGTTTATAGACGGCTGGCAGTTTTTGGCTGATTTTAAAAAAACGGTTACTTTTTTCGGGTCGGCTCGGTTTCAGGCCGGCGATAAATGGTACGAAGAAGCTCGCACTCTTGGAAAACTTTTATCCGAAGAAGGGTTTGGAATTGTTACGGGTGGGGGGCCGGGGATTATGGAAGCCGGCAATCAGGGCGCAGCCGAATCGGGCGGGATTTCAATCGGTTTAAATATTAAATTGCCGACGGAGCAACGGATCAATCCTTACGTCAGAGAGTCGTCCGCTTTCCATTATTTCTTCGTTCGGAAGTTAATGCTCTCATATGCCGCTCGGGCCTACGTGTTTTTCCCCGGCGGTTTGGGCACGCTTGACGAATGTTTTGAAATTTTAACTTTAATTCAGACCAAAAAAATATCCGATAAGATTCCCGTCGTTCTGGTGGGTAAAGAGTTTTGGGGCTCAATTCATCAATGGTTGACCGAAGAAATACTGACAAAATTGCACGCCGTTGATGAGGCGGACTTGAAACTCTATACCATCGTTGATACCGCTCAAGAGGCCTTTGCCATCGTCAAAAACGCTCCTCCCCGCGACGATTTCTTTTATTAGGCCAGTATTAAGTAGTAGGTATTAAGTATTAAGGCCGACCAGCTTGATTTTTGATATAAATAAGTGTAAAATATGGCCAGGATTAAAATCAGGAATACCTAATACTAGATACTTAATACGTAATACTATCCCATGTCCGAATTCAAAATAAACAACATAATTATTCCCGAGGAATTGCCCGTGATTGCCCTTAAAAACACGGTTCTCTTTCCGAAGATTGTCATTCCGATTATCATTCAACGCCCGAAATCAATCGGGGCGTTGGAATTTGCCCAAGCCCATAACCGGCTGGTTCTCTTTGTGACCCAAAAAAACAGCGAGGATGACATTACTCGGAATGATTTGTTTGAAGTGGGCACTATCGGCCGGATTGTTTCGGTTTTTAAATTGCCGGACGGTTCGTCAAAGATTGACGTGGAAGGTCTCATCCGAGCGCGGATTACCGATTTTGTCGCCGAAGAACCGTTTCTCCGTGTAAACACCGAACCGGTAACGGTGATTATTCGCGACAGTTTAGAAGAAAAAGCGATTCTGCGTCGAGCCATTGAGCAATTTAGAATTATTTCCGAGGCCCGTTCTTTCCCCACCATTCTGCCCGAGATTATTTACATGATGTCTCAACTCAAAGACACCGAACACATCGCCAGCTTGATGACGGTGAATTTAAATCTGGAAGTTGAAAATCAGCAACGTATTTTGGAATTGGAAAGCATGCTTGATATCTTGCGTCAGCTTAATATGTATCTCTCGCGCGAGGTTCAAATTCTTGAGGCCGAAAAGAGCGTCGTTAAAGAAACCAAAAAACAAATCGGCAAGATGCAGAAAGAACTTTTTCTCCGCGAGCAATTAAAAAGTATTGAAAAAGAACTGGGCGTTGATGACGAAAAAGACGAGCTCGTCAGTATCCGCGCCAAAATTATGTCGGCCGGAATGCCCAAAGACGTTCAAGAAAAAGCCCTTAAAGAATTATCCCGTTTGGGTAAAATGCCGGCTTTCAATCCCGAGGGCTCATACATCCGCAGTTACCTTGACCTCTTGAGTGAACTGCCATGGTCAAAAAAGACAAAAGAAAAAATTGATTTAAAAGAAGCCGAAAAAATACTCAACGAAGACCACTACGGCTTGCCAAAAGTTAAAGAACGCATTCTTGAGTATTTGGCGGTCCAAAAACAAGTCGGTAAATTGAAGGGCCCGATTCTTTGTCTCGCCGGTCCGCCGGGGACGGGCAAGACCTCGGTCGGTCAGTCCATTGCTCGGGCGTTGGGCCGTAAGTTTGCCCGTATGTCATTAGGTGGTTTGCGCGACGAAGCGGAGATTCGCGGTCATCGTCGGACTTATGTCGGGGCGATGCCGGGCCGTTTGATTCAGGGGATTCAAAACGCCAAAGTTAAAAATCCTGTCTTTATGTTGGACGAAATAGACAAGGTCGGTTCGGATTTTCGGGGCGACCCGTCTTCGGCTTTATTGGAGGCTCTTGATCCCCAACAAAACCACGCTTTCTCGGATCATTATCTGGAAGTGCCGTTTGATTTGTCCGACGTCTTATTTATTGTTACCGCCAATCGCCTAGACACGATTCCACCGGCCTTGCGCGATCGCTTGGAAATTATTGAATTTCCGGGTTATACCGAACTGGAAAAATTCCATATTGCCAAGAATTTTCTTATTCCCCGACTTTTTAAGGATCACGGTCTAAAAAAGCGAAGTTTGAATTTTCAGGATTCGGCGGTAATGGATATCATTCGCAATCATACCCGCGAAGCGGGGGTGAGGGAACTGGAACGTCAGTTGGCGACCGTCATTCGTAAAATCACCCGAAAGATTGTGGAATCATCTTCAACCAAAACAATTAATGTCGGTAAAGATGCCGTGGACACTTATCTCGGTCCGATTAAATTTACCTATGACGTGGCGGAGCAGAAAGATGAAATTGGCCGAGCGACGGGTTTGGCTTGGACGCCCGTCGGCGGAGACCTACTTTCAATTGAGGCCATCCGAATGCCGGGGACGGGGAAATTAATTTTGACGGGCCAGTTGGGGATTGTCATGAAAGAATCGGCTCAAGCCGCGCTTTCATGGGCGCGAGCTTACGCCGCTCGCAATGGCGTTAAAGAAGATCTTCGCAAAGAAGACATCCATCTCCACGCGCCGTCCGGAGGTATTAAAAAAGAAGGCCCATCGGCGGGTATCGCCATCACTACGACTTTGGTTTCATTATTTCTCAAACGTCCTGTTCGCAAAGAAGTCGCCATGACGGGTGAAGTCACACTCCGTGGAAAAGTGTTAAGTATCGGCGGTCTTAAAGAAAAAGTTCTCGCTGCTCATCGGGCCGGCATCAAGACCGTTGTCGCTCCATTTGACAACAAAAAAGACCTCATTGATATTCCCAAAGAAATCCAACGCGACATTAAATTCTTCTTCGTGAAGACAATGGATGAGGTGCTGAAGATTGCACTCAAATAGTCGCTCGTTGAGTTGAAAGCCATCAACCGACACGCCTCCGGCTCCTCGGTACCCTTCGGGCTACCTTCGTCGCCTCAGCTAAACTCGCATTGCAGTTCGTTGGTTGATCGGTCTGCTGACCGTTAATTATATCAACCAACTCCTGCAACGTCTCGATTGTCTCTGATGGCTTTCAACTCAACTCGCTTGGTCTCATTTTTTCTAATTGTGCAGATTGTGAGAAATTCCAATAACCTCGCTCCTTTTTCCTCTCCTTTTTTCTATTTGCTAAGTTTTGGTTCTTGTTGTATTATATTGGCCAGGGGTATTTCACTCCGAGGAGGAGTTCTTTGATGGAATACAGAATTTTGGCCTATGTGTTCACGGTTGTTTCGCTTGTCCTTATGGTTGTAATCAGGGTTATCTCAAGCAAGCTGGGAAAAGCGAAGAAAATCGTTGAAAACTACAAGACCTGGGACTTGCAGCTTTGGCAGATGCTTCAGGCGTATTCTACGCTTGTCGCAGAACTGCAGAATCAGAAATTGGTCATGGACAAAAGGCAAGATGATGTGTCATCGTACATATCTTTTCTTCGGACCAAAGAAAGGAGACCGTCTGGTATAGAAATATGTGTTCAGGCGACCCTTCCTTCCATCAAGTACAGTAATACCGTCAGCCCTTCTCTTTTTATTGGTGTGAGTTTCCCTTATGAAAACGGGAGGGTGTGGGGTGTGCCCGCTCTCAAGCAAGAAATAGCAAAAGCGACAAGAGATAGGTTCCGGCTCCCCGGTGGAAGCCATGAGCTTCAACAAGTTCTCCAGTTCAATCTGGTGAGTGTGGCAGGTCAGATTGCGGATGCGGTGAGGTTCTACGAAGAGGCGATAGAGAGGGTTGGAGGGACTTTTTCGGAACTGGCGAATCGCGCCTCTCTTCTTAGTGATATGGGAAAAGAGCTGAATACTGAAACGATTGAAATAGAAAAAAGAATCAATGATATCGTCGCTTCGCTGGGAAGCGACCAGAAAGCGACTGTAGCAGGATGACAGTCAGCAAGCCCGTGGGTGGTGTGCCACCACCCACGGGCTCTTTAATTTGCTAAATTTGGTCTCTTATTGTATTATATTGGCCAGTAAGAGCATGACGCTCTAAGGAGGGTTCTTTGACATGAGTTTAGAAACTATGGTTGTAATTGGTCTTTTGGTTATCTTTTTTTGTGCGTTGTCATTAATGATATGGAACGCGAAAAGATTTATTCGTAAGAAAACTGAAGAAAATAAAAAGCAAGAAGAAGAGATTCGGGATATCTTCGCGGAGATTGGCTCTTGTTTTGCTCGTCAAGGTTTTATTTTTGAGTACAAAATCAACAATGGTGGTGAATACTCTGGCCGAACTTTTCCAACGGCTTCGGGAGGGTACATCAGTATTGAGCGCTACTTCAGCGTAGGTGAGTACGTGATTCTACTTCGGCAAAGTGATAACGATGCGGCCACTCTGAATAATCAAAAAGCGCGGGCGATTATCCACTTGGAAATCTTGAGAGAGCTTATTTACAACAGGCGTTCTCCGAATTACCGGTATTTCTTGAAGCAGGATCTGTTGGCTCTCAAGAAAACCGGTGTTGAGCAGTTTGTGGCCGGTCTTGTCGGTTTGCAACGAGAGTACGACAAAATTTGGTCTAAGTTGGAAGTCCGGAGAGTTCCGGAAAGTTTCACCACCTTCTTTAACCTTTATGATGAGGACTACACCCGATTCATGAATGCGATTGATTTGGTTGTAGACGAGAATTCTCCAAAGGTGGAGGTCGTAAAAATAGAAGCCCCATCATGACAGTCAGCAGACCCGTGGGTGGTGCGTCACCACCCACGGGCTTTTTCTTTTTATCAATTGGTAGGGCCTGCCAGGTAGTGTAATTCTATCCTTCGGGCTTGTTTCTAGAATTTCTACTACCTGGTATAATAATCATATATAAAATTTTTAAGAACTTCGTACGGGATGGATAGAAAATTACTTTATTCAGCATCGGTGTTGGTGGGGAGCATGGTCGGTGTTGGAATTTTCGGTTTACCGTATGCTTTCGCTCAAGCCGGTTTTTGGGTGGGAATGGGTCTTTTGGTGGTCATCGGTTTAGCGACTCTGCTTGTTGATTTAATGTATGGCGAGGTTATTTTGCGAACCCATGCCTCGCACCAGATTATGGGTTACGCCCGGCTTTATCTTGGTCCCTATGCCCAGCGTCTTCTTTTCTTCTCGGCCGTGTTGATGGGCTATGTCGGTCTCTTGGCCTATATCATTATCTCGGGCGATTTTTTAAATAATCTTCTCTCGTCTTTTTTTTATGCTCCCAGTGCTACTTATAGCGTTCTGTTCGGTGTCGTCCTTTCTTTGGCGGTTTTGCGAGGTCTTAAATCCGTATCCCACGTGGAACTATTTTTCAGCGGTCTGTTCGTGGTCGTGATGGGCTTAATCTTGTTTACGGGCTGGCCTTTAATTCAGCCCGCTAATTTCATCGGTTTTGATCGGGCCAATATCGCTTTGCCCTACGGCGTTCTGCTTTTTGCTTTCGGTGGATTATTGGCGGTGCCGATTCAACGGCAACTTCTTGTGGGCCGAGAACGAAAACTTTGGTCAGCCATTGCGCTGGCGGTATTATTTACGGCCGGTCTCTACGCAATTTTTGTCACGACCGTTGTCGGTGTCTCCGGTTCGGCGACCACGCCGGATGCGATTTCCGGTCTGTATCAATTTTTGGGTAGTAAGATTACCATTTTGGGTTCGCTCTTTGGAACTTTTGCCATTACGACCGCATTTTTGATGCACGCTTCGGCGATGGTCAACACTTTTCATCAGGATTTTAAAATTCATCGTTTCAACGCTTGGCTCTTGGCCGTGGCTCCGCCGATGGTCCTATTCATTGTCGGTATTCGTTCTTTCATCGGCATAATCAGTTTGGCCGGCGGTGTCGCCTTAGCCCTTGAACAAATCCTCATTGTCTTCCTCTTCGCCCGCGCTAAATCAAGAGGCGACCGCCTCCCCGAATACTCCCTCAACATCCCCACCTGGCTCCTCTATCTCCTCATGGCTGTCTTCTCGGCCGGGATTGTGTATTTCTTATTTTTCCACTAGGGGACGCTCGTTGAGTTGAAAGCCATCAACCGACACGCCTCCGGCGGGACAACAACTCTTCGAGCTTGTTGCCCCGCCTCAGCTAAACTTGCATTGCAGTTCGTTGGTTGATCGGTCTGCTGACCGTTAATTATATCAACCAACTCCTGCAACGTCTCGATTGTCTCTGATGGCTTTCAACTCAACTCGCTTGGTTTGGTTTCTAATCCTAGTCGGCTCAAATGGTGGGAATTGAGCCGACCTTAATCTCACCATTTACATAAGTCAATTATCCACTTGACACTCTTGACGATAATGATCGATTTGTTATCATTAAAATATGCTTGAAAGAAAAATAGAATCTAAAAATGTCGTCTATGTCTTCATTGACGCTTCTAATATTTGGCAAGCTCAAAAAGCAAAGGGGAGCGTCTTTGATTACGAAAAACTAAAAATCTTTTTAAAGAAAAAATTCACTGCTTCTGAAATTAAAGTTTTCTATTATACAGCATATCCAGCCCAAGGAACACGCGAATACAGTATTGATGGAAAGCACAAATTTTTCACCTATCTCAAGAAGGGGCTCGGTTTTGTTGTTCAAAAGAAGGAATTGAAGAGAATTACAACACATGGCGATAATGGCGATATAATCCAAGAAAAAGGAAATATGGATGTTGAAATGACTATTGATGCAATGCATTATGTGTCAAAATATAATGTTGCTGTTTTGTTTTCAGGTGATTCCGATTTTCTGTCCCTAGTAACCTATCTAAGAAATAAGGGCAAGAAGGTATACATTTTTTCATCAAAGAACAATGTCTCTCAAGAATTAAGAACAGGTGGAGACGGCTATTTTGACGTGTTAGACCTAACAGAAGATATTTGGCGCAAAGAACTCAAATATAGAGGTAGTAAATCCTAAAGTAAAGCACCCCTCCTTGCGGAGGGGTGCCCTTGGATGTAATGCCCTATCAGTTTGGAAACCGATAGATGTTTATAGTGTACACCCATTTAAATATAAAAGCAAGTTTATCCACAGACGCAAGAAAATAGTTACGGTTTCACTTGTTTTGGTTCTGTCCTCCACCTCCAGTCGGCTCAAATGGTGGGAATTGAGCCGACCTTAGCTTGCCCTGAGCTTGCCGAAGGAATTTATGGTGAGCAAGCAAAGCAAGTCGAAGAACTTGTCCTGAGCGGTGTTGAAGTAGTCGAAGGACTTGTCCTGATCCTGTCGAAGGATTGCCTAAAACCCAAAAAAGTGGGATTATTTTTCTATTTTAGTTTTCACAATCTTAATATTAGCGATAATTTCATCGCTAATATCGCCACAGTTTCGTTTTCGTACATCCTTAACCAAATCATCCACTTGATCGGTTGCTTCTTCTGGTGTTTCGGTATCAATTAACACACTTGATTGTATCAGTACAATGTATTTCATGTTCAATGTTTTAATATGCACCCCAAGGATAGCATAATCCTATTTTGGGATTATACCACAATAGGATTATGCTGCAAATAAGCATGAATAAATCCATTTATACAAACGACTACAAGGAGATTATAAGTCGTTTAAAAAAAGCGAGAATTGACTCTAAGTTTTCCCAGCAGGCGGTAGCCGATAAGCTTAGTAAGCCGCAATCTTATGTTTCAAAGATTGAATCTGGTGAGAGACGACTTGATGTCGCGGAAATTAAAAAATTTGCAATGATATATAGTAAACCAATTAATTACTTTTTAAAATAACTATGAGTATAGAGACAATCAAAAAATTTATTGAAGATGAAGCAGAACGGTTCGGGGCTAAAACAGATGTGGAATTTAATAAGCCCTACATAGAGAGGAATAATACAGGCCCGGAGGCCTTAAAAGATAATGGTGCCTATTTTGGTTTCATTCACCCTGACGAAGAGGTATCTGGTCCGTTTCATGATTTTTCATTGACAATTTTTCCAAATAACCAAGGGAAGGCCTGGCTGATTTGTTTGGGTATTGGTTCAAGTGGTTTTAAGAATGACTACGAACTCTCAACCTATCCTGGTTTAAGAAGATTGTTTTCAGGACTAGTAGACGAGAGAGGATTTTGCAAAAGTGACTTTTCTGATATCGAGACAAGTTTGCCGCGAACCATTACAGATAATTCAGGACTTCAGCACATAAAAAATACAATAAAAACATATTCTAAAGTATTACCTGTATGCCAAATTGTTGATGATCCTGAATCCATAACTGGTAAGAAAATTATTTCAGCATTTGTTGCGGGTTACGCAGAATTAAGAGAATGGCCTTCAAATAAAGACCATAGAAAAGCAATATCAGACGCTTTATTGCCGTTTTTAAAAAATCAACAAAAAGATGATGAAAAAGAAATTCTCAATCTTTTAAAAGAAAGAAAATTTGTAATTATTCAAGGAGCGCCAGGAACAGGAAAAACTAGATTAGTTAAAATTGTTGCAGATAAACTAAAAGCTAAAATATTTTTTACTCAATTTCACGCCGAAACATCATATTCAGATTTTATTTACGGCATTAGACCTAATACCAAGGCTGGTACCCTTTCTTATTCTGAAGAATATGGAGTGTTTACCAACGCTATCAAATATGCCATAAGTTCTAAAAAGCCCACCGTTCTTATTGTTGATGAAATAAACAGAGCTAATTTATCAAACGTACTTGGCCCGATTTTTTATCTATTCGAGCATAAACAAGATATCTCAAATGTTCAAATAGATATAACGCCTGATATTAAAGTAGATAAAATTCCTGAAAATTTGTATGTTATCGCGACGATGAATACAGCTGACAGAAGCTTGGCCGTTGTTGATTTTGCCCTACGAAGAAGATTTGCGTGGTATACTCTTGTTCCGCAACCAATTTCTTCAAAGCAGTTTTTTCTAGATGATTTTAATAAAATTCATAAAATCTTTAATTGGTATGCAAAATCAAATGAACTAACTCTTGAACCAGGCCAGGGATATTTTATTGCATCCTCAGATAAAGAAATGGAAAACAGGATTAAATACGAAATTTATCCACTCATCCGCGAGTATTTTCAGGAAGGCCTACTAAGTAATGCTAGGGAAGAATTTAACAACTATTTTATGTCAAGAATAGGCTTCCCTTTGTTTGAATAAGTATGAACAAACCACAAGACGTATTTTGTGAAATTCCATGTTTGACCGAAAAAACAACGCCCTTAAGAGGTGTTGTTTTGCAAAAAAAGTGGTTTCCGCGTGCTGATAAAAGGTACATTGGACAGTATCTGCAGAAGTTTATTGATTACAATTCTGAGGTTTTTAGTTTTTTAGGTGTAACCCCATACATAATCGGATCTGACCAAAATTCATCAATAGTATTTAGAACTTCTCAATTTATTGGTGCTATCCCATTACGTTCACCTGATACTGGGAAGCAAATTGGGGATTTTGTTGTTGCCCCTAGGTACACAGGAAAGGATAAATACGAAGATTATATTGAGATTTTAAATTTGCTTGGTAGTGATATAAATCCTGAAGTAACTGATAGTTTACCGCTGGCATCTGGTAAAAATTTTAGACCGCCGATGTATCTTGAAGCTATGAAATTCATAGTTACTCTTGAAGAGATGGTAAGAAGGCCTTGGAGAAAGTTTGATAGAGTTGAAAGAATTACAAATGAACCGAAAGGACAAATAAACTGGAATAAATATGTCCAAAACGAATATAAAGTAGAAAATAAATTACTTTTTCCTGTTGGCAAAAACATACTAAGTGAGTTTCATACAGAGTATTCTCAAATTAGACATGTATTCGATTTATGTAAAGTTGAACTATTATCCGCGAATACGCCTTTGAGAATTAAGTTAAATATCATAAATAAGTTAGATTATTTAGATGAGAAGTTATATAGCCACTTACCATTGAAAACAGACCAAATTCAAACAAGGTTTTCTGATAGCCCAGCTGTAAAAAAATGCAAGATACAAGCTAACCGAATTTTAAATTTTAACTTTATTGATAGTACTGCTTGGCGAGTAGATTTTGCTGATGTGTTTGAAAAGTTTGTTCAATATGTTTTTAAAGAGGTAACTAAAGAATCGGGCGGCCGATTGGCAGTGAACTATAAATTTGATGGCTACTCTTTACGGCGATATGTGTGGGAATTAAATCATCTTGAACCAGATGCAATTTTGCAAAAAGGCAACGCGATGGTTTTTATAGACGCAAAGTATAAATCTCATCTATATAACAAATATGGAGTTAGTGAAATTCTAAAAGAAGAACATCGACGAGATCTACATCAATTATTAGCGTATATGTCATTTAGTAAAACTGAAACAAAATTTGGGCTTTTATGTTATCCATCGCAAGATATTGAATTAAAAGAAATACAGTATTACAACTCCTTAAATCAAACATCAAGTAAGATAAAAATATTTGGCCTTCCGCTAAATAAAAATAGTATTAGTGAGGCCAAGCGATTATTATCAAATGAGTTAATGCTAATTGAAGAATTAGGAAATAGTGAATCAAACCAAATTTCACAAAATGCTTTTACTCTGAGTGGTAGTAAGTAAAATAATCTAATAAAAATTTATGTCCGACGAACAAGATACTTCGATAAACTCAGTACAAGCTCCGGTTGAATCGACATCCGCTGTGCCGAGCGAGCCAGTGCAAACAGAAGTGATTCAACCGGAGCCGGCGCCTGTTGTACCTGTTCCCGCAACACCTGAACCGACACCTGCGCCTGTGTCCGCATCGCTCAAATCTTTTTTGGGGAAGGCGATGGAGAAGATTCAGTTTCGGAAAAGGGCGAAGCTGGCAAAAATTGTTAAGTTGGCGGTTGAAAAGAAGTCAATCACCAATGATGATGTTCAAAAATTGCTTCGGGTCTCCGATGCGACGGCGACCCGTTATCTGTCGGAATTGGCAAAAAAAGGCGGGCTGAAGCGATTTGGCGTCAAAAGTACTACACGATTTGAGCCGACCCTTGGCTCAAATGGAGGGAATTGAGCCAACCCGCCAAATCCGTCAAACAATATCAGCCAAAGTTATCAACTTTGGCTGATATTGTTTGAAAGAGTATTATACGGGCATGTTAGAGAAGAAAGATGAACAATTAGAGAAATCGTGGAAGGACTTACTAATGTCGCCAGTGCGATTGGTTTGGGTTCTGGCTACGGCCTTTGCCCGACCGGCGGTTGTTTTAATTTTAATCGGGTTAATTGGTTTTTCTTCTTATTCGGCTATTTCCGCGAATCATCGGTTGGCTTTGATTGAAACGGCGTTGGGCGGGAAAGAACGATTGCAATGTACGCGTCAGTCCACGATTGAAAAAGTCAGACCTTCCATCGTCAGAATTATCGGCGGGGTGGGCGAGGGTACGGGTTTTGTTTTGCAAGCGGGGATTATTATTACTAATTACCATGTCATTGCGGACGAGCCCAGTCCGAAGATTGTTTATTCGGATAATGCTTTTGAAAATGGCGTCGTGTTTGCGGTTGATCCGGAAACGGATTTGGCTTTGATTAAAGTTCAACGCGACCGCCTTCCTCTTTTACGTTGGTACGATATTCAACCCCAATCGGGAGAAGAAGTGCTGGCGGTTGGATTTCCTTTGGGCGGAGAAATAAGCGGAGAACTGACCGCGAACGCGACTACGATTGCCGGCCGTCGGGCGTTGGATGTGGATGGAAATCCAGCGTTTCTTCAACTCAATGGCGGTCTTATTGCCGGCATGTCTGGCGGACCATTACTGACGCGATGCGGGGAGGTAATAGGTATCAATAACGCTTCAATGGATTCGGGGGCGATTGGTTTAGCTATTGGCGGTAATTATGCGATGCAGGTTGTTGACCAGTTACTCGTAAATCCATCCTATAAAGAATCCGCTATTTCCAGAGTTGAATTTGAACCGGATAAAAGTCCCGTTGACGCCATAAAGGCGTATTATAATTATTTGAAAGCCAGAAATTTCAAAGAGGCATATAATCTGCTATCGCCTAATTTTATCGGTGACGTTCCGTTTGAATTGTGGCGTGACGGATTCTCATTCAGTTTGGATACAACAATTTTTAATATTGAAGCCGACAAAAAATATCCTGGTCGCGTTTTGGTTGATATTGGTTCCACCGATCTTGTAGATGGTCAATTCGTCTACAAAATGTTTTCGGGTGCCTGGATTGTCCATAAAGAAGACGGCCACTATAAACTCTGGGAATCCAACATCAAAGAAATCACTTACTAATGCTAAAGAATAAACTGGAAAACTGGCTGTTCTATATTTTTATTTTTGCGATACCGATATCTCTTCGGCATATTTTTTGGTTTGAACCGTTTAATTTTATTGAATGGACTTCGGTCTACATCTACGCCACCGATGTTCTTTTTATAATGCTCGTAGTATTTTGGGTTTTCAACAGCAGGCGAATTATGGTCTTTAACCCAGACCCGGGGAACCAGTCCCGTCGGTTCCCCCAGCTTCGCTGGGACCCCTTCCGCTACTGGGTTAAAGACCATAATTCGTCTGCTGATACTTTTCTTATAATTTTTGTTATTGTCGCTGGTTTTTCTATTTGGGGGACGCTTGATGTTCAGACAGCGGTATTTCAATGGGTCAAATTAATTGAAGGCGTCGTGCTTTATTTTTATGTTAAAAATTACGCGTTGAAACGTTTTAAATTACGACACGTCTTTGAAGCAATTGTTCTTGGGGCGACATTTCAGTCAATTATTGCCATCGCACAATTTATGACGCAAGGGGGTCTAGGTTTGAAATATTTAGGCGAGAGTCCGCTGGCGCCGGCATTTAGTGGAATCGCGGCATTTCTGGTTGATGGTACAAAAATTATCCGTGTTTACGGCACGACACCTCATTCAAACGTTCTGGCCTTGTTTCTATTTATTTCGCTTGGAACTTTTTACTCAATTGCTGTTTATCAGAAACGTAGCTGGTTGTGGCACGTATGTCACGCCGTAATTTTGTGGGCTTTCTTTCTGACTTTTTCACGGGTGATTATTGGGTTGTGGGTGATTAACTTTTTAATTCGTTCTTTTCTGATTAGATTTTACAAACCGTTTCATATTGAGTTCTGGCTTGATTCGGTAATGCGTCGGCGGAGTTTAAAAATATTTTGGGTAACGATTATGGTGAGCATGTTGTTTGCTGTATGTTATTGGCCGTATGTCGCGAACCGTTCGGTGATTTCTTCCGATGACGAGGCGGTTCAACTCCGGATTTTATATAATCAGGAGTCATTAGCGAGCGGACAAAATTTATTTGGTTTGGGTATGGGTAATTTTGTGCCATGGCTGATGACCCAAGACTTACATCTTAGTCGAGAAATATACCAACCCGTCCATAATATTTATTTGCTGATTTATTCGGAGACAGGGATTATTGGCATTGCGTTGTTCTTACTCTTTTTGGCATTTTTACTCTATGATTTTTATCACCGGCTTGGTTTCAAAAAATTGTATCATTTCTCGTTCGCTCTCATTATCGTTTCAATATTAATATTTGGTCTGTTTGACCATTACTTATGGACGATTCAGTCGGGTCGCCTCATATTCTGGTTAGTATTAGGATTTCTTGCCAGCGCAACCTAACAAAAAGTAACACAAAAAACTTTTTCTAACTTACTACAATACTACAGTGTTTGGGAAAACGAATAAAAAGAGTTACGGAGCCCGCTTTTCAAAAATATTTTTTTTAATTAAACTATCAAAGTGGATGACCGTACGGAATTACTAAGAAAAATCAAAGACGAGGTTCTCGCATTAGAGGCCTCGCCGTTGTATAATGAAAGGGTTAGCCATGGCGTCTTTCCTGTGATTGGCGAGGGGAGCCATACGGCAAATATAATGTTTGTCGGGGAAGCACCCGGCAAGAACGAAGCCAAAACGGGCCGGCCGTTTGCCGGTGCGGCAGGCAAAATCCTTGATGGTTTACTTGTGTCGGTCGGGATTAATCGGCCTGACGTGTATATCACCAATATCGTTAAAGACCGACCGCCGTTTAATCGCGACCCGTTACCCGAAGAGATTATAATTTACGGGCCGTTTTTAGACCGTCAGATTGATATCATTCAACCCAAAGTGATTGCGACGCTGGGAAGATTCTCCATGGAATATATCATCCGCAAATTCGGTTTGGAAAAAGAATTAAAGCCAATCAGTAAAATGCACGGCACTAGTGTGACCGCCCAAACATCATACGGTCCGATTGAGATTGTGGCGCTCTATCATCCAGCGGTGGCGATTTATAACCAACATTCCAAAGAAACATTGTTTGAAGATTTCAAAATTTTACAAAAATACAAACTTATTTAGGATTTAGAAATTAGAATTTAGAATTTAGAAATTTATTTTATATGCCTCTCTTCGCCACAATCGTAGATTCTATTCAGAATAATTTTCCGACTCTGGTTCAGTATAAGTATTTATTTTTGCTTATTGCCACATCCATAGAAGGTTTTAACACTATTATCTTAGCGGGTTTTTTAGCTTCTCTTGGTTCGGTGGCGATTATCCCCGCAATTATTGTCTGTATCATCGGTGATTTTCTAAATGGCTGGATGTGGTATATTGTCGGATATTTTGGCGGCGCTAAACCGATTGATAAGTGGGGCCGGAAAGATCCTAAGAGTCGAAAAATTATTGAAACGGTTGAACGTTATTTTCATCGTTACAGTGGGCGGGCTATTGTTTTTACAAAATTAACTTGGTCTCTGACGATTGCGACTATGATTATGGCCGGTTCATTTAAATACAATTTTAGAAAGTTTTCGTACTACAATTTTATCGGCGGTCTCGGTTGGGTCACGATAACGTTTACTGTGGGCTATGTTTTTGGCAAGGGTTACCGCGCTGTCACCCTGGTTAATAATATCGGTTACATCGCTCTTTTCTTAGCCAGCGCGATTATCCTTGTCTATGTGTTCAAAGTGATATTTAAATCAAAATTCATCCAATCCCTAACCGCCACCGAACACCTCCACGACCTCGGCGACAAATTCCGCGACGGCATTGACAAGTTTTTGTCTTAATCACCGTCTTTTTTTAAAAGAGCGAGGTCATTGTATTCTTGAGCGTTGAACGACGCCGTCTTCTCGTCCGAAAATTTCCGAAATTCTTCCGGTAACAAATAGGAACCGAAAGCCACCCTTTGAGGGTGGCTGAAGGCAAGGTGGCCTATTTGTTCGGAAGCAATAAGGAAATTGAGGTACGAGACAGGCGGAGAGAACAGCGAGAAGAATACAATGGCCGAGCGGGCTGTGGATTGCTCCCTTGCCCCCATTATGCTATACTAGCCAGCATAACCATGAATATAAAGAAAGCCCTAGTTTTCTTAGCTTTTACCTTGTTTTTTGTGACGACGTCGGGTGTCCAGGCAGCTAGTCAATCCAGCCAAGGAACCGATAGTCGTTATTTCGTAAAATCCACCTCTCAATTTTGGAAAAAATCGTTTCAAGTACGAAATCTTTTTGATTCCGGATTTACAGCCAACCTCACGGAGTGGCAATTAAAAGTAGCCAAAGTTTTTGGCGTTGAAGTAACTCCAGTCAAAAAGTTAAATATTCTAGCCACAACAGTGGCAATTAAAAAGGTAACCACGAAACCTGTTATCAAGACCCCAACGAGTCAGATTGGTTGGGGCGTCAAGACCATTTACGGAGATACTCTCAATGATGGAGTACCATCCGGTGGAGAAGGAGTTAAAGTCGCAATCTTAGATACCGGTGTCTTAGTTAATCATCCAGATTTAAAAGATCAAATTATCGCCTGCAACGATTTGTCCGGCTTTGATTCGTTTGTTGAAGAAAGTTGCGATGATAAAAACGGTCATGGAACTTTAGTGGCAGGAGTAATTGCCGGCAATGGCGGACCGACGGGCAAAGGTATTTATGGCGTTGCGCCCCAGGCCGAGTTAATGATTTATAAAGTTTGCAACAATGATGGCACTTGTTTCACGGATGACGTTGCCGAAGCAATCAGACAAAGCGTTGATACTGGAGCCAACATTATTCTTTTGAGTTTGGGTTCCGATTCCGAAAGCTCACTTATTAATGACGCAATTTCTTATGCCACAGAAAAAGGAGTAATGATTGTCGGCGCCGCCGGTAATGATGGCCCTTACAAGAACAGTATTGATTATCCGGCCTCCAACGTAGATGTTGTAAGTGTTGGTGTTATTGATGAGATTCTCCTCGTACCGGACTGGAGCGCTCGAGGCAACAATGAGGCCTCCACTTCATATAATAGAAACTTTGGTGATTTAGAACTTGTCGGGCCGGGTGTAAACATTGAATCAACGGCTGATAACGGTTACTACGTGACCTCATCCGGTGCTTCCATGGCTGCCGCTCATATTGCTGGTTTGGCCGCCAAAGAATGGAAGACAGATGCTAAAAATCCAGCCCAAGCTACGCGCGAACTTTTACATAAATTTTCTTTGGATATTCTTCCGTCCGGAGATGATTCCGCTTCCGGCTGGGGGATGCCGCAACTTTAAAAAGGTGTTAGGTTTTAGGAAATAGGAATTAGTAAAATAAGTCAGCACTAGTCGTTGTTGTACTGAATCTATAACCTAACTCCTATGACCTAGTTCCTAGCTTATGCGTATCAATCGTGTTATTCGGACTCTGGTTCTAGCTGATTTTTTTGTGAATGCCGGATTTAGTGTCTTTGCGCCCGTAGTGGCGATTTTTATTACCCGTCAAATTTCCGGTGGAACCATTGAAGCAATCGGTTTTGGCGCGGCGATTGTTCAATTATGCAAGATAATCGTGGAGTTGCCTCTAGCCAGGGTCTTGGATAAAAACCATGGCGAGTATGATGATTTTTATTCTCTTATTATCGGCAGCACCCTTATCGCCATAGTCCCTTTTGCCTATCTCTTCGCTCATTCAATAATTCATATCTATATCATTCAGGCAATCTACGGAGTCGGTATCGCGTTTGTTGTGCCTCCTTGGTACGCCATATTTTCCAGACATTTGGATAAAATGCACGAAAGTTTTGAATGGACTCTTGACTCGGTCTCCATCGGTTTAGCGGCGGCGGGCGCGGCCGCTTTGGGCGGTATTATCGCTCAAAGATTCGGTTTTAATTTCGTGTTTATTATTGGCGGGATTTTTGCCATCTTCGGCGGACTGATGCAGATTCTTATTTTCAGGGACTTAAAGAAAAAAGTTCCTCAAGGCCAAGTTAAACCCGAGCCCGACAAAGTGGGCTAAATAATGAAAATTTAATCGTCACTAGTTACAAAGTTTCGGAAAAAAGTTACAATTGTCTAATGAAACGAATTTTACTAGTCGGCGGTGGTTCAGGCGGTCATGTTTTTCCTCTCATAGCGGTGGCGGAGGCCTTGCGTACGATTGACGCGGGAGTGGAACTCCTGGTGCTCGGCAATGGCCCATTCCTCGCTGACGCCGTAACATCAGCCGGTTTGCCATATAAAACAATCCAAGCCGGCAAGCTTCGTCGTTATTTTAGTTTCTGGACTTTTCTGGCGCCATTCCAGGCGATTATCGGATTTTTCCAGTCCCTCTGGATTTTGTTCGTATATATGCCCGACGCGGTATTTACCAAAGGCGGTTACACATCAATAATGCCTTCTTTTGTCGCTTGGCTATATTTTATTCCTGTTTATACCCACGAATCGGATTCTGTTCCCGGGCTGGCCAATAAAGTTATCAGCAAGGTCGCAAAGACGGTGTTTACGTCATTTGAGTCAACGGCCAAATATTTCTCGCCCCGCCCGGATGGGCGGGGTAAACCGGGCAAAGCTGTTCTCGTTGGCAATCCTGTCCGACCGGAATTATTGACGGGAGATAAGAGTGTTGCTCTTCAACAATTTAATTTTCGGGCGGACAAGAAAACAATTTTAGTTACCGGTGGCAGTCAGGGCGCAAAACGAGTCAATGAAGCCATCCTTGAGGCCTTGGTTCCGCTCGTTCAAAATTTCCAAATTATTCATCAGTGCGGTGATTCCCAATACCAAAATGTAAAAACCGTCGTTGATCAATACACAAAAGAAGGAGAAAATTCTTACGGTCCTATGATTAGCGCCAATTATCGTCTGTATCCGTTTTTAAATCCTCAAGATATGGGTATGGCTTATTCGGCGACGGATATTATTATCTCTCGGGGCGGCGCTTCTAATTTATTTGAGATTGCTTCTCTCGGAAAACCGGCGATTATTATCCCGCTCTCCACCTCCGCCAGTCGGGGCGACCAAATTGACAATGCCAATGAATTTGAGAAATATGGCGCCGTGGTCATTGAAGAAGCCAATATCACCCCCCACATTATCGTCAACCAAATTCAAGAACTTCTTGAACCCGCCCATTACGCCGAAGTCAGCGCCAAAATAAAAACCTTCGCCAAACCCAACGCCGCCCAAAATATCGCTTCGTTTCTTCTAAATTCCTAATCCCTAGATTCCTAACTTACTATTTATATGACTTGGCGAACAATCGGATTTGAACAACAGAAGAAGACATTTGAAAACCTTATTAAACAAGGCGCTTTGTCGCACGCTTATATTTTTCAGGGGCCCGAGCAGATTGGGAAGAAATTATTCGCCCAGGATTTGTTTGTTCAGGTAAATGGGCGAGAGAAATTTGATTCCACTGACCCTGATTTATTTAATATCGCTCCGCGCGTGACCGAGGGGGATACCAAGATATATATAGAAGACATCCGTGATTTAAAAACATTTCTTTCACTTCGGCCATATTACGGCCCCTATCAGTTTGTGATTATTGATGATGCCCATCGTCTTACTCCCGAAGCGTCAAATGCTTTTTTGAAACTTTTGGAAGAACCGACGGGCAAGGTGGTTTTCGTGTTAGTCACCAGCCAGCCCCAAGAATTACTTCAAACCATCAGTTCCCGTGGCCAACATATTTCTTTTTTGCCTCACAATAATAAAATTGTTGCTCAATCACTTTTAACCACCAAATTATCCAAAACAGATCAGGAATTGGTCACAGCTTTAGCTCGAGGTCGTATTGGCTGGGCTATTACCGCCAGTGAGAGTGGAAATATAAAAGATATCAAACAGGCCGTCACCGATTTCAGTACGATTTTAAAAAGTCCGCTCGCCGAACGGATGCTTTTTGCTAAAACACTTTTTGAAAAACAGCCCTACCAAGAACAAGTTAATTATTGGCTTGCTTGGGCCTACACCAATCGTACCACTCTTCCCAACGCCCATCATGTGCTTAGTCAACTCTTAATGCTCCACCAGTACATCAATCAACCCCAATACAACCACCGCGCCCTCCTTGAAAATACCCTCATCAATCTCTGATTGACGGATTAAATTATTAGTGATATAACACATAGCAAGGAGGCGCACATGCTTGAGATATCTGAAGTATTCGAATTGATCGATGAGCGCATCCTTGCGCTCTTTACCAAATTCAGTCATTGGTTCCAACGCCTGACAGGTCTGACCAACTTCTTTCTTGCCAGGATATTTCTTTTCCTGATGGTAATTGAAACAATTGTGAGGATTCTTAACTATTGGTTTCACTTAATTTCCAGAAAGACCACCATTACTGGTGTTGTAGTATCATCAATAATGGTCTTGTTATCAGTGTTATATTTACATTATCTACACGAAGCTGACGAGCAAATATACCGCGATAATCCCACAAAACCCTTGATCCAACATTTGTTTGAAAGTGGTTCCGCGGGATATGCACTTGTGTTTGTGCGGGTGATTTCCGTGTTCATTATTGTTTTGACGTTACCCGCACATGTTTGGTTCTCGTTCTTCGAAAAACCAGAAAAAAACGTGGTCTGGGCACTAGAGACATATGTCAACTTCGGACTGACGTACTTTATAGCATTCGTCTACTTTGTCTTGGTTGATCCACTTCCGCCGGGCAAGAGCAAAGTTCGGCAATGGATCAATGATATCCAAGCTGGATTCCAGAAACGTCAACCCCTGCCACTTGAAGACAGATAACCATCAAGGCCCCGCCACGGCGGGGCCCTTTCATTTGAAATACCCAATTTGAAATGATATAGTTTTAGTATGTACCAGGTAGTGAAAATCCGACTGGGTTTTAGTAGAACCGATTGTATCAACTATCTGGGAATTTAAAATATAAACAAGTAATTTGATAATGCATGGTTAGGTCTAAAACCTAAGGTGCATGTCGGATTTCTACTACCTGGTGTACAAAGAACTTATTGCTTCACGAAAAAAGGATTTTGATTCGGCTCTGGAAATGGCCAAAATGGAAGCGGCGGCAATTCGGACGGGCCGAGCCAACCCATCATTGGTGGAAGATATTCAAGTTGAATATTTGGGCGCGCGTTCGCGAGTCAAAGAACTGGCCAGTATCAGCGCGCCGGAACCGCGGGTGATTGTGATTCAGCCATGGGACGCGACCGTCGTGCCGTTGATTGAAAAGGCGATTCGCGAAAGCTCGTTGGGTTTGAATCCCGCCAACGACGGTCATACTATCCGTCTCACTATTCCGCCCTTGAATGAAGAACGACGCAAAGAATTTACCAAAATCCTTCATCAAAAAATAGAAGAAGTCCGCGTTCGTATCCGCCAAACTCGCGAGGACATTCTTAGAAAAGTCCAAACCGCCGTCAAAGAAAAAACCGCCCGCGAAGACGAGGCCTTCAAAGCCAAAGACGAACTCCAAAAAATCGTAGACGACCTCCAAAAAAAGATTGACGAGATGGTTAAGAAAAAAGAGCAAGAGTTGATGAACAGCTAAAAGACGGGATAGATTTTTCTCAGCTTCCGCTCGGACTATTTCTAACATCGCCTCGTCATTTCTTTGGCCATCTGAAGACACCTCGGTTCGGCCATGCGGACTTCTGCCGTTCCGGACCACTCCAGATGGCACCCAAAGGAATATCCTCTACGATGCTGAAATAGAGCCGATTGTACAGATTGAGAAAAATCTATCCCGTCTTTTAGTGTCTTAGAAAAATTTGAATACCATGGAGGGTCTATACAAAGAGTTACAAAGATGCCCATTGTACAATGGGCATCTTTGTAACTCTTTGTAACTTAATCTGCGCTGGGATAAGATATAGAAAAAGCGCCGGGATGTTCTCCGGCGCTTTGGTGGGGTTTCGTGCCATGATGTCTAGAGGCCAAGGTCGACCATAGTTCTTTTGCCGTCCTTTTCCAATAGTATCGTATATCCTTCTTGTTTTCTGGTCCGATACCACCGGTAGATTCGTACGGCCTCCCGTATCATTTGACGAATAGACCGATTTGTAAGATTGGCCAAATCTTTCATCTCAGAATATTCTTCAGGGCTGTAATCAAGCATTATGCGTGATCTCGGTTTTTTCACTGAATTCCCAGTAGTGTTAGTCACGTGTTCTCACTCCCAGTCCAGAATAGGTCTCAATTGGTAGCCAAGTGTTTTGGCCAACTCCGTCATCAAAATGAGAGCAGCTTCTTCCGTAAGACCCATAGTTATTACAACCTTGTCCTGATGTAATTCTATACCCCTACGAAGATTCTCAACTGTTCTTTCATCACCCGGTTTCCAGAACGTAACAACAAGGCCAATTTCTGAATTCACGATAGACTTGGCTCTCATAGCGTGGATTCCTCTTCCATCTCTGAATTGCGTGCCATGTTTGAAGGAGCAATCCAGTATTTCCTCTGCACTCATTACGTGTTCTTTATTGGCTTCAGTCACTTGACCCTCCAAATGTTAAGGGATAAAACCTTGCGTGCATACAATACCATGATGTTTGATCAAAAGTCAACAATTAATGTTTTGTTATATTAGGGAAATTATTGTATAGTATAAGCAATGTTGACGGCAATTGTTTTTATTATTGTGATTGGGGTGCTCGTCCTGGTGCACGAGTTTGGTCATTTTATTATGGCCAAAAGAGCGGGGATGAAAGTGGAGGAGTTTGGATTTGGTTTTCCGCCCCGTTTGTATAGTTGGAAAAAAGGGGAGACCGTTTATTCTTTTAATTGGATTCCTTTCGGCGGATTCGTGAAAATTTTAGGGGAAGACGGTGACCTGCCTGCCGGCAGGCAGGTACTAGGCGACCCGCGAAGTTTTGCTTCGGCATCATTCTTTAACCGGCTACTGGTTTTGGTTGCGGGTGTCGTTATGAATTTTCTTTTGGCGGCGGTTTTACTGATGATTGTAAATTTTTTCGGTCTGCGAATCGGCCTTATAGACGGCGAGACGGGCTCGGCTCAAAATATAAAAGTTCAAATCGTCAGTGTTACGGCCGGCAGTCCCGCTGAAATTGCTGGTCTGCGACCCCTGGACGCGATTAAGGGTTACAAAGAAAACGGCGTTGTTGTGCCGATTCACACAACCCAAGATGTTCAAGACGCCGTCGCCTCTCACCTAGGGCGGTCCTTGGTATTGGAGATTGAAAGCGGGACCGGGGTCGTGGAAAAGACATTAATTCCTCGTGTTAATCCGCCCGAAGGCCAAGGAGCGATTGGAATTTCACTGGCTTTAACGGGGACAATTGTTTATCCATGGTATGAATCAATTTGGCGGGGTATTTCCGATGCCGCTTTTTTGACCATCGCCACAGTCCAGGGCTATTATTCGCTTTTGAAGACATTATTTATTCATGGTAGATTGATTGCAGATGTTTCAGGGCCGATTGGCATTGCCGGCCTAACGGGTCAGGCCGCTCGGGTGGGATTTAATTATCTTTTACAGTTCGTGGCGATGATTTCAATCAATCTTGCCGTTTTAAATATTATTCCCTTTCCGGCGCTTGATGGTGGCCGAGTCGTGCTTCTCTTGATTGAAAAAGCCAAGGGCTCGCCGGTCCACAAGAGCGCCGAAAATTTGATTAACATCGCCGGTTTTTATCTTCTTATCGCCCTCATGTTGTATATAACTTATAAAGACATCGCTAGATTTTTCATCAAATGAAAAATCTTCAATTTTTAAATCCTAATTTCTAATTTCTAAAAAATGAAATTTTCTCAATTATTTACCAAGACATTAAAGAATGCTCCCTCCGACGAGACCGCCGTCAATGCCCAGTTATTAATTCGGGCGGGTTTTGTGTATAAAGAAATGGCAGGAGTATATTCATATCTTCCTCTCGGATTGAGAGTCATAAATAAGATAGAGAATATTATTAGAGAGGAAATGGATAAAATCGGGGGTATAGAAATGAAGACGTCCGTGCTTCAAAATAAAGAAATATGGGAAAAATCAAACAGATGGAGCGACGAGGTAGTAGATAATTGGTTCAAAACAGAGCTGAAAAACGGCGGTAAAGCCGGTTTGTCGTTTACCAACGAAGAGGCTTATTCAAATATTTTGAAGCAGTACGTGAATTCTTATAAAGATTTTCCGATATATCCATACGATTTTAAAGAAATTTTCAGAAACGAAACCAGAAGCAAATCCGGTATTTTAAGAGGGAGAGAATTTTACTGGAAAGCCATGTACTCATTTTCTAGAAACGAGAATGAACATAACGACTTCTATAATGGAGAGGCCATGGAAGCATACAAAAATATTTTTAAGCGGGTCGGTATCGGAGATAGGACCTATTTGACTTATTCATCCGGCGGAACTTTTTCAAAATTTTCCCATGAGTTTCAAACTCTTTGCGACTCAGGAGAAGACACTATCTATATTTCAAGAAATGATTATGGGAAAGGATTGGAAACAGAAAAAGGACACGCTGCCATAAACAAAGAAATCTTTACGGATGATCTTAAAAAAGATCTGGGCCTGGGCGAAGATTTTGAAGAAAAAAAGGCAATTGAGGTTGGTAATATCTTTACTCTAGGAACTAAATTTTCGGAACCGTTCAATTTAAATTTTACCGATGAGGATGGAACTAAAAAACTGGTCTTTATGGGCTCATATGGTATCGGACTTAGTCGTTTGATGGGGACGGTCGTGGAAGTATCTCATGACGATGAAGGCATCATTTGGCCGGAATCTATCGCTCCATTTAAAGCCCATTTAATATCGTTGGGGAAAAATGACGAGGCCGAACAGATTTATAAAACACTTCAATCCGCTGACATAGAAGTTCTCTATGATGACCGTGAAGATAAAGGTCCGGGCGAAAAATTTGCCGATGCTGATTTACTTGGCTGTCCGTGGCGTCTTGTTGTTAGTGGTCGGATGAGTGAAAATGAAGTTGAAATTAAAAAGCGCGCCGATAAAGAACCTCAAGTTATAAAAACGTCTGAACTATTAGATGTTTTGAAGTAAGTTAGCCCACCTCTTATTAGTTTTTTATCCTCTTGTTTCCTCACTTTTTTCTGATATCCTAACCAGGTAGTAGAAGTTGCTGTTGCGACTGAAAGTCGCTGAAGATACTCAGCAACTTTCACTACCTGGTAAGGTATCGGATTTAACTCATATTTCTCATGTTAAATAAGCTTTTTAGCTTTTGGTCACAAGATATCGGCATTGATTTGGGAACCGCGAATACGCTGGTTTATGTGCATGACAAAGGGATTACAATCAATGAACCGTCAATTGTCGCCTTAAATCAGAAAACAGGGAAAATTCTGGCCATCGGCGCTCAAGCCAGAACGATGGTCGGGCGGACACCCGGTTATATCACTGTTACCCGTCCCTTGGTGAATGGCGTCGTTTCGGATTTTGAAGTGACGGAGCAGATGTTAAAATATTTTATTGATAAAGTTCATCAAGGCCGATTTTCATTATTGCCTCGGCCGAGAGTCGTGATTGGCGTGCCATCGGGCGTGACCGAAGTGGAAAAGCGCGCAGTTGAAGATGCCGCTTACAGCGCCGGCGCCCGGGAGGTCTATTTAATTGAAGAGCCAATGGCTGCGGCGATTGGTTCGCGTCTGCCCGTCCAAGACGCGGTGGCTAACGTAATTGTTGATATGGGTGGCGGCACTACGGAAGTGGCGGTGATTTCCATGGGCGGTATGATTGCCTCGCGTTCTCTTCGGGTGGCCGGAGATAAACTCACTGACGATATTCTTCGTTATATGCGCCAAGAACGGAATCTGCTGGTCGGTGAAGCAACGGCCGAAAATTTAAAAATTCATCTCGGTTCCGCTTATCCCTTGGAGGAAGAACTTGAAGGCCGAATTCGGGGTCGGGATTTGGTCTCGGGATTGCCAAAAGAAGTCGTGGTTACTTCGGAAGAAATTCGGACAGCCATGCAGAGATCGGTTAAAAGCATTGTCTCCGCCATTAAAAACACCATTGAAGAGATTCCGCCCGAACTGACGGCCGATTTGGTTAATCGCAATATTTATTTGGCCGGCGGGGGCGCGCTTCTGAAAGGTTTTGATGAATTGATTGCTCACGAGACAAAATTAGATGTTAAAATTGTGGATGACCCGCTGACGGCGGTGGCTCGCGGTTGCGGGTTTGTGCTTGAACATCTTGATGAACTTCGTCCGATGCTTTTGTCCACGCAAAGCGATAATTTGTTTTAACAATGCCCAGTAATACAACTTCCAGTTGGCTTGGATAATTCCTTTATATTATACTTACCTTTCAGAAAAATCGTCATTGGAGTAATATTGTGTAGTTAAATTAAACGCCAGAAGGAATTCTGGAAGTTGATATACTGGGATGCGCAGTGAAAATATTTCCAAACTATTATTTATTTCGGCCATAGTCCTTGCGGTCCTAATCGTCCTAAATATTGTTTTGCTCCATTCCGCGCGTCGCCAATACGCGCCGGGAATATCGGCGGGGGCTTCATTGTTTGATATTGTCGGGCAAACTCGGGAATGGTTGGGTTATATTAAACAATGGAAGGACTTGTCCGTTGAGAATGCCAAACTCCGCGATTTAATCGCCAATCAGGTCTCAACTTCAGCGACTGTTGAGGCGCTTCAAAACGAAAATGATACTTTAAGAAAGACAGTTGGCCTGAAAACCCGTTTAAAGCGCAATTTATTACCGGCCGGTATATTTAACATCTCTCTCGGGCCCGATGGTCACTATGCGTTAATTAACAAAGGATCGGCTGACGGCGTTACTGCAGACCGAATGGTTATTTCATTGAATGGGGGTCTTGTCGGTAAAATAAATTCGGTTTTTTCAACGTCGTCTCGGGTGATGCTTATAACTGACCCGGCCTTTTCCGTCACCGCCCGGGTATTGAACGGTCAAACCAGCGGTATTATCCGCGGGACATTGGCTGACGGCCTGAATTTTGACCTTATCACCCAAGCCGATGTTATTTCAGAAGGAGATATAATTATTACCACAGGAGACGATATGACTCCGGCCGGATTAGTGATTGGCGTTGTTCGGAATATTGATAATAATGATACCCGGCTTTTTAAAAAAATAAGCGTTAATCCTTCAATTCAACCTGGCCAAGGTTCCATCGTTGTTATCCAATGAGACGTCTCACGATTGTTATTATTTGGTTTACCGTCTTCGTCGGTGACGGCATCATCCTTCCGGCATTGACCGGCCTGCCGGCCGGTTTTGGAATACTGGTGTTTTTATCGGCTTTAATGATAACTTTTGGTGTTCAACGCTGGGTGATCGGTTCCGGAATAATTTTTGCCGGCGCTACCGAACTGATTCTTGGAACATATTTCGGTGTGATTATAGGAGCGTGGCTGGTGATGGCTTGGCTTGGACATGTTTTTTTTAAATTTTTAAACATGGAATCAATGAATAAAAATAATTCCCTTGCGATTCTTGTTCCGTTTACATTATTCGGGGTTGTCATTTTTTTTGCCGGTGTCGGGGCGTGGTGGATAATAAATCGTTTAGCGTATGAGTCGGGACTTAGCCCGTCGGCTTTGTTCCGAGTTGTCCTTTCTCCGGTGATAATTAGTATTGTCGTGATTGAGCTTGCCATCACACTTTTTATATTTCGTTTTATTTATTCTCCAAAAAATGCCGGGTAGTGAAAATTTAACCATGCCTAAAGAATATTATGTCAACATTGGGGACGATGTTATTGCTCCGGAGGAGACCCTTTTGGATGGCGATAGTACGTTTTCGGATATTGAACGGCCGATTCGCCCCACTATCTTTAGAGCGATATTTTGGGGCGTGGCGGGAGTGCTGGGGTTTATATTTTTAGCCAGCGCTAACCTAAGCATTATCCATTACTCGTATTATTCAAATCTTTCTTTTCAAAATCGTTCGGCAAATTTTTCCATCCCGCCGGCGCGAGGAATTATTTTTGATAAACTCGGTCAACCGTTAGTTAAAAATGTTCCCCAATTTGACGTGGTCGGTGTTTCCAAGGAAGTTAAATCAGCTCTCAAAGATGAAACACTTAACCTTGAACAACTCGGCTCGGCCTTGAATATGGATACTGACGCTCTTAGGACGATGCTTAACGAACAAGTTCAGCGGGCCAATGTTTTTTTCATCTCCAATAATTTAGAAAAAGAACAAATCCTGGCCATTCAAGGCCTTAATACTCCCGGCATCTATATCATCCCCGATGTTCAGCGGGTTTATGTTAACGGGCCTGAATTTTCAACCGTGCTCGGGTATGTCGGCAAGGTGAATAAAGACGACCTTGCGGACGATTTCTATTATATGGCCACCGACACCATCGGCCGAATGGGAATTGAAGCCCAATACGAATCAACACTTCGCGGTGAACACGGTCGGATATTTTTTGGTGATACGACCAATACGATAAACATTGACGCTAAAAATGGAGGGAACATGGTTTTGAATATTGATGCGGAACTCCAGAAATATCTTTATAAAGAACTCCGAAGTGTTTTGGCCGGCGCGGGTTTATCTCGGGGAGCGGCCATTATTCAAAATCCTCAAACGGGCGCGGTCTTGGCAATGGTCAGTTTCCCGGGGTTTGATAATAATATTTTTTCGGATACCCTGTCTCAAGCCGAATATAATTCAATATTTAAAAATTCAGGCCGACCTTTATTTAACAGAGTTGTAAGCGGTATCTATAATCCTGGTTCAACCATCAAGCCCCTAGTGGGTCTGATGGGCTTGCAGGAACGAATAATTACTCCCAACACCACAATTAATGATTGTGTTAGTATTTCTATCCCTAATCCGTTTAATCCTGACGCGACTTACACTTTTCATAATTGGCGGGTAGATCTAGGTCTATTTAATTTGCGTCGTTCTATCGCTAATTCCTGCAATATTTTCTTTGCTTCTGTCGGCGGGGGATTCGGCGACATTGTCGGTCTCGGGGTCAATAAAATAGTGCAATATTTTAAAAATAGTTTTGCCGATAAGGTTTTGGGTATTGATTTGCCGGGCGAAGGCCGTGGTTTTGTGCCCACACCGGATTGGAAAGAAGAAACCCGTGGCGAGCCCTGGTATCAAGGTGATACCTACAACATCTCCATTGGTCAGGGTGACTTATCCGTTACCCCTCTTTGGCTCAACACTTATCTCTCCGCGATTGCCAATGGCGGAACGGTCTACAAGCCCCAAGTCGCGAGCCGGATTGTTGATAATGATAAAAACACTCTTTTGTCTTTTGAAACCGAAGCCATTGGCCGATTGCCGTTCAGTGATGAAAATTTAGCCATAATGAAAGACGATATGAGAGAAACAATTTTATCAGGCACCGCGACCTTATTAAAGGATTTACCCGTCACGGCTGGAGCTAAAACCGGCACGACGCAGGTTATCAGCGGTCAACAGATTAACTCTCTTTTTACTGTTTTTGCCCCGTTTGATCATCCTCAAATCGCCATGACAATATTAGTGGAAAATCCCACTCTTGAAGGTTTAGCCATCCGCGTTGCCAACAATGTTTTAAAATGGTACTTTCAAAGATAAATTCTAAATCCTAATATCTAAATTCTAAACAAATTCTAATAACCAAACTTTCCGATTTTTTGTTTTGGGTTTGATATTTAATATTTTCGGGATTTGTTTAGGATTTAGGATTTCGTGTTTAGGATTTAAAAGTTGTAAAGTTATAAACAGAACATTGTCGCGCTTCTTTTAATATGGTATAGTGCTTTGCAAATAAATAACAACCTGAATGTCTAACCAATATTTTAGCAAGGAAGGTCTGGAAAAACTTAAAAACGAACTTCTGGAACGAACCAATGTTCTTCGTCCAGAAATTTCCAAGCGGATCAAAGAAGCGAAAGAACAAGGCGATTTGTCCGAAAACGCCGAGTTTGACGCCGCCAAAGAAGCCCAATCAATCAACGAAGGCCGGATTGAAGAAATCCGTCAAATTATGGAAAACGCGATTGTCGTAGCGGATGGTAGCAAATCGGGCGGGGTTATTGTTGTCGGTTCAAACGTCAAAGTGGAATCCAGTAAAGGTTCTCAACAATTTGTTATTGTCGGTGTAACCGAATCAAATCCAACCGCTGGGTTTATCTCCAACGAGTCGCCTCTTGGCAAGGCCTTTCTCGGCCACAAAAAAGGCGAGACCATTGAAGTCCGCGCCCCCCGTGGCGTAGAGCAGTACAAGATTTTGGAGGTGAAATAATTTTTGTAGATTTTAGTCACCATTCCTCGTCCGCCGGACCCCTTCGAAATCTGCTCGGCCCTGAATAATCAAAACAACTTATTATTCTTTCGTACGAAAGGATAATAAGTTGTTTTGATTGGCCTGCGAGAGCTTTTCGAGAGAGGTCCGGTCTCCCTCGGAACTTGGTCAGCTCATCGAAATAAACGTTACCTGAATCGTGGTTTTGTGGGACTGAAGGTTATTTTAAATGGAGGGTCTATAAATAAAAAAGAAAAAGCGCGTAGGATACGCGCGGCCGGTCTTGCCGGCTCGGACCTAAGCCATGGGGGCTACTTAGATCAAAGTTAGAGTTGGTGTCCCGAAGATGTCGTTGACCTTCATTGTGATTATGGCTCTTTGTCGAATCCAGCCATGATCGTAGAATGTCGGTTCAGGTTCCAGGGTATCATTCAAGACCCCTGAAAGATCCACCCAATACTGCGCAGGTTTGTCTGACCCCAATGAAGAAATCAGGCAGATTCCCTTATTACAGCAATGGACTTGGACCCCGTTTTCAAAGCGCTTCCTTGCCTCTGCTAAACCTAGCGGATACTTCTTGCGATTCAGAATCGTGGCCATCTCAACCTCCAGTACCTTAATTATACTCCCTTTTAACTAAAAAGTCAATAGTTGAGATTTTGCTGGATACATAATACGTAATACTATATACTTAATACCGTGGACCAAGTAGTGAAGTTCCGGCTGCTTGGGTCCGTATTATTATTCCGGAACTTCTACTACTCGGATGGCTCTTGATGATATTCGGCAGGTAAAAATGGATAAGTTGAAGGAGATACGGAAGGCGGGGATAGATCCGTATCCGGCGACAACAAAACGCTCAATGAGCGTGGCTGATGCGTTGGAGCAATTTGATACACTGGCCGAATCCAAAAAAGAGATCACCCTAGCCGGCCGGATTATGGCCCAGCGTGGACATGGCGGACTCATTTTCTTTGACTTGAATGAAGACGGTTCAAAAATTCAAGGTTGCGCCAAAGAAGACACCCTTGGCGCGGATGGATTTAAATTTTTTAATGAACTGATTGATATCGGTGATATCGTTGAAGTTACGGGTACTCTTTTTAAGACCAAAAAAGACGAACGTACCATTGAAGCCACCGAAATCGGTATATTAACCAAGACCCTTTTGCCATTGCCGGAAAAATGGCATGGATTGATTGATGTGGAAGAACGTTTCCGAAAACGTTACCTCGATTTATTGATGAGTACTGAAGTTCGCGAGAAATTTATCAAGCGCGCCGAAATTACCCAAGCCATTCGTCACTATCTGATGAAACATGAATTTTTGGAAGTAACCACGCCCACCCTCCAACCGTTGTATGGCGGCGCTTCTGCCCGCCCATTTAAAACCCATCTGAACGCTCTTGATCAAGACATGTTTCTTCGTATCGCGCCGGAGCTGTATTTAAAACGTCTTTTGGTCGGCGGGTTAGATCGTGTTTTTGAGTTTACCACCAACTTTAGAAATGAAGGCATTGACCGCGAACACAATCCCGAATTTTCGGCGGTAGAATTTTATGTTGCTTACAAGGACTATAATTGGGGTATGGATTTTATTGAGGACTTAATGGTTACAATTGCTCCCGAAAGATTTAAGAAACCATTCCGCCGAGTTACCTACAAAGAACTTATGCAAGACACGGGCAGTTTGGATGACGCTGTTTTCAAAGAAAAAATCCGGGGGACGCTTATTGAACCGACATTTGTCATGGATTATCCTAAAGACATGTTGCCTCTCACAAAATTAAAACCCGGCGCCGATGTCGTGGAGGCCTTTCAATTTTATGCCGGCGGAACGGAACTGGTTAAGGCCTTCACCGAATTAAACGACCCGATAGACCAGCGGGAACGATTTAAGGCCCAAGAAAATATGCGCGCCAAAGGCGACGAAGAAGCCCAACGCATGGACGAGGATTTCATTGAAGCTCTTGAATACGGCATGCCTCCCGCCGCTGGCTTCGGTATTGGCATTGACCGCCTCGTCGCCTTATTAACCGATTCCCATTCCCTCCGCGAAGTCATTCTGTTCCCAACCATGCGACCCCAGAACAAACCCTAATTTCTAATATCTAATTTCTAAACAAATCACAATGGTCAAAAATAAAATTTTAAAAATTAGTAATTAGGTCAATTAGAAATTTAATAACATGCTTGATATAAAATATATCCGCGAACACGCGGAACTGATAAAAGAAAATTTGAAAAACAGGGGTGTAGTTTTGGATTTAGATAATCTTTTAACGCTTGACCGTGACCGTCGGGCGCACATGGCTCAAATTGAAGAACTGCGGGCTCAAAGAAATCAAGTATCCCGCCTTCGCCCGGCTACGGACGGGCAGGCTAAAGGCAAACCAAGCGAAGAAGAAATTATTAAAATGCGCCAAGTTGGTGATCAGATAGCGACGCTTGAAAAAGAATTGGCAACTATTGAGATTGATTATATTAAATTACTGAAAGCTGTCCCTAATTTAACCCATCCCGAAGTTCCCATCGGCGGAGAAGAGGATTTCAAAGTTCTGGCAACCGAAGGCAAACCGCCAAAGTTTAATTTTGAACCCAAAGACCACGAAGCCCTTTTGTTGGATTTAGGTTTGATAGATTTTGAACGTGGTACCAAAGTAGCGGGTAATAAGTTTTTCTTTTCCAAAGGTGACTTGGTCCGATTAAATCAAGCCCTGATTCAGTATGGCATTGATATTGTTACCAAACACGATTATGAATTAATGGAGACCCCTGATTTAGCCAAAGACGAAATTTTGGAAGGAATCGGATTTAATCCCCGCGGTCCGGAAACGCAAATATATTCAATTGATAATAATGACCTATCTTTAATAGGAACAGCCGAAATTACAATTGGCGGATATCACGCCAACGAAATTCTGGATCTTTCTAAGGGTCCAAAGAAATATGTGGCTTTGTCTCATTGTTTCCGTACCGAAGCCGGAGCTTATGGTCGGACTTCAAAAGGCATGTATCGGGTCCATCAATTCGTGAAATTAGAAATGTTTGTTTTTTGTAAACCCGAAGAAAGTGAAATAATGCATCAGGAAATTTTAACCATTGAGCGTGAAATTGCTAATGGACTTGGATTTCCATATCGGGTGATAGACGTGGCGAGCCGTGATTTAGGCGGACCGGCTTATCGTAAATTTGATATGGAAGCGTGGATGGTTATGAAAGGCGACTCTGCTTCGCCAACTGGCGGATACGGAGAGATTACCAGTGCTTCTAATTGTACTGACTTTCAGGCGCGCCGGCTCAATATCCGTTACCGAAAAGAAAACGGCGAAACCGAATTTGTCCATACACTCAACGGTACGGCCATTAATTATTCAAGTCGCTGGCCGATTGCCATCATAGAAAACTTCCAACAAAAAGACGGCTCCATCAAAATCCCCAAAGTTCTCCAAAAATACATGGGCATTAAAGAAATTCTAAATCCTAAACACTAAATCCTAAAAAAATATAAAATCCTAAATCAAAAAAGTTTAAAATATTGGGATTTAGAAATTGTTTAGAGTTTAGATATTAGAAATTAGAATTTATTTAAGGTGCGTCCTGTTGATATCAAGAAATTTAAATACAACGACAAGCTGGCGTCTAAACGACGCCATCGTCTTAAAATAAAAATAGGAGTTACTATTTTTGCTGTCGTGGTTGTTCTTGTCGGCGCCGGTTACGCTCTTTTTTACGCGCCGTGGTTAAAGGTTAATACTATTGCATTTGAAGGCCTAACCGATAACCAACAAGAAGATATTAAAAAGGTTATAGAAGATAATTTAAACCGTAAAATACTAGGGATTCCCTTCGCTCGGGATATATTATTTGTCCGTTCCGGTTTACTAGCCGATAATTTAGCTTCACAATTTTCTTTTATTGAAAGTATTTCTATTCAAAAAGAATATTTTAACACCCTCAAGATTATAGCCGTTGAACGACAAGCGGAAGGGGTCTGGTGTTTTAACGCGGGACCCTCTACAGGCCCGGCCTGTAGTTATTTTGACCATGACGGTATAACTTTCGGTCAAGCCATTCAATCATCGGGCGTGCTCCTCCTAAATGTTGACGATATGCGAGCCCGACCGGACTCCGCTTCGCCGGCGACGATTGATTCAAAGTTCCTCAAAGCAATTCAAACCGTTGTCCCGATTTTGATTGACCAAGAGGTTAAAGTTAAAAATATTATTATTCCCACTGATTCATACACGGAATTTAATATTTTGGTTAATGACCCTGTCTTACCGATTGGAGCAAGTTATTTAATCAAGTTTAGTATTGATTCAAATCTTCAAAACCAGCTTGATACATTTCGTATCTTTAGAACCCAGAAAATGGCCAATGGAACACTCAAACCCCAATACATAGATTTACGCTTTGATGACCGAATATACTTCAAGTAGGGCCTCAAATTTAGGCCTATTGACTTTAATAGCCCCACCTGCTATAATGGGGGTATAAGCTTGTTCTTTATAAAGAGCCCAGCAATGGGCTCGCAAAAACCAGTAAATACGCTATTTTCAGGCATCATCACTTTATTTAGTTGAATAGGCCAGTAGAAACAGGCAAGCAGTCCTCCTTCGCGTAAAGCTACGGAAGGACGCAGTAGGTATTGGTTTTTGCGAGCCCGTTGCTCACGAATTGACCTGGGTCTGAGGGGACCGGAGAGACAGCAAACTCCGAGACGGCCAACTGCCTCCGACAACCCGGGTCATTAAGAAGACCGTGTGTGAATAAAGGTGCGCCCCAGGAGGGGTTCGACGATGTTCTCATAGAGACCTTTATTTACCCGGTCTGCAAGTGTCGCGACTCAGTCGCGACAAACGTCTGGCCCTCACCAATTGCTTGGTGGGCTGTATAGGTCGGGAAGAGCTCCCTGTGCCTGTAACAGCACCAATGACAATTCTGTGGCGGCCAGAAAAAGTCGGGGCAGTGGCTGAGGTGAGGGCGGAGTGACACCTCCACGCCCAAGATCCGCGCCGATTGCCCGACTGGCGGCCGGACGGCGCGACGAGGAAATCACTCGTCCGCGCCGTCCGGACCCGTTACATTTTTTTCAAGAATAGGGAGGTACCCCATGGGCTACTGATGCCCCGATCGCATTGCGACGGGGCCTTTTTTTATCTAAAAAATACCCAAAAAAAGATAGAAATTTAATTCTAAGTCACTTGGGGTATACTCTTAGACCCAGTAGCGGAGGGGGACCCTTTAGGGGGAACCGCCGGGACTGGTTCCCTGGGTCTGGGGATAAGAGTATACCCCAAGTGACGTTTATACAATTTTACGGATAATCGAAACAGGGGTTAGAGTGGAGGGAGCGAGCCCCGAGCGGAAGCCACAATAAAACCACTAGGGTTGAGTGATATTTACGGAGTGATATGCCATACAAAAATCGAACCCCCAACCATCGCCGTCGGTTTTATATTTTCAAGCCAGGTATATGGACTAGCGGGATTAACGGTTGATTCTTGGTAGAAACTAGCGGAGACACCAAGCCAACCACCGGCGGGGTTGTCTTTAAGAAAGGACTCGGTACTGGTGTATTTTCCGCCCACTATCCAAATAAACGCGTCACCGAGATAGAAGGTTGGATCAGCCCAGCCGAAATAATCAAGATATATCTTTTGAATTTTATTTTGTTTTATAAAATCGTCTAATCGCCAGAGGTCTTGACCCCAGTCAAGATTAGAATCAACGACATAATTATATCCTCCTCTCGGCCATCCGGCTTGTTCGTCCGCCGCCCAAGAAGGACGAAAGAGAGCAAATTGGTTGAAGTAAGTCAGATAATACGGATAAACAGAAATAAATTCAACCAGATACCAGACGAGTAAAGTAATAAATAATAAGCAAAAAGTTATAAAAGATTTTTTACTTTTAATTTTTATCTTTTGATATATTCCCTCAAGTTGTCCGGCAACCAGAATAAAGATAAAGCCATAAATAGGAATGAGATGTCGGACACCGATGTTCAGGTTAGAGTTAATACTCGTGGCGACGTAGATAAAAATCCAGAGAAGCATGGTAAAAGCCGGAAAATGTTCTCGCAGTTTATTTTTAAATGGTTCACGATTGTTTCGCCATGCTCGCCAACCAAGCCAGATTGCGCTTAAAAGTAAAATTAAAAATGGAAGCGGTTCTTTGATGACATAGACGACAGGGAAGTATGCTTTAAATGATTTATTTGAAAATTGACCCAGAAAAAAGGTTCGGTTTCCGCCTTCGGCCCGCTGAAGGACCATCGCCATTCCCAGACCCCATTGGGCGTATGGCCGGAGCCCGGGCTTATCCGACGCCCAGATGACGGCTTTAGAAATAATAGGGGTAGGATAATATCTAAGAATTGTTTCGGTGTCACTTTTTTGCTGGGCGGGCGGATAATTAAAAATTTGCAATTGATAAATCGGTCCGACAATTACGACAAATCCCACCGCCATTACTAGGGCGGTCCTTGTAAGCAAACGAAAAGTGGGTTTGAGGTATTCATTGTTTTGAATCCAGACCCAAACAAGCGCCAAGAGCAGGAAATAGGGAATAAGGAGAAAAGTAGAAAATTTTGTTAGAAGGGCGATACCGAATGTGATTGAAGCCAACCAAAAATTTAAAGAGTTGTGTTCTTTCAGATAGCGAAGGAAAAAATAAGTCGCGAATAAAATTCCAAAGAGGGCGGGGACATCGGTCGTGACAAATCGGCTATGGGCGATGATGGTTGGAGAAAAGGCGAACAAGAATACCGCCAGGAGGGCGGCGCGGGGATTATAGATTCGCTTGCTCCAGATATAGATAAGCCAACCGGAAAAAATAAAAAACAAAATAAGCGGAAGTTTGGCGAGATGGATAAGAGTGGTTGGATTAACGCCGGAGTGGAAGATTAATGCCCGGCCGAAATTCCACTGATCATTTACTGCCCCGGGATGAGAAGCGTTATAGGAGGAAAGAAAATTTTGGTTAATCCCTAACGGCAAAAGAGCTAGACCGGCAAAATCTTTTGCAAGGGGCGGATGTTCAGGATTGAATTGGTAAGTATGGTCGGCAATATATGAATAACCGGCGCCAATGTGAGGAATTTCGTCAACGATAGGCGAATCATGCCAAGCGCTTGATATGGCGATAATACTGGCGGCAGTAATCAATACACCAGCAATGAACGGATATCTTCTCATTATTTAATACGCCAAATTGTGGCGGCTGGATTGAATTTATAATTTTTGGACTGTTCAGCCGTCAGATAGGTTAAATTTTTGGCCTGTTGAGTGGAAGGTAAAACCGTGTCCGTCAAAAACATAACCGTTTCGGCGCGAATGGGCAAACCGTAAGCGTCAACCGATGAAGGATTTACGACAACGTATTTCTTTTTTCCTACTGGAGAAGCGTTTATCTGATTAGCAATCTCAACATAATTTGTGGAGAAAGAATCGGCTGTTTTCTGGCCTGGCCCCCAAATATTAAAATATCGGTTGTATTCGTAAAAACCGAATGCGCCCAAGAGAGAAAGCGCCACTAAAATCGGTAAAACAAATTGACGATGACCTTGAGCCATCCAGGGATGAGTAATTTTTTCCCATCCTTCGGCGGCGCTAAACAACCACATAAAACCCCTCGCGGAAAATATCATCGCGATGGGAATTACGCCGACAGCGCGCAAGGCGTGGGGCGCTTCGGTTGAAAGAAAACCCGGAATAAGAAACACAAAGAACCATGCAAACAAAAGAGTATGAACGGGTGAAAAATGGCCATGCTTTCTTTGTAACCAATGATATAGCTCTTTCAAAAACCCGATAGCGAACAAAACAGCAATCGGCCAACCCAACATGGGTTGACTGTCTAGGTTATGGCGGACATTGCCATCGCCTTGGAAGGTAAACATCCCTAGTGTTTTAACGATACTGCCCCCGAGCTCACGAAGCGATTGTTCTTGAGCAAACACAGATTGCGTGTTGCGTTGCATGAAATTTTCCGGATTTTTCAAGAAATAAATGCCTATCGGCAAAGCGACAAAAAAGACGGTAATCATAAAAAGAGAGAAACCGCCCAGGAAACGATTGCGGGTATGTTCGTAATTTTCGTGATGGAAATCCTTTTTTATAAACATCCAATAGTTAATAAAAATAAGGATGGCGATTAAAGGCGCGATGCGATATGAGGTATAAGTATAGAATCCCAACCCGCCTAAAATTCCGGCCCAAAAAAAGTTAGACCAACTGGAATGTTTCAGACCTTTCCAAAGGAAATAAAATAAATAGACCAAAATAAAGGGCAACATAATCGCCCTGAATCCGATCCGAGAAAAATTTACATGCCAAAATGAGATTGCCAACAGAAAACTTGATACTGCCCCGACTTGCCAACTAAATAGTTCCCGAGCCAACAGATAAAGACCCAGAACGGTCAAAATTCCAAAAATGGCGGAAACGCTTCGCAGGGACCAGGGACTGATGCCGAACCACTTAATTGATAGGGCTTGGATATTGATAAATAAACCCTCTCGTCCAAAATTTTCAGGATAGAAAATTTTGTAGTCGCCCGTGGCGTTGGCGACCAGGGCGTTGGAACCATTCATGGCTTCGTCGGGATAGAGACCCGGCGGATATTTATCTAACTGATAGAACCGGAAGAACGAGGCGATAATAAGAATACCAACAATAATTAATATTTCTCTGCGCGAGTATCTTTGCATACCAGGTAGTAGAAATCCGACATGCGCCTCAGATTGTATCTGATGACATCGGAAATAGATTAACTGTGTAAATGTTATATGCCTGGTATTGTATTAATTCGGCGCTAGATACAATCTAGTCGGATTTTCACTACCTGGCATGCATTAATAATATCAGAATTTACGTGATTTTTATCCACACATACCGATAGTTAATTCTCGCTGGTATTATAGAATATAGGGATAGGCCAGGTAGTGAAAATTCGACAGGTTTTGTATGCGCTCGTTTTTGAATAACATTTTCATCATATAATAATAAAATAATCTTAAATTTACGTCTTGCCTGACAAAACAACCAGCGCAAGTCGAATTTCTACTACCTGGGATGGAGGGAACACCGGCCGAACAACTACAACAAGTGGAACAAGAATACCAGCAGAAGCGGGCGGAGATTGAGCAACAAATGAAAGAACAAGGCGAATCAGGTGCCGAGACACCAGCGCCGACCGAACATGAGACAATGTCTCAAGTTGTTGAGGGAGCGATTCAACAACACGTCCCCGCGTTTCAGGCCTCGTCTCACACAACCACCACTGACGATTCCTTGCCGCCCGAAGCCAAAGAAAAAGTTCAGGCCTGGGTCAATATTGCTTTTACTAAAAGTTTAGCCGAAGGGATTAAGACCGCTAAGGACTCTAATGATATTGCCCTGATTGACGCGTTTCACAGCGCTTTGACGGGTAATCTCTATCAAATGCTCGTGGAACAAAAACGGATGGAGGTTGTTAAATAGTTTTTATAAATTCAATTTGTGTCTATATTTTTTCTGATTATATATGGTGTCGTCTTGGTTTTGATTATTGTTTCAGCGTTAGTTACGCTTAATTCTTTGCGTTCCAAAGGATCAATCGCCCGAGCGCTGAATATGGCGCTTTTTTCAATTACGCTTCCCCGGCCAACATCGCCGGGTTCCCAAGGCGCTCCCCAGCGTCCCGAAAAAGAACTTATCGGTATTATGGAACAGTTGTACGGTTCTTTTACTAATATCCACGCCAAGGGTTGGAACAAGTTTATATACGGAGAGCCCTATCTGGTTTTGGAGATTGCTGTGAAACATATCGGTCAGGATATTCAGTTTTACATGGCTGTGCCAAGAAATATTGAAGACATTTTTGAAAAACAGATTCACGGTTTGTATCCCGAAGCCCATATTGAACCGATTCAGGACTATTCAATTTTTCATCCCGGGGGTGTGGCTCTCGGCGCTTCCGTGACCCAGAAAAATGATTCAATCTTACCCATCAAGACCTATCAAAAACTTGAAAGCGATCCCTTGGGTGAAATTTTAGCTTGTCTTTCTAAAATCAATCATCAAGGCGAAGGGGCGGCAATCCAAGTTTTATTCAGGCCGTCTCATCAAGATAGTCAGCGTAAATTTGCGGAAAAAGTGGTTCGGCAAATGCAACAAGGCCATCAACTCAAAGACGCTATCAAACGGACCAAGAATCCTCCCAAAGAACCAACCCCCGAAGAATTAGCCAAACAACCGCCCAAAGTCGTTACGCCTTTTGAGGAGGAGGTAATTAAGGGCATCCAGACGAAGGCGTCAAAGCCGTGGTTTGACGCCAATATTCGACTGGTTGTCTCCGCCGAGTCCGAACCGCGGGCCAGTCAGTTGTTGGATATTTTGGCGGGGGCTTTAGCTCAATTTTCCACAACCGACCAAAATGCATTTACCCTTAATAAAATGACGGGCCGTTATCTGCGTTCTTTTCTTTTTAATTTTTCATTCCGAATGTTTAATGAAAGTCAGAAAGTTCTACTTTCATCCGAAGAACTCGCCAGTTTGTATCATTTCCCCGTATCGGCCACATCGGCGGGCGTAAAATTTGTCAATTCAAAATCCGCCCCCGCTCCCTTGAATCTTCCCAACGAAGGCGTTGTTTTAGGTAAAAGTGTTTTTCGAGGGATTGAAAAGTTGGCTCGGATGTCCGAGGCCGATCGCCGTCGCCATCTGTATGTTATCGGGCAGACCGGCACGGGTAAAACCGTCTTTATGAAATCCATGCTTCGCCAGGACGTGGAAAACGGCAAAGGTGTTTGCGTGATTGACCCCCATGGCGATTTCGCTGAATTCGTCCTTTCAATCGTTCCTCCCGAACGGGTCGAAGACGTCATCTATTTTGACCCGGGCGATATTGATTTTCCCATGGGTCTAAATATGTTAGAAATTGACCCGACTCATCCCGAACAAAAATCTATGGTTATTGACGAATTGTTTGGTATTTTTGATAAATTGTACGACCTAAAGACCACCGGTGGGCCGATGTTTGAAAAATATTTCAAAAATTCCGCCCTGCTTTTGCTGGATGATTACGCGCATGAAGTGCCAACCCTAGCCGATATTTCTCGGGTATTGGTGGACGATGCTTATCGGGCTGACAAATTAAGCCGTGAAACAAATCCACTTGTTGTTCAATTTTGGAAACTTGAAGCCGAGAAAGCTCAAGGGGAACAAAGTTTGGCCAGTATGGCGCCGTATATCACGTCAAAGATTACCTCATTTGTTTTTAATGAATTTCTCCGTCCGATTATCAATCAACAAAAGAGTTCCTTTAATTTTAGGGAAGTGATGGATAACCAGAAAATTTTGGTCATCAATTTATCCAAGGGTCGCATCGGTGATCTTAACGCCAATCTTTTAGGCATGATTATCGTGGGTAAACTCCTTATGTCGGCGCTATCTCGGGTAGATATTACCAATGAATCAGATCGTAAGGACATGTATTTGTATATTGATGAATTCCACAACTTTACGACTGACAGTATTTCCACGATTCTATCCGAAGCCCGCAAATATCATTTGGACTTGATTATTGCCCACCAGTTTATTAAACAATTGGAAGAGGGGATTCGCGACGCCGTCTTCGGCAATGTCGGATCCATCGTTTCTTTCCGTATCGGCGCCGATGACGCTGAGTTTATGAAGAATAAATTTGAACCCGTTTTTAATGCCCAGGATATTATGAACATTGATAATTTAAACGCGTATGTTAACTTGCTTATCGGCGGTCAGACCGCCTTGCCGTTCAATATTAAACTGGAGACCGAACGTGTTTTTGGCGCCGGCAATCCCGAAATGACTGCCTACCTCAAACAATTATCCCGTTCCAAGTTCGCCCGTCATCGCCAAGAAGTTGAAGACGAAATCAAATCCAAATTCAATACCAACCAAAACAAATAAATAATAAACTTATGATATAATGATATATCATAAGTTTAAGAAATAAATCATGAGCCACGATATACCAGACAATTCAGGGGAGAAAAAAATAGAAGTACCGGCAGTGCTAAAAGAATTCTTGTGGACGACAGGCAGATTTGAAGCCACTCCTGAAGAGGTTGAAGAGTTTTATAGATTATTAAACAAATCCTTTGAGGAACTTGAAGTTAAACGCTATAATCTCACTGCTCAATCTGAGGATGTCGCTCGTGAATGGTTAGATGCGACCGGATCTCGTCAAGATGAACTTGATAAATTAAATGCAGAATTATGGCGTAAACTGGCTGTCTGCCGAGCTGTTATAAACGCCAAAAAAACCAAATAGCGAAACTCACTAATATCTATGAATTTTGTTTCAAAATTTACGAAGCTGGATCTGGGATTTGCCGTGCTGACGGGTTTGCTCACAGGTACGATCGGATGGCGGATATTTGAGTTTTTAAGAATACCGGAGGTTTATAATATTCCTTGGTCACTGCTCATTGTTGTTGTCCCTATCCTTTGGATTCTTGGCGTACTGTTGGGGTATCTTCTTGGTCAGTGGTTTGCTTTCTTTAATCAATTTGGGAAATTCGCCGCCATTGGATTTACAAACGCCGCCGTTGATTTTGGAATCCTGAATATTCTTATCTCACAAACCGGTTTCGTTGACGGTAGGGGTTATTCGGCGATGAAATCAATCTCGTTTTTGATTGCTCTTTGCTCCAGTTATATCTGGAATAAATATTGGGCCTTTAAGCCAACAGGCGAATCCGCCTCTGGCGGACGGGTTCATAACGAAGGGGGAGTTACCGAATTTGGAAAATTTTTTATAGTTACCGTTGTTTCTTTCTCTATCAATGTGGGTATTGCCACATTAGTTGTAAATTATATTCAACCCTTTGCCGGTTTGAACGAACATGTCTGGGCGAACGTCGGCGCTGTTTCCGGCTCGGCAATAGCTTTAATCTTCAGCTTCGTCGGATTCAAACTCGCCGTCTTCAAACGGTAGTTTCTAGTTTCCAGTTCACAGTTTACAGATTTGAGATTTAGAGTATATTTTACTCATGCCTAAATCTCATAAGGATCTATTAGTTTGGCAGAAAGCCATAGATTTTGTTGTAGAAATTTATAGAGTAACGGCTGAACTTCCAAAAGATGAATTATATGGAATTTCCCAACAAATGCGGAGAGCCGCCGTCTCTATTCCTTCTAATATTGCCGAAGGTCAACATCGCAAAAATCTAAAAGAGTTTTTGCAATTTCTCCGCATCTCATATGGTTCGGGCGCCGAACTTGAAACCCAACTTATAATTGCTGAAAAGTTATATCCTAAAATTAATTTTACTAAATCAAAAGACATGCTTAACGAAATTCAAAAAATGCTTACTGGCTTGATTCAGAAACTAGAAACTGTAAACTAGAAACTGTAAACTCATATGTTGTATCGTAAATATCGTCCTCAAATCTTCTCACAATTAGTGGGGCAAGAACACGTGGTCAGAACTCTTGAAGGGGCGCTTTCGTCTGGGCGGGTGGGTCAGGCCTATCTATTTACGGGTCCGCGGGGGACGGGCAAGACGACAATAGCAAGAATCTTCGCTAAGGCACTAAATTGCGCCAATTTTGCCAAAATGAGGGAAACGAATTTTGATGCAAAATTGAGCGTCCGCCGAAGCTTTAGCGAAGGCGGATCCAATATTCCATGCGGTGAATGTATTGCTTGTAAGTCAATTGAAAACGGCACCTCGTTGGACTTAATTGAGATAGATGCCGCTTCCAATCGCGGGATTGATGACATTAGAGCTCTTAAGGACTCGGCCCAGGTCTCGGCGCCGTCGGGCGGATATAAGGTCTTTTTGATTGATGAGGTCCATATGCTCACCAAGGATTCTTTTAATGCCTTATTAAAAATTCTAGAAGAACCGCCGGCTCATGTCGTATTTATTCTTGCCACAACCGAACCCCATAAAATTTTGGCGACGGTTCTTTCCCGTGTTCAACGTTTTGATTTCAAACGCATCACCCCCGCCGAAATAGTCACTAAGTTAAAATCAATCGCCCAAGCCGAAAAAATCCAAATTGATGACTTGGCTTTGTTGGCGATTGCCAAATCATCTGACGGAGCGCTCCGTGATGCTGAAGTGGCGCTTACAAAAATTAGAAGCATGATTCCATCCGGTCCGATTGGAGAAAAGGAAGTAGCTAATGTCTTGGGATTAATACCCATTTCCTATCACCCTAAATTATTAGGATTTCTTGCTTCGGGTGACAAATCTTCAGCTGTAGAACTTATTCATACAATTCATGATGCGGGCATGGACTTGGAACATTTTACTAAAGAATTCATATCTTACGCCCGAAGCGCCTTGCTTTCACGAATAAATCCAACCCTCTCGGCTTCTATTGAAGGTCCCGAAGCTCATCAACAATTCTCCGCCCTTAGCGCCATTGATAACGATAAACTGATTAAAATCATAAACACCTTCACTCTGGCCCGAAGCCAAATAAAATTCTCACCCATTCCTCAACTCCCCCTAGAACTCGCCGTGATGTCCTTGTAAAGGTCTCGCCTCTGGCGGGCAGTTTCAAATTTAGTTAAAAAGAAATGGCCCGGCGCGTTGCGCCGGGCGGTTGTTGATCTTCCACGGTTCTATAATTGACTAACCACTGGAAAGGTATAAAACGAATTTCACGACTGAACCCAAGATAAATCCCGAATAGAACAACATAGGGACTATCCAGATTTCAATGAAACTCATGAACCGACCCTGAAGCCAGTATGTGGTGAAGAGTGTCGATACGGCCACGACGATCAAAATCGCCAATTGAAACGAAAGAAACGGCGAAGTTACACCCAGACCAAGAATGAGTGAGTACGTAATAACTTGCAATATCCTAGTTCTGACCAAACTGTACATTGACATCATATGCCCCTTTGTGAAATATATAATCATTATTAACATATGTCAAATTTATTGAGAAAATACCAGAAATATGACATACTCACATTATTGCCGGGTCGCCTGCCTGCGCAGGCAGGTCTAATGGTAGAGTATCAAATGTGGTATGTATATATTTTAAAGAGTTATAGAAAAAAGTGGTACTACGTTGGTAGTTCAAACGACCTAGTTCGTAGGATAAAAGAGCATAATCTTGGTCGGGTTGTTTCGACAAAAGCTTACGTCCCATTTGAACTAATATATTCAAAACAATTTACCTCTGAAAACGAAGCCAGAAGCTACGAAAAAAGAATAAAAGACCAGAGAATATTAAAAGAAAATATTATTAAAAATTTAAAATAAAGGTTGTGATTTTAGCTGCGGGATCGTCTAATGGTAGGACATGGGCCTTTGAAGCCCAGTATCTTGGTTCGAATCCAAGTCCCGCAGCTAAAATCACAACCTTGCGGGGGCTAATAGTAGGACAGCGGCCTTTGCCTGCCTGCGCAGGCAGGAAGCAGGAATGCTAGGTTCGACCCCTAGCCCGGCAGCCACAGTCAGCGCAGTATCGTGGAAGACCAGAGAGCGAGGTTTTGCAACAAATCCTCTCCACGGGTCCTGGTCGTCCAGGGCGGGTACGTTCTCTGGAATACGAACTAAAAATGAAAAAACCGCTCAAACTTAAATTACAGAAAATAATAAGGGTGAGACCAGCAAAGCCATTTGCTTTTGATCCCACTTTTCACAAACCCGATCATTTCACTTCTGATGATAATTATTGGGAGACGGGTGTTCGTTGGCAGACTTGGAATTGGCAAAGGAAATGTCTAGGTATTAAATTTTCAAACAAAGGAACTATTACAAATCCACTTGTTGAGATAAGGGTTTACGCAAAAGAAAAGCCGTTGGCTGATTTTATAGATTCGCTCATTGAAGAAATAAAGTATCTATATAATTTTAATTTAGATTTATCGGACTTTTATCAAGGTTTTAGGAACGACCCCATACTTAGTCCAATTTTTAAAAAGTGGCGAGGAATGCGCCCTGGACACCCTAGTTCGCTTTACGAATATTTAATTATTGGAATTGTATTACAAAATGCTACTGTGCGCCGGTCTGTTCAAATGCTCCGGACACTCTTGGAACATTACGGTACTTTGATCGAATTTGATAGTAAGAAGCTCTGGTGTTTTTGGAGCCCGGGAAGACTAAAAAATGTGAGTGTTGACGATTTGCGTGCCCTCAAAGTTGGATATCGCGCTAAGTCAATTAAAAAAATGGATGATAGTTTTGCGCTGGGATTGATCAAGGAGTATGAGTTAAGAACAAAAAATGTAGAAACACAAAGGACGGAACTGTTAGGGTTATATGGTGTTGGTCCTGCGACTGTTTGGTACCTACTTTTTGACGTCTTTCATCATTGGGATTTTTTCAATCATATTTCGCCATGGGAGCAGAAGATTTACTCAAAGCTTTTCTTTAATCGTGATACGTCCAATCCTGTTTCGGTACTAAAACTTCTGAAATATATTAAGCGGTACGATGGCTATAAACACCTTGCAATACATTATATCTGGGAAAATTTATGGTGGAAAAGAAAGAATGAGCATATACCTTGGCTAGAGAAAGAAATAAGAATATAAATTTAACCATGCAACACTATTTAAGTTTTCTAATGGGAGGAGCTAATATCCAGGGTAGCCAACTGGAAGTCTTGAATATTCAAATCAAAGAGAAAGATTCGGATGGAGATAGGAAATTAATAATACCGGCAAAAAGCCTGGCTCAATACATCGAATTAATTAAAACAGAACTTACGCCGGGTTTTTGGAATGAAATAATTGGAGCAGAAGAAATTATATTCATCTTTAAACTAAAAGACAAGACTATTAAGGAATATAAATTATCTTCGGAAAACGAGCAAGAAATTGATAAACTTTGCGCCGAATTAAATAACGAGCCATCAGATAAAACCGCCAATGTATATAAATACATATCCGAAAATAGTTTTTACCACGATTTTATGATGGAACATTACGCCAAAATGATTAATCGTTGAAATATGACCAAAATAATTCTCGATACAGATATTGGTAGCGAAATGACTGATGCAGCTGCTTTGGTTTTGCTTGCGAATGCTCCGGAAATAGAATTGCTGGGTGTGACTACCGTAACACATGATTCCCGATTTAGGGCATTAGTTGCACGGAAATTCTTAAACTTAGTAAATAAAAACGAAATTCCAGTATCTGCTGGTTTTGGGAATGGTGGAGAACATAAATGGGAAAAGGAGGTTGTTTTTTCAGAAGGATCTGGTCCGGATGAATTAGATCCAAGGCCAGCCTATAAATTAATACTCGATTTAGTCAATCAAAATATTGGTGATATAACCCTTGTGGGTATTGGCACAACTACTAATATAGCTAAAGCATTAGAAGAAGATTCCGAGCTGCCCAAGAAAGTAAGTAGTCTTATTTTAATGGGTGGCATGATTGAACCACCGACCGTTGATGGTAAAACTATTCCGAGAGGATTTGAATATAACTTTTGTAATGATTCAGCGTCAATCGAGAAAATAATTAAGGCAGGATTTAATCTGACAATCTTGCCTGGTGATTTAACTTTTCAGCAGAATGATCCTTGGACCGAAGAAGAATTAAAACGATTAACAGAAATTAAGCATCCATCCGTCGAACTACTCGTCAGATTGAAAAATGGAAGTTTGTTGGCCATGAAGGAGGGCATGCAGAAAGCCAATTTACCAATAGAATTTGCTAAACCTTGGGTCAACGATGAATTCGTTGCTGCCTATCTTATTAAACCAGAATTGTTTGAAACTGAAGATTTATTAATTCGATGGGAATTACCGGATAAGTATCCAAGGTTGATACCCTCAGATGCTGGCTATGCCGTTACGTTGATATCCAAAACTAATTTTCCTAAAACAAGGGAGTTTATAATTGAGAGATTTAAAAATATCAACAATCCCTAAGTCTAAAATAATATGAAGAAAATTTTATTACGCTTTCGCACTGTTGATAAATATAATTTCAAAGAAATCAAAGATGGGCTGAAAATAGTAGAAACCCGTGCCGCTACGATACGTTACAAAGATATTCAAAAAGGAGATATCTTGGCTATCGTGTGTGGTAGCCAACGATTAATAAAAGAGATAAAACGAGTTCGTCATTTTAAAACCATAGAAAGTATGTTGAAAGCTATACCACTCAAGAAGATTATGCCCTCGGTAAAATCCGTTAGCGATGCTCGCAAGATTTATTACGGCTATCCCGGCTATAAAGAAAAAATAAAGAAATTTGGTTTAGTTGCATTAGAATTGAAGTAATTAACGACCCATCCAGGAATCGAACTGGAATCTGAAACAAAAAATGCAGGTTTTACAATAGTTTTTAGAGATTAGTTCGGGTAGACTGCCCCCAGCCACAGTCAATTGCAGTATCGTGGAAGACCACCTTGCGTGGTAGCCGAGAAACTGACAATTGATTTACTCCGTCCCGTTTACAGCATACCGGCTGAGCGCCGTATTCAGGACAAAAAACCATTGATTATATCGGTGGTTTTTTGTTGACCTGCAGGGCATCTTTTCTGTATGTTTTTGACAATGAATACTTCGACGCTGCCATTGCTTCTATCAAGTGTCTGCCAGCAATCAGTTATTCCCTCCGTGGAATCTACGGCAGCTTGGATTTGGTTTGCAATAAAATCTCTCTGGCCGTGGTACTGGCTATTGATTGTAGTCTTATTAATAGCATGGATAATTTTTGAGATAGCGACCAGGCATGGCGGTGCTCACTATAATTCTCAGAATGGTTTCTCTCCATTGTTTAATAGCTTTGTAGGTAGCGGAACCTATGCATTGCTTCAGTATCTAACCTATCTTGCTCTGAAAAAACCCTTTGGTCCAGGGGTTTATTGTCATCCTTGGTCATACCTCATTCATCTCACAATTTTTTATCAACTGGTGGTTTGTTGTGGGTGTCTGGGTTTTGGGTTTACTGGAAATTACCGGGCGGGCGGAGGTGCCGATAGCGGTTTTGGCGTAATTGTGGATAAATAGCATTGCTTTTTAATATCATACCCTATATACTAGGGGTATGATATTAGCTATTCCACCAGAACCAACTGAATTACGATCATGGATGCAGTCCCTCAAGAAGGGTCAATTTGATGATCCTGGCATCAACTGGGATGTTTACGTAGTCTGGTCAGGCAATAAGCTTCCAAAATACCTTTGGGATCACTGGAAAGGCGATCTTAAGCCACTTGGCATTAACTGGCAGAAGTTTATGCGCATCCTTCGTCATCGCACAGACGTGGGAGTTATGTGGTACCAAGGAACTCTACCGTGGGCAGACTTCGTTCAGAAAGTCGCAGAACTTATGAAAGGTCCTATCGGCAAGGAGGCATCCAATACATCACCTACTACCAGATCAGGATTACCACCTCAGGACATCGGCGCTCTCCAAATTCCTGCGTTTTCAGACTGGGAGCCATTCGAAAGATTTTGCCGAGATCTCTGGGCGCGAATCTGGGCGAATCCAGAGTTGCAAAGAAATGGCCGGGCAGGTCAAGCACAAGCAGGAGTTGACGTGTATGGTGATATAAAAAAACAAGCTGGAAATATTGGCGGTGTGCAATGTAAAAAACGTGATGCTTTTGCTGACGACTCTCTTACGATAACTGAACTCCAACAGATAGTTGAAGATGCAAAAAAATTTACACCAGCTCTGCGGGAGTTCGTCGTTGCTTACACAGGGAAAAGTGATGTCGAACTTCAAACTGAAGCCCGACGGCTTAGCGAACTAAATATAGCGCAAGGTCTTTTCCCGGTAAGAGTATGCTCGTGGGATGATATTAGGGATATGCTCGGCAGTTACCCTGAGTTACTCGATCAACACCACCTTGTTGCCACTGGAGTAAGCGCAAAAATTGTCGAAGAGGTTAGACGCACTTCCGATTCAATACTAAAATTACAAATTAAACAATCTGTGGATACAAATGATATCGCACAAGGTGTGAGCAATATCAAGAATGAAGTGAGCACTGTAGGAGAACTGGTAAAATCAATCGCAAGTGGAGGAGATCTTGCTGGTGAATACGGTAGTGAAATCGACGAAATCAGAGACCTGATTAATAATAGCCGACCAAAAGAAGCCCTTGACCGAATCGAAGTCCTTGAAAAAAGGCTTAAGCCAAATGTCGCGCCAATAATAAAATTTCGAATTCTTACCAACAAAGCGGCATCACTTGCAGCGCTTGGGGACGAAGAGAAAGCCGGAATACTATTTATTGAGGCCTTTCAACATAATTCCGAAGATGAAAAAGCTTTATGTAATAAAGCACTCGGGCATTTATTGGTAGGCCAGCGAGAAGAAGCTGCTAAAGTGGTGGAACAACTCCTACAAAAGAACCCATTAAGCCAGCGAGCTAATGAGCTTCTAGCTTATACCGCTGCATCATCTGAAAGTCTCCAGTCTATAATCGACCAAATTCCTGAAGTCCTACGGAAAAATGAGTCAGTTGCATATGCTATTGCACATGCGGCCCGTGAACGGGAAATGGAACCGGAAATTATTCGTTGGCTTGAGATTGCAGTCAACAACAGCGATCCCGATAAGCCCGCTCCCGATCTCCGAGCAACTCTAGCTACCGCTATCCTGCAGGCTTTTGAGAAACGGCACGATGTTCAATCAGGGATACAAATTACTTCTGCTGACAGAGAGCAACTTGAACGCGCGCTTGCCCTTTTGGACAACGCCATCGGCACTTTAGAGAATTCAGAAACTCTGAAATACAGAACCAGTTGGGTTGGAAATCGTGCTGTTGCTCACAAGTTACTTGGTCAACAAGATAAAGCTCTGGCTGATGCAGAATTTGCGATAAAACTTGAACCTGACAACCCTGGGTTTTTGAGACAAAAAGCTTTTTTGTTGCACGAGCAAGGAAAAAGCGATGAAGCTATCATTATCTTCAAGAAAATTTTAGGTAACCCGAAAACTCCAGAGGTAGCACTTTTGCTTGCGGGAATATTTCATGAACGCGAGGACGATGATTCAGCCATACCGATTCTTGAAGAGTCAATAAAGAATACAAAAAAGCCTGATGATCTTTTGTCGGAAGAAAAACGGCTACTCATCCACGCTTACATGCGCAAGGATCAGCTTGAACTGGCGCGTAAACTAACAAACGAGCTACGAGCTGCGAATCCTGGAAGTGTTACAGATCTTGTTATAGCTGCTCGGATTGAAAAAAGAGCCAATGATCTTAATGCGCATAATCAACTATTAAATGATGCAAGGACGTATGTTGCAGACGGCACGCCACTTCGCGGTTTATTTGAACTTGCGGATGAGCTATATGTTTCAAAGCGTTATGCAGATGCTTGGCCGCTATACGAAAGGCTTGTTGATCCACGAAGCGGATCACCCCTTGTGAGTAAGTTAATATATTCTTACTACGGGGCAGAACTGTACGAAAAGGCATTAGAAGTTGCCCGAGCAGTACCGGAAAAAGAAAAGAGTCGATTCATATACGACATCGAAGTGTCTATATTAGACTCAATGGGTGATCTTAAGGGCGCAATCGCTGTTTCTGAAAAATACCTCGCAGACCACCCAGAAGATCTGGCATTTAAGGTAAAGTGGGCTACTTATCTCCTTAGGGACGACCAACTGGAAAAACTGGATGTTTTTCTGAAAGGCATGATTGATCTCGTTCAACTCCCTGATGATCTTAAGTTCGATGCGACCAGGCAACTTGCCTGGCTCTATACGCAACGAAATATGTCTCTCAGGGCATTAGAGATTGTATATGTTCTGCGAAAGAATTCACCACGAAATGGGGATGCACATACTACGTATATGAGTATCTTTTTTGACCGGGAAAAAGAACTTGATGACCAATTTTCTCCTACGTCAGTAGCAATAGATACCGCTGTAGCTGTCGAGGAAGCCGGAAGTCCCAGGCACTGGTACGTGATCGAAGAGAACCCGGGTACCGACAAAGATGCTCTTGGTCCAAACGATCCTCTTGCAAAAAGGCTTATGGGAAAGAAAGTAAATGAGGAAATTGTGCAAGATGAAGGTAAGCCATCAGAAACTCGGCTCAAGGTTATGGAAATCAAAAGTAAATATGTCCATGCCCTTCACGAAACGATGGCAATGTTTCCACACCTCTTCAGTGAAGAAGAAAACCCTCCACTCAAAAGATTTACCGTAAAGACTGATCCAAATTCAGAGGAAGAGACCCGCGATCAACTAATGAATGTTTTAGATTCTACAGCTGGACGCAATGAGCACATTTTACGTGTGCAGAAACTCTACGAGGAAGGCAAACTTACAATTGGTACATTTGCCAATCTTATTGGTCGTGATCCTATAACAATTTGGGGGGGCCTTGTAAACAATCCTCGCATTGGCATACGTTGCTGTGCTGGAACTCATGAGGAACGACAGGATGCTATTAAAACCATTAAGAGTTCAAAGACTACGGCAGTAGATCTTACTGCGTTGCTTACGCTTGGAAATATGGATCGCCTAAGCTTGCTCCGCAGTAGCTTTGAAGAAGTATTTGTTGCTCAATCCACCATAGACATTCTGACCCAAGAAATAGCTCAGAAAAGCGGGATTAGCTCCAAGGGCTTCATGACGGTCTGGAAAGAAGGCGGTCAGTATTTCCGACAGGAGGTAACCGCAGAAGATATTCAAAAACAGATTACATTTCTCCAAAGAATAAAGGATTGGATTGCCGCCAATTGTACAATTGCACCAATGACAGAAATCCTCAAACTTCCAAAGGAGCAACGGGAACGGCTTTACGAAACCATAGGAGCAAGTTTCGTGGATACAATGATGATTGCCAAAGAGCGTAACTGCCCACTTTATTCTGATGATCATGGAACAAGGTCCATAGCTCAACATGACTTTGCAGTTAAGGGATTTTGGACGCAGATACTTGCAATCGTTGCGGCCGAAAAAGAATTGATTACTGCAGATGATTTGGAGAAAGTAAACGTATCACTCTGCGAGCTACGTTATCGGCACACAACAATAAGCGCAAGGTCGCTTCTCTACGCAGCTGAATGTACAGGATGGGTTAGTACAGGAGCATTTACAACGGTACTTGCAGGAATCGCCGGTCCAAGTATTGAACTTGGTTCCGCAATGGGCGTTGCTATAGAATTTTTCTACCAGCTTTGGAAAGAGCCAGCCATTTCAGATCTTCAAAGAGAGGCCTTGGTGTTTTCCGTACTTGACGCAATAGCACAGCAAAAAAACAGAGTTGATGTTATTAGATATGCTGGTGTTTTAATCCCAGCTCGGTTTAAGCTTTCTCCGGTGGCGGGTACTCATTTACTGAAATTGGTCGCCGCATGGCGATCAATACGAACCTAAATTGCGATTGAGTGATTATTAAATTTTCGCTATTATACATATATGAAAACGCCCAAAGCAAAAAAGTTAGTCAAATTTGTTAAGGCATGGGGCAATCAATCCAAGATCCTTGTTCAAGTTCAAAAAACAGGTGGCGATCTAGAAAAGCAAGTTGCTGCGATTTTGGGTTGGGGCGACGGGAGGGTCGTCTATGACCTTAAGCATAAATATACCGTTCAAGTAGACAATGTTTTTCCGGACGTAACTAAACCCGAGGTCGTGCTTTCTGTTACGTACACAAGCCCGGATCAAAAAGGCCATAGTAACGAAAATAAACACCGATATTGGGATTATTTGGAAAAGGTTTTTAAAATTTATTAAAATAAATTAGTCAGCTTACTATTTTCAGGTAGTGCGGTATACTGAAATCATATGAAAAGCATTGGAGAAAAATGCGCTGTCTTCGGAATTTACGGGAAAGGTCTAGATGTAAGTCGCCTGACCTTTTTTGGTTTATATGCCTTACAGCACCGGGGCCAGGAGAGTTCCGGCATTGCTTCAACCGATAGCAAAAATATATATTGTTATAAGGATAACGGTCTTGTCGCTCAAGTTTTTAATGAAGAAATAATCAGGAGTTTGTTCGGTCATTGCGCCATCGGCCATAATCGCTATTCCACTTCGTCGGGTACTGATGTAAAACACGCTCAACCCATTGAAACTGCCGACCATTCAATCGCTTTGGCTCATAATGGCAACTTGCCGTCGGTGGAAGCGCTCACTGATTTTTTAAAAAAGCGAGGCGTAGTTTTGTCGGATGTTTCCGACTCAAAGCTCATCACCGAAGCACTCTATTGCCTAACGAAGGAAGGAATGAAAATAGAGAAAGCCCTTGAAGAAATTTTCCCCCTGATGACGGGGTCTTTTTCACTTTTAATTATGACCAAAGATAAATTAATTGCCGTGCGCGACCAACACGGTATCCGCCCTCTTTCTATCGGTAAATTAAACGGCGGTTATGTTTTTGCTTCTGAGACCTGCGCTTTCCACCCTATCGGCGCGGAATTTGTCGGTGTTGTAAAACCTGGCGAGATGGTCGTGGTTGATAAAAATGGAATTCACAGAAAACAGATTGTTAAAAGTATTCAAAAACTGGACATCTTTGAATTTGTTTATTTTTCCCGGCCGGACAGTATTTTATTGGGACAATCGGTCTATGATGTCAGAAAAAGATTTGGCGAAGAGTTGTTTAAAGAAAATAAAATTGAGGCCGATGTCGTGATTCCGGTCCCGGAAACGGCTATTCCCGTGGCGATCGGTTACGCCAATGCTTCCGGTATCCCGTTTGAAATGGGGCTGATAAAAAGCCGGTATATTCACCGGACATTCATTGAACCCGAACAGCATATCCGCGAGCAAGGCGTAAAATTAAAACTCGCGCCTCTTAAAGAAGTTATAAAAGGAAAGCGAGTAATTGTAATTGATGATTCCATTGTCCGAGGGACGACTTCACGCCAAATCGTGAAGATGCTTTTTGAAACAGGCGCCAAAGAGGTTCATTTTTTAGTCAGTTCACCGCCGGTTAGGTTTCCCGATTTTTATGGTATTGATTTACCGTGGCAGTATGGGCTTCTTGCGGTCGGTAAAACCGTTGAACAGATGAATGCTTACCTTGGTTCAACTTCGCTTAGTTTTCTATCGTATAAGGGGATGGTTAAGGCCACCGGTCTTAAAGAGTCCTTGTTTTGCACCTCTTGTTTTACGGGTAAATACCCGATTGATATTAAAGAAAGACGAAAAGAAGTTCGTAACCTGCTATCCCAAAAATAACCACTTTTTGAGCTTGTATCATACCTCGGCCGGTATTATAATGATGATAAGCAATAAATTAATTTAAATGAATAAATTACAAAGGATTTCGTTATTTGTTCTTCGGGTAGGGTTGGGCTGGGTATTTTTTTGGGCGGGGATTACTAAGGTATTAAATCCGGCATGGTCGGCAGAGAAATTTTTACAGGGAGCCAAGACATTTCCGGACTTTTTTAATTGGTTCGCTTCGCCGGGAATGTTGCCGATTACTAATTTTATGAATGAATGGGGTTTAACATTACTGGGGGCTTCATTAATTTTGGGTATATTTGTCCGTTGGAGTGCTCCTCTCGGTGTCTTACTTATGGCTTTGTATTATCTTCCAATTTTACAGTTTCCTTACCCTGGTTTTCCAAGTTTAAATTCGTTTATCGTAGACCAGCACATAATATTTATAATAGTTCTTATAACATTGTACGCCTTTAATGCCGGTAATTTTTGGGGATTAGAAAAACGAATCAGTCGTGGTAAATAAAATATTAAAAATAATCAAATTATGAAAGGATATATCATAAACATAGAAGAGGAGTCAATTAAAAACGAAAATTTTCGTAAGGTTTTGTATACCGCTAAAAACAGTCAACTGGTGGTGATGAGTTTAAATCCCAACGAAGACATTGGCGAAGAAATTCATCAATTAGATCAGTTTATTCGGGTTGAAGCGGGACAAGGCAAAGCCATTCTTGACGGGGTGGAGCATGAAATTAAAGATGGTTTTGCAGTGGTAGTGCCCGCCGGCGCTAGCCATAACATTGTTAATACGTCTTCAGACGCGCCCCTCAAACTTTATACCATTTATTCCCCGCCTAATCACCGAGATGGTGTGGTTCACACAACTAAGAATGAAGCTATCGCCGACGAAGGAGAGCATTTTGATGGCGTGACGAGCGAATAGTCATGAACAAACGTATCGTATTTTGGTTATGGGTCTCGGTCATCGCGAGCGCGTTTTATTTTTATTTTTTTAGGAGTGATTTAATCTGGACGAGTATTGTCTGGTTGATGGATTTGCCATTGTCATGGCGCTATGCGATTTTTCTGATTCTGGGTTGTTTGCGAGGATTCACCCTGATTCCGGTTACCTATTTAATTTTACTGGGACTTGTTTTCTTGCCGGCTTGGCCGGCTTATATTTTGATTATGATCGGGGTGATGGTTTCGTCGGTCTGTATTTATTATTTTGCGGAATATTTAGGTCTAGCTAGTCATTTTGAACGTCGTTATTCGCGCCAGCTTATACAGCTAAAATCAGTTCTTAAAAAAAATGAACTCCCCATCGTTATTAGTTGGAGTTTTTTCCCTTTTACCCCAACCGACCTAATGTGTTATGTCTGCGGGTCATTAAAAATTAATATTCGGAAGTTTCTCTTAGGCGTGTTTATCGGCGAGGGGATATCCTGCGCTGTTTATATATTTGTCGGGAAAGACCTCCTTTTGTTCATTGTATATAGGATTTTGGGGGTTTAGGCCTATCTTGCCGTTAAATTTGACTTTGTAGTATTTTTTTGATATAATTAAGGGACAATCAATTTATCTCATTTGGTATCTGGAGTTATCGTTTTTTTATCTATCTCATCAGGTCTCAAAGAGTAATTAAGTAATGCAGAGAAGTTTTAACCGAGCGTCGGCTTTTGGTCGTCGCCCAAGTAGTTTTGGTGGTCATAAACCAGGCAGTCGTCCCGTTCGTTCAAATCGTGGCGGATTTCAGGGTCAGCGTATTGATCCGACGCGTTTTGTCAAAAAAGCCGTTATCACCGAACAAGTTGAAGTTTTTGTACCCGAACATAAATTCGCGGATTTTAATGTTGACGCTCGTCTAAAGACCAACATCACTCGCAAGGGTTATACCGAACCGACACCGATACAGGACAAAACAATTCCGCATATTTTGCGCGGTTCGGATATAGTCGGTATTGCCAACACCGGTACCGGCAAAACGGCCGCGTTTCTGATTCCACTGATAAACAAAGTTCTTTTGAATCCTCAAGAAAATATTTTGATTGTCGTTCCAACGCGGGAACTGGCTATCCAGATTGATGATGAACTTCGCGGATTTGCTCTAGGCATGCGGATGTTTTCTGTTTGTTGCGTGGGCGGGGCAAGTATTGGTTACCAAATTTCCAATCTCCGTCGCCAGCATAATTTCATCATCGGCACCCCGGGTCGCATTAAGGACTTGATGGAACGTCGATTTATTAATTTAGCCCGATTTAAAACAGTTGTTTTGGATGAAGCCGACCGGATGTTGGACATGGGCTTCATTAAAGATATGCGCGCCATGATGGCGGCGATGCCAAAAGAACGGCATACGTTGTTCTTCTCCGCCACCATTACTCGGGAGATTGAGGGACTGATTAATGAATTTTTGCGAACGCCGGTTCGGATTTCTGTAAAAACCCAAGATACGGCTAAAAATGTTGACCAAGATATCGTTCGGGTTAATAACGGAAAAGGTAAATTAGAAATTCTTGAAGAACTCTTGGCCAAACCGGGATTTAATAAAGTCCTGATCTTCGGTCGAACCAAGCATGGGGTTGAACGATTATATAACACCTTGATTGCCAGCGGATTCAAGGCCGAGTCAATTCACGGCGACAAGAACCATGCCCGCCGTCAGAAAGCGCTAAAATCGTTTAAAGAAAATCATATTCAAATTCTTATTGCGACGGATGTCGCCGCTCGCGGTCTTGATATCCCCGATGTCAGTCATGTCATTAACTATGACCTGCCGGCGACCTACGACGATTATGTTCATCGTATCGGCCGAACCGGCCGGGCCAACAAAACCGGCAAAGCCCTCACCTTCATAGAGTAATCTCAACCTTAAATCAAAACCCGCCTTATCGGCGGGTTTTGATTTAAGGTGATTTCTGACGGATTCAAGGCGCGCATTGTTCATCAGGTCGCCAATCGACGGCTCTGATTAACGCGCTTATGGTAACATTAGTTCTTTATTTTGCAATGGTTCCGTAAAATGATACGATTTTCTGATGTATGTTACCTATTTAATTAAGTGCGCAGACGGCAGTTTGTATTGTGGAATTACGACCGACATGAAGCGGAGGTTTAAGGAACATCAACAAGGGAAGGGCGGGAATTATACCAGGTCGCATAGGGTGATTAAAATAGTGTACACTGAAAAATGCAAAAATCGGTCAACGGCGTTAAAACGGGAAGTGGTAATTAAGCGACTATCAAGAAAGCAAAAATTACAATTATGCCTAAAACAGTCAAAAATTATTTAATCATTTTCACAACCGTCGTCGTTATTATTGTTGTTGGTTTTGGAATTAAAAGAAATATATTTTTAAATAAAGTTTTTTCCATTGATTTTATAAATACTCAATCATCCAAGCCGACACCGGCGTCTTCAGAAACAAGCATGTTATTTGTGGGTGATGTTATGCTTTCGCGGTCAGTGGGAGCGCTCATGACCGCTAAAAATGATTATTTGTGGCCGTTCAGACAAATCGCGGATTTTTTGAATGGAGCCGATTTTACTTTTGCCAATCTGGAGACACCTGTCTCAAATCGGGGTGTTAAAGTCGGCAGTATTTATTCGTTCCGAAGCAATCCTGAATCTGTTGTAGGACTGAAGTATGCCGGTTTTGATTTGGTGTCTATCGCCAATAATCATGCTTGGGATTATGGCCGAGATGCCTTTGTGGACACGATGAATAATTTAGCCAGCGCCGGTATTGCCTATGTCGGTGGCGGACATACTTATCAAGAAGCCCATAATGGTGTCGTCAAAGAAATTAATGGTGTAAAAGTGGGGTTTTTAGGGTACACCAACCTATTACCCAAGTCCTTATCGGCCTCCAAGGATAATTCTGGCGTGACTATTTACGATGAAGCCCAAATGGCAAGTGATATTAATCAGATAAAAACAAAAGTTTCAGTCGTGGTTATATCCTTTCATTGGGGCGAAGAATATCATCCCGTTCACAATGCTTTACAAGAAGAAATTGCCCGCAAAGCGATTGATGCCGGGGCGGATTTGATTATCGGGCACCATCCTCATGTGGTGGAAGATATAGGAGAATACAAAGGTAAATATATTGTTTATAGCTTAGGCAATTTTATATTTGATCAAAATTTTTCGGCTGAGACAATGAACGGACTGGCGGTTAAAGTTTGGTTGAAGGACTCAAAAATTAATCGGCTGGAAAAAATTCCGATTCATATTTCTAACCAGTATCAGGTATCATTGTGAAAGTTTAATTATGGACAATAATAAACGCAAAAAGCATCTTGCGAAAGTAGACCCGATTCTCGGGGCATTGATTAAACGAATAGAAATTCAACCACTCAAATTGCGGAAGAATTATTTTGAAGCTCTTATTCGTGCCATCGCCAACCAACAATTATCGGGCAAAGCGGCTCAGACAATTTTGAATCGGGTGTTGGTATTATTTAAATCAGGAAAATTTCCGACTCCGCGGGAATATCTAAAAATGTCCGATATAAAGTTGCGGTCGGCGGGTTTTTCAAATTCCAAAGTTGCCTACACCAAAAACGTAGCCCGATTTTTTATGGAACGGGAGAAAGATATGAAACAAATCCATAAATTGGCGGACGAGGAGGTTATTAAACTCTTGACTGAAATTAAAGGTATTGGCGTCTGGTCTGTGGAAATGTTTATGATTTTCTCGCTTGGTCGGGAAGACGTGTTTTCTTATGGCGATCTCGGTCTCCGAAACGGTCTCAAGAAGGTCTATAACTTAAAAAAAGAGCCCACCGTCAAACAGATGAAAAAAATTGTAGAGACATGGAAACCATATCGTACTCACGGCGCTCGCTATATGTGGGCCAGTTTAGTTGAACCGATTAGAGAAAATAAAAATAAAAAATAAGTTTTATTTATTTTTCCGATATTTCCTTATTCCATAAGTATACGCTATAGCCACAATGGCGGTTAGGCCGTAAAAGATCCAGACGGTTCTTAATAATCCGGATTGTAAATCATCACCCACGCCAAGGGAATGAAAGAAGGTCATCAAAAATCCGATATTGCTTATTATTAAAATATTGGTCCAATTTTTCACAAAAAAGTCGTACTTACTTTTCAAGAATTTAGCGATGTCATAAGTAATCAACAGAAGCCAGCCAATAATCGCTAGCCAGATATATTTTTCTCCGTAAGTAAACACTTGATTGAAATTAAAACCAACAGGAATCAGTAGTAAAAGCGGATGAAGAATAATAGAAATAAAAATCAAAATAGACGTGTTTTGCACAAATCGGTCAAAGTTAATATATTTTCTAAGCCACGGCTCAAATGCTCCGCTGACGGCATGGAGCCACAAAAGGGTAAAAGCCAGCAGTCCAAATAACGGAAAAAGATTGAATATTAAAGAAAGGTCTAGAGCCCACGACATATTTCCAATGTTTACCGAAAGGGGATAAAGGACCGCCAGGCAGGCAAAGATAGTGATACAGTACCTAATAATTATCTTGTTCATTGGCCTCTATTGAAATTAATTTTAAACCATTATACAATAAAATTATAAAAAAATAACCAACAAAACAATGAAAAAATTAATTATTTTCGTGGCTATTGTTATATTATTGGGAGTGGTGGCATATTTGTTTCAATTTGGATCGGAAGAAGTTCTCAACCCAACCAGTAGCCCATCGCCAACGGCGTCCGTCAGTCCTTCTGTTTCGCCGACTGTTTCGGTCTCTCCTTCAGCTTCTCCAACTGCCACCGCGGTATCAAGTATAAAGACCTTCACCGTTATTGGTAAGCCCTTTTCTTTCACTCCTTCTCAAATAACCGTAAACAAAGGGGATACAGTTGTAATTATATTTAAAAATGAATCCGGTACTCATGATTGGAGAATTGATGAGTTCAATTCTCTCACCAAAATTCTCCAGGGCGGTCAGCAAGAAACCATCCAATTTGTTGCCAATAAAACGGGGACATTTGAATATTATTGTTCAATCGGCACTCATCGCCAGCAGGGCATGAAAGGAAACCTCATCGTAAAGTAGTTCTGTATTTAATACCTTCTACGTTAAGACAAAGATGCCCATTGTACAATGGGCATCTTTGTCTTGGGGCGCTGTTGTTAAATAAGTTGGCAAAAACTATTAAATTCTATACAATGAGGATATGAAATTATTCTCTTTTTTTGATCGTTTGGAAGACAAAACCCGGCATGCTTTAAGTCGTCATCCGGTGCCTTACGCGTTAATCGGGGGCGTATCGGTAGTTATATTTTGGCGGGCGGTTTGGGAATTGGCGGACTTGGCGCCCTATATTCATCCCGGTTGGTGGCTGGTCGGGAGTGTTATCATTATGCTTTTGACGGGCACATTCGTCTCGTTTTTTATCGGTGAAAATATAATCATTTCCGGTCTTAGGGCCGACAAACGAATTGACGAGAAAACGGAGATTGATTTACGCGAAGAAGACGAATACATTAAACATCTTTATGATTTAGTTCACGAAGTCAGAAACGATATCAAGGAAATCAAAACAAAACTTGAACAATAATCCCGTTAGAAATTAACCCTATGGTAATATCACGATAAATTATTAATTAAAAATACCTGCCAATTCAACCACTCCAAAGCGGTGGATAGCTTGTAAGATTTCTAACGGGATGACCTACGAAGAAGGAATTTTGGGGATTCCGAAACAATTTGAATATAAAGCGGAAATTATCGGTAAGGATAAAATTCGTTCATTTAAAAAAATAATTGTTTTAGGAATGGGCGGGTCTCGGTTGGCAACCGAAATTTTAAACATGGTGAAACCGGAACTGGATATTTATATTCATTCCGATTACGATTTGCCTATTTTTAATGAAGAAACTCTATCTTCCGCTCTGATTATCGCAAACTCTCATTCCGGAAATACGGCCGAACCAATCTCGGGGGCAAAAATGGCGATTGAAAGGGGACTAAATCTGGTGGTTGTTTCCACCGGCGGGGAATTAATCAATCTGGCGAATCAGCGTCAAGTCCCTTATGTTGTGTTGCCTCACAGCGATTTACCCCCGCGAATGATGGTCTGTCACGATTTAATGGCCCTGGCCACTCTTATTGATTTTGACGTTACCGAATTGATATCAAGTCAACGAATTGACGCTGAAGCATTAAGATCCGGAGGCGTTCAGGTTGCTCGCCAAATTGGTTCGGCTATTCCCCTTATTTATACATCAGAACGTTTAAGAGGTCTTGGTTATATTTGGAAAATTATTTTAAACGAAACCGCCAAAATGCCGGCTTTTCATAATTGTTTTCCCGAAGCAGACCATAACGAAATTACCGGCTTTCAAGGAGATTGGGCGGCCGGATTCCATTCTATATTTCTTCAAGACGATATTGATAATCGTATCAGTCAGCGGATGGACTTAACCTCTAAACTGTTTCAGTCGCATGGTATGCTGGTCGCCACGATACCCTTGGCTGGCGATTCTTTGGTTGAAAAAATTATTTCCTCAATAATTATGGCCCACTGGACGGCCCTGGAATTAGCGAGGACAAATAATACCGACCCGCTTGTGGTCCTTGAGATAGAGGACTTTAAGAAAAAACTTCAGAGTTAAGGCGTCCCTCCCAACCCCGGCAAATCAAGAACGCCTCCCACCAAATCCGGATTGATAGTATTAAGAATCAACCAAGCCGAGAAAAGAATCAAAGCGCCATAAACGGCGTTTTTCATTATATCTTTGGCTTGGCCCGTCCTATTCGTA